>ERZ724521.1597-NODE-1597-length-10003-cov-2.824889_pt1 | contig 10003 bp, 9 predicted proteins | sample MGYA00376054_ERZ724521 | MGnify/ENA primary metagenome ERZ724521 (study PRJEB28724, sample SAMN07190883) | activated sludge metagenome | isolation source: activated sludge of sewage treatment plant in Hong Hong | place: Hong Kong | collected 2016-03-17 ... | reverse complement strand
TGAGGACACCGACCGATAGGTAGAACACACATTTCTATTTGAGTGACACTGCGGAAACGCCCAGGCACAGGTCTGGCTCATACACTTTGCCGTGCTACCATACCTGCGCCAGCAGAAGGAACAAAGTTTGAATTCTGCCTGGCTTTATTTCATCGCGATGCTGCTTTTGAATGCATTGACCATATAATCGTCATTGCGGTATAAGAGGGTCTCGTTAACGGTGATCAGCGCCCTGTTGTTTTCATTGGGTGGCGCCACCAGGATCTTAAAGTTGTCTTTCATGCCTGCCTGGAACTTTTTGCCATCAATAGCCTTGTCAAGATTGAGTTCGTAAATATTTGTGCCCCCTTCAAGCGCACGGATATTGATGCCATTTATTTTATTCAGTGCGGCAAAAAGCGGGGTGGTTCTTTTGATCACGTCCTGTAATACAGTTTCTATCGTTTCCAGCTTATGCAGTGCCATCGCGGCATTGGCCCAGTTGGTAAACATCGTTCCACCATGTATCTTTTGCAGGTGGGGCACCTGGTCGATGATTGTTTTGTCGCCGCACAATACGGCGCCCCCGGCAGCACCCAGGTATTTATACAGGGAGATATAGACCGTGTCAAAATTTGCCGCATAGTCTTTTATGCCGGTGCCTGACCATGCAGCAGCCATGTACAACCTTGCGCCGTCGAGATGGAGCTTGATATTGTGTTCCCTGCAATAGCTGCTGATCTTCCTGATCTCCTCGATGGGTACCATTCTTCCATCGGCCCGGCGTACGGGGTTTTCTATTGCTACCGCGCCAATGCCGCTTTCAAACACTTCATTGCTTTTCAGTGATTCGATGGCTTGTTGTAAGTCGGCTGCAGTGAAGTAGGTTTCCCCCATGGCCAACGGCATCAGCCGTTTACCAAAAACGGATTGAGCGGCGTCAGCCTCATCGCGGTAAATATGGCTCAGGTCCTGCAGGTACACCTTCGGTTTGTTACCACTCAGCACAGCGATTGCAAGCTGGTTGGCCATGGTACCACTGGGCAGAAAGATCGCTTTCTCTTTGCCGGTGATCGCTGCAAATTTCTTTTCCAGTTCTTCAACCGCGCCCCCTGTGCCATACCTGTCTCTCGTGATGCCGGTGGAAGCGGATAACTGTTGCAGCAGGTCGATATATGCGGCCGGTTCATACAATTCCCCATCAGCAAAGAACTTAACAACGGGTTCTTTGACAGGTTCACCGGTTGCCGCGCTTCCGGTACCGGCGTTTGCATTCCACGGAGATAAAACTGGCAGAAAAGAAAGGCCGGATAGCTTTAAGAAATTCCTGCGGTGTGTACGGGGCATGATGTATCGTTTAGTACAGCAATCTACAAATAAGTATTTGCTTATTTGCTATTGGCAGCCGCCTTTACCGATTGGTTATATATTGTTTGTTTCGGTGGCTGGGGGCACCGCCCGATAGGGGCCAATACAAGCAGCAGTATTGCATGGCATCTTCGTTGCGTCGCAATCCTTTCATCGTTCCGGATAAGATTTAGCAAAGGCTCTCCGGTGTTAGACTTTAGCTATTAGCCAACAGCCAAAGGCTAATAGCAATTCTTCAGCAGGCCTTGTGCCATCGGTGCAAAATATCGGTAGTAGCAGAAGAAAGCACAGAAATAAAGGCGTGCCTTAGGTACGCAATATTGATATTGATTTGAAAACATCGTGTACCTGCGGCACACAGGTGATTTTGGTAATTTATTTTCTTCCAACATATAGTCCCTACGGGACCCTGAAAATAATTTTTAAACTCCCGGTTTGGCGCTTATACGGCAGGGCTGAACAAAAGCTTCGTATCAGCAATGTGGCATGGTTCAAAAAAATCCAACGCTCTTTTTTAAACTTTATATTCTTCAAATCTTTTAATTAAAATCTTTATGATGAAATCGTTTTTTCTCACTGCATTATTTGCAGTGCTATACTTTTATGTGACTGTACAAACCGATAAAAAATGTTGCCAACGCACAAGCCTGGGCTGACAGCAGGGCCATGCTACTAAACCTGCGCCGGTAGCTTTTACAGCTGTCTTTACACTACAACTTTCCTTTTTACAGCGTCATGCTACCCGGTCCGGCAGGCTAGCTAGATTCATTCAATTAAAATAAATAGATAAATATTTATTTTTATTCGATAAATATTTATTTACATTTGCATTGTCATTTTAAAAACAACAACATGAAAACAAGAACAGAAATAATTTTAGTGGTACTCAAAGTCCTGGCATTTTTGGGTTTCATTAAATATTCAATTGACTGCGGAGCCCAGTTAACCAATTTTGTGGCAAGCTTTATAGATCCTGATTGGGCTAAACGTACTTACGAGGTTAACCTGGATATATTCAACATTCGGGAGAAAAGTATTCCCTATTACGCTTGCGCCATGTGCCTGACCATTGCGGTATCGATGTTAAAAGCAACTATCTGGTATGTAGTATATGCCTTGCAGATGAAGCTTAAGCTTCAATCACCTTTTTCTATGGAAGTAGAAAAAAAGCTGGAAATTATCGCTTTCCTGTTGTTTGCTGTTTGGATTGTGAGCGCTCTTTTCTGGAAGACCTTTGCATACTACCTCACGCAGGATACGGGTGTGCAATTGCCAGCCGACAACAGCGGAGATGAATACCTTTTTATGGCGGGTATTGTTTATATCATATCGCAGGTATTCAAGCGCGGTATTGAAATACAGGAAGAAAACCAATTAACCGTATAACCGATGCCTATTATTGTAAATCTTGATGTAATGATGGCCCGGCGAAAGATGTCGTTGAATGAGCTTTCAGAAAAGGTGGACCTTACGTTGGCCAATCTTTCGATCTTAAAAACGGGTAAAGCAAAAGCGGTTCGCTTCAGCACACTGGAAGCCATTTGCAAAGCGCTTAATTGTCAGCCGGGTGATATTTTGGAGTTTGTAGAAAAAGGCGATGGCACTACCGTTTAACAGCTGTGTTTTTATGCTGCCGGCATTGGTTTTTGTTTCGGTCGGTGGGGACACCGACCGATAGTGCCAATCTTTGCTATTTGTTGTTGTCTTAACCGATTGGTTATATGTCGTTTTTTCGGTCAGTGGGGACACCGACCGATAGTGCCAGGATGCCAAAACAAGTGAAGCTTCACAGAGTAATGTTGAATGGCTCAAAAAAGTCCAACGCCCTTTTTAAACTCTATATTCTTCAAATCATTTAATTAAAATCTTTATTATGAAATCGTTTTTTCTCACTGCACTATTTGCAGTGCTATACTTTTATGTGCCTGCACAAACCGATAATAAAATTGTGATCGGGAAAGTTGACAGCGTTTACTCGAACATATTGGGTGAAAAAAGAAAAGTATGGATCTATGTGCCGGGAATGAATTCCGGGAACGCGGATCCAGGCAACCGGTACCCTGTATTGTATTTACTGGATGGTGATGCGCATTTTCAGTCAGTTGCGGGAATGATACAACAGTTAAGCGAAGCAAATGGCAATACAAATTGCCCCGGCATGATAGTAGTTGCCATACCCAACACAAATCGCACAAGAGACCTGACACCTACACATATCGTCAGTGACCTGCCGGCTATGGATAGTAATGCTTCCCAAAATACAGGTGGCGGGGAAAACTTTGTTGCCTTTATGGAGAAAGAACTGATACCGCATATTGATTCGCTGTATCCCACACAACCATACAGGTTACTGGTTGGTCACTCGTTTGGTGGGTTAACAGTGATGAATGTACTTACCAATCACACTAAATTATTCAATGCTTATGTTGCTATTGACCCGAGCATGTGGTATGATAAGGAGCGTTTTTTTTTTTTTTTTTAACAAAAGCTTGCACAACAAAAATATCAAGGGATAAAATTATATCTCGGCATTGCCAACACCATGCCCGGCGGAATGAGTATTGCAAAGATGCTGAAAGACACTACAGCGGCAACAAGACATATCCGTTCCATTTTTGCGCTTGATACGTTCATAAAAACAAATAAGCAAAACAGTTTGCAATTTGCCGGTAAATATTATGCCGATGATGATCATGGATCTGTTCCTTTGATAACCGAGTATGATGCTTTACGTTTTATTTTTAGCTATTACAAGTATAAATTCACAGAGCAGGATTTTACCGATTCATCTACTGCTTTTGTTACAAGATACAAGGCGCATTACCAGACTGTCTCTAAAGAACTTGGTTACAGCGTTTCACCCCCTGAGGTACTTACCAATGGATTGGCTTACCAGTCGCTAAACAGCAAATTCATTGCAAAAGCAGCAGCTTTTTACAAACTGAACCTGGAGAACTACCCGGAAAGCAGCAGTGCTTACGTGGCTTATGGTGATTTCCTTGTTTTAAGGGAAGATACAACCAATGCTATTGCATATTACCAAAAGGCATATGCCATCAACAAGAGCGATGAAACGCTGCAAAAATTAAACAGCCTACAGGGAAACGCAGTATTTAAACTTTCAGCAGATCAATTACAGAAATATGCAGGTGTATATGTTTTTGAAAGCCTATCCATTACTTCCGCTGTTGTTCTAAAAGATGGAGCACTTTGGATCGCTGTAACAGGTCAGCCTGCGTATGAATTGGTTCCTTTATCACCTGATACATTTAGCATAAAAAATATAAGCGGGTTTAAATTACACTTTGAAATGGACGGTGACAAGCCATCGACTCTTGTATCTACACAACCAAATGGAACCTTTGTTGGAAATTTAAAGAGGTAATGTTTGATTGATGGGCTTTATATGCTGGTGCTGTGAAGGCCCGGTTGGGACATACAGTTTTTCGGTCGGTGGGGACACCGACCGATAGGGGAAATATTTACTTGTCTACAAAAGGACTGAACGCAGAAGTGAGTGACACAACCGCCGATGCCATGAAATACCTGGAGCCCGTTCCATAAAAATCTTATGCCCACTCGTAACCATCTTTCTTCAAGGGCAAACGGTAAGGCCTGGAACCCGCTGCTGCCAGCGCATTACAGAGCGCAGGCGCAACGGTTGGCATGCCTACTTCGCCGATGCCGCCACAGGCTTCGGTGCTGGGCACCACATGTATTTCAACAGGTGGCATTTCGTTGAAGCGCAACAATTCGTAGTTGAAGAAACTGTCCTGCAACACACGGCCATTGGTTACCGTGATCTCGCCTTTGAGTGCCTGTGTGAGTGCAAAGGCAAGGGCGCCCTGCATTTGGTTTTGCAGGCCATCGGGATTAACCACGATGCCGCAGTCAACCGCCGCCACCACTTTTACTATTTTGAATTTCTTTGGGGCAAGCATTTCAATTTCTATAGCATGCGCGACATAGGTAGGGCAGAAGGAGAAATGGTGCGCGGCCACACCGATATAATGATTGGCGGCTAAGGGCTTTCCATACCCTGCTTTTTCAGTAGCAAGCTTTAGTACGCCTGCAATACGCTGCGGGTCCTGGAAAGGAAACTCCGTTACGCGTTTGGGCATGGTCGATAAAAGATCGAGGCGGAACTGCACGGGATCTTTTTTTAGTATAACGGCCAGTTCATCAACAAAGCACTCAATGGGAAATACATTGACGTTGATCTCTACCGCACGCAGCCAGCCGCGGAGCAGGTTAAAATCAACATGCGTGAACCCTGTTTTTACATTGGGGATATCGTACCAGAAATCTGCCATGGCACCACCGGTCATATCGCCTATTACTTTAGCGTCTGGACCTTCGGTCATCAGGTTAATGGAACAGCCGAGGGCATGGTGCTGCCAGGAGAGTATTTTACCTGCCTCATCCCAGGATGCTTTCATGCGGTGATAGTTGGCTGGCCTGTAGGCATCGTTGCGGATATCGTCGACCCTGTCCCATATAACTTTTACAGGCTTGTCATGTTGCTTGGCTATTCTTGCCGCTTCGAGCATATAATCGAAGAAGAGCCTTCTTCCAAATCCACCGCCGATATAAGCGAGGTTGATCCTGATATTCTTTTCGTCGATGCCCAGCTCTTTTGCCAGCACGGGCGATGCGAACTCAGGGAACTGGTTGCCGCACCAGAATTCCGCCTTGCCATTTTGCACCAGTGCCATACAGTTGATCGGCTCCATGGTCCCGTGAGCGAGGAACGGTGCAGCATAAGCAGATTCGAGGCTATTTGCCGCAGGCGCATTTACTTTTGCGGGATCGCCCTTTTTGTACACCTCTATCGCAGGCCTGTTTTTTGATTTTGCTTCAAATGTTTTAAAGAGTTCGTCTGTTGATTCCTTACCATGACCCGCCTCGTCCCATTCCACTTTCAAAACCTTTCTTGCCTTCATGGCACTCCATACATTTGTTGCGATAAGGGCCACGCCGGCGTGGATGTGCATCGGGATATCGCTGCCTTCTACGGGCACTGCTTTTATATAACCGCTTATATTTTTACAGGCGCTGTCGTCGAATGATTTTACTTTTCCATGCAGCACGGGGCAGCGCTCCACCACGGCATAGACCATTCCATCAGCTTTTGCATCGATGCCATATTTGTTTTTGCCGGTGATGATGTTGCTTAAATTCTTCTTGGGCGCTGTCTTGCCTATAATGGTAAAATCTTTTGTGTCTTTGAGCTTTACGTCTTTTGGCACCGGTAGTTTTATGGCGTCGCAAACGAGCTCAGCATAGGTTAAGGTATCTTTTGTTTTTGTGTTGGTCACAACGCTGTTGGCAGTACTGCAGTCTGTGGCGGCGATATTCCATTTTTTTGCTGCTGCACCCACCAGCATTGCTTTTGCGGTGGCTCCTATGCGGCGCATTTCGTTCCAGTCTGTCAGCACGCTCTGGCTGCCGCCGGTTGTATAGTAGCCACCGAAGCCGGGCTTGTCAGGCCGGTCAATGGTAACACCCCATGGCAGCAGATCGGTTTTTACTTTGCTCCAGTCAGCATCGAGTTCTTCTGCCAGTATCATCGGCAAAGAGGTATTTACACCCTGGCCCATTTCGGCACGGGAAAAGTAAACGGTGATATCACCCGTTGATTCCACTTTCAGGTAGGGCATGGGCTGCAGGGGATCGCATGCAGCAGCTTCCACTTTTTTGGTATCGGTGTTACAGGCCTGTGGCAGGAACATACCGAGAATAAGGCTTCCGCCTGCGGCGGAGCCCAGTTTAATAAAATCGCGTCTTTGCAATTTGTTGGTCATATAAAAATTTGGGGCAGTGAAATTTATTATTTGTAACGGGCTTTTGGTTCTTTACTCGTCCTGGTTGTGTCACTCACTTGTACTATTTTTATTCCATTCGACCTGGATGCCTCGTTCCCCGGCATGACAAACCAGGGTTCTTTATTGAAGCTGAGATTTTTATTTTCGGCTTATGGTTGTTCTGCAGCTTGTCAAGCTGACCAGGGAAGCATCCATAATTTTACGCCAGTGTAAAACCTTTGTTTGCATCAGTGCCTGCCGTTGGGAAGTGATGGCGGCTTAGCTTCCTATCGCTTCCTGTATGGCCTCTTTCATCCGGTGATACGTTCCGCACCTGCAGAGGTTAATCATCGCTTCGTTGATCTGTTGTTCGGTGGGCTGTTTGTACGTGTTGAGTAAGCCCACGACTGTGAGTATTTGTCCGCCCTGGCAATAACCGCATTGCGGTACGCCTGCTTTTTCCCATGCTTTCTGCACGGGATGTGAACTATCTTCGCTCAGGCCTTCAATGGTGGTGATCTTTGCCGGCCCGACATTCTGTATTTGCAATTGGCAACTGCGTACCGCTTTGCCATCGAGCAGCACCGTACAAGCGCCACAACTGTTTACGCCGCAGCCAAATTTGGTACCTGTGAGATCGAGTGTATCACGCAGGATCCAGAGCAATGGCGTATCTGCATCTACGTCTACGGTATAAGTCTTAAGATTGACATCCAGGGAATAAGAGGGCATGGTATCGATTTGAAGGTTTTACAAACAATTATCCGGCGGGATAATTAACAACACGGGAGGGAAGATAGAAAAATTAGCCAATACCAAACAGGCTATTTTCTGCCAGTGGTTATATAGTATTTAAGGTTGCTGATGGCTTTCTGCGTTATGGGTTGATTATGATTGAAGTGCATTTAACGGCTGCCGGAAAGCTGTTAAAAAAATAATCCTGCAATAACCGCGGTTTATGGCAGCACTACAGGATTGTGGTACTTTTTCAAAGGTTGGATAAATCAGTATCAAAAAGGTTCGTAGGTAAATTTTTGACCGCCTATGGATGCTTCAACCATGAGGCCGCCGCGTTCCTGGGTAAATACCAGTACGCCATCCGTATATTTTGCATTAGCTGAGGCCCCTGATTTTGCTGCTACTGCAGAAACCTGCCCGCTAAATTCCAGGTTATTGTTTTTAAAGCGTTCAAGCGCTTCTTTTGTCTGGAAAAAAATTACCTCCCGGTAACTCTGCCCACCTGCCTGTGCGCCTACAGTTACCTGTACCATTTTGGCGGGGCCTGTTGCTTTGCCCTGCTCGTATACAATGCCTTTGCCACCGGCGCCGCCAACAACGAGTGCACCTTTCCCTATGTTGGGAAATACCACATAACCATAAGCATCTTTGAACAAGCCGTTCATACTTTCATCTGTCTTAATGAATGCGGATTTTGCTTCTTTACTCTCTGCCATCATTGTTTCTTTTGAATCCTGCGCTTGTAGCAAGGTAGGCATCACCGAGCTGCAAACAACCAATACCATCACGGCAAAAAACATCACTGGACTTTTCTTCATAGATATGATTTTTAGTTAACATAAATACAACAGGATTATCTGCGAAGAGGCAAATAGTCTGCCAGCATCTACCTGCTTTATAAGTGATTGGTTGGTAACAACATTCATTTGTTGCGGGGTTTGCAGGCTGTTGTAATTCTTCCCCAATGGGTAAAAAATCTAACAACGGCAGACAGCAAGCGTGTTGTTTACAGCAATGCTGCCAGGAGGGCGACAGCCGCATCCGGCAAGGCTTTGTAAGGTTAACCGTATAACCGGTGAGTGCTGGGATATTGGTTTGTATTTTTTGTAATAAAACGTGCGGGAAACGTTTCTGCAGCAGATTTATTACTGTAAACCGAAGGCTGATTTGTTAATTTAATTTATTGTTTTAATAAGCCCTTTGGCATAATGCTTGAACCCGGTTGTCTAAAATTAATAACCATGAAAAAGACCTTCATTTTCTTTCTTTCCGGATTACTTGGGCTGGCTGCACTCGATAGTTGTAATAAAGATGATAACAACAATCCACCGACATCATCTTTCGGTTTGGTCAATGCGTGTCCCGACGCTGCAGCGCTTGATATGTATGTGAACAGCAGCCTTATCGCTTCCAACTTTACTTATGGATCAGATACCGGATATTACCTGTTAACACCGGGCACTTACCCGGTACAAATCGCTACCGCCGGCAGTTCAACTTTTCTCGTAACAGAGAATGTTACCATGAGCCCGGGCATAGCCTATTCTATTTTTGCTATTGATTCTGTAAGCAGCTTAAAAGCAACTGTAGTACAGGACAGCTACACTACTCCGGCTGCGGATTCAGTGCGGGTGCGCTTTTTTAACTTTAGTCCCAATGCACCGGCGATGGATCTTGCGATAACCGGTGGTGCAGTATTGTTTCCTGCAAGAAGTTTTAACGACCAGGAAGAGAATGCTTCAAACCAGCAGTTCATCACCCTTGCTGCAGGCACTTATAACCTTGAAGCGAGGCTGGCAGGTACGGCATCTGTTTCATTGACAGCGCCAGGCTACCAGATGGAGGGTGGTAAGGTTTACACGATTTACCTGAAAGGATTTGTTGCAGGTACAGGCACACAGTCCCTCGGACTCGGCACTGTAGTGCACAACGAATAGTTTTTTTGAGTGTAGTAAGCGAAATGGTAACGTTGTCTCAGAATTGGGGCAACGTTTTTTTGTCATTGTAACCAACTCTAAAAAGAAGAAAGGCCTGCAATATGAATAGTGCAGGCCTTTTTGTCGGGATGACTGGATTCGAACCAGCGGCCTCTTCGTCCCGAACGAAGCGCGCTA
>ERZ724521.1595-NODE-1595-length-10006-cov-3.927846_pt1 | contig 10006 bp, 5 predicted proteins | sample MGYA00376054_ERZ724521 | MGnify/ENA primary metagenome ERZ724521 (study PRJEB28724, sample SAMN07190883) | activated sludge metagenome | isolation source: activated sludge of sewage treatment plant in Hong Hong | place: Hong Kong | collected 2016-03-17 ... | reverse complement strand
TCAATCCCGAATTGAATTGAAAATATTTGGCGTGGTAGCTCAGATGGTTAGAGCGTCCGATTCATAATCGGGAGGTCGGCGGTTCAATCCCGCCTCACGCTACTCAGTAAGTTGAAAACAAATACAATCAATGGCACACCAGGCTCATTGGTTTTACGTCCTTTATAGTCTGAAGGATAGTAATCTCTACAAGGGAACTTGTTCTGATTTAGGAGACAGGTTCCTCAATCATGTCATGGGTGGGACAACCTCAACCAGACATCGGAGACCATTAGTCCTTATTTACGTTCAAAAATTTGAGTCAAAGGCAGAGGCACTCGCTTTTGAGCGGTTTTCCAAAACTTTAGAAGGTGGTCCAATACTCAGGAGTAAATTGATTGAACTAGGTTTAATCTCCTCCACAGGGAGACTCTGCTCAGATGGTTAGAGCGCCCGTACGGGAGGTCGGCGGTTCAATCCCGCCTCACGCTACAAAATTCAGAGAGCGGTTTGTCTATACAAACCGCTCTTTCCATTTGGAAGGGGGTATGGGGCAGACATCATAGCGCTTGCCGTATTTGTATCTGCGATTGGCTACAGCGGTGTAGATGGCATCTCTCCAGGGACGCGGTGCCAGGTAGCCTATTAAAGCCATATGGTATGGAAAACCAAGGGTTGAGGCAATACGGAGAGCTGCGGTACTGCGTACACTGATCTTGCCATCCTCATAAAAGACAATAGAATTTTGTTGGAGATAGTCCGGAAGGAGTGGGGTCAGGAGTTTCGATGCCAATTCGCCTTCGAGGGGAGAAAAGCATATCTCTCCAGCCTTGTCCCATTTGAGGATATGGCGGACCCAGCCATGACACATCGGGCACATCCCGTCAAAGAAGAGGATTTTCATCTAGCCGAAGACCTGTTCAAACATTTCTCTCAACAATCGAACCTGCACGACAGTTGTGCCGGAAGCAGGTATATCTAAGGGTCCGGTAGCCGGAATATAGATTTTTTTGTAGCCTAACCTGGATGCCTCTGATATCCGTTTGTCCAATTGCTGCACCGGCCTGATCTCGCCTGACAAGCCAATCTCTCCTGCGAAACAAAAATCTCGCGGTACGGGGATATCCTGCAGCGACGACACCAAGGCTACTGCCAAAGCCAGATCAATGGCGGGTTCAGTCACCCGCAGTCCGCCGGCCACATTGACAAATACATCCTGGTTGCCAAAGAAAAACCCACATCGTTTTTCCAGGACGGCAAGCATCAGGTGCAAGCGACGAACATCATATCCGGAAGTGGAGCGTTGTGCGGTACCATACACGGCGGTACTGACCAGGGCTTGCGTTTCGATCAGGAAAGGTCTGAATCCCTCACAAACCAGGGCTATACAAGAACCTGAGGCTCTATGCTGATGATCGGCAGGGATCAACCACTCCGATGGATTTTCCACCGGTACCAGACCGAGGCCTTTCATTTCATAGATACCGATTTCACGGGTGGAGCCAAACCTGTTTTTAACACTGCGCAACAAGCGGAGATTGTACTGGCGGTCCCCTTCCAGGTGCAACACCACATCTACGATGTGCTCCATTAGTCTTGGGCCGGCGATGTCTCCTTCTTTCGTCATGTGGCCTACCAGAATGATCGTAATGCCTGTGGATTTGCTGAGTTGTTGCAGTTTGTAACTGCACTCCCGGATCTGACTGACCGAGCCGGGCACGGATTCCAGTTCGGGGGAGTACATCGTCTGGATTGAATCGATGACGACAAGTCCGGCCTGGATCGTCGTGATGGCTTCGGTGATTTTATAGAGGTCCGTTTCGGCAAGGATATGGCAATGGTCGCCTTTGATGCCGAGGCGTTGAGCTCTCATCTTGATCTGGCTGGTGCTTTCCTCTCCAGAGATATAGAGCATTTTGAGCGTGGGGTTGGATGCGATTTGGAGGAGCAGTGTGGATTTTCCTGCTCCGGGTTCGCCAGCCAGGAGGATGACAGAACCGGGGACGACCCCGCCACCCAGAACTCGTTCAAGCTCCGGGTCACCTACTGAAACCCGCATTTCTGTTTCCATACTGATCTCGGACAACAGCGTAGGAACGGAGGCAGATGACTCCCGGGTCTTTTGGGATGCGAGGCCTTGCTTGCCGGACACCACCTCCTCGACCATAGTGTCCCAGGCATTGCATTCCGGGCATTTTCCCATCCAGCCGGAAGCCGTGGCCCCACAGTTAGAACAGATATAACGGGTCTTGATTTTAGACATTTTGAGCGAATATTGGGGGGGTTAACAGAATATTATCATGTTTTTCAGTTCAGGGGGTAAATTTTATTAAACTCTGCGTATCATTGTGGCGTTGTCTGTATGTATCTTTAAAGCATTTGGATATTCACTCAGGTTAAACGTAACTTGATCGACAGGCCACAAGATAGTATGGCCGGACGGGTTTTGACCTAGAAAACAAAGTTGAGCAGAGTTCAGATTTTTTGTATCTTTTGTGAACTTTCCGAGGGTCAAAGTGCATTATGAGACTAAGCAGGGTGAAAAGAAGTATTCATCTTATCAATTGATAAAAAACTGCAAACCGTTCGTTGAAAAGTACACAACAAAGTTCTGTATGTATACATTTGTACTTCGGAACTCAAGCAGAAAAAACACTGTTATCCTAACAGGTTAAGTTATAGTTTTCAATTGGTTTTTTGGGGTTTTTGGGGTGCTAGGTGCTAGCCTGGCGCCCCCTTTTTTTTTTTAGGGAGCAGGAGTCAGGAAGCAGTAAACAGGGAGCAGGAGCAGGGATTTGATGAACTAGTTTGATGATGTGTGTAGACCCCCGGGATTGAGCAGCAAACAGGGGAATTGCTGAGCGCAGCGATGCAGAGGGGCTGCGAGGAATATTGGGTGATGGAGTGATAAGGTGATGGAGTGCATAGAAGTATATTGCTGAACTGATCCTGCTAAATTCTGCTGCAGGTGCAAACTCCATGCATCGGCAAGTCGGGTAAACGCCCATGATCTTCTCAAAGCATGACCCGATGCCGGAGTTTGCTCCAGCATCCTTATAGCAGAAACTCAGAGTCCTTCCCGAAAAGCGTCAAACACCTTACCTAATAACACGCTTATGTCAAGCAGTTTAAAAATATATTTGGTGCATTCATGCACTTAGAATACTCCTTGCAATTGAACGTTGGATAAGAGCAAAAAAATAACTCAATTCCAAACCACTATAACACACCCTCTCGATATCTCCAAATCACCGTATCAACCCATCACCATATCACCCCATCACTCAATCACCAAATCACCCAATCATTCTATCTTCGGAGCCATGACACCACTTATTACCAATGATGCCGTGGTCTTTGGGCTTCTGATCTGTACCCTGGCGGCCATCTTCTACACCTCAAATCTCCAGACTCCTTTCTGGAAAAAGTTTTACACCTACATCCCTGCGTTGTTGCTGTGTTATTTTATACCGGCGCTGATGAACTGGCCGCTGGGCTTGATCTCCGGGGAACAGAGTAATCTGTACCAAGTAGCATCGAGATACTTCTTGCCGGCGAGTCTGATCCTGCTATGCCTGAGTATCGACATGAAAGGCATCATCAACCTCGGCCCGAAAGCTTTGATCATGTTCCTGGCCGGTACAATTGGTGTGGTCCTGGGTGGACCGGTAGCCCTGGTAGCCACGGAGTGGATATTTCCGGGTGTGATCAATGCCTCACCGGATGATCTGTGGAAAGGGTTGAGTTGTATCGCGGGCAGTTGGATTGGTGGGGGAGCCAACCAGGCGGCCATGAAAGAGATCTTCAATGTCGACGACAGTCTGTTTGGCACTATGGTCGTGGTCGATGTCGTGGTGGCCAATGTCTGGATGGCTTTGTTGCTCTATGGCGCTAATATCACTGGGAAACTGGATCGCTGGTTGAAGGCAGATACCTCAGCTATCGAACATCTGAAAGAGAATATGGTGGCTTACCGACAGAGCATTGAGAAAGTGCCCACGACACTTGATATGTTTATTCTCATGGGCGTTGCGTTTGGGGGTGTGGCCATTTCCCATTGGGGTGCCGATCTGATCGTGCCGGCGCTGGAATCTATAGCCCCACAACTCAAAGCCTGGCGATTGGAGTCGATCATCAGCGGGTTTTTCTGGATCGTGCTAATAGCAACCACCTATGGTTTGTTGATTTCCTTCACCCGGTTTCGCAAACTGGAGGGTGTGGGGGCATCCCGATGGGGCAGTGTCTTTATTTATATCCTGGTGGCCACGATCGGGATGGGGATGAACCTTCAAGAGGTCTTTGACCATATTGGATTGTTTGCGATAGGGATCATCTGGATGATGGTACACGCTGTAACGTTGATCCTGGTGGCGAAATGGATCAAAGCGCCATTCTTTTTTATGGCTGTGGGATCACAGGCCAATATCGGAGGTGCTGCTTCAGCCCCTGTGGTGGCCAGTGCATTCAATCCGGCCTTGGCGCCGGTTGGAGTACTGTTAGCCGTATTGGGATATGCATTGGGAACCTATGGAGGGATAGTCTGTGCGTATTTAATGAAGGGGATACTGGGGGTGTGAGATTTACAAAAAGAAGACATAGGTTACATTGAATTTACTCTGACTCACCATGTATTTCTAAAACAATTGCATTTCAAGAGAATTCAGGGTTTACCCTCTTGAGAATTACTGATGATCACATTAATTTTGGTTTTGGAAATGTAGTTCCCTTTAGGAATAACTCCAATAAAAACCGAATTGAGTATATCAGTTCCTACCTTTTAACATTGCTCGTCCAAACTAGACTGAAGGCATAATCCCATGTTATGCTGGTGATGTTCATGACTTCACGTGTAAATAGTGAATCGAACTCACATGTGCTGATTATTTAATTCTGAATAAATAGGCATTTACAAAATACTATTGGTATGAAATACAAGACTGAATCCCTGGGTTTTATTGAATTTTCGCATTTTTATTAGTTCAGTTAAACTCGAACTTAGAGGCTCGGCAAATGCAGCCCTATACAATCATACCCCTTTGTTGATTTTCCCTAACGATTCGATAAAATCACATATCCAATCGAATTTATTATCCACATTAAAATAAATCAACAATGAAAACCTCATTTATTTACTTACTATTCGCCCTAATATTACCCTTGCAGGTCCCTTCACAAATCGTATTTGAGAACGCCGATTTTGAAAGCGACCTTACCTGTGATCCAGAAGAATGCACAGACACCGATATAGCATGTATACCAGGATGGTGGGACTATGATGAAAATAGTAATCTCGACGGTGATGCCTGGATTTATTACAAGGATTATTTTGTTTGTTCTTCCTACAATTTGGAACTCGAATCATGCGGTGGAGATAGAGGCATCCGAATTGGCGCTGGTACCGGAGGAAACAATTTCTTTCCAGCTACCAATAACCCCTTCCAAGGGCAGAACTCCAACAGTACCTATGAGATTACATTATCCGCCATTGTTTATGACGAAATTGATACGGAAGCTTTCATTGAGGTATATGTTGATGACTCCCCTACTGGCACATCTGGTATCCTGGTGGGAACTTCAGCTGCAATACCATTTGACTCCAGATGTCACGAAGTAAAAATTCCCATAGCTGATCACCAGGACGTTTTAGACCTGACAACTAATCCGTACCTCATTTTCAAAATAAGGACACCAGACGATCATACGCCTACCGTAAATGATATCATTGCAGCTGTCATAGACGGTGTTACTGCATGCAAATTATTTGATATTGAAGTTTCTCAGTTTGCATGCGACCAACTCTGCCTCGTAGTAACTGCTGATTGTGTAGTGGAATGCGATATACCAACATACAATGACAGAGAACTGGATGATTGCTATTTGGATATCGTATGGGAGACGGATGAGCAAATAGAAATCGAAAGCTGCTATACTCCAGTCGTTGAGTCGCTAGAATGCTGCATAACCCCTGAGGAACCTGGAGAATATTCAGCCCTCATTACTTACTTGTTTAATGTAAACGGGGAGCCTCAGGCCGGATATAATATTATTACTGTTGACTTCCAACCTTGCACAACAGCAGTAGTTTCGACAACTACCACGTGGAACGCGTCCAATATTTCTGAATATGCCAGATTTGATCTTATCACTGTAAATTCAGGAGCAACGTTGACCATAGATGACGACCTGACAGTAAAGTTCTGCCCTGAGGGGAAACTGGTCATCAACCCAGGTGGTCGGGTCATACTGGAGGGTGTGCTGACTTCCGTATGTGAAGAAGGATGGAAAGGAGTTGAGGTTCAGGGAAATGGTACAACACATCAGTACTTACAAGGAGGAACCTTTGCCCAAGGTCAACTCTATTGTCACTCAGGATCAAGAATCGAAAATGCACTCACTGCAGTCAAGCTATACGGGCCGGATTATGAGGATGCCGGGGGGCAAATCTTTGCTGAAGGAACAAGTTTTATCAACAATATCCGTGGAATTGATATTGCTCCTTACCAAAACTACTATCCAACCGCCGACAAACAAAGACTTTACAGGTCTTCCATCCGCGACTGTACCTTTGATATCGATGAAAATTTCCTTAACTTACATGCATTTACGCAGCACATTCGTATGTATGGTGTTTTTGGAATAAATATCCTGGGCAGTACATTTGGCTACCACAGGCATATTGATGACGCAAGCCATCCGAGAGATTATGGGATGGGTATTATGGCCATTGATGCGGGATTTAATGTGGGGCCTATTGCCGAAGATATAGAAGATGAACCCTGTCTTCCGCCGTGCACCGCATTTAAAAAATCCACTTTCTACGGTTTAGGACTTGCCATATTTACAGGACGATTAAATGCCAACAGACCCTTCCAGGTATATCAATGCGATTTTGAGAGTTGTTATTTTGGAATCGCCAATTATGCAGTATCTGGGGCGAACATACTGTTCAACCAATTTAAGATGGGGGCCATCCAGACATTGACTGGCCATAACGATCAGGTAGGTATTTCTATGTCTTCGTATATGACAGGCCTGACTATTGAGGAAAACAAATTTTACCTGGTTGACGCTCTTGCAGACCATACCATTGGAATCAGTATGGATCAGTTAGGCGAAGTCAACAATGTCATCCGAAAAAATAAGTTTGAGGATATCTCCGTTGGCAACGAAGCCTTTGGAAGAAATGCTAATGTCCAAGGTGAAGAAATCAATAGGGGTCTTCATTACCTGTGCAATGAAAACGAAGATGTCTCCATGAATGACTTTTACGTACCAGGCACTACGCTTTATCTCGGCGATTACATCCGGAAAGATCAAGGCCAATATGTCAATGGGGGCATCTTAGCCGCAGGCAATACCTTTTCCGACACAGGTGATCCTGATGATGGAGACTTTGCAAATTATGGGGATGAGGAGTTAAATTACTATTACAATATCTCCGTAGCTGAAGAAATACCTACTGATGCAGTGGGATTAAATCCAATTGTTTCTCCGGCCAATTCATGTATAAATGACTATTGTCTTGAACCTTGTCTCGATGTGGAAGAATTTGAAAACAATATTGAAACCTATTTTAATTCCAAGGCTGCATTTGAACTTGCGATTGATGAAGAAGAATTTGGTGATGCTTCCTACTACAGGATGAAAATGGATTCTGCTTGTCATTCAATACTACAATATCTGACCTACGATACATTAAACTATAAGCAAGATAGTTTAAGGGCCTGGTACCTACGATCTCAATCCATCGCAGGCGACCTGCTCCTCGCTGGAGATTTTTTCGGGGCTGGTGATCATACGCATGGCAATAAAACTCTTGATTCAATCCCATCACATTTTGATTTAACATCCGATCAAGTAATTGATTTGAGACGGATCAAATATGTTTATGGTGTTTTGACTACCAAATCCCCATTTGATCTCAATGCTACGGAGATTGATTCGCTTCATTTGTTTAGCAAAGGGGTTGGCGCATCATCTGCATTGTCTAGGAGCGCCCTTAGCCTAATTGACACAATCTACTCGCCGAGGTACTACATTCCCGGAGAGGTAACTCCAAGATCTTCTACAAAAGAAATCAGCAATTTTAACCTCGGAAATTGGATCCCTGTGTACCCAAATCCAACATCCGATCTATTATACATAGACCTGAGTGAGGTTAAAGGCGATAATTTCACTATGGAATTTTTATCAATGGACGGTAGAAGCCATGGAATGACTATTCTAAATCGTGGTCTCAACGAGGTAATCCTACAAAACGTATTCGGAGACCAATCAGGGTTGTATATCTATAAAATCAATGCAGAGGGTAAGACCATTGGACTTGGTAAAGTACTCATACAAAGGCAAAAATAGAATCATATGCTCCATTTCCTCAAAAGACTATTGACGATAATGGCCATTTGGCAGATAGCAGCTCCAGGGACTGCTATCTGCCAAAATGGATTTAATGTAATACTAAACATCCCCAATACACTCAGCCTCAATTTTGATGATATTCTATATAATCACGACCACTTAATAGTAAGTGGCAATGCTTATATTGACTCATTAAATTTGTGGGGCCTTTTTATCACTGAATTAGATACAAATGGCATTGTCTTGTGGCACAATACTTTGTTGGACTCCAGTGGACAATCTCATATTGTTACAAATACACCTTGTAGATTTATTAAAAAAGAAGACAACTCATACGTCGTACCAACATATTACTTCAATACTGGAAAACTTGGATTATTTATTGTTGACTCGACCGGAAAAAAAGTTCAATTTCAAATTTACCCTAAGTACGAATTAACTATTTTTCCAAAAGACATCATTCAAATGGACAACTCTTTTTATATTCTTGGTACTATACAAAGGGAAAATTTCAAAGATGATGTATTTATTCTCAAAACGGATAGCCTTGGACAACAACTTTGGATTAAATTTATAGGAACCCCAGCATATAACGAAACCTTTGGAGATGTATTAAATAATCATGATGGTACATTTACTATATCCTCAAGCATTTTTTCTGATGATTACTATGACCAGCCCTTTGGACAGGGATGGAGGCGTCCCTGGGTATTTACAGTAGATACTTCCGGACAAATCATCAATCAATGGATGGGGCAAACCAATGATGCGCGAACCCTAGGCGGTGGGCCCATGTATAGAACGGACGATGGGGATTGGATACTAGTTTCCTATGAGCACAAGGAGGTTTTGACTTCCGGGCAAACTGATTTAAATTCTAATCCAACTATCACCAAATTGGATAGCAATTTTAATTTGATTTGGAAAAAGTACTTAGGAAATTTCACTGGCATATATGATTTGATCATTGATCTTGAATATGACAACCGGTCTCAAACCTTGGTTGCCGCAGGTGAACGCGTCGTGTCCTATGCACCATGGCTAAGTGAACTGGAAGGTTGGATTTTAAAACTAAACCTGGATGGTGAGATTTTGTGGAGTGTGAGTGACACCGTCATAAGTGATCCTGTGAATGGGGTCATTCATTTTCTGGGCGGAGTAGAAGTAGCACCAACAGGATCGATCTATGCAGCGGGGTATGTAACCCATAACAAACCTCCGCAACGAGATTATGGCTGGATCATCAAAGCCACACCAGACGGGTGCATAGACACCATCTGCACGACCCTATCAATAGAGGAGCAGATTCGCCATAAGACCATGCCTATACCTGTGTATCCGAATCCAACATCAGATATTCTATACATAGACCTGAGCAAGATTGAAGGTCAAACTATCACAGTAGAGTTTTTGACTCTGGATGGTCAAAGTCATGGTGTAGCTATTCTAAATACCGGCCTTAATAAGGTCATCATGCAACATGTCATAGGTGACCAATCAGGCATGTTGATTTATAAGATCGTAGCAGATACCAGGACCATTGGACTTGGCAAAGTACTCATACAAAGGTATAAATAGCACAGCATGAACCTTTTCTTAAAAAGGCTCTTACAAGTATTGACCATTTGGCAGTTGGTTGCTCCTGTAGCAGCCAACTGCCAAAATGGCT
>ERZ724521.1593-NODE-1593-length-10019-cov-4.623244_pt1 | contig 10019 bp, 5 predicted proteins | sample MGYA00376054_ERZ724521 | MGnify/ENA primary metagenome ERZ724521 (study PRJEB28724, sample SAMN07190883) | activated sludge metagenome | isolation source: activated sludge of sewage treatment plant in Hong Hong | place: Hong Kong | collected 2016-03-17 ... | reverse complement strand
GCGCGATCGTAGGTTTCCTGATCCAGCTGCTGGAAGTACTGTCCCAGTCCGATCGGCTTGCTGCGCTCGGTTCCGCTCAGATATCCCCACGAGGAATCCACGTCCGGCGCGTTGTCAAAGCTCGATGTCCAGATCTCTGACAGCGACGACAGATAGAAGAACCACAGCAGCGAAGCTTCAATCCGCGCCGACTGCACAATCGGCTTGGTTCCCGCGATTCCCTTGGTAAACGCATCATCAATGATCGGCTTGAGCTTGCCCGGACCCGCGCAGCGATCGGGATACATCGCAGCCACCGTCAGATCGTTGCACGCGAACTTGTTCGAGTCTGGAACCTCTTGATAGTGAATGTCCTGACGTCGAGCGACGCGCGATCCGATTCCGTTTGCGACCGCGTATTCATCACGCGCAGCCGTCACTTCTGCAGCGGTAGGACTCGCAGCGTTCTTCCACAGCTTGGTGCTCATCGACACAAACGCGAGCGTTCGCGCCGACGCGCCCGGCGTCGAGGTTCCCAGCAGTACGTACGCATTGCCATCCGACACGCAGGCTGGCCACGTATCGTTTTTGCTGCCGTTAAAGCGCGGCGCGTACTCATCGTTTGAACACTTGCAGTAAGACAGCGATCCAGTAAACGGCTGACACATCGCGGACGCAGGCTGCGCCGCCACGCACAGACCAGCAGACATCATGTCCGATCCCATATCCATCGTCGTATCGGACGTGCTTTCACAGCCCGCAGCACCCAGCAGCAGACAGAGCCCCAATCCAGCCAGCGTCTTTTTCATCATGAGCGTATGTTCCTTCTATCGTTCATCGCCTGTTCTAGTTGCAGACTGTCGATTCATCCCTGTGGATCAGTCGACTTTCAGAGACAAAATGAAGCCGCGTCCCGGACCGTTCACACTCGATCCGTGATAGCGATACGCAGCGTTTCCGACGTTTTCTAGGACGCCAAGAAGCTGCAGCCGTTCATGCAGTCGCACGCTGCTGCGCAGATCCACCACCACAAAGCCCGGCGTTCCGTACTTGGGAATCCGCGCATCGGCATAGTCCGCGATCGCCAACCGATCTTGCGTCGTCGCCCAGCGCATTCCCGCAGACAGCTCAAAGGTTGGGTGTTGCCAGATCGCTTCCGCAGAGCCATGAAGCGGAGGAACCCTCGAAAGGGGAACTCTGTCTGTGATCACCACACCGCTCGTTCCGTATCCCAAGATTCCGACGCGCGGACCTTCTCCCCACGTATATGCCAGCGTTCCGCGCACCCGCAGTCCGTACGGCAAACGGAGTCGCAGCATCGCTTCTACGCCGCGAATTTCCGACAGAGCTGGCGCATTCTGAAGCTGAAACCGAGTCCACGCGCCCACACACTCTGGCGTGGAAGGAGGACACTCTGCATCGGTCTTCGATACCTTCAGCACCGCGTCTTGCAGCAGCGTTTCAAACCCCCACAGCTGCGCCGACACAATCGAGTGTTCGAGGATCGCACCCAGCTCAAACGTCGTCGCACGCTCTGGTCGCAGCTCTGCATTTTCAAACTGAAAGCCCGGTCCCGTCTGCTGTCGCGCCGTCAGATCATTGAGATTCGCCGCCCGAAAGGAGTGATCCGCATTGAAGCGCAGCGTCAGGATCGATGCAGGCTTCCACGACAGACCGACGTTCCCAACCAGCGGATAAAAGTTCTGCGAGACCGCCTGACTTCCTGACAGAGGCTCCGCATCCGCACGCGCCGCAACATACGACCAGCGCACACCACCGTAGAGATCGAAGCGACGCGGCAGACTCAGCACGCCGTCCACATACAGTCCGCCGGTCAGATACGACGAGCCATTGATGTACTGACCGCGACTGAGCGCTGCGGTCTGATCCAAGTCCGTAAACGTCCGCGACGCATCCGACGAGAGCCAGTCCATGTACTGATCGAATCCGTAGCGAAGCTGAAGCTGCGTCTTTTGTCCCAGCGCAAGCGGCCTGGTCTGTCCCACCGCGAGCAGTCCCAGCGTCATCACATCGTCGGTCCCGCGCCGAACGACCAGCACCGATGGATCATCCATCCGCTGTTTTTCGTGCTGCACTTGCAACGACACGCTCACCCGCAGCGGCCACAGAAACGTACCCAGCTTTCCTTCGTACGTCAGATACACCAGATGTCGAAACTGCTGCTCGTACGTCAGACACGTTCCCATCGGCGCATACGGAGGCGGACACTGATCCGTACGCGGCACATCAAACTGCAAGTAGTGATACGTCGCCAGCACCAGGCGCTGAAGCTCTCCGATGCGCAGCACCAAGCGACCATCCGCCGTCAGCTCTTTGAAGCCGGTGCCAAGCTGCGTCACCCCATCTTTTGCGTACGCAGGAACCAGCGGATAGCGTCCCAGCGGCGTGTTCGGATTCGGATTTTCGACCCGACCACCGCTCTTGAGCAGCCCGACATCGCGATAGCCGACACCGCCCACAAAGCCAAGCTGGCCGCCTTTGATCGGACCCGACAGATGAGCCTGCACGCGCCCGCCCAGCTCGTCATCCGCCGATGTCGATCGCAGCTGAACCTGAGGCCGAAACAGCAGCTCTCCATCCGCAAACAGTGGATCGATCGGATACGCCGCAATCACCCCACCGAGCGCGTCCGATCCATAGCGCGTCGATCCACCACCGCGCAGCACCTCGATCGTGTCAATCGTCCGCGAGTCGATCGTAAAAAAGTACTGATTCGGTCCCTGTCGATACGTCGAGTTGTTGACGCGAATCCCATCGAACAACAGCAGCGTCTGCTGTCCCGTCAGTCCGCGCAAAAACGCTGAGCCCTGACCGTGCGCCGTCTGCTGCACAAACACACCGCTCTCGTAGCGCAGCGCATCCGGTGCCGATCGCGGCTGTCTTCGCTCCAGCTCACTGCGGCCCACCGTGCTGTGAGCACGCTCGTCGGGTAGCCCATCGTCTCGACCAGCGCGAACCACCAGTGAATCGCCATCGGCAACAGCGCTCGTCGCCCACAAGAGAGGCAACGCCACCGCCCAGGTCGCGCTTTTCCGACGACAAACCAGCATAGATCGGCACATTTTTACAGAGCTTCGCAAGACCGCATATCCGGTAAACACCCGAGCCAAGCGCCCGATCATGCAGGTGAACACCTGATCTCTTTGGTCATTTCGCGCAGGTGAACACCTGATCTTTTCGCACGCTCACTCAGGCAGACGCCCGACCGGCAAGCGCCCGATGGGAAACATCCCGCCCAGCACCCGACAGTCAGGAGCCAAGCAGGCCCACGCCCGACGTACGAACACCCGGTGACGATTCAGGAAGGAAGAAAGGACGAACGAACGAACGGACGAACGGAACTACTTGCCAAAGGGCAGCTTGGAATCGAGCAGTCGGAAAAACTGAGACGGACTTTCGCCCAGGTCGTCGTCGGCTGGACCCTCAAACATCGGGGCCGTTTCCACCACCTTCGCGGCCTTCGCAGTCGGGACCGCCGGTGCTGGCTTTTCCGCCACCTTCGCATCGAGCAGACGGAAGAACTGCGACGGCGTCTCGCCCAAGTCTTCGTCGTCCGTGCCTTCAAACAGCGGAGCCGTTTCGATCACCTTCACCGCAGGCTTGGCTGCAGCCACAGGAGCCGGCTTTGCAGCCACCACCGGCTGCGCCTTTGTCACCACCGGCTGCGCCTTCGCCACCGGGACTTCTTTGGTCGCCACCGGCGCCACTTTCGCAGCCACCGGCTTCGCTTCCGCAACAGGCTTCGCTTCAATAACCGGCTTCGCTTCAATAACCGGCTTCGCTTCAATAACCGGCTTCGCTTCCGCAACAGGCTTGACGCTCGGCGCTGGCTTCGCTTCCACCACCGGCTTCGCTTCCGCCACAGGCTTCGCTTCCACCACTGGCTTGACGCTCGGCGCTGGCTTCGCTTCCACCACCTGAGCCGCCTTCGCCGCTGACGCTTTCACCGCCGCGCTCGCCGCTTTGCCCAGACCAGGAAGTGCTGCCGCAGCCCGCTCGACAACCGCTGGCTTTTCCACCGCCGCTGGCTTTTCCACCGCCGCTGGCTTTTCCACCACCGGCTTTTCCACCACCGCTGGCTTTTCCACCGCCGCTGGCTTTTCCACCGCCGCTGGCTTTTCCACCGCTTTGGCCGCGATCTTGTCGGGCGCAGGCGCTTTGGCAACCGCTGGCTTGACCGGTGCCGCTGGCTCAGACGCAACAACCGGGGCCACAGAAGGAGCCGCGACCGGCTTGCTCTCCACGACCGCCGCTTTGGCTTCTTTGGCTGGGCTCTTGCTTGGCCCACTGGCCACCACCGTCGGAGCCGCCGCAGGCTCCGGTGTCGCAGAGATCGTCTTCGTCGCCCGCGTAATCGGTGGCAGCTTGATTCCCGCCCGTGGCAGCTCCGCAGACATCGGAACTGGAGCCGGAAGTGGCGTCGCCGCAATCACCGGAGCCGGACTTGCGACCGCTTTGGCCGCTTTGCTCGTCGGGGCCCGCGTCGCAGCCGGTGGCTCTGCCGCTTTCGCTGGCTCTGCCGCTTTCGCTGGCTCTGCCGCTTTCGCTGGCTCTGCCGGTTCCAGCGCAACCGCCAGCAGCGCCGCACGCTTGGCCGACGGAGCAGGCTCCTCCACCGCCACATCTCGTCGCGCCGGAGCCGGTGGAATCGACTTTCGCGAGTCCCGAGAGACACCCGGCAGCGGCGCATCAATCGGACGACGTACAGGCGCAGCCGGTGGCGGCAGCGACGGATCGGTCTGCAGCTCACGATCCGCAATCAGCACGTCGGCCAGGCTCAGCTCTCCGGCCACATCATACTTCGGTGGCTCGTCGGACACGCTCGGCGGCGCAACCCGAACCGGCTCCTGACCGCGCGGCGGCGTCACTGGACGGGCTGGCTCAGGACTGCGCGCAGGCTCCGGTCGCCGATTGCCCAGCGTCATCCCTGGCGTCGGCGCGGGCGAGCGCGGAACCGGATCACTCGTCGCAATTCGCTGAATCATCACCGCTGGAGACACCCGATCCAGAAGCTGCGTCTCGTCGCTGTTGAAGGTCCCGTCTGGCAGCGGAATCGTGCCCGGAAGTGGTGCGGGACTCGCTGGAGCCACCGGCGCAAAGCCCGCTGGACCCGGCCAGGGCGCGGACGGTGCCGCTCCCGCTGGACCCGGCCAGGGCGCGGACGCTGGTGGTGGAGCCGCAGCTTGTGCCGTCGCCGGAGCTTGCGCCAGCGCCGGAATCATCTCGCGATCGAGAAACTCAAGCAGGGTCTGAAGCTGCGACACAAACTCCTCAGCGAGAGGCTTGTTACGACGCAGTGCATCAAACGCCGACCAGTACGGCGAGACATTTGGATTGAATCCAACGCTCGTGGCTTCGAAAAACTGTTTGACGTTGCCCAGGTACGAAATCAGCTTCGCCCGGAGGGCACGGGGATCAGAGCCTGTGGGAAGCATTGTCTCTTAGGTTCTCGCAACTTGCCGAATTGCGCAAGGCTAGACCTACCGTCGGAGACAGCGATAGAAGTGCCAACGATTTTGGCGGCTTGGTTCCTTACGCTGGAGGCTTCAAACCAGACGGTTCGTACGCGGCCAGAGCGGACACAGTCCAAAACAGCAGCACGGTATCGCCATAGCGACGGACGTCTTCGCAGACCAGCGCGCCGTACCGAGTGCCAATGCCCAAGTCCCCACGGTTTCGCACATCCGTCTCGATCACCACACGACAGTCCGGTGCCAGACAGGCAGCGCCGTCGCTCGACAGCCAGGCAAGCAGCTTCGGTAGCTCTCCCGCCGCATACGGAGGATCACAGAGCAGAAGCCCGACCGGCTCTGACTTGTGCGCGCGACTGTGCAAAAAGCGCTGAAGCGAAAGCTCCACCACCTGCGCACGCGTCGCCAGCCCGAGCGAGGCCAGGTTTTGACGCAGCACGCGACAGGCCGTCGCATCACTATCGACAAACACCGCCTGACCTGCGCCGCGCGACAGCGCTTCCATGCCCAGCGCACCGCTGCCCGCACACAGATCCCAGACGACGCAGCCCGGTCGCAGCTCTCCCAAGATGTTGAACAGGGCTTCGCGCACTCGCTCCGTCGTGGGACGAGTGTGAAGTCCGCTTGGGGTGCGCAGCCGACGGCCCCCCAGCTCTCCAGCGACGATGCGAATCATAGGCAGCTGCAGCAGTTGCGAAGGGTTTTACGATCCCGCCAGCGCGTGGAAGGCAATCGCTGGAATCTTCAGCCACGACGGATCCGCCTCGAAGCGAAGCATCCGCTCTGCGACTTCGTGTGAGCGCTTGTGCGTCACAAACCAGGGCGGCTTCGGCGACGGAGCCAGCGGTCCACGCAGGATCGCTTTTTCGATGCCCTCGAACATAAACGAGTTGTGGACAAAGCCGATGCCGCTCTGAATGTCGAGCAGCGTTCCCGACGGATGTCCACCCCACGGCGGCGTCATCGCACCGTACGCCACCGCCGGCCAGTGATTGATCGACACCACACCGTAGCGCAGCACGTCGCACGCTTTTTCGATCGCCGCTTGCACATCCGGCTGCTTTTCCGTCGACGGAGCCACGTACATGCTACAGCTCAGCGTGCCCCACAGCCGATCGTTGGCAAACCGCGCCGCTGCCGTCACAAACTCCGCCGCATCTTTTTCTGGCAGCGTCACCTCGCTGATGATCGAGCAGAACGGCTCCGTCGAAAACAGCATCTCGTCGGGATTCTTCGAGCTGACATCGCGAATCAGCGTCCACGGCAGCGTCCCTTCCACCGCCTGCCCAAGCCGCGTCACCGTCTTGCCTGCCGTCAGCTTGGCAAAGCGCTCGTTCGCACCGGGATAGTAGGCACGCCGCGTCGGCATGTCCTGGAAGATCTCCTGCACCGTCTTGAGCAGCTCTTCTCGCTGCGGCCACGACTCCGACAGCACCAGGATCTTGGCGGCGTTGCAGTTAAACGATCCGTTGTTGACGACCTGCGTCACGATGTTTTCCGCCAGCATCCGCAGCTCACTCGCCGAGTAGCTGCCCGGCACGATCATCACCGGCGTCACACAGCCCAGCTCGCTCGTAATGTTCTTCTTCAGCAGCGGATCATTGGCCGCTTGCCGACGCGAGCGCTCTTCACCCGGCGGACCCCAGACGATCTGATCGTGCGTACGATCCGACCCGGTGATGTGAACATCGGCGATCTGCGGGTGATACGACAGGTAGCTTCCCACCTCGGCACCGCCATAGACGAAGCGCAGATAGCCTCGCTCGATGAGCGGCTGAAACGCCTGCTCGTAGAACGGACCCAGGTATTCGTTTACCGGGTTGAGCTTGACGATGCAGAGCATTCCTTCGTGGAACATCTTGTACAGCGCATCCGTCGGAGGAATCGACGCCACGTTGCCCGCCCCGAGGATGAGCGACACGCCACCGACGGGATCACGCTTGCTGTAGAAGATCGCTTGCGCGTCGCGCACCTTGCGATCGTCCCAGCCCTTTTCCATCCGCAGCCGACACGTAAAGCCCGCCGAGATCGCGTGATCGTACGCTTCCCCCGGCATCACCAGCGCTTCGGTCCGTCCGTCTGCCGCAACGCGAATCGCGCCCGCCGGAAGCTTCGGCTTTCCCGAGACCTGGATTTGATCGAGCGCCGTGATGAGCTTTCGCAGGCATCGCATCGTCACGTACGGACCGCCCAGCCACTCTTCTCCGGCTGCCGACGAGTCCATGTTCAGACCCTTGGCCTTGCACGCCGCAGCGACCCAGTCCTTGGCCACCGCCAACAGTCGTGGCACACAAGCGCGCAGCAGCGCCGCTTTTTCACGAGGAGCAAGCCGTGCAAACGGGGTCGCATTCTCGCTCAGGATGGCTAGGTATTTGTCCAGCTCCGCTTGGCTCGTGGCGGTGCGGCTCTGGGCAGCTGCGCTCAATTCCATGGATGCCGATTGCATTCGTTACTCCTAACACAGGCCAACCGGCGGGCACCACACAGACCTTTGGTCGGCTCTTGAAAGCGTGTGTGCGACGGACCAGTCCACGGCTTAGCGCTGCGTCTTGTTGCGAAGGATCGACACATCGCTGCTGTTGTAGTTCGCGGTCACAATGTCTGGCTTTCCGTCGAGATTCAGATCCTTGATCGCCATTCCGTACGGCGTTGCTCCCGTCGAGACATACTGCGGAGCATCAAACCCGCCCGTGCCATTGCCCAGGTAAATCCCGACGCTGTCCGCACCGCCATTGGCAACCACCAGATCCAGCTTTCCGTCCCCATCCATGTCAGCCATCGCCACCACGCGCGGATCCTTTTCCGTTGCAATGATCTCACCTGGATCAAAGCTTCCGTCGGCACGACCTTTCAGAATCGTCACCGTCTTGGTTCCGAAGTTCAGCGCCGCCACGTCCTTTTTCTGATCGCCGGTTACATCCCCAGCAGCCAGCGACAGCACTTGCGCGCCAGCGACGGTATGCTTCGGACCCGTCAAGACGCCTCCGCTGTTGCCAATGAACGTCGAGATCGACCCGTCCGAATAGTTCGCCGTCACCAGCTCTGGATACACGTCGCTCGTCAGATCCTCCAGCAGCAGCGCCGACGGAGCACTTCCCGTCTTGAGCGGATACGTCGCCATGCTGGTAAACGCAAAGCCCGGCGTCACGCTGATGTTGCGCAGCACAAACACCGTGTCGCCCGTGCGCGGTGCCAAGATGAGATCCGGCTTGCCGTCTCCATCGAAGTCATGCGTCACAACTGCCGTCGGATTGCGCCCGACTGCGAACGTCACCGGCGCCATAAAGCCACCGCCACCGTTGCCGCTCAAAATCGCCAGATCTTGGGAGCTTGCGTTGTTACAAGCGACCGCAATGTCCAAGATCTTGTTGCCGTTAAAGTCAGCGACGGCCAGCGCGTTCGGCCCAACTGGCGTCGAAAAGCTCACGCCGTTTTTGTAGTTCACGTTCCACGCCAGCACCGACACATCTTGCGAGCCATCGTTGGCGGTGATGATCTCGGGACCGCTGTCCCCGTTGGTGTCTTCGGCGATGACTGCGACGGGATGCGTGCCCACCGCGATGCGCTCCGCGTCAAAGTCGAGCACCACCCGCACATAGCCAAACAGCCCAGTTGCAACCGCAAAGCTACCGTCGGGATTGCGAATCGTCACCGGCACCGATCCAACCGATCCATCCGACGCAGGAACCACAGCTTGCAGCTTCGATGAAGACAGCACCGTCACTTCGGACGCCTGCTTGTTTCCAAAGGCCACCGTCGCACCTTGCACAAAACCGCTGCCATAGATTGCAACGGCGGTTCCTCCTGCCATGCCAGCCACCGAAGGACTCACGCTCGTCACAGAAATCGACCCGACACCGCCCATGTCATTCGGCGGAAGGCTGCTGGATGACTCACAGCTTGTGATCGACAAACTCAGCAGCGCTGCCAGCGAGCCCGCTCCCAAAAATTGCCCAACCCGAGGAAATAAAGATTTTCGAGCTAACATAGTTTTTCCGTCTCCTTGGTAACGCTATTTGTCCTGAATAAGGCACATGAGTATGGGATCGCGATCGGTGCTCGACAAGGTCAGCTCGTTGGATAACCAACAAAAAGACAGCTTTTTGTCCGATTTCTTATGAGTCGCGCCGTGTCAAGTTCGGCAAAGTCACGAGGACGATCGAGCGTGCTTGCTTTCGCGGGCGTGGATCGCCTAGCGTGGGTCGCTTGAGAGGAAGCCGCTCCGGGCCTTACGTGTGGCCGGATGCATAGGACAAGCGCAGCATGGCCAACGTGGTGATTGTCGGAGCCCAGTGGGGCGACGAAGGCAAAGGCAAGGTCGTTGACCTCTACACCGAGTTCGCAGACACCGTCGTGCGATTCGGAGGTGGAGCCAATGCCGGTCATACCTTGGTCGTCGGCGGACAGAAAGTCATCACCCACTTGGTTCCGTCGGGTGTTTTACGCGGACGCGGCAAGCGCTGCGTACTCGGCGACGGAATGGTGATCGATCCGCAGACTCTGCTCGACGAGCTTGCCGAGCTTCGCGGACGCGGCCTGCTCGCAGAC
>ERZ724521.1591-NODE-1591-length-10025-cov-5.075125_pt1 | contig 10025 bp, 6 predicted proteins | sample MGYA00376054_ERZ724521 | MGnify/ENA primary metagenome ERZ724521 (study PRJEB28724, sample SAMN07190883) | activated sludge metagenome | isolation source: activated sludge of sewage treatment plant in Hong Hong | place: Hong Kong | collected 2016-03-17 ... | reverse complement strand
CTGCCTAGCCGTTCGCGATCGGGCAATTCTTATTTGCGCCACCAAAGACGCAATACGTGTGTTCGTGCCGCGCGAATTTTTCGGCAGTGACGATCATTACAGCGCTATTAGTTAGCGGCGTGCGGGCGTTTCGTCGACGCGAAAACTGGCAAGGAATTCAGTCCACTAGCTGCACAACGTCCAGGTGAAGAATGGCAAAGTCACGCGCTGGATCGGCGCATTCGACAGCGACGCCCGCGCGCGGATGGCGCAGGCCTGACCGCCAGCGTTGCCGGCTTGCGCTGCGCCCTCGTCAGTAGACGAAGCCGCCGCCCTTGCCGACCACCTGCAGTTCGATGCGGCTCGGGCTTGCGCCCTGCCGCTGCCTGTTCGGGCCGTAGGCGATGGTGTAGTTGCCGATGTCCAGCTCGCCGAAGCTCTCCAGCGCGGCGACCACCGCTTCGCGATTGACATTGCGGCCCGCGCGCTTGAGTGCCTCAACCGTGATCTTGCCCACCACGAAGGCAGAGAAGTGGCCGGGCTGCTGATCAGCCTTGCCCGCTTCTTTCATCACCTTCATGAATTCGGCCGCCAGCAGGTTGGTCGAGTCATTCGGACGCGGCAATACGCGTGGCACCGCGAGTCCACGGCTCTTGTCGCCGATGCCCTTGATCACCGCCGGAATGCCGTTGATCGAGAGCGACGCTACGGCGCCGGTGTAGCCTGATTCCTTCAGTGTCCTGATGAATTTGGTCGCCGGCCCCGGTGGCAGAAACACCATCACCACACTCGGCCGCGCCTTGTTGACAGCAGCGACAGCGGCGCCGAGGTCGGGCGCAGCGCGATCGACCGGGATGGTGGCGATCACGTTGGCGCGCTCCCGCGCGGCACCGACCTGCAGGCCGGCCAGCGCATCCTTGCCGAAGGCGTCATCCTGGAACACCGCCGCATAGGTTTCCCAGCCGATCTTGGCGCCAATGGCCACCATGCGGTTCACCTCATCGCTGTAGCTTGGCCACACCGGGAATACATAGCGGCGAGCGGGCTCGCGGAAGGCGACGGCACCGGTGGTAGTGCCGACCAGCGCTGCCTTGTTCGCCTCCGAGACGGCGGCGATGGCCAGGCCATTCGCCGTACCCAATCCTCCAATCATCATCAATACCTGATCGGATTCAAGCGCAGTTTTAGCTGCCACGGCAGCCTTGTCGGGCGCGTAGGCGTCGTCGTAGTCCTTGACCACGATCTTGCGCCCGTTGATGCCACCGGCCTTGTTGATGCGCTCGAACAGCACATCCATGCCTTCGGCGTAGATTTTTGATTCACCGGCGAGCACGCCAGTGCGCGGCAACACGCGGCCAAGCACCAGTGCGTCTGCGGTTACACCGGGCGACTGCGCGGCAGCAACTGCCAGCAACCCAACCCCCGACAGCGCGCCGAATGCGCACCGAAGCGTACGTGACAACATGACTTCTCTCCTCGCTTTTTCCGATACATCCTGGCCCCTGAAACCGCCAGCGGTCGAGCACGATTGATCGTTGTTCTGGTTATCTGCGGCTCGCGCCGATTTCAACGCAAATCACGTGAGATGTACATACCTTTTTTTCTAAAACGGAAGTTTCTGTCGCATGAAAATGCCACCGCAGCGCAGCAAAGCGCATGCGTGATGCTGTCGGCATGAATTGCTGTGCAACTATGCCAACAGCACACCGCGTGCGCGTCACCTGACCGACATCAACGCCCGTGCGACACCGCCGCATAAACTGCGACGATGGATTTGAGCGCGCTGGACCTGCCTGACACTTGGGCCGTACTCGCATGGCCACTGGCGCTGGTGCTGCTGCTGTTGCATGCGCGACGCGTGGAATGGACACAGCTGACCGAACGATTCCCGACCCACGTGTGGCACGGCGGCATCGCTACCGCTGTCGTGCTGTGGAGCATGCAGGCAACGGTGTCCGGCAACTTTACCTTCCATCTGCTGGGAATGGCCGGCCTGACGTTGACGCTCGGTGTGCCGCTGGCAATGATCAGCGCCGCGCTGGTGGTGGCCGTGCATATCGGCATTCATGGCGGCCAGTGGGCCAATCTGGCGGTGGTGTGGCTGACCCTGTGCGCAAGCGCGATTCTGACGACTGGTGCCGTGTTGCGGGCTGCGGAGCGCTGGTTGCCGCCGAACTTTTTTATCTACATCTTCGTAGTGGCGTTCCTTGGCACTGCCCTGTCGCTTGTTTGTGCCGGCCTGCTTGCACTGCTCGCGTTCGCCGCAGTGAGCGACGTCCCTGTCGGCAAGGCACTCGGGCAGTACGGCCCGTACCTGATCCAGCTTGGCTTTGGCGAGGCCATGCTGACCGGGATGATCGTGACGCTTGGCGTGGTCTATCGGCCGCAGTGGGTGTCGACGTTTGACGACGCCCGATATCTGAAACCGCGCTGAGTGCGTGCCCCCCGCTTGCGGCACGTCAATATCACGGCAACGACGACTGCTACGATTGGGTTGCGGTTTACTCCACCGCTCGCGCTGGCAATGGCAAGCGCGATCACTTACTGAGGTATGTTTTTCATGCGTTCCGACTTGCTACCGCACGCACTCAACCGCGAATTTCCCGAGCTTGCTGATGCCATCGCGAAGCTCAAAGCCACCGATCACCACTTCGCCAACCTGCTCGGCCAGCACGACGCCGTGGACACCGAGATCACCAAGAGCGAAACCGGGGTTACCCCGATCAGCGATGACGCGCTGGAAACGCTCAAGAAACAGCGGCTGCATCTGAAAGACCAGCTCTACGCGATCGCGAGCCGGGGGTCATAGGCGCAGCTGAGTCCGACCGGCACCGCCTGGCTGCAACGCCAGCGTCGGGGCCGAAAATAAAAAACGGGGCAATGCCCCGTTTTTTATTTGGCCGGCACCGCGTGGGCGCCGGCAATCAGCGACTCACTAACCGCGACGCTGACGCACCACCGTGCCGACACCGAACAGGCCCAGCGCCAGTGCAATCAGCAGCAGCATCGAGTCGTTCACCGTCGGTACCATCGGTAGCGCTTCCGCGAGGAACACGGTAGCGTTCGCGCTGCCAGCCACTCGCGGGTCGTCGCTCAAACCGGTGGTCTCATTGGTGCCATTGAGGTCGGCGTCATAAGCAAACGTCGCCTGATTGGAGACCGCGAGGTTGGCCGCCGTCGGCAGGATCCACGCCTGGATGGTGATGGTCACCGAGCCACCTGCCGCGATCGCACCGTTCCAGGTGACCGTGTTGGTCGCCACCGTTGCCGTTGCGATCCCAGCCGTCGCAGTCGCACTTTGCAAGCCCAGCGTTGAAGGCAGGACATCGGTCATTTCATTGCCCGGGTTGTCCGTGGTAGCCGCGTTGCCGGTATTGGTCAGCGTGATGGTGTAGGTCAAGGTCGAGCCCGGCTTGTAGGGGCCGCTGCTGACAGTCTTGGTCGCCGCCACCACGGCACCACGAACGGTGAACGTCGTCGGATTCGCCGCCCCAGCAACCGACGGGTCGTCGGTTTGCACCGTCGACTCATTGCTGCCGTTCAGATCGGCGTCGAAAGACACGGTCCCCTGATTGGAGATGACCGCGCCCACGGCGCCGGTGACAGTCGCCGTGATGGTGACGGTGACCGAGCCGCCAGCGGCGATGCCGCCGTTCCAGGTCACGGTATTGGTGACAACGGTTGCCACTGCCGTGCCGCTCGATGCGGTGGCGCTGACCAGCGTCAGGCCGGCGGGCAGCACATCGGTGAACTCATTGCCCGGGTTATCCGCCGTTGCACCGCTGCCGGTATTGCTGATCGTCACCGTATAGGTCACAGTCGAGCCCGGCGCGAAGGTTCCGGCGACCGTCTTGGTCGCTGTCACTGCGGCGTTTTGCACAACAAACTGGGTCGGATTGGCCGCACCCGCCACACCCGGATCATCGGTCTGAAGCGTCGACTCGTTGCTGCCATTGACGTCAGCATCAAACGACACCGTACCCTGATTGCTGACCGTGGTGCCCTGGGCACCGGCATTCACCGTGGCGGTGATGGTGATCGTCACGCTGCCACCCAGCGGTGCCAGCGAGCCGTTCCAGTTCGCCGTGTTGCCAGCAGTAGTAGCCGTTCCACTGGTCGCACTGGCGCTGACCAGAGTCAGGCTCGACGGCAAGGTGTCGGTGAATTCGTTGCCCGCGTTGTCAGCCTGAACGCCGTTGCCGCTGTTGGTCAGCGTGACCGTGTAGGTAACGGTGCCACCAACACGGAAGGTGCCGCTGACCGTTTTGGTCGCCGCCATGACAACCGACGGTATGACTGCAGCTGTCACGAAGCGAACCGGCGTCACCAGCATTGACCACCCGGCCATGGTGCCGGTGTCACCGGCAGCCCCGTCAGATACAAGTGTCGTCCAGGTGCCCTTGGTGCTGCGCCCATTGAAGCGCGACAGGCTGCCAATCGAATCCGGCGGAACACCCAGGCCCGGCACGGTCCACGGCGCGTTGTACACCGGTAGCCACGTTTTCGTGAACGGTGCAGCAGCTGCGGTTGCCTGCACCATGTCGTTGGCAGCTGTCGCCGCGACGCTGTCATCGATCACCATATTCACGATGTTGTCGCCGTTGCCCCGATCGGCAGCCAATGCGCCGATCAAACCGATCAGATCAGTTCCGGTGCCGTCCGGCGAACGCAGCATCACGGTCACGTCGCCCGTCCAGGTATGCGTGATCTGGTCAACCCGGAAGTCAAGATCAGCGATTTCGTAGTCATCAGTAACCGTCAGCGTATTGGTCACGCCACGCGGACGGTTGTCGGGAATGGCCAGTGCCGGCGCAATCGTGGACTGGTAGGTGACGACGGGCAGCGTTCCCGACCGGGTACCGACGCGCATACGGAAAGTCGTCGTCGTGGTGCCGAGGCTGGACGTTGTGGTCAGCGTGAAGTCGAGCGGCGCACCCGCTGCAACCGACGGCAACACCGAAATGACAAACGGTGTGGTGTTTGCGGCAGAGCCCTGAGCCGCGATATTCGGGTAGGCCGATGTCGCGGCATGAATGGTGACACCTGGTGTCGCGGTCGTCAGGGTCGAGGTGATCGCGCTGGCTGCCTGCGAGGCCCTGCGCCACGGATTGAACAGCGTGACCGACAGGCGCACCGCTTCGCCCGGATCGACAACGCCCTTGACAGCGGTGCCCGGCGCGCTGTCATTCACGACAACATCAACGGTCTCGTCGTTGACCGAGAGGTAGGGCATCGCGAAAGACTCGGCAACGGCCGTGTGCGATGACGCCGGGTATCCAAACGCCTTGTTGTACGGCGTGCGCGCACCCCAGCCCAAGCCGCGCTTGGAAAATGCCAGCCAGATCGACCGTTCATTGGCGCACGCGTTGGTCGCGCAGTCAGCGTCGATCAGTGCATCGCGGGCGTCAGTAAACGATGGATCAATCGGCGTCGCCTTCAGTCCATCAGTCACCAGTTGCAGTGCCGTGCGATTGCCCGTGGGTACGTCGCCGTTGGCTCCCGCCGGGTCGGCGATGATATTGGCGCGCATCTGCCACAGGGTATTGGCCCAGATTTCACCGATGTTGTGCACCTCCATCGCGCCATTGAGCTCGAAGCCCAGTGGCGACGCTGCGATGCCACCGCTCTGGTTGTAGGTGACATCGTCGACATCACCCCAGGTCAGCGGATTGACCGAGATGTCGGTCGAGTAGGGGAAGCGGCGGATGCCATAAAGATAGTTGTCGAGCAGGCCGCCGAGTTTGTAGGTGGCGTAGGCGCCCGATGCGTACTTGCCATTTGGATCATCGGTGCTGGTGTTGTTGAGCAGCGAGAGTGCATAGAAATCGCTCCAGCCCTCACCCATGCCACCGGCCGGATCCCAGTTAAGGCCGGCCGCATTGCCCACGAGGCGGTTGGACAGGCCGTGCGTCAGTTCGTGCAGAACGATTTCGGCATCGAGACTGCCGTCACGATCGATGGTCGGCCCGGTAAAGCGATACATCTGCATGCGCCCTGATTGACCATCCGGCGGCGTCGCGAAGTTGGCGTTGTTGGTGCCGCCGCCATCCTGAGCGTCGGCCAGCACACGGTCTCCACCGACGCCGTTTCCGGAGAAATTGGTCTGCTGGAAGTTGGCGGATGCTTCGTCGAAGCCCAGACGGAAAGTCTGATCGTGGTACCAGTTGGTCAGGTAGAACAGGTGGGTGACGACACCGCGGCGATACTGGTCGATGGCCAGCGTGCCGTTGTTGCCGCTGCCGGTAGCCGTCTGTCCAGCCTCCGGATTGCCGCCCTGCGGCGGCGGCAGGAAGTTGGTCTGAAAGTCCCGCGGCGCAGTACCAAGGAAATCGCGATTGCGGCCATTGGCGTCGGGATTACCGGTGGGGCGCCCGTTGCCGTCAAGAACGCTGGCCGCGTCGGTATCGCAAACGTTCACGTCGGCGCCGCCAGTTCGGTCCAGGCATGCCAGCACGTTATTGCCCAGCGTCTGGGTCTGGTTCGCCGTACAGCCGCCGGCCGGGCAGTCGTCGATCCAGCCATTGGGGCTCGCGAGCAGATCCTGCACGGCAGACATGTTGACGATGGTCGGCGCGATGCCGGTGGCCTGCAAGCCGGAGCCAGGCGTGGCAGTGGTCGGCGACAGCGGCGCCGGACTGTCAGCCGGCGTCTTGCCATCGGCCTGCACGTACACGCGGAAACGCGCCTCATGCGTCGATGCGTAGGCACGAATATTCTTGCGCCAGAGCACATCACCCGTTTGCGCATCAACAATCGAGTACCAGTCCTCCTTGCCCGAGGTAAATGCCACCAGCGACCACGCCGGCACCAGCACGCCAGGAGCCAGCGGGAAGTAAACCTCACGCGCGCTGACCGGGCCGGCCACGAAGCTGTCGCTGGCGGTCAACTCAACGCGATCATTCACCGTGGCGCCAGCAACGAAGCCGGCATCGGGAATGCTCTTGCCAAGACTGGCGAACAGGCGCGATGCCGCCGCCGGTGCGCTCAGTTTGCCAACTGGGTCAGCCGGCGTGATGGCGCGAGCCTGCGGCACGATCAGGCCAACATATTTGCTGAGGCGGCCATCACGATCCACCAGGAAGCGCGATTCGCTCTGGAATACGGGCCGGCCATTGACGCGCTGCTCGACACGCAACATGCGCATGCCGCTGTAGCCGCCCGCACTGTCGCCCAGCACGTGCAGATCATCAACGTCTGCGGACGACAAGCCAAGCATGGCGCCAGCCGGGCCACGCAGATAGTCACGGACGACATTCTCCGTGGCTTTGCCGGCGACTGCGGTGGTCAGCGCCCCCGCGGTATTGACGATTGACGAAGGCGCTCCGGTAACGCCGGACACCTTGATCGACAGGCCCGGCGTACTGCGTCGCTGGTCAGCGATCGCCGCAGCGATGCTGGTCGCGCTACCGCGCGCCGCCTGCAGTGCCGCCGCCGCGCCAGGGCGGGCAGCGATTGAGCGCTGCCACGCATCCTTGGCGTTGACCCGTGCATCCAGCATGCGCATGGGCGCGCCAGATCCCTTGGCACCGGCATCTGGCTCTGGCGCCATCACCGCATGGGCCGCGCCGCCCATCCATAGCGCGGCGACTGAAATGCCAGCCACCACCGCGCCGCGCGCGAACTTTTCAAACATCCTGATTACCCCCGGCAAAAAGAAAAATCGCGTCAGGCGAAACGCCGTGCAACGCGACCATGGATGTTTTATATATCAACTTCCCGCCGCTTTTGACGTTGTTCACAAAAAATTCAGCTTGACCGCGTAGGCGGCGCCAGTGCAGCGTTGAACCGTCGAAGTCGCTCCGTCAACCACCAGAGACAGGCATGTCATTCACCAACCAGACCATCGTGATTACCGGCGCCTCTGACGGCATTGGCGCCGAGCTGGCACGCCAATTGGCACGCGAAAAACCAAAGTTGGTGCTTGCTGCGCGCCGACGTGAAGCGCTACAGGCAGTGGCCAGTCAATGTGAGGCACTCGGCGCGACCACGCTGATCGTGCCGACGGACGTATCGATCGAGGCCGACTGCCGGGCGCTGATCGCGGCGGCCGTCGCAAAGTTCGGGCGCATCGACGCGCTGGTAAACAACGCTGGCGTCTCCATGCACGCCAACTTCGACGAGATCAGCGACACCGCTGTCTACGAGAACCTGATGCGCATCAACCTGATGGGCAGTGTGTGGCCAACGCATGCTGCGCTGCCGCATCTGAAGGCGAGCAAAGGGCTGATCGTCGCGGTGGCCAGTCTGGCCGGGCTGGTGGGCGTGCCGGGCCGCACCACCTATTGCGCCACCAAGTTCGCGCAGACCGGCTTTTTCGAGGCGCTGCGAACCGAGCTGCAGCCGCAGGGCGTGGATGTCACCATCGTCTACCCGGGTGTGGTCGCGACCGAAATCCGGCGCAACGGCTGGAATGCCGCCGGTGAGCGGGCCGGCAGTTCCGGTCTGAGTGAGGACAAGGCGATGAGCGTGGAGGAGTGCGCCGGCCTGATCGTGGCGGCGATGCGCTCGCGCAAGCGCGACGAGGTGATGAGCCTCAAGGGCAAGCTCGGGCGCTGGTTGAAGCTGATCGCGCCAGCGCGGGTGGACGCGATGGCGCGGGCGGCGCTCAACAAGAAGCACTAGGCTTCACCAGCTTTTCTCCCAAACCCGCAACGGCAATGGGCTTTAGCGGTCAAAGTGACATAAATCGACTTTTGCCGTTTTCGGGCGCTCAGCCCTTATCGAATTTGGCTTTCGATAAAAAGATGACCGGCTGTACGGATGCTTCCGTTACACAAACGCTGCCGTCTTCTGCTGCGCAGCGGCAACGGCGTCGCGGTACTCCGCCTGCAGTCGCTCAACGAGCACAGCCGTCGGCGGCACGTCGTCCATCTGGCCGACGCCCTGCCCCGAGCCCCAGATGTCTTTCCATGCCTTCACGGCGCCCTGGCCGAAGTTCATCGCGGTCTTGTCGGCGCTGGGCAGGTTGTCCGGGTCGAGCCCGGCCTTGCGGACGGACTCTTTCAGGTAGTTGCCGTGAATGCCGGTGAACAAGGATGAGTAGACGATGTCCTGCGCCGTGGAATCGACGATCATCTGCTTGTAGCCCTCAACAGCGCGCGCCTCTTCGGTCGCGATGAAGCGGGTGCCCATGTAGGCGAAGTCCGCGCCCATCGCCTGCGCCGCCAGGATGCTGGCGCCGTGGGCGATTGCGCCCGAGAGCGCGATCGGGCCATCGTAGAAGCGCCGCACTTCACGCACCAGCGCAAATGGCGACAGCATGCCCGCATGACCGCCGGCGCCAGCGCACACGAGAATCAGCCCGTCAACGCCCGCCTCCAGCGCCTTTTCGGCGTGGCGAATCGAGATCACATCGTGGAACACCACACCGCCCCAGGCATGCGCCTGCTTCACCACGTCGCCGGGCGCGCGCAATGAAGTAATCAGCATCGGTGCCTTGTACTTTTCGCAAAGCTGCATGTCGTGATCAAGCCGGTCATTGCTCGAATGCACGATCTGGTTCACCGCGTAGGGCGCGATACGACGCTTCGGCTCGGCCGCCTGCGCGGCGGCGAGCTTCTCGGTCAGCTCGGCCAGCCAGTCATCAAGCTGCTCCTTTGGCCGCGCGTTCAGCGCGGGAAAGGCGCCGATGACACCAGCGAGGCATTGCGCCAGCGTCAGCGGTGGATGCGAGATGATGAACAGCGGTGCTGCGATCACCGGCAAACTGAGTTTGTTCTCTAAAAAAGCGGGTATTGACATGGTGGAGATTGCTTACACTAGCCTGCAAGCCAAAGGACATGGACAGATCATAGAGAAGCCGCACAGCGGCCCATCATTTTTGAGGCAAGTATGGACTTGAATTATTCACCGGAGCAACAGGCTTTCGAAAAAGAGGTACGCGAATTTACCCGCGCCAACCTCGATCCAAAAGTAGCCCGCAAAGTGCTCGAAGGCTCCCGTCTCGAACGCGAAGACTATCTTGGCTGGCATCGTGCGCTGCACAAGAAGGGCTGGGTCGGCGTCGGCTGGCCGAAGCAGTTCGGCGGCACCGGCTGGAACTCCAC
>ERZ724521.1587-NODE-1587-length-10036-cov-5.208596_pt1 | contig 10036 bp, 3 predicted proteins | sample MGYA00376054_ERZ724521 | MGnify/ENA primary metagenome ERZ724521 (study PRJEB28724, sample SAMN07190883) | activated sludge metagenome | isolation source: activated sludge of sewage treatment plant in Hong Hong | place: Hong Kong | collected 2016-03-17 ... | reverse complement strand
CCTCGGCTGGTCGCTCGGCCTGCCGGCGATCGAACGCTCGCCGCGCGCCGGCCTGCCGCGCGCCGGCCTGCCGGCGGTGTGGATCCTGCGCCACCTCGGCGACGGCGAGGAGCTGACGGAGACCGAGCCCGGAGTCTACCGCCAGCGCATCGAACAGGGCCCACCGATCCTCGTCCGCGAACTCCCCGGCGGCGCGATGGCGGCGATCGCCACCGACGGCACCGGCTACTTGTTCGGCCTCACCGACGACGCGCGCCTCGTCGGCGAAGCCGGCGTGCTGCGCCTCGAGATCTCGGCGATCACCGACGTCCACGGCAACCGGATCGACTTCCACTACATCCGCCTGGCCGGCACCGATGCGCCGCTGCTGTCTGCGATCACCTACAACGACGGCCGCGCCGGCGTCGTCTTCGAGTACGAGCCGCGCCCAGACATCCTCACGAGCCGCGCACTCGGCCGACGCATCGCGCTCACACACCGATTGAACGCAATCCGCACCGAGGCCATGGGCGAGCCGGTGCGAACGACCACGCTGACCTACACCCGCAGCACCGAGGCGCCGAGCAGCCGCCTGTCGTCGATCGCCACCGTCGCCGCGGACGGAACGGCGCTGCCGACCTGGCGCCTGACCTACACCGGCGAGGCCGCGACCCCGGTCGCGCATGAAGTCCTCGACGCTCCCGCGCTCGACCCGACCGCGGACGGCCGCGCGTGGCTCGACGTCGACGGCGACGCGCTCCCCGACCTGCTCGTGGGTGAGCCCGGCGCCTGGCGCTACCGCAAGAACCTCGGCGCTCATCGACTCGCCGCGACGTGGACCGACCTGCCGTCGCCCGCCGCCTGGCTGACCTCTGCGACCCGCTTCGCCGACCTCACCGGCGACGGCGTCCAGGACCTGCTCGCACAGCCAGCTCCGGGCGAGCTGTGGAGTTACGTCGGCGGCGGCGGGGCACCGTTCGGCAAGGCCGACCCGATCCCGCTCGATCTCAGCTTCGACCTCACCGACCCCCGCGTCGCGCTCGTCGACCTCAACCTCGACGGCCGGATCGACGTCCTGCGCCACGACGACGCCGACGGCTGGATCTGGCTGCGCCACCGCGACAGCATCGGCTACGAACCGGCCGATGCCGTCCCGCCCCCGCCGGCCGGCATGCGCCTCGGCGATCCCGACGTCCAGCTCGCCGACGTCGACGGCGATCGGCTCCCCGATCTCATCCGCGTCCTCAAGATCGACGCGCGGATCGTCGTCGCCCCGGGCGCCGGCCTCGGCCTGTTCGACGAGCCGATCGAACTCACCGGCGCGCCGGTGATGCAGGAGACCGACCGCTGGGAGCTCGCCGACATCAACGGCGACGGCGCCGCCGACCTCATTCGCATCGGCCACAACGGGCTCGACCTCTACATCAACCAGCTCGACGGCAGCCTCGCCGTCGCCGGATCCGCCGCCTGGCCCGCGCTCGAGGCCGACGAGGTCGTACTCGTCACCGACATCGACGGCAGCGGCACCCTCGACATCCTGCGCGCCGACACCGACGGCTCGCAGCCCTGGCGCGTCTGGTCGCTGTACCCCGAGCGCCCCGGCCTGCTCGCGCGCTTCGAGAACGGCCTCGGCTACGTCCGCGAGCACCACTACCGCCCGGCCGCAGCGCTCGCCGCCGAGGACGCCGCCGCCGGCAGCCCGTGGACGACGACCCCGCCCGAGCCGCTGCCGGTGCTCACCGAGACGCGCGAGCACGACGGCGCCGGTTGGTCGAGCCTGCTCCGCCGCAACCTCCGCGATGGTTGGTACGACCCCGCCCGCGGCGAGTTCCGCGGCTTCGCCGAGCTGCGCGACGACACCGCCGGCGACGCCTACACCGAGCCGGCGACGCACGTCCGCCGCTTCGACCTCGGCCAGACCGACGAGGCCCGCGCACTGCAACTCCTCTCGGCCGAGACCCGAAGTCCTCGCGGGGTCCTCGTCCGCGAGGAGCATACCCTCGAGGTCGTCTCGCCCGCCCCGGGCGTCCGCTCTGTCCGCCGCGTCGCCACCGACACCTACCACCTCGAGGCCGGTCCCGAGGCCGCCGCCGTCCGCGTGCGCACCGAATGGAATCACGACGCCTGGGGCAACGTCACCGAGGAGCGCGCCCTCGGCCGCGTCGACCTCAAGACCGCCGCCGACCTCCCCGGCGACGTGCGCATCACCACCACCGTCTACGCCGAGCCCCTCGCCGGCGACGGCCCGCGCGATCGCGTCGCCGAGCAGACCATCACCAACGCGGACGGCGCCCAGATCACCGCGACGCGCACCTACTACGACGGCGAGCCCGAACAGGGCCTACCGCTCGGCCAGCTCGACGCGCGCGGCATCGTCGCGCGCGTCGAAACCTGGCTCGAGGGCGGCACCTGGGTGAGCACCCTGCGCCAGACCGTCGATGCCCACGGCAACGTCACCCACCTCCGCGACGCCGAGGACGGCACCCTCGAGCGCAGCTACGACGCCGCCAGTTTGTTCCCGATCGAGGAGCGCCTGCACCTCGCCACCGGCGACGCGCTCGTGACCACCGCGACCTGGGATACCCGCCACGGCAACCCGCTCACCGTCACCAACCCCAGCGGCGCCACGACGCGCGCGGTCTACGACGGTCTCGGCCGCCTGGTCGCCGAAGTGCTCCCCGGCGACACGCCCGAGCTGCCGACGACCCGCTACCGCTACTACCTCGACGGCAGGACCGCGCGGCCCTCGATCCTCACGGAGCTGCGCCGCATCAGTGGCGAGCCTGACGTCGACCTCGTCGCCGACCACCTCGACGGCCTCGGGCGACCGCGCGTCCGCGTGACGCAGGACGACAGCGGCACCGCCGCCGTGCTCGACGAGGCCCGCATCTACTCCGACGCCGGCGCCGTCGCCGAAGTGATCGAGGGCCAGCCGCTCCCCGCAACCGCACTGACGCCCGGTGCCACGATCACGCTCGCCGCAGACTGGCCGCATGCCGTCACCCACGCCGACGCGCTCGGCCGCGTCGTCTTCACCCGAGACGCCGACGGCCGCGAGACCGAAACGACCTACACCCCCCTCGCACACGAGCGCCGCGATCACGAGGACCTTCACCCCGAGCCCCCTTATCAAGACACGCCCGAGCGCACCGAGCTCGACGGCCTCGGCCGCACCGTCGCCCGCCAACAACTCCTGACCGATCGCACGATCACCCACCGCTACGAGCACGACGCCGCCGGCCGCCTGACCGCGCACATCGATCCCGCCGGCCACCGGACGATCTTCTCCCGCGACGGTGCAGGCCGCCTCATCCGGATCGACTCGCCCGACGCCGGCACGATCCGCCAGCGCTTCGACCAGACCGGCCGCCTGATCGAGCGCACCAACGCCACCGGTACCCGAACCACGTGGATGTTCGACGCGCTAGGCCGCCTTCTGCACGAGCGCGCCCACGGCCCCACGGGCGAGCCGGCCGGCGAGGTCCGCTACCACTACGACGGCGCCGGCCCCTACGCCCGCGGTCAGCTCGCCGAGGTCGAGGACGACGCCGGCCGCGTCGCCTTCACCTACGACGCCCGCGGTCGGATCGTCACGAGCACGCGCACGTTCACCGCAGCCGGTGGCCCTGTAACCTTGTCTTTCGGACAGGTCTACGACGCCCAGGATCGCGTCCTGCGCGACATCTACCCCGACGGCAGCACGCTCGAGCACGACTACACCCCCCGCGGTCTCGAGCGCCCGCTCGCGCACTTCACCGAGGCCGTCGACTACGACGCGCACACCCGCTGGCGCCGCATCACCCTGCCGTCCGGTGTCGCCCTGCACCGCGACCTCGATCGCGGCGGCCGCGTCCTCGGCCAGCGCGTCACCAAGGGCGAGCGCGCCCTGCTGTCGCTCGCGCACCGTTACGACGTCGCCGGCCAGCTCGCCGAGACGCGCGACGACCGAGACGCCGAGGGCCTCTCGCTCACGCAGACCTTCGCCTACGACGACCTGCGCCGCCTCGTCGGCCACACGACGGCCGGCACCACGCAGACCTGGCTCTACAGCGACGACGGCAACCTGCTCGCGCACGCCGGCCGCGCCCTCGGCTACGACGACGCGCGCCCCCACGCCGCCGTCATGCTCGATCACCAGGCGCTCGACTACGACGCCGCCGGCCAGCTCGCCGAGGTCGCAGGCGAGGGCCCGCTGCCCGCCGGCACCTGGCGTTACGACCCGCACGGCCGCGTGCAGTCGTTCACCGCTGCCGACGGTCGGCGCGTCGAGCACGTCTACGCCTACACCAGCGAGCGGGCGATCCGCCGCCAGTACGACGCGCGCGGCGACCTCGAGCACGAGGTCCTGTACTTCACGAAGAACACCGAGATCCGCGACGGCCAGCTCGTCCGCTGGGTCTACTTCGCCGGCGAGCGGCTCGCCGAGAGCCCCGTCCCACTCCCCCAGGGTGGCTTCGGCGAGCTACCAGACGCCGCCCTCGGCACGACCCCCGCACCCGGCACTCAGCCGCCACTCGCCGCTCTCCTCGTGCCGGTACTGCTCGCCCTCCTCGCGTGGCTCGTCACGGCCGCGCGCCGGGCCACACGCTCGCGGTGGCGCCTGGCCCCCGCCGCGCTCGCGCTCACCGGCCTCGCCCTGAGCTGCCACCACAATCCCGCCGATCGCACGCTCGTCCCCGACGAACAGACCCGCTTTCACGTCGCCGACCGCCTCGGCTCCGCCGCCCTCGTCCTCGACCATCGCGCCCGCGTCCTCGCCCGCGACGCCGCCGACCCCTACGGCACCCCGCGGCTCACCTGGCGCGCGAAGGACAACACCGCCGGCCCGACCTACCGCTTCACCGGCAAGGAAGACGACCCGCTCAGCGGCGCCATCGCCATCGGCGCCCGCCACTACCTTCCCGCGCTCGGCCGCTGGGCGAGCCCTGACCCGCACTTCCTACTCGAGAACCCCGACGCCGCCCTGACGACCCCGGCCGAGGCCAACCCCTACAGCTACGTCGGCGGCAACCCCGTCACCTTCACTGACCCGACCGGCAAGAAGGGCGTCGCGCACGGCCGCGAGAACCGCCCCGGCGTCCTCGACAACTACCCCGACAGCCCCAACGCCGGCTTCGACAACCGCATGGCCGCGGTCGCCCGCGACCGGGCCCTCGCCGAGCACCGCAGCGCCCAGCTCACGTCGATGGCGCTCGGCACCGTCGACTTCGCCCTGACCGCCGTCGACTGGGCCCTCACCGTCTCGGACGCGATCGACACCGCGGCGCTCGTCGCGGGTGCGGCCGGCGTCGGGTGGAAGGTCGGCAAGATCGGCGCGAAGGTCGCGCTCAAGCGAATCCGCAAGAACGTCCAGAGGATGCTCGACGACGCCGCACGGGCCACCCGCGACGCCGCTCACGACGCAGCGAACGCCGTCAAGCTGAAGAAGGACCTCGCCAGCCGGCAGCAGATGGGAGAGCTGAAGACGCAGGCCGAGGTCATGGCCGGGCAGGGGGGACGGGTGCCGATCCGGGACGTCGATCGCCTCGCCAACCAGCACGGCGGCGCCCCGCAGGACTGGACGAAGATCCGCAGCTCGAACTACAAGGCCCCCGACGGGACGAGCTTCGAGACCCACGCCTACCGCAACGAGGCGACCGGCCAGGTCGTCGAGCCCAAGACGAAATTCCAGTGACGGAGGATCGCATGATGCAGCAGCTTCTCGACTTCGGTGACGCCGTCCGCGGAGAGATCACGCGCGTGGAGCGGGCCCTCGACCCACGTGCCCTCACCCTCGAAGTCCTCGTCCGGCGCAGCGACCGCTCCCAGGCTCAACCCGAGCGCTGGCGCATCGAGGCCCGCGACGTCCGGCAGTTCAAGCTCGTCTTCCCGGAGGAGGTCGACTCGATCCGCCTCGCGGAGCAGCACCCGTTGCTCTGGACCCATCGGCAGGACGAGCTCGAGCTCACCTTCCACGCCGCGCTCGCCGATCCGTTCGGCACGATCGGTCGTCTGCACGCCAGGCACGAGGCGCTGGCGCACGGGTGGATCCCGTTCGCCACCTTCCTCAACACCGCCGTCCCCCTGCACGAGCTGCTGTCCTCGCCCGCCGGGATGTTGGCCCGGGGGCCCCGGACCTTGATCGCGGCCTACCGGGACGTGCTCGAGACGTCGGGCGCGCGGTGCTCCGTGCTCGACCATGGCCGCTTCGAGGACGCCGACGACGGCCCGCAGCTCCTGCTCCTCGGCAAGTCGTTCATCGTGGCCGCCTCCTTCGACGCCGCGCGCGTCCAGGGTCCGGCATCCGGCCCGTCCGTCGGGGCTGGGATGGGCCTGTAGCCCCCGGGGCGAGCGCGCGCGGTTGAGCACGACCTCTCTCCGCGCTAAGGTGGTCGCAGCCATGTCTCGCGCCCTCGGCTTGTTGGCCCTCCTGCCGGTCCTCGCGGCCTGCAACGGCGAGAGACCGGCCGAGGCCACCTCGAGCCCGATGATCACGGGCGCCTCGTCGCTCGGGTCGAGCAGCACGAGCGGCGACAGCGGCGACGACAGCACGAGCACGTCCGAGAGCGGGGAGGGCTCGCAGTCGGCCTCGACCTTCCCGACGCCGCTCCCCGACATGCCGTCGTTCGACACCGAGGGGCTCGGCCCGGGCTGCACGAAGATCGACTTCCTCTTCGTCCTCGAGAACGGCCCGATGAGCTTCGTCTACCCGGTCGAGGAGTTCCAGAAGCGCTCGCTCGAGGCCATCGAGGGGTTCACCGCCGAGTTCGCCGCGCTCGCGGACTTCGACATCCACGTCCTCGTGACCAAGGGCGACCCGAGCTGGGCGGGGCTCGCCTCGACCTGCGCGTCGCAGTGCCAGGACAACGGCACCTGCGCCACCGTGCCCGACTTCCCCTGCTGGGTCGGCGAAGCCGACGTCGAGCCCTGCGACGGCGCCCTCGGCGCGGGGGTCGTGTTCCCGGTCGGTGCCGGGGCGACCAACGACCGGTGCGAGTTGACCGGCGGACGCCGCTACCTGGCAGGCACCGACCCCGACTTCGCGGCCGGGTACGAGTGCATCGCGCGGGTCGGCAACAGCGGCGACCCGGACCTCCTGCGCCCGGCGCAGGGAATGGTCGCCGCCGTCAGCCCGCAGCTCAACGGCCCCGGGGGGTGCAACGCGGGGTTCCTCCGCGACGACGCCCTCCTCGTCGTCGTCCTCTTCCACGCCCGCCCGGACGTCCTGTCCGCCGGCACGCCCGACGGCTGGGCGGAGAGCCTGATCGCCGCCAAGCACGGGGACAAGGACGCCGTCGTGATGCTCGGCGTCCTCAGCGACGCCCACCACGCCGATGGCCTCTGCGCTGGCGCCGGGTCCGTGAACCTCGAGAAGCTGGTGATGAAGTTCCCCTACCGGGTCCTCGGCAGCATCTGCGCCGAATCGTTCGTCCCGTTCTTCTCGGACGCGGTCGACATGGTCGTCGACGCCTGCACGGAGTACCACCCTCCTGCCTAGTGACTACCAACAAGTCATCCGCAAAGGAATTCTTCCGTGGCGTAGCGAATGATCCTAAGGCGAGGTTTGCCAACGTACTCAATTTGATCGAGTTCCTCATCGGTCGCTGCGACTACATCTCCAATCGTCTTGAATCGCCCGTCTTCAATAAGACGCCGTTTGAGTCCAGGAGTCAGCTCCAACTCTTCAACGGATCGCTTCAAGAGCTCAATATATGGAGATTCTTGTGCCACGGGAGCTCCACACTGGGCGCAGAACTTCGCCTGTTCGGAAAGTTCCGCGCTGCAGTTAGAGCAGCAAGAGATCTGCTCCTCCTCGTACTCATGAAGTTGCTGCAAATGGGGGCTGTTCTTAGTGTACTCCTTGAACGCATCTTTCGACGGAGAGGACAGCGCCGAGACGAGATCTGCAATTGCGGGGGTGCTGGAGCCTGGGTACAGAACGTTCTCCTTGATCAAAATTGCAGGATGAATAATATACAGCACCCCATTGTCACGTTCCTTGCTAAGCTTGCGAAGTCCGCGACTCGAAATCAGTCCTGCGTACTGCAGCATTCCGAGCCCTGCGTGGACTCGAAATGGGACGGTCTTGTGGTTTGAAATCGCAACATACGGCGACGGACGTCGCCGCTGGTTGTACTCACGTAAATGCTCAATAAAAAGAAGCACCAACTCCTTGGCGGTGTCGACATACTTCTTCTGTGCCCTCAGCCCGCTTCGCACCTTCTGAAGAAACGGCCACAAAGTTGAGTCGGGAAACTCTTTGATTGCGGCGACAACGCGATTGGAATCAAGTTGTTGAGCTGTTGTATGACCAAGAGCATTCAGGATGTGGATGAACCATCTTGGCACACCTCCCGAAGCTTTAATCATTAGGCGCACCTGGAGTTCCGATTTTCCCAATGCCTGCCCCAAAACAGTTCCTGCGAAACGACGCTCGATCAACTCCTCGAAAAAGCGCATTCCCTCATCAAGCTCGACTTGACGCTCGATCTGGAGAATGATCGCGTCGTGCCCAACATCAAAATCCTGACCGTAGTTTGTTGTGTGAGGGTATGTAGACGCCTTAATCCAGATCGAATTATGACGCATGTGGCGAATCAGCGAGAAAAACAGTGGCTGAAGGTCCTCCGCAAAACTCTGAGCTGCCTCATCAAGGAGAAAATCTACCGCGCCAAGTTTGCAGGCATCCAGAATGCGTAAAATGCGCTGTCGCACAGTGTCCAACCGTGCAAATGAACGAAGTTCTCGTTCGGAAACACCAAGTTTGGCGGCGCTCAACGATGGGTTTGCGACCGATGGATCGGCGTAGTGGGTTTCTAAGTGTTGAGCAAACGCATCCAGAGGTACTGGTCCAAAAACGTCCTGCGGAAGCCGCACAGCCAACCGTTTCTGGGCTTCATCACGAAGTGATGCCAACATCTTCGCCAAGACCCAACTCTGAAATGGGCTGAATCCGGGGGTTGGGCGTGCGCTTGTGTTGTACGTCGCTAAATACCGCGAGAATGAAACAAACACAGGCAGAACATCCGTTCGTTCCCGTTGAAGTCGCTCGTACGCGACACGCAGAAGCATAGTCTTTCCCGAGCCCCGACAGCCCTGCAAGAGATGAGTTCCAGGCGACATCAACTTCGACACCAGTTGTTCGTCGCCCGAAGCCCCGGTGAAGAGGTTCAGAACCTGATGCCCGGTAAGGTCTTCAGCGCGATCGCTGCCCAAGAGAGGGACGTCGTGGGATGCCATTTTGTTCCTTAGTTCTTTACGAGGAAATGCTCTCAGGAGACTCCAGAGCGCTTGATGGACTTGCTTCAGGCTGTGCCGAGAGCGGTGCTTCTCTATGCGGTGCGGCGGGACTTGGCAGGATCTCGTTGCCCGAACTTATCGAAGAATCGGCAGAATGAGAAGCGGCGATCTCGGTAGCTCTTGATTCCTCAATAAACGCACTTCCTGCGGGTGATTCCTCTTTGGTGCCGCTCGTGCGTGATTGCACGCGGTTCTGCTTTGTAGCCTTCAGAGGTTTCTGACTCTGCTTGCGAGCCATTTCATACTGACAGAAGGAAATTGGCTTCGGAAACCCTAGGGCTGGTAAGTCATCAATTCTCTCGGCGAAGGCCAAAAAGATCCGAAAAACTCTCTCAACCGCCACTGGAAAATCACTGCCAATTCTCCCTCGCACCACAGAGCTCTTCTTGTGCACAAACGAGCTTAGAACCTTGTAGAGATCATCGGCTTCTCTAAAGATGGACGCGCTTGTCACCTCCGGATACTCAATCTTGAATCTCTCACTTTCGAAGTGATGCTTGAAGAATTTATGAAACTCGTGATCGGATTCGAGCATTGAGTGGAGCATCTCAAAGCTCTTTCCGGCGGCCCAAAGCTGTAACGAGATAGATTGTTCTCTGTAGAAGAGTACGCTGAACAAGCCTTCCATCACCCCTCGAAGAAGGATGAAGCTCGCTTGGGTACGATCCGTCAGAGCCGCGACGTACGCATCTAGCAGCTCGTTGCGTGAATCATCTAAAATTTCTCGCCTCGTCCGAAGAATCTGTGGGTGGATATTCTGTCTTTTAGACCAGCTCGT
>ERZ724521.1586-NODE-1586-length-10045-cov-5.155956_pt1 | contig 10045 bp, 8 predicted proteins | sample MGYA00376054_ERZ724521 | MGnify/ENA primary metagenome ERZ724521 (study PRJEB28724, sample SAMN07190883) | activated sludge metagenome | isolation source: activated sludge of sewage treatment plant in Hong Hong | place: Hong Kong | collected 2016-03-17 ... | reverse complement strand
TTCCCTGGTCTGCCTGATCTGTTTCCACCTTTCGGCAACGGCCCAAAACCTCCCCGCCCAAATGCGCCTGTCCGGCGACGGTCACATGCTGATCACCGGCGACCAGGCCCCGAACGGCTTGTACGACTCGGCCATCATTCGCACCATATACCTCGATTTTCCCCAAACGAATTACTGGAACCTGCTTACCAGCAACTACCAGTCAAAAACCGACCTGCCCGCAACCATGACCGTCGACGGCGTCATCTATGACAGCGTTGGCGTGCGCTTCAAGGGCCAGACGTCCTATAATCAGACCCAAAACTCGCAAAAGAAGTCCTTCAACCTGACCATGGATTATGCCGATCCCAAACAGGATCTGATGGGCTATCAGACCCTGAACCTGAACAATTGCTTCCAGGACCCGTCCTTTCTGCGCGAAGTGTTTTACCAGAAACAGATCCGGCGCCATATCCCTGCCGCGAAGTCCAATTTTGTGCAGTTGTATATCAATGGTCAGAACTGGGGCATTTACCCCAATGTGCAACAATTGAACAAGGACTACCTCAAGGAATGGTTTTTCGGCAACGACGGCATCAGCTGGCGCGCCGACCGGCCCGACGGACTGATCGGACCCGGCGGCCCCGGCGGACCGGGCTGGGGCGACGGTACGGCAGCCATCAATTTTCTGGGCGGCGACACAGCCGCCTACAAACAATATTATACCCTGAAGAGCAGCGGACTCGATAACCCCTGGGACTACCTGGTCGCCGTCTGCAACGCCCTGAACAACACGCCGGCCAATGAACTGCCCAACGTACTCCCCAACTTCCTGGACGTAGACCGCACCCTCTGGTTTCTCGCCTCCGAGATCGCTTTTTCCGACGACGACAGCTACGTGTACAAGGGCAAAATGGACTATTACATTTATTACGAAGCGGAGACCGGACGCCTGACTCCCCTTGAATACGACGGCAACAGCGTGATGGAGAGCAATTTCGCCACCTGGAGCCCTTTCTATAACGCCAACAAGGTAAACTACCCTCTACTGAACAAGATTCTCGCCGTGCCTATCTGGCGGCAGCGCTACCTGGCGCATTTGCGCACCATCATCGCGCAGGAACTGAATCCGGCTGTGTGCAACCCCATGCTCGACAACTTCAAGGCAATGATCGACCCGCTCGTTCAGGCCGATCCGAAAAAACTGTACAGCTACACCCAGTTTAATTCAGAAGTTACTGCACTGAAGACCTTTATCAACAACCGCCGCAACAACCTGCTGGCCAATACCGAGGTCGCACAGGCAGCCCCCAAGATCGAAGGCGCAGGCTGGCGCGACGAAGCCGGAACCCTCTGGGCCGCACCGCTGGCTAACAAAACCGCCATTGTAACCGCCCAGGTCAGTTCGACAACGGGTATTTTCGGCGTCAACCTGTTCTATGCCACCGGGCTGACGGGCAATTTCACCCCCATACAGATGCACGACGACGGCCTGCACAACGACGGCGCGGCCGGCGACGGGTTGTACGGCGCCAGCATCCCCGGACAAAGCGCCGGCGCCTGGGTGCGTTTTTATGTGGAAGCAGTGGCCAATACGGCCGCGCGTTCGGCGTCCTTCATGCCCGCAGGCGCGGAACACGACGTGTTCATTTACCAGGTGCAGCCGCAGGCCGCTGCCGGTGTTGCCGTGGCGATCAACGAACTGATGGCAGCCAATACCACCACTGCTGCCGACGAAACGGGCAAATATGAAGACTGGATCGAGCTCTACAACCGCTCGGGGCAGGCAGTCGATTTGAGCGGATACTACCTGACCGACAATACAGCCAATCTTGACAAATGGCAAATCCCGCAGAACACGATATTGCCGGCAAACGGCTACCTTATCTTTTGGGCCGATGAGGACGGTAACGACGGTGATTTCCACTGCAATTTCAAGTTGTCTGCCGACGGTGAGGTGGTATACCTGCTCACCCACGACCTTCAACTGGTAGATTCCGTCAGTTTCGGAAAACAGGAACCCGACAAAGGTTTTGCACGGGTGCCCAATGGCACCGGCAATTTCGTGATCCAGGCGCCTACTTTCAACGCCAATAACGACCTGACCGACATTCCTGAAATTGGTTCGGCGTCGGCGCTATCCCTGACACCCAATCCTGCGTCTACGGCTGTGCTGGTGCAAACAGACCGGCTGATCAACGATTTACCCTTGATCGTCCGCGATATGACCGGCCGGTTGATGCTGGAGCTTGTCCCGGATAAAACCGGTACGCTGATAGACGTACAGCGCTGGCCCGTTGGGATGTACACGGTCCGGTACGGGCAATCTGTTGGAAAAGTAATGGTACAACAATAAGGGAATGAGAGCGGCTCAAGGGTGTAGTGTTGACCTGAATAGGGATTTGAGACAGAAAAACCTGTCAGCCAGGCCGTGACCATTCTGGGCGCCCGCATCCCTTTTTACAAAAACCACTTCTTCAAATAAAGCAGCCACGCAAAGGCGCCGATCCAGCCCAGCAGCACGATCTGCAGAAAACCGTCGCGCAGGAGCGCGCGCGTGGGCGACTCGGTTTTGTTGTACACCATCGTGAGTTGCAGATAGCGCAGGATACCTACAATGACAAAAAAGGCCGTGAAGAAAATACGGTTGGAACCGATGCGCTCCGTTACTTCAGGCGAGAAGCAGTACATGAGATAGGCCACAATGGCTACAGTAGAGCATACCACCATACTCACGTCGAGAAAAGGCAGGTTGTAGCCTTCCAACGCCTTGCGGAAGGTGTGGCCTTTGGTCTCTACGAGGTACTCGCCGCGTCTTTTGGCCAGTCCGAGGATGAGCGCCAGCAAAAAGGTCAGCACGATCAGCCAATGCGATACTTCCACGTTGGCCACAGCGCCGCCGGCAAACACACGCAGCAGAAAACCGATGCCGATCAGCGAGATGTCGATGATGGCGATATGCTTGAGCGAGAAGGAGTAAAAGACGTTGACGATAAAATACAAAAGACTGAATATCAGCAGGTCGCGGTTCAGAAATGATGCCAGCGCCGTGCCGCCGGCCAGCAAAAAAACGAGTATCGCGATACCCTGCCGCGTGCTGATTGCCCCGCTTGCGATAGGCCGCCGCTTTTTGTCGGGGTGATTGCGGTCGTGGGGGGCGTCAACCAGATCGTTGAGCACATAAACTGCCGAGGCCACTGCAGAAAAGGCAAAAAAGCCGAGCAGGGTTTGCTTCAGAATGGCCGCTTCAAACAGCCGCGAACCGAAAAAAGCCGGAATGAACAGGAACAGGTTTTTCACCCAGTGCTCCGGGCGAATCAGTGCCAGTATGTGCTTGGGCGCCATGCGACAAAGGTAATCGCGGCAGGTACTTCTTTCTGCTGCAGAACCAAAGTTTTTCCGCCTTACCTGTTTTCTTCCCTGATCACGAACGCCTGCGGGAACGAACCGCTTTTGCGCAAGGCAATGGCAATTTCATTGGCAGTCTTCTGATCGCTGAAATCGCCGAGCATAACCCGAATGATCCCCTGAGCGGGCAAGGGCTCGGCCGTGACCTTGCCAAAGTTGCGCGCCAGTTCATAACGCGGCGTCAGCGCATCGAAATCGGGCTGCACCTCGAGGTGTATCCGGTACACTTCCGCTTGTCCGGGGGGAATAGCCTTGGGCGACATATCGGGCAGGCCGGGCGCTTCCAGTCCGCGTTGCGCCGTCAGTATGGGTTCGGGTCGTTGCCCTGCCCCCAGTGGTGCAAGCCGGATCACCGTTTCATAGTCATTGATATTTGCCTGAACGCCGGCCGTTGCGTAGCCGTCTTTGGTCACCTCCATCGCATAACGGTGTTCCGGCAGCACATAGAACTGGAAAGTGCCGTCTTCCGAAGGCCTCACCTCCAGCAGGCGCGGATCAGCGCTGTTGTCGGTTTCATACAGGGCCACCATACAGTCGGTCAGGAGGCGGTTGCTGCCGCGCTCCAGCACCTTTCCGGCAAGCGTGACCGGCGGATTTTTTGGAAAAAACTCAAAAATATCCTCGTCACGGGTATTGGTTTTGTCAGTGCCATACAGGCGATTCGACGACAGGAAACCGCCGCTGCCGTTGCGTTTCAGGGTAAAGAAAAAATCGTCGGCGGGCGAGTTGACCGGGAAGCCGGCATTTTCGGGCTTCGACCATTTTCCATCGGACCTGACGGTTTTGAATACATCCAGACCGCCTACCGAAGGCTGGCCGTTGCTGCTGAACCACAGCGTCTGGGAGGAGGGGTCGAAAAACGGGGTTACCTCGTCGCCGGCTGTATTGATCGCACCACCCAGGTTCTGCGGAAATGAAAAGTCCAGGTCCTCTGTGTCGAGCGGCCGTTCGCAGACGTACAAGTCCAGTCCGCCGAAGCCGCCTTCCCGGTCGCTGGAAAAATACAATATCTCGCGGCCGCGCTCCTGAATGACGTAGGGATGCGTAACCGTATGGTCGGGCATGTTGATGTAGTTGCGCAATTTTACCGGAGGTCCCCAGCCGCCATCGGCCGAGCGCCGCAGCACAAACAACGCGCACAGCGTCCGGAGGCCATTGGTTCCGCGCCCCGTGGTATTCTGTTCCGTGCACTGGGTACAGTAAAAGCGGTTCCCGTCGGGCGAGAATACGCCGTTTCCAAACCGGTAGGCGGCAGCTTCCGGCAAACCGTTGGCCTCGGTAGGCTGCTGCCACAGCCCCGACTGGCGCTGGGTCCGCATGAGTTTCACCTGTCCCTGCACAACCGTGGAAAAGTAGAGCAGGTTGTCGGAAAAAGGAACCGGTGAAAATTCGTTTTCAGTACTGTTGACCCATTTGGGAAGAATTTTAACCTCTGCGGGTATCACGGGAGATGCGCGCTGGGTGACGAGTTGGAGGGCCAGTTCGCATCCGTTGATCTCATTGCTGACCACACTGATCACCTGTGCCCTGCGGTCGCCGCGGTATTCCCGGCCAAACTCCCGGAAGGCCTCCATGGCCTGCTCGTATTGCCCGTTCTGCTTTAAGGCCCGGGCATACCGCAATCCGGCAAATTCATATCGATCGTAATCGCCTTTCAGCAAGACATAACACTCGGCGGCTCTTTTGTAGTCGCGAACGCGGTAATAGGCTTCAGCAGCCTTGTACAACAGCGAGTGATTCTCGCCATCTAGGCGGCCGGCGAGTTCGTACATTTCGGCGGCTTCACCGATTTTACCGGATTCAAACAGCGCATCGGCATTTTTGGCGATTTCGCTCGCTTTCTGCGCGGTGAGCGCAAGGGGGAGCAATAAAAAAAACGTCGCGCGAAGCAGTTTGTATTTATTCATGCTATACCGAGTTTTGGGGTGCAAGTGTTTTGACGAAAAAACTATGCGGCGTTTTCAGACACAAGTTTAGCGATTATTTCCGGAAAATACCGGTGTTCGAGTTGCTGGACTTTTCGGGCGATATCTGCCGGGGTGTCCTCCGGTAAAACAGCACAGCGCATTTGGAAAACGAAATCCCCTTTGTCGTAGTGTTCATTTACATAATGAATCGTGATGCCGGTCTCCGTTTCTCCGGCGGCTTTTACCGCCTCGTGCACGTGCATGCCATACATGCCCTTGCCGCCGTATTTGGGCAGCAGGGCCGGGTGAATATTGATCATACGTTGTGGAAAAGCGGCAATCAACGGAGGGGGCGCCAGCCATAAGAATCCGGCCAGTACGATAAAATCAATATGGTGCGCGCGCAGGGCATCCAGAACCTCATCGGTTTCATACAGCATTTTTCGGTCAAATACCATCGTGGGTATCCCGTGTTCCCGGGCGATATCCAGCACGCCGGCGTCTTTTTTATTGGACAGCACCAGGGCGACCTCCACCGAACCGGAACCGGAAAAATACTCGATGATCTTGCGGGCATTCGAGCCTGTACCCGATGCAAAAATGGCCAGTTTTTTCATGAAAAAGAGTGTTCAACTCAACAGATCGGCAATAGCCAGCGTCCCGAAGATCAAACTGGCGATACCGTTGGTGGTAAAAAACGCCATGTTGACGCGGCTCAGGTCATTTGGTCTCACAATCAGGTGCTGATAAAGCAATAATCCGAGAAAAATGGCTGTACCCAGCCACAACAGCCAGCCCGTTTGCGGGGCCGCCGACAGCAACAGGGTGCCTGCATATACCATCAGCGCCGCAGAGCCCAGGTGCATCCACTCCGACAAACGCAGGGCGCGTTTTTTCCCGAAGAAGGAAGGTATCGAATACAGGTCCTGCGACTTGTCGAACGCTTCGTCCTGCAACGCGTAAATGACGTCGAACCCCGCTACCCACAGCAATACAGCCAGTCCGTATAACACCGGTATCCAGTCAAAATGCCCGGCAACAGCGAGATAAGCGCCCACCGGCGCCAGCGACAGACCGAGACCCAACACGAGATGGCAAAGCCAGGTGAAACGTTTGGTATAGCTGTAGCCCAGTACAACAGCCAGCGCCACCGGCGACAGCGCAAAACACAGCGTATTGATAAACCAGGTGGTGGCGATAAACAGCGCGCAGTTGGCGACAACAAATACAAGCGCCGCTCCGGGCGTTATTACACCCGATGGTATTTCCCTGACCCGGGTCCGCGGGTTCACCGCATCGATGTCGCGGTCCAGATACCGGTTGAATGCCATGGCGGCGCTGCGGGCAAATACCATGCAGAGGATTACCAGTGCCAGTTTAAGCCAGTCCATTCCTTCCCGCTGCTGTGAAAGGGCGATGAAAAAGGCCGTCAGCGCAAAGGGCATGGCAAAAATGGTATGGCTGAATTTGACGAGGGAAAGGTAATTTTTCATCTATGCAAAAGTGCGGCAAGTTTTTTAAAGATTGCATCTCTTTGTCATCCTTGCCTGATTCTTTATCGATAGTTCGTATTCTTTAGGTGAAAACCATTTACCGCGCTACCTTCGCGCAACAAAAACTTCTAATCCGTTGAGTACTTCACCATCGCCATCCCGTTTTTTTCTGTTGCTTATCCCGGCTGCAATCCTGGCCTGCTGGTTCGGCTTGCGCAATTCTCCGGACCCGCTGTGGCTCGAAGCGGGTGCATTGCTGGGCGAAAAACATTACATGATCGAAGAAGTGCCCGATTCGCTGCAAAGCATATACTGCGAGATGCACGGGACGGAATTCAGGCCCGGCGATTCGACTGCCTTTCACCTGGCATCTATTCCATACCTGTCGAATATTGAATGGACGAGTTTTCGGGATTTTTGCAGAACAGCCTGCAGAAAAGATTTTCTGGTTATTTCGGGTGTTACCGGCGTTGGCGCCACCAAGCAGACCAAGCACATGGCGCGCCTGCTGGCCGGGAAGCCTGACAATATCATGGAGATCGACTGCGCCCCGCAGTTCGACCTGGAGTACCACAAAAAATATATCGGATATGAAGCGGATGATCGCTTTATACGCGGAAAACTGCTCGAGTTCTGGGACAGGTGCCGGCAGCATCCCGACGAGCACTTTGTTACCGTGGCCGACAATTTTGACAAGATCAATCCCGAAACCTTTTTCGGCCCCGAACTCTGGGAATCGCTGAGCAGCACCCGCGACACGGCTGTACTCGGCGGACAAAAAATAACGGTGCCGCCCAATTTTCACTTCTATTCGGTGACACACCTGGGTCCGGGCTCACTCATTGAAATGAATGAGGAGCATTTCAAACGCCTGGGCCGGCAGTATATCATGCCGCCCAATCCGCGCGAATTGCTGGCCTGGATGCGCTTTCAGACCAATAAACTGAGCCATAAATCGAACCCGGGTCCAAAAGACCTGCGCGCGTTGGCTGCCCTCCGGGATTCCGCCCAGTTACAGCAGTTTCTCTTTTTCTTCCTGAAAACCAATAAGTTCATCCGGGATAAATACTCCCAGGGCTTTCAACTCGGACAAGGCAGCAATATCCGCAATTTCTACTGCGCAGAAGACCGCGCCGACCTGAAACAGGTGTGGCTCAACCATATCAACGCCCTGCGACCGCAGCGGCCGCTGACCAACGACGACTTCAAATCAGCCGAGTATACCATCCGCACGGCCGGACTTGAACCGGGTTCCAATTTCCTGGCCCGCCAGATCCAGTTTCTTGAAGATACGGGCTACCTGGTGGAGATCACGATGGTCGGTACCACGGCACTGCTCACTGCCCTCGCGGGTTGGTGGGTCTTCCGTCGCCGCGAACAACTCATCCGGCGTTACGGCGACCGAGCACAGCAGGTGTATGCGGGTTTCGAGACGCAACTCATCAGCGCCGAAATGGCCGCCCGGAGACTGGAAGAGATCAAAAAAGAGGTGGACGACCTGGTGTTGCGCCGACGGCTCGGCTATACGGAAGGCCTGTACTTCCTCGCTTTTATTGAAGACCGGTCCAAAAGGATCGAGTTCGCCCGTAATGTCAGTGAAAACTTCCTGGAACTCTTCAATGCGTTTATGGAGGACGATATCCTCACGGAAAGCGAATACATGAAGTTGAAACAGTTCCTGCAATCTATCCGGCACAAGATTCCGGGGGAGGTGTACGAACGATTCCGCGACAAAGTGGAACAGGCATACGCGTCGCATCAGGGGTAGGGGCCTTGTTATTGTTGTTATTCGTCATTGCCGCTTGACGTAACGCGAATGCTTCAGCCAGAAACGCCAGGGCCATTCGGCGCACTCCCCTGCATAGTCCACACCGATGCGTTTACCTGATGCGATATCGGTTTCCTGAGTATCAGATCCGTTGTCTTCGATCCATACGGGCGTATCGGGCAAGGTCAGTTGCTGCCCGGAAAGTGAGGTCCGAATACCCAGGGCCTTGGAAAGAGCGCCGGGTCCTGTAGTCAGTTGTACCGGCGGGATGCCGGGTTTCGAATGCCTGATATTGCGCCGCTCCTGCATAAGTTCCAGTCCGTCAACGGGTTCTATGGCCCGAACCAATACGGCATGTGCCATATTTTCCGGTCCGGTCACTACATTGAACAGGTGGTGGATGCCGTAACACAGGTACACATACGCCCTGCCACCTTCCCGGAACATTACCTCGGTACGCGCGGTTCGCCGGTTGTTCCAGGCATGGCAGGCCCGGTCGTCGGGAGCGCGATAGGCTTCTGTTTCGGTTATGATCCCCGCCGTGCGTTGCCCGTCCATTTCCGTCACCAGTATTTTTCCCAGAAGGTCGCGGGCGACCTGCACCACATCGGTACGCAGATAAAATTCAGGCGGTAGTCGCTGTGCAGGGCTTATTTTTGTCTTAAAAAATGTATTTCCAGACATGCAAATCACGGTATCAGAAGCGCTTGAAGCGCTGCGTGAACGCGAAGGTAAAATCTTCGCCGAACTATTCCGGCACGGCTCCATGTCCGTAGAAATTTACCGGCCTGAAGGCAACGACATGCAACAACCGCATGCCCAGGATGAAATATACGTCATCATAAGCGGCAGGGGTGTTTTTCAAAACGGTACGATTCAGCATCCTTTCGAGGCCGGCGACGTCTTGTTTGTTCCGGCAGGCGTGGAACATCGTTTCCTCGAATTTTCTGCCGATTTCAAAACATGGGTCATTTTTTACGGCCCGAAGGGCGGGGAACTCAGGCAGCCAGCAGGCGCGTAAGTGCCCGGCTGCGGTATTTATACCAGGCTGCGTACGCTCCCATGCGCATCTCATGCCGACCGCTGCCGAGTGCATTATCGCCTGCTGCAAATTGAGCCAGGATGGCGAGCGTAGCGGTGGAAGGGCTTTCTGCCGTCCGGTCGCCGGCAAGTACGGCGGCAGCGAAATTGTTGAGCATCTTGTGATCCAGCAGTTCGCCCGTAGTTTCGTGGATCAGCAGGCAAAGCGACTGGGCTTTGCCGTGTGAAAGTGGCGCAAGTTGTTCGCCGAACGCCTTCTGATACACTTCGGCAAGGAGGGAGTGGAATACGAATAATTCCTTTTGTTCCATTTGGTTGTTTCGGTTTTTATGGTGAACATTTTTTGGTTGCCGCAAATGTGGGGTATCGGGCATTATATCTCAAAAAAAGTTTTCCAGCAATCTCATATGGATTAGTTGTTTCAGCCACCTGTTTATGAATGCATTTTA
>ERZ724521.1583-NODE-1583-length-10059-cov-3.238205_pt1 | contig 10059 bp, 6 predicted proteins | sample MGYA00376054_ERZ724521 | MGnify/ENA primary metagenome ERZ724521 (study PRJEB28724, sample SAMN07190883) | activated sludge metagenome | isolation source: activated sludge of sewage treatment plant in Hong Hong | place: Hong Kong | collected 2016-03-17 ... | reverse complement strand
ACATTGCCCGGTTTATTCTTGGATTCAAATGCCCATCGTACCATTTCGCGTACGGTATTATTGCTTTCCTCACCCAGTTTTTTGATCTTGTACTCGTTGGCTTTGAGATCACCTGCATAATCCATTACATATGTCTTACCTTCACTGATGGCTTTTTTCAGGTTTTCGAGTTTCTGATTTTCTTCTACCAGTTTTTGAGCTTCATCAAGCTTGGCGTTAAGTATTTTATCTCCAGGCATGATGGTCTCGCTGATTGTTCCTAACTGAACACCATTATTTTTGCTAATATATTTTTCATCTGTGATTTCGATAAGATGCAGTCCGAATTGTGTTGCTACAATGGACAACTTACCTTTTGTACCGGTATAGAATAATTTGTTATTAAACTCCTTAACCATCATACCAAGATAAGCCCAGCCAAGGTCTCCACCTTTAATACCTGAACCAGGATCCTGGCTAAACTGAATCGCAAGACTGTCAAATCTTCCCTTACCGGATTCAATAACTGTCTTCAGACTATCCAGCATTTTCATTGCCTGGTCGTACTGCTGTCTTGTACTGACCCTTCTTAGTATATGCCTTGACTTCACAGAATCAGCAATAATCTTTTTGCCGAGGATTTTGGTAATGCAATAATCACCGTTGTTAATATAGGGTCCAAGTACATCCCCCACCTGGTGGTTGATCACTGAATCTCTGATTCCTTCAGGAACATCAGACATTTTCAGGTAAGTCTCATCCCATTTTCCAAGATTGGTTACGATGTAGAGTGAATCTTTGGCTGACATTTTGAAACCATCGATCTTGTCGCTGACAATTTTTCGAATCGAGGCAGAATCTTCATCGGTTGGTTTGACATCGATGACGCAATACTCAAGATCTCTGCTCTCTTCATCATTAATGAATAATGATTTTTTGCGTTGAACAAAATTATTGATATCTTCATCTGTTACACCACCTACTTCTTCGTCTTTAATCAGATTGTATGCAATGCGAGAAAAAAGAAAATCAACTTTCTCATTACTTTCAAGAAAGTGTCTCTCCAGCATAAAATTGGGCATAAAAAGCGCACCTCGAACCAGGCTTGTCAGCTTGGATTCCATTCTGTCCCGGAGTATTTCTTTTTCCTGAATCTTCCAGAAATCAACTGCCTCCTTGGGCATCGTATTGTTCTCGATTCCGGTCTGAAACTGATTTAATTGTTCGCGGGCAATCTGACCCGTATTTGGATCTCTGAAGTTACGCTGAATAATCGGTGAAAGATTGTTTCCGAATTCCAGTTCTTTTAGTTCGGCATCCGTGACCCCAAGTCCGTTTTCACCACACTCCTTATCGAGTATTGCTTTGTCAATCAGCTGATTCCATACATATTCCTTTCTGCCAAAATAATCCACATCCGAGGCATTGCGGTACAGTGTGTTTTCGGTTACCTGAAATTCCTTCAAGCTGATATTCTGCCCGGCGACCTTTCCTACATTTTCGCGGTTATTAAAAAACCAGGAAGATTTACCTGAGGTCATATCCATAACGATAAAACCTGCAAGGGCCAGTGCCATAAGTATTGTTACGATCCAGAGGCGTTTGCGAATTCTTGTGATTAATCCCATTTTGAAAAACTTAGTATATTGAAAATCAATAATTTAAAACAAAAAAGACCTTATTTTTTACTTTTTGAAAAAGTTTTGCAAAGGTAAGTCAGCGGTCGATGATTTTCAAAGGATCAGGGATAGAAATTCACTCGTTTTCAGGATCCAACTGCCCTTCACGGCGAATGTCTTCTGAAGGCGGCTGGTTTTGGGCGAAATGTGCAATAAGCCTTGCAGCTGCAGCTTTGCCAACGACTTCTGATAATTGAGCCTCTTCGGCCTCCTGAATTCGCTTGACTGATCCGAATTTTGTCAACAGCCTGTTTTTTAAAATCTGTCCAATACCTTGAATATCAGTCAATTCTGATTTTAACATCGACGCAGAGCGCTTATCCCTGTGAAAACTCAGCCCAAAGCGGTGTGCCTCATTTCTCAGGTGTTGAATGAGCTTCAGGGATTCCGATTTTTTATTGATATGAAGGGGGACAGGATCATTCGGAAAATAAATTTCCTCAAGCTTTTTGGCTATTCCAATAACACAGACCTTATCCGCTATTCCCAGTGAATCCATCGATTTCATGGCTGAAGAAAGTTGGCCCTTGCCTCCGTCAATAATGATCAGTTGTGGCAAGCTTTGCCCCTCCTCGAGCAGCCTTTTATACCTTCGATTGACGACCTCTTCCATCGAAGCAAAGTCATTGGGACCTTCTACACTTTTGACGTTAAAGTGTCGGTAATCCTGCTTGTAAGGTTTGGCATTTCGAAAGACGACGCAAGCGGCTACAGGATTTGAACCCTGTATATTGGAATTGTCAAAACATTCTATATGCAGGGGGATATGTTGCATATGCAAATCATCTTTCAGTCTGGTCAAAATACGTTCAGCCGGCGTGATCCTCTTGATTTTGTTCAATTCCTCGCGATGCTTCTGCAGTCTGAAGTACTGCGCGTTTTTTTCTGATAATTCCAGTAATTTCCTTTTATCACCAATTTTGGGAACTGTAATACTGACACCTTCTTCTACGCTCAGATCTTCAAAAGGCGCAATTATTTCCGTAGCAATGCTGTTGTATTTATCCCTGATTCGCGCGATAGCCAGTGATAAAATCACCTTGAGATCATCATCGAGGTTTTTTTCTGCTTCGATCGTCAAGGTTTGGTTGATCGCACCTTGTATCACCTTGATAAAATTAATATACGCAAATCGGTCATCTGTCACGATTGAAAATACATCCACATCAAATATGGAAGTACTGACTACAGTGGATTTACTCTGATAGTCTTCAAAAGCGCCCAGTTTGACTTTCCATTCCTGGGCTTTTTCAAACTGCAGGTTTTCCGCACAACGGACCATTTCAGCCGTGATATAGTCCTTTACCGGTTTGAAATGCCCCCTTAGTATATTCTTGATCTGATTGATCCTTTCCTTATAAGCTTCTACTGTTTCAAATCCTTCACATGGACCATTGCAATTTCTGATGTGGTATTCAAGGCATACTTTATACTTCCTCCTGGTCAGCACATTCGGTGAAAGATTGAGTGCACAAGTCCGCAGTGGAAATATTCCTTTAATTAATTCAAGGATGGTCTCAACGCGAAACTTTGAGGTGTAAGGTCCAAAATAAATACTCCCATTTTTAAATACTTTTCTGGTAAAAAAGACGCGGGGAAAATCTTCATTGGCGATGCATATATAACTATACGTTTTGCCATCCTTGAGCATGACGTTATACCTGGGCTGGTTGACCTTAATCAAGCTGGCTTCCAGTAATAAAGCATCATGTTCAGTCTCTACTACAGTATATTCTATTCTTGCTGCAGATTTCGTCAGCGCCTTGGTCTTACCCGTCAGTGTTGACTTATCTCCGAAATAGGACTGAAGTCTGTTTTTGAGATTTTTAGCTTTTCCGACATAGAGGATCGTACCTCTGGTACTGACAAACCGGTACACTCCCGGGTCTGTAGGTAATGTTGGTGAAAGTTGTTTGAATTCCTCAGTGGTCATTGATCACCCCGGTCACCTGGGCTTTGATAATTCGCACAATTGTTAGTTGAATTTATTTTTAGCGCATCCGGGGCATTCTGCGCTTTCCACCGGGGCGGAACATCATACGCTGATCCATCTGTCCGGTCATCTTGGCACGGCCCTGCTGCTTGAATACATTGTCGAGCATTTCCATTTGCTCTTTGAAAATATCCGTCGTAATCTTTAACTTTTTTAATTCCCGGTATGAATTATTTGCCTGGGTCCATTGATTTTTATTGATCTGAATGCTGATCATCTGCATGAGTATCATCGCGCGTTCATTATCCGTTGGCAATTTGAGCGATTGTGCTTTATTGAACCATTCTTCAGCATCATTTTTTTCTCCTTGCTGAACGGCCAAAGATCCTTTAATAATATAATAATAGGCGCGATTGGTTACGTAAAGAAGTTTGGGACTCAGGGTCATCGACAATCGCTGTTCACAACCCTTGTAATCCATCTGCTGCATCATCACCGATGCGGACTGTACCGTGCCGAGCATCAGGTAACTCACGAGTAAAATCAGACCTGTGAGAAGAAACGGAAATGCGTACCAGAAGCCATAGGCATACCAGAGGACCGCGCCCCCGATCATTCCGAGTGCGATCAGTGCCAGCTTCAAATAAATATTAATTGTAAACATGTATTAACGCTTGTCGGGCGAAGTTATAAACTTTCTGTTAAACCCCGTCTTGAGGGCAACTTCATATCTTTGCTTCCGGCAATACATATTATTAAAATCTGCTTTCTGTATCAGCCTGCATGAAAGAATTGTTTGTGTAACAAATCCATAATTATTTCGTTGTTTTGTCATTCGATCAGACCATTTACATATCCATGAATTTTGCCAGAATTTTAAGTCTTTTATTTATTACTGTTTTAGGTTATATATGCGGCGCACATTCACAAGGCCAGCATTCAGTCATTCCCCAACCGGTCAGCATCCGGTCTGCACCCGGTAATCTAAAAATTTCCGACATCAGCGAAATCATCATTCCTGCCAAACAAACGGGATTCAGATTTGTCGCACAACAATTTATTGATGAACTAGGCCTAACCAAGTGTAAAATAAAAGAATCCAAAAAGCCAGCCCAGGGAAAACACAGATCGATCGTCATAATCCCACTTCAGGGAGACCGTAAAACGGATTATTATTCGATTAATGTCAGCAAAAGCGGCATACTTATTACTGCAGTAGATGATGCGGGTGCATTTTATGCACTTCAGACATTGTTACAACTCAAAGAGTCGGGGCAAATTCCATTTTATGTGATTGAAGACTATGCACGATTTCAATATCGCGGCATGCACCTTGATGTCAGCCGACACTTTTTTCCGGTTACTTTCATTAAAACCTACATTGACCTCCTTGCCCGTTATAAATTCAACTATTTTCACTGGCATCTGACCGATGATCAGGGTTGGCGAATAGAGATCAGAAAGTTTCCTGATCTTACCGAAATCGGATCAAGGAGAAAAGAGACCCTGGTCGGTGCTTACGGCTCCTCACCGGAGCAATATGACCACACCGAGTACGGGGGATACTATACCCAGGATGATATCAGAGAGGTTGTGGCTTATGCGCAATCAAAGCATGTAGAGATTATTCCTGAGATTGAAATGCCTGGACATTCCGCAGCCCTTTTGGCATCTTATCCTCAATTTGGTTGCGGAGGCGGTCCGTATCAAGTTGCGACCACCTGGGGTGTTACCAATAATGTCATTTGTCCGACCGATACAAGTCTGTGGTTTATGAAAGAGATTCTTTCCGAGGTGTGTGATTTGTTTCCAGGCAAATATGTGCATATCGGAGGAGATGAAGTCAACAAGGATGACTGGAAGAAAAGTGCCGAATGCACAAAGATTATGCGTCGTCAAAATCTTAAGACCTACGAAGATGTACAAAGTTATTTTATCCGACAGATTGATGCGTACCTAAGCTCAAAAGGTAAAATTCTGATCGGTTGGGATGAGATCTTGGAGGGTGGATTGAGTCAGAATGCGGTCGTTATGTCCTGGCGCGGCCTTGATGGAGGAATACAGGCTGCAAAACAGAAACATAAAGTCATTTTTACACCTGGCAGTCATTGTTATTTTGATCATTACCAGTCTCTTTCTCCCATGGAACCGCTTGCCATTGGTGGATATACTACGCTTGAAAAAGTTTATTCCTTTGATCCCATCCCTTCAAATCTTCCATCCGAGTATCATCGCTTTGTGTTGGGAGCACAGGGCAATGTCTGGACAGAATATATCTCAACTCCTGAACAAGTGCTCTATATGTCTTTTCCTCGGGCCATTGCATTATCTGAAGTCAATTGGACGCAACCTGCCAATAAGGATTACGTCCAATTTGTACGTCGTCTGAATCAGCATATAAGCTGGTTTGATGCTCAACATCTTAACTACTCAGGATCATATTATGACCTGGATTACAAGACACTGCCATCTCCGGAAGGCGTATTGCTGAAATTAATAAAAGCTCCGCTCAGCGGTAAAATTCTCCAGGAAAAAAGTTCACCCGAAGAAGGTCTTCACCAACAATACCTCTCATCTGATAGTCTCTTGCTTGGTTCTAGTCAGGAATTCAAATTATGGTACCAATTACAGGATAACCGGCTCAGCAGATCACTTCCTATCCGTTATACGCAACATAAATTATCCGGAAAAAAAATACAATTTGTCCAGGATCCATCCGCCAAATACAGTTCGGGAGGACCGATAGCGGTCATTAACGGTATTGACGCCCCTTCAAATAAATTTTCCGGACCAGAATGGCTGGGCTTTGATGCTGGCAGGAATATGGACGCCACCATCGATTTGGCTAAAACAGATACATTGCATGAGTTAAGCATCCAGTTTTTTCAGGAGGAAAGTTCCTGGATTTATTTACCACAAAGTGTTGAAATATTCACCGCCGGAGAAGACCGTAATTTCATTTCGTTGACGAAGTCCGTAGTTGGATTAAGACCCGGAAGAGGAATAATTCATAAAATAATACTTCCTTCACCTGCTGTATGCAGATATCTGCGGATCCTCGTAAACAATTATGGGCAGATTGAGTCCGACAAACCCGGCACGGCGCCTGGCTTTTCACCGGTGAAATTTCTGCTCAATAGAATAATAATATTTGGCGATTAGTGACAATCGTGTTATTATATGCCTATTTTGCTTAACTTGATATTAACATTCAAAATTTTATTCTGTTTTTTTTAAATATTCCGATCTTAATTTATCAATATTAAAAATCAGAATATAATTTCAAAATTTAAAAATAATATCTATTTTTTATAAAATTATTTTTATTTTTTCTAAATAACAATATTATATATTGTTTTTTAGCAATTTTAGCGAAATGCATTAAATATTTTTATAATGTGTTGCGCTTGATAACACTTTGGCGGCTTTTGCTTACCGCCAAACTGGTTTGATAACATGGGCTTATCCCGCTTTACTAAAAAGAACTTTTGTACGCTTTTTAACGTCTATTAGTATAGGTACCGATTTAAAAAGTACCCAATGATTTGAAACGAAATCCAACTCAGAGAATCATTGAAATGTAATTTTAGAGATATGAAGAAGTTATTTATTATCGCAAGTTTATTTTTAGGCGCATGGTGCTATGGACAGGATCAGTTGACGACCGCAAGCGAGGATGTATTTAGAGGGGTATTGTATGATCTTCACTCCGGCAATCACCTTGAAGGCGCGGCTATTTCATTGCTGTGTGACCAAAAACAGTTTTCTGTCATGACGGATGAAAACGGTTACTTTATGTTGCCTGCCATTCCAAAAGGTTGTTTTACCATGAAGATCAGTATGACCGGATTTGAAGATAAAGTGCTGGACAACATCAATAGTTTTAAAGATGTTGAATACTACATTGGTCTTGAACAAAAAAAGGTACAACAGCCCAAATTACTTAATTGAGTAAGCCTTCGGAATCCGCAAATCAGGGAAGAAGATAGAATGTTTTGATAAAAGAGGAAATGGCTCATGCCTTTGGCATGGGCTTTTTTCATTTCAAACGGTTGATGTAAAGTTTCAGTTCCAACTAAAGCTCAATCATCGGTCGTCAGCCGAGCTTAAATAATGGCAGGGTAAACTTGAGGCTCAATATATTCTTTTCGAAACCTGCGCGGTACTTCTTTTGAAACACGAGATTGTAACCATATACCAGTGATAGATTTTTCCAGGTCCAGCCTATCTCAGGCCTGTAGTAGAAATGCAGCATAGCCTCGTTCAGATTACCTGTCAGACCAATATTCAGCACATTGATATAAATTGGGCTCCTTAGATTGAGCGTTGAGAAAGATAAATCGGTCAGGTTTCTGTTGATGCATTGGTGCACCCCGAAATTGACAAAAGAAATGCTCAAATCCTTACTTGCAAATCCTGGCGTAATATAATATTGCCGCAGAGTGTCGGCCTGCTTTCCCTTCCACTGATATCGCCTTTTACCGTAAAAACTGGCGTTCAACCCAATCCACGAATTTCTGCCGCGGGACAATGAAAATTGTATATCAAAATTGGCACTTTCACCCCTGATTCCCGCTTTGTTGATTTCCTCTTTTGCCGCACTGATATAACTGTCGCTGAATGGCAACCCGCTCATCCATTCGATTTTATCGTGAAGAATAACATATTTCTGTCTCGGCGCTTTGAGAATGGATAAATCGTACAATTTGGAGATGTCATCAACAGCCTGAATCCTCAAAGCCAGGTCCGTTAAAGAATCTTTTTCTTCAGTATATATATCTGAAATAATTCTTGCCTTGTTCAGTATAACATCTGAAATCTGTTGGTTTGTCTTTAGCAGGCCTGAGCGGAGCAAGGCATCCAGTGTATCTGCAGATCTGATCTTGAAACCGTATAATGTAGCATCGTTAATTACGCTATAGATGCTGCTGTTGTCGATGCAATCCAAAAGAAATCCCGATGCGAGGTACTTCTTGCGGATTCGTCCGCTCGCCGAATATTCAAGAACTGTACCATCAGCAATTTCAGGATCCGTCGAAATCAGTTCATACCTGATTTGCTTCCTGCCTTGCCTGTCATAAAAGTATAAGGCATATCCGTTCTCCTCCCGTTGAATGACCTTACGGTACTTGAATTGATCTTTTGTTCCGGGAACGCAGCAACTGTTATAAAAACCTTCATAGATCACATCCTGTGCCAGCAGATGAATACCGACGAGTAGGAACAAAGCGGAAACCAGTGTTATTTTCATCATTCAAAAATAGTTTTTTCAAGAAGACCTGCATGACCTTCTGTCAAGATTGAACTTCAAAGAATTCATTCGCTAATAAATACTTTATTGGCCTTATTCTTGTCTCGCCTTTGTTATAAAATCAGAGAAAAATATCTTTTGTTTTATACAGACCTGTTTATATTTGTCAGCCAATTGAGTGTATGCAGCATAGTTACCCTGTACGGATTAAAGATGTCAGGCGCGAAAGTCCAGAATGTGTTTCTATTTCCTTCGATATTCCAGAGGAATTAAAACCACTTTTTAGTTTTAAGGCAGGACAATATATCAACCTCATTAAGGAGGTTAACGGTGAAGAACTTCACAGATCTTATTCACTTTGCGTAAGCCCATCTGAAGGCGAATGGAGGGTGGCCGTTAAAAAAATGGAAGGTGGTCGATTCAGCACTTATGCCAATGAATCACTTAAAGCCGGTGATTTGATAGAAATTATGCCTCCCAATGGTCGCTTTACAACCAACATCTCACCGGAACAAAAGAAGGGTTATTTATTTATTACCGCCGGCAGTGGCATTACTCCGGCTATTTCCCTGATCAAGAATATTCTGACAGTGGAGACAGAAAGTCAGGTGAGCCTGATTTATGGCAACAGTTCAACGCATCAGATTATTTTCCGCGACCTTCTTCTCGATCTGAAGAATCAATACCATGATCGAATGCAGATGCATTTTATCCTGAGCAGGGAGAAAATGGACGAGGACTGGTTTATGGGACGTATCTCCGGCGAAAAGCTCAGAAAATTTGCAGGAAAAGTGTTTTTTCCAAGAGACCTGGATGACGTCTTTATCTGTGGTCCGGAAAGTATGACCTTAGACTGTTCGACAACGCTTCAATCATTGGGAATTTCACAAGAGAAGATCCACATTGAATTATTCGGTACAGAGCTTCCTGCGAGGATCAAACCAAAGATTGCCGGCAAACCCGGCGAAAGTGCTCACATTACCATCAGAACGGACGGGCGCACGACAGAATTTGAGCTACCCTACGGAAGCAAGAGCATACTTGAAGCAGCATTGGATGAAAAACTTAACCTGCCATTTGCCTGCAAAGGTGGAGTATGTTGTACCTGTAAGGCACGCCTTCTCCATGGCGAAGTGGATATGCTCAGAAATTACGGACTTGAACCGGAAGAGATCAAGGCTGGCTATATCCTAACCTGCCAGGCCTATCCTAAAACA
>ERZ724521.1582-NODE-1582-length-10060-cov-4.931234_pt1 | contig 10060 bp, 7 predicted proteins | sample MGYA00376054_ERZ724521 | MGnify/ENA primary metagenome ERZ724521 (study PRJEB28724, sample SAMN07190883) | activated sludge metagenome | isolation source: activated sludge of sewage treatment plant in Hong Hong | place: Hong Kong | collected 2016-03-17 ... | reverse complement strand
CGGACTCTTAATCCGTAGGTCCAGAGTTCGAGTCTCTGACGCCCCACCAAATTGTCAATGCGTTAGCGCTGCTCTCCAGGCGTCTCGATGGTCGGACTGCCGGGGGATCCGCACATTCCCGAAATGCCGCCGCGAGGCGGAGTCACGCCGCATATCCAACTTGCCGAATCGTCTGCTGTCTGTGCAGAGCCGAAGGAGCCTACCGTCCATGGCCGCAGCATCACGTCCAAAGCAATCACAAGGCGCAGGTGCGCACCTGATGCGGGAAGTGTGGATGCGTTGCCAAGCAGCTCGCTGATTGATCGACTTGCAGGGGTGTTCTCAAACGACTTCGGGGGAGACGAGTTGGGCGCCCGGTTATTTGGCGCACTGACCGAGCTTGTGGCGATCTGGTCGCGCTGCCGCTCACGCTGCGGGTCCTGAAAGCTGCCCGGCGGATTCTGGGCGCTCGGTCAGCATGCTGCAGAGCCGGACAACGAGCTTGTGGGCGCGGGTAGCGCGACCTGGGGTCTGTCGATCGGCGACCACTGGCGCCGCAAGCACGTGCCCAGCGCAGATTCGCTGGGCTACGAAGCAGTAGCAGATAACCGCCACGCCTGCGCCAGTCGAATCCTGCCACCGACGGGCTGCTCGCATCTTTGTTCTTCGACCAGCCCGAGGCTGATGCGGGAGCGCGAGAACGACTCGGACGCGATGGATAGCCGGGCGGTCTTGCAGCACCGGCGCTGTTGGTGGATGCGATGGCGGCGATTGCGAAATCGCTTCGCATAATCTAAGGTTAAGAGACAAAGAAGGGATGAAACCATGAGCTTCGTTGATCCCGAGTTGGCTGGGCCCGTCCAGGCGTTCGCCACCGCGCTGGGAATCGGCCTGCTCGTCGGTATGGAGCGCGAGCGGCGCCGCGATTCGGCGGCCGGTCTGCGCACCTTCGCCCTCGTTGCCATGCTCGGCTGCTTGTTCGCGTTGCTCAGCGAAACGACAGGTGGGCCTTGGGCCTTGCTCGCAGGGCTGTTGGTCGTCTCCGGCGCCATGATTGCCTCGAACTTCTCGGCGCGGCAGGAGGAACAGTACCGTGGCTTCACTACCGAGGCGGCGATTATCGTCACCTATGGCTTGGGGGCGACGGTCTGGTTCGGGCATGCGACGCTTGCCGTGATGCTGGCGATTGCGACGACCGTGCTGCTCTATTTCAAGGCCGAGCTCAGCCGCTTCAGCCGGCGTATGACGCCAATCGACATCAACTCGACTCTGCAGTTCGCCGTGCTATCGCTCGTCGTTCTGCCGATCCTGCCGGATCACGACTACGGCCCCTACGATGCCCTCAACCCGCGCGAGGTGTGGTGGATGGTCGTCCTCATCTCCGGACTGGCGCTTTCCGGTTACCTTGCCCTGCGCATCATCGGTGCCCGCCACGGTGCCGCCCTGCTCGGCATCTTCGGCGGCCTCGCCTCGAGCACGGCGACGACGATGATGTTCTCACGCCATGCCCGCGCGCATGTCCACCTCGTGCCTATGGCGGCGATCGTCATCCTGATCGCAAACCTGATGGTCATGGTTCGCCTCGGCATCGTCACCGGTGTCGTTGCGCCTGATCTGGTTGGTGACATTGCTGTCGTCTTTGCCTGCGGGTTGGTGCCCGGGCTCGCTCTGACCCTCTATGGCTGGCGCATCCTCAACGCCGGCGGCGAACTTCCGATGCCGGCAGTCAAGAACCCGACGGAACTGAAGACGGCCCTCTCCTTCGGCGCCCTCTATGCGGCCGTGCTGCTGGCTGCCGCGTGGCTGCAGGACGTCGCCGGCAATCGCGGCGTCTACCTTGTTGCCCTTGCATCCGGGTTGACCGATGCTGACGCCAGTGTGCTTTCCACGATCCGCCTGTTCCATCTCGAAAAGATCGCGGCGGGTGAGGCGGTCATCGGGGTCACCTTGGCGCTGATGTCCAATCTGGCCTTCAAGATCGGCCTGGTTGTCAGTATCGGTGGTGCGACTCTGGCACGTCATGCGTTGCCTGGCCTGTTCGCCATTGGTGCCGGCATGGGAGCCGGCTTGCTGCTGATCTGACTTCGGATCCGAGCGAGCGTCATCGCATCGTGGGAGCCTGGGCAATGTTTCGGCATGTCGTGCCAGCCTCATTCTCCCACCGTTGCGGCAGACATTCCGGAAATCGGTGACGCGCGCGACTCCGCGAAGGACGACAATCAGTCAGCGCCGGATACGGCTCGCGAGGATCACGAAACGCCCTTGCCGATTCCGAAGACCTTGAGGTGGGGCATCGAGGCTGCCGATCCTGGGCGCGCGTGCCGTCTTCGCGCCGCGCGCCACGAGCGAGCGAGAGAGTCGGTAGGTCGCAACCGAGCGCAGGGAATCATAGCCGAATTGTGTCGGTGTCCCCTGGATTTTACTGATGTGGAGACCGAGAGGTCACCGCCGTATTTGGATTGATACGGTTCAGCGGTCGATGGTCGATACAGCGCACAGGCATGATGGGCGACCGCCTGGGTTGCTGGCTATTGTGAACGAGCTATAAGGTGGCAATCGAAGTATCGAGCACGGACCAGGTCCGCGACGGGTTATTGCGGGAGCGGGTTGTCCGGTGACCGCAGTTCGACGCCTCCTGGTAGCCGATCAGGCGCCAAAGTGTGGGCCCAGGAAGAGGCCAGGGAGATATCTCGCGCTCGATGCAGGCTACCGGCGAGAACTGCGACTACCGGCGTTGCCCGGGTGCTGATGTGCCAAAGGGGGACAAGGCTGCCAGGGAAGGCAAAGATTTCAGCTATAAGCGGCCAAAGACACTGATTTCATTGGTGCCCCCACGCGGAATCGAACCACGACCTGATGATTACAAATCAACCGCACGACCTTCATGCTACGGGGGCAATTGTCGTCGCCGCGTGTGATTATAGCCGAACCGATCGTCCGCGAATCATCTGGCGCCTGCCCGGGAGCGGGTGCGCGACCATCTAGCCTTGCTCGGGGGACGACGAGTGTCCAGGGGAAGCGCTGCAAAGTCCTTTTCACTCTTGTGTGTGCGAATCCCCGCCTTGTTGCGCGATGTCAGACCGGGGCAAGGTCACGGAGTGGCGTTCGGCGGCGGTTTCCGACCGCCGATCCCACTGCTAGAATGTCTGGATTGCCGTTTCGCCAGAAAGCCATGGCCAGCCCCCCGAATCCGTCGGAAATTGCTCGTGAGACTTTGCGTCGGCTGGCCGCTCGCCGCATGGCGCCGTCTCCCGAGAACTACCACAAGCTTTACAACGAGATTGCCGGGACTACCGGAGATGTCATCGAACTCTTTCCGGAGCGCGAATTGCGGGCAATCCAGAGTGCCTTGCCGAGAGAGACTCTCGTCCAGCAGAAATTCGCCAGAAGGTTCGACATGGCGGTCAATGGCCGCAACTGGGCGCAGGTTCGGGAGTGTGTTGCGGATCTGGTCAGGCAGCTCGGCGAGGAGCGGGACTTGCCGTGGACCGGGCTGCTTGCTGAATTTCTTCGCCAATGGGAAGGCAGGCAGGCCGGCCTGACCGCGGCACGCAAGCGCGAGGCTGTCGAGCGTGTGCTCTCCGGCGCTGCGGGCAACAACGAGTTGCTGTTTGGGCGATTGCAGGGCTTGGTGAAATCGTGGTCGACCAGCGCGCCTGCCGATGAGGAAATCCCTCTCGTGGGCGACGAGGCAGAAGTCCCTCAAGGCAGCGTGCCGGTCGTCGGCGATGTCGTCTCCGACTTGGCGCAGCGGATCGGCGAGGAGTCGTCCGAGCTGCGAGATCTCTTCGCCTACACTTTTGAAGTGCTCATTGCGGCACAGTTGGGCGATGAGCCTGAGCTCGCGGCGGACGCACGCGTGCTTGCCCGCAAGGTCCGCCATGCCACGACGCGGCAGGCCTTGTCAGGTCTGCAGGCGGGCATCAAGCGTTTTGCCTTTCGCCTCGAGATTCTCACGGGAGACCGTGCCGAACTGCGCGCAGGGTTGCTCAACCTGCTGCAGTTGCTGCTCGAAAACGTAGGCGAGCTGGTCGTCGAGGATCGCTGGCTGGTCGGACAGATCGCTGTCGTCCGTGACATCTTTTCCGGTCCCATCAACTTGCGCTCGATTGGCGACGCCGAGCTTCGTCTCAAGGAAGTGATCTTCAAGCAGAGCCAGCTCAAGCACAGCCTCAACGAAGCAAGGGAAAGTCTCAAGCAGATGCTGGCCGGTTTTGTCGACCATCTCGCCGAATTCGCGGATTCCACTTCCGACTATCACGACAAGATCGAAGCCTGCGCGGTCAAGATCGGCAAGGCGGAAAACATTACCCAGCTGGAGGATGTGCTTGCGGAAGTGATCCGCGAGACACGCATCATCCAGTTGAACGCGCAGCGTTCGCGCGACGATCTTCGCGCCACGCAGCAGCGTGTGCGTGAAGCCGATAGGAAAGTCAGCGAGTTGCAGGCGGAGCTGGATCGGGCGAGCGCGCTCGTGCGGCACGACCAACTGACCGGTGCCCTCAACCGTCGTGGTCTGGAGGAAGCGTTCGACAAGGAAGTTGCGCGCGCACAGCGTCACCATTCGACACTCTGCGTGGCCATGCTCGACATCGACAATTTCAAACGACTCAACGATTCGTTGGGCCATGACGCGGGCGATGCGGCACTGATTCACCTGGCGACCGTCATCCGGGAAACGATGCGGCCGCAGGACACTGTCGCGCGCTTCGGTGGCGAGGAGTTCATCATCATCCTTCCCGACACGTCGCTCGAGGATGCGCGGAAGGCCATCGTCCGCCTGCAGCGCGAGTTGACACGACGGATCTTCCTGCACGACAACAACCGGCAGTTGATCACCTTCAGCGCCGGGGTGAGCGAGCTGCGACCCGGTGATACGCAGGCTTCGATCAGCAAGCGGGCGGACGAGGCAATGTACGCTGCCAAGCAGGCGGGGAAGAATCGGGTAATGGTGGCCTGAGTTTGCTGCTGCTCGGCTTGCGAGCCATCTTGCTCACACCGGCATTCCCATACCGCGGGCCGCCTGGTGCGCCAGATGCTTCAGCACCTCGCCGGCGGCCAGCAGCCCGAACGGCGCCGTAACGCAAACCGACGAGCCGAAGCCGGCGCAGCTCAGACCGCTTTGAGGCGGCGGTGCACAGGAATCGGTGGGAGGTGGATAACGTAGCGGCTCGCTCGAAAAGACGGCCGGCACGCCGAATTTCTTCCTGGCCTCGCGACTGAAGCCGTACTCCTTGCGGAGCAGCGAGCGCACCTTTGCGAGCAGCGGATCCTGGATGGCCAGCGCGAGGTCGGCGATTCCGATCCGGGTGGGGTCGATCTGGCCGCCGGCACCACCGGCCGTGATCATCGGCACGCCGCTGCCCTTCGACCAGGCGATCATTGCCGCTTTGGCGCGCACCTGGTCGATGGCATCGATGACGTAGTCGAGTCCACCGTCAAACAGAGTGCGCACGTTTTCCGGCGTTACGAAGTCTTCGATTTCAACGACGGCACAGTTCGGATTGATCGTCCGGATCCTTTGCGCCATGGCGCTGACCTTGGCCTTGCCGAATTCGCCGTCGAGGGCATGTACCTGCCGGTTGACGTTCGATTCCGCAACCATGTCCAGGTCGACCAGCGTGATCCTGCCGATCGCCGAGCGCGCCAAGGCCTCGGCCGCCCACGAGCCCACCCCGCCGATGCCGACCACCGCCACGTGCGCGTCAGCGAAGCGTCGCAGCGCTTCGGCGCCGTACACGCGGGTGGTTCCGCTGAAGCGACGCGCCGGGTCGAAGTTCTCTGGGCTCACTGTGGTCCCAGGTTGCGACGTATGACCTGGTTGAACGGTTCGATCCACTCCGGAGCAAACTGTTTGTCGCAGGCGTTGATTTCGGCGATCGCTCGCAGCAGCGAACGGTTCCGGCTACGGTGGCCGTGCTTCAGCATGACTGCTTCAAAGGCATCCACGATTGCCAGCACTTTGGCACCGGGAGCGATCTCGGCTGCCTTGAGGCCGGCCGGATAGCCATCGCCTGCAGGAGTCTCGTGGTGTTGCAGGACCATTTCCGCTGCTCCCGACCAGCCCGCCATCCTCGACAGCAAGCCGGCCGCGCTGGCCGGATGGGTTTGCAACAACTGCTTTTCAGCCGGGCTCATCTTGCCGTCCTTGAGCCATACCGACTCCGGCAGAAACATCATTCCGACATCGTGCAAACATACGGCCGCCTCAAGCTGCTGTGGGTCGATGCGATCGCCGGCCACTTGATTGGTCTGTAGCGCAAGGCGAAGAATGCGCTGCGTTCGACCCTTGAAAAGAGGCGAACGGGCTTCGAACTGACCGGCCAAGCCATGAAAGAAAAGCAGGTCGGCGGCCAACTGTGACCTGTCGCCATTGCCCGTAGTGGCAGGCTGGTTGTTCCTGGCGCGCGCGGCGCCAACCAGCGGACGAAAGCCGGTGACGGTCTCGATTACGGCAACCGCGCTTTCCTCGACCTTGGCAGGCGCCGCCAGCGCCAGTTGTTCGAGTCCTTCGATCAACGGCACCAACTGCAGATTGTCCAGCCTATCCCCAGAAGACAGGCGGGCGACCGCGAGCTCAAGGCGGTCGATCGCCAGCAGAATCAACTCGGCCAACTGCTCTGAGAACGGCAAGGCGTCGCTGCGAATGCGGGCGAGGAGGGTCTCGATTGGATGAACGATGGCCACCGCCACGTCGACCTTGCACAAGCCGGCGTCCCCCTTGACGTTGTGCAGAGCGCGAAAGAGCTTGCCGATTACCTCGCGGTCGGTTGGTGTGCTGCGCAGGCGAGTGACGTCGCGCTCGATGCCGGGAACGTAATCCCGCAGCACGTCGATGAAGTCCTGCAGGGCTTCCCGGTCGGTAAGCACCGCCGTGGCGATCTTCTGTAAGTCCATGGCGCGTATTCCCCCTAATCCCCCGGCGTGCCGTAAATTGTAGCGGAAAGCTGGGAAGCAAGCGGTTCTCTCGGGTGTCTTCGGAAGCGGTCTTCGATGATGATTCTCTGCCATTCCTACCAGATTCACGCCTGGCAGGCAGACACTTGCGGGCTTCCGTGGGACTTCGCTGTCGCACGGCGCGATGACTGGTCAGCCGGCACGATGGATCCCGTCACCGACCAGGAGGAAAGTCATGATCGCTTCCCTCTTGTCGCCCCATGCCAATTTGCTGGACAGGGGAAAAGGGGGGGCTGTGAGTCGTTCTCGCGACTTTCACGTTACACTTTCAACTTTTTTGCGAGGAAACCAAATGCCCATCGTCACCACACCCAGCGGCTTGCAGATCGAAGACATCATCGTTGGCAGCGGACCCACTGCGGTCAGTGGCCAGCACGTCATCGTCCATTACACAGGCTGGCTGGCCGACGGCAAGAAGTTCGATTCCAGTGTCGATCGTAACGAACCGTTCCGTTTTCCGCTCGACGGCCGGCACGTCATTGCCGGCTGGGAGGAGGGCGTACCGGGAATGAGCGTCGGCGGGATTCGCAAGCTCACGATTCCCGCCGAGCTCGCGTATGGCGCTCGTGGCGCTGGCAAGCTGATCCCGCCGCACGCAAAGCTAGTCTTCGAGATCGAACTGCTGGACATTGCCTGAGCGATGTCCGACGGCCAGCGCAGGGGACCGGCGCCGCCGCCTGGGGGGGGCCGGGCACGGGGACGCAAGCTGGTGGCGGGCGTGGCCGGCGGCAAGCGACCGGGGCCTGCAGGCCTCCAGCAGACTCCGGCACTAGCCCGGCCGTCGGCGCTGACCGGGGCTGCCGCGGGCGTCACGGGCCCGGGCGGTGTCCGCATTTCCAAGCTGTTGGCCGAGCGCGGTCTCTGTTCGCGTCGTGATGCCGATGAATACATCGCGCGTGGCTGGGTCTTCGTAGACGGGCGCCGGATCAGCGAGCTCGGGACGCGCGCCGATCCGGGAGCGGCAATCACTCTCGACCGGCAGGCGCAGGCGAAGCAGCAGAGCCGGTTGACCATCCTGCTGCACAAGCCGGTCGGTTATGTCTCCGGGCAGCCGGAGCCCGGCTGTACGCCGGCAGCCTCCCTGATTCGAGCGGATACCCAGGTCCGCACGCCGGACACTCCAGCTTTTCATCCTTCGTGCCTGCACGGGCTTGCACCGGCCGGCCGGCTGGACATTGATTCGACCGGACTGCTGATACTTACGCAGGATGGTCGGGTCGCGCGCCAGTTGATTGGCGAGGACTCGATGATCGACAAGGAATACCTGGTGCGCGTCGTTGGGCATCTCGACGACAAAGGGCTTGCCTTGTTGCGCCATGGCCTCAGCCTGGACGACCGCAAGCTGAAACGTGCCCGGGTCGAATGGCTCAACGACGACCAACTTCGCTTCGTCCTGCTCGAAGGCAGAAAGAGGCAAATCCGGCGCATGTGCGAGTTGGTCGGCCTGCGCGTCACCGGTCTCAAGAGAGTCCGCATCGGGGCGGTTCGGCTCGCCGATCTGCCACTCGGTCAATGGCGCTTCCTGCGCCCGGGCGAGACCTTCTGACAGCCGCCAGCGATCAGAGAAAGACGGGTTCCGGCGTCAGTTCGACAGCGAAACGCCTGCGCACGTCGGCCTGTACGGCGCGTGCCAGGGTCACCACCTCGTTGCCCGGCGCGCCACCACGATTCACCAGGACCAGCGCCTGCTTCTCGTACATGCCGACGCGACCGAGGTTCCTGCCCTTCCAGCCGCTCTGTTCGATCAGCCAGCCGGCAGCGAGCTTGACGCGCCCATCGGCCTGCGGGTAACGCGGCAGTTGCGGATGGGCTCGGGCCAGCTCTTCGGCGAGTGACGCGTCCACCACCGGGTTGTGGAAAAAACTGCCGGCGTTCGGCAGTACAGCCGGATCCGGCAGCTTGCGCGTGCGCACGGCGATCACCGCCGCAGCAATCTGCCGGGCGTCCGGGTGCGCAATTCGCTGGCGATCGAGTTCGGCCGCCAGTTCGCCGTAGCCGGTCAGTGCCTGCCAGGACTTTGGCAGGCGCAAGGTCACGCGCGTGATGATCATGCGCGCGTCGAGGTGCCATCCCTGCTGGCGGAAAATGCTGTCGCGGTAGGCGAAACGGCACGCCGCACGATCCAGCCGCCGAATTTTCCCGGTCAGCAGATCGCAGGCTTCGAGCGAAAGAAAACGGTCGGCCAGTTCGAGGCCGTAGGCACCGATGTTCTGGATCGGTGCTGCGCCGACCGTTCCCGGAATCAGCGCCAGATTTTCCAGTCCGGGCCAGCCCTGGGCAAGTGTCCACTCGACCAGTCGATGCCAGCTTTCGCCGGCACCCGCGCGCACGTACCAAGCATCATCGTCCTCGCCGATGAGCTGCCGCCCGCCGATCGCCATGTGCAGCAGCAGGCCGTCGAAGTCGCCGGTGAGCACCAGGTTGCTGCCCGCACCGAGAACGAAGCGACGAGCCCAGCTGCAGCTGCCGGCGACCTGTGCGAGCTGCGCAGGCGAGCTGATCTCTGCGTAGAAAGCGGCCCGGCCGGGCAGGGCCAGGGTTGTCCGCGTCGACAGGTCGACATCTCGCGTCACGAGGTCGGCAAGTTGCCCGTCGGACATCGGCGGTCTGGCGCCTTGTCAGAGCAGCGGAGCCAGCCAGCGCCGGGCGTCGGCGACGCTGAAGCCGGCACGCTGTGCCCAGTCTTCCAGTTGGTCCTGTGCGATCTTGCTGACGGCGAAATAACGTGCCTGTGGATGCGCCAGATAAAAGCCGGAAACCGCCGCTGCCGGAGTCATCGCGAAGGACTCGGTCAAACCGATTCCGGCGTTGTGTGGTGCATCGAGGAGTTGGAAGAGGTCTCGCTTGGCGGTGTGATCCGGGCACGCCGGATACCCCGGAGCCGGTCGGATGCCGCGATATTCCTCGCGAATCAGCGCCGTCGAGTCGAGCGTTTCATCGCTTGCGTAACCCCAGTAATGGCGTCTCACCTGCTCGTGCAACCACTCGGCGCAGGCTTCGGCAAGGCGATCGGCGATCGCCTTCAAGAGGATCGCGTGGTAGTCGTCGTGGGCCGCTGCGAACTCGGCGAGCTTCTCCTCGATGCCAAAACCCGCGGCGACTGCGAAAGCGCCGATCCAGTCGG
>ERZ724521.1579-NODE-1579-length-10065-cov-3.483816_pt1 | contig 10065 bp, 8 predicted proteins | sample MGYA00376054_ERZ724521 | MGnify/ENA primary metagenome ERZ724521 (study PRJEB28724, sample SAMN07190883) | activated sludge metagenome | isolation source: activated sludge of sewage treatment plant in Hong Hong | place: Hong Kong | collected 2016-03-17 ... | reverse complement strand
TCGTGCCGTCGCCCCAGCGCAGCGCGATCTCGCCGCCCTCGATCCGGTAGCGGCCGCAACGCCAGGCATCCGGGCCGCCGCACCGTTCGAAGGCCGAGGCGTCGAAGCGGGGGGGCGCGCCGCGATAGACCTCGCCCAGGGGGTCGAAGAGGAGGAGGTCGAGGCGCTCGGCGTCGGTCCAGGCGAGCGCGGGCCAGGCGAGATAGGAACGGCGGGTGGAAGCGGCCTGGGCGCCTTCGAGGCCGCCGTCGCCCGGCAGGGGTTCGACCGGCGGCGCGGACGGCGGGGCGACATCGGGCGGCGCGACGAAGAGGGAGTCCAGCATCCGCCGCCCCTCGGTTCCGTTCAGGGCCCAGGCCGCCTGCTCGCCCGAGAGGACGGCGACGGTCGCCGAGCCGCCGGCGGCGGCCGCCACATAGATGCGGCGATAGGCGCGGCCGTCGGCCGTCGCGGTCGCCGTCTCCTGCCTCCAAAGCTCGAACGGGTCTTCGCGGACCTCTTCCGGCTCGGAACGCTCGCCCGCCGTCTCGCCAGCCTCGGCGGCCTCGACGAAGGCGTCGAGGACATCGTCGGGATCGTCGTCGCCGCGGCGGGTCAGCACGGTGAGCGTGAGGCCGCCGTCCGCCGAGGCGAAGCTCGCCATGCCGCGCTCGTCCTGCCGCGTCCAGCCGTCCGGCACGTCGAGCGTGACGGTATCGTAGGCGACGACGGTCGCGGACGCCGCGCCCGCGAGGAGCGTGGCGGCGGCCAGAGCGCCGATGAGTTTTCGCAAGGGCGTCGACATCGATCTCAAAAATGCCACGGCCGGGCATCGCCCGGCCATGATCACGCGATCACATTGCGGCGGGGTCGTGGCGATCAGGCCTCGACCGCCCCCGGGCGCTTCTCGAACACCTCGTCGATCAGGCCGAACTCCTTGGCTTCGAGCGGGGTGAGGAACTTGTCGCGGTCGAGCATCTTCTCGATGACCTCGACCGGCTGGCCGGTGTGGCGGGCGTAGATCTCGTTCAGCCGCCGCTTGATCTTGACGATTTCCTCGGCGTAGCGGGCCATGTCGGTGGCCTGGCCCTGATAGCCGCCCGAGGGCTGGTGGAGCATGACGCGGGCGTTGGGCAGCGCGAAACGCTGGCCCTTCTGGCCCGCCGCCAGCAGCCACGAGGCGGCGCTGGCCGCCTGGCCGATGCAGACGGTGGTGATCGGGCAGCGGATGTACTGCATCGTGTCGTAGATCGCGAGGCCGGAGGTCACCACGCCGCCCGGCGAGTTGATGTACATCGAGATCTCTTTCTTGGGGTTCTCGGCCTCAAGAAAGAGCAGCTGCGCGGCGATCAGCGTCGCCATGCCGTCCTCGACGCCGCCGGTGACGAAGATCACGCGCTCCTTCAGCAGGCGCGAGTAGATGTCGTAGGCGCGCTCGCCGCGGGCGGTCGATTCGACCACCATCGGCACCAGCATGTTGTTGACGACATCTCGCGGGTCGCGGTCGAACAGGGCCATAGGGCGCTTCATCCCATCAGTTGAGTCGTCTGCACTATATAGGAAGCCTCAACGCCGCGTTCACGCCGGATCGTCGCCCTCGGGTTCCTTGAACAGCTCCTCGCGGGAGACGGTCTTGTCCTCGACCTTGGCCATGGCGACGATGAAATCGACGACCTTGTCCTCGTAGAGCGGGGCGCGGAGCTGGGCGAGGGCCTGCGGGTTCTTCTGGTAGAACTCGAAAACCTGCTGCTCCTGGCCGGGATAGCGGCGGGCCTCGGCGGCGACGGCGCGACCCAGTTCTTCCTGCGTCAGGTCGAGGCTGTTGAGGCGGCCGATCTCGGCCAGCACCAGGCCGAGGCGGACGCGGCGCTCGGCGATCTTGCGGTACTCGGCCTTCAGCTCGTCCTCGCTCTTGCCCTCGTCCTCGAAGGTCTTCTTCTCGCGCTCAAGCTCGCCGAGCACGGCCTTCCAGATCGCGTCGAACTCGGCCTCGACCATGCCTTCGGGCAGCGGGAAGTCGTGCGCCTTGTCGAGCGCGTCGAGCAGCGCGCGCTTGATGTGCGAGCGGCTGGCGCGGGCGTAGTCGGCGCCCATCTGGGCGGAGATCAGCTCTTTCAGCTTGTCGAGGCTTTCGATGCCCATCTTGGCGGCGAAGGCGTCGTCGATCTCGACCGCGTCGGCGCCGCGCACTTCCTTGACCTTGACGTCGAAGACCGCGGCCTTGCCGGCGAGTTCGGCCGAACCGTAGGCCTCGGGGAAGGTGACGTTGACGGCCTTCTCGTCGCCCGCCTTGGCGCCGACGAGCTGATCCTCGAAGCCGGGGATGAACATGCCCGAGCCGAGCACGAGCATGAAGTCCTCGGCCTTGCCGCCGTCGAACGGCACGCCGTCGATCTTGCCCTCGAAGTCGATCTTGAGCTGGTCGCCGGTCGCGGCCGCCGCGCCTTCTTCCTTCGCGGTGAAGGTGCGCTGCTGGTCGGCCATGCGGCCGAGCGCCTTTTCGATGTCCTCGGCCGGAACCTCGGCGGTGAGGCGGGTCAGCGACAGCGTCGCGGGATCGACCGGGGTGAATTCCGGCATCACGTCGACGGTGACGTTGAAGGTCAGGTCGGTCTTGCCGGCGACGAGGTCGTCGGCCTTGGCGGTCAGCTCGATGCGGGGCGGCTGGGCGGCGCGCAGCTTGCGCTCGGCGACGGCGGCCTGGGTGGCCTCGTTCACCGCCTCTTCCACGACCTCGCCCATCACGCCCTTGCCGTAGGTCTTCTTCAGGTGGGCCAGCGGCACCTTGCCCGGCCGGAAGCCCTTGAGCTGAACCTTGTCCTTGATCTCGGCGAGCTTGCCGTCGACCTTGGCGTCCAGATCGGCGCGCGGCACCAGAATGGCGAATTCGCGCTTCAGACCTTCGGTGGTGATCTCGGTGACCTGCATCGAACTTGATCCTGCTGTTGCGGAGCGTGTGTCCGCCTGAAAACCGGTGCCCTGCCGCTGGCTGAGTTGGTGCGGGCGGAGGGACTTGAACCCCCACGGCTTGCGCCGTCGGTACCTAAAACCGGTGCGTCTACCAATTCCGCCACGCCCGCGCGTGACCCAGCCGCCTGCGGGCGGAAGCGGCGGTCTATAGCAAGGCGGCCCCGCCGGGGGAAGCGGCGATTGGGCGGCCTTCCCGCCCTACGCCGCGAAACGATATTTCGCGTGGGCGGAGAAAAGCATCTTCGTTCCTCGCCCCCTCCTCCGGGGGGAGGGGGTGGCCCGGCGGCGGACAGGTGACGTCAAGGCAGGCCCCGGCCGGGTCATGGCCTCATATAGGAACATAATCCACGCCCGCAAGGGCGGGCGGCGCTAGAGGCCGAAGGCCATGGCGAGGCGGGCGACGACCTGCTTGCGGATGAGGCGGAAGGGGTAGCCGGGATGGACCGGCACGTCGCCCGGCACGACGGCGCCCGGCGGCTTGAACTTCGTGCAGAAGCGCATCTCGATCGGCGGCGCGGCCGATCCGTAGCGGGCGCGGTAGATATCGACCCACCATTTGGAATCGTCGAAATCGAGCAGCATCGGCGCGTTGCAGCAGGTCGCGACGGCCCGGTTGGTGGGCGAGCCTTCCTTGAGCTTGGTGCGGCGCAGGCGATCCGCGCCGCGGGCCACCGTCACGCGATCCTTGCGATAGACGACGAATTCCGTGCCCCCGGCCCGGTCCAGCAACGGCGGCGCGCCGGGCAAGGCTTCAAGCTGCCGGGCCGCCGCCTGGCAATCGTCGCAATAGCACACGACCGTCGTGGTGGGCGCTCCGGCGGCGGCGAGTTCGACCTCGCCGCAGAGGCAGCGGATGGACTGAACCTTCAGGGACCGCGCCATGCGCCTTGGCTCCGCGAGAGGACCGGGGCCAGTATCGGAATTGTGTCCGCGCTCGCAAGGGCGGTGCGTCCTTCGAGATGGGCGCTTTGCGCCCTCCTCAGGATGAGGACCGTGGGGGATGAAGGGGTGCGTCCTTCGGGACGGGCGCTTTGCGCCTTCCTCAGGATGAGGACCGTGGGAGCGAGGACCATGGGGGATGGGTGGGAGTGGTGCGTCCTTCGAGACGGGCGCTTTGCGCCCTCCTCAGGATGAGGACCGCTGAGAATGAAGGGGGGGCCTTCGGGACGGGCGCTTTGCGCCCTCCTCAGGATGAGGAGCGTTGAGCAGGGACGAGGCGGCGTGCCCTTCCCCCTTTCGGGGGAAGGGCCTGGCCGGTCAGACCGCGGCTAGGGCTTGGTCGATGTCGGCGATGAGGTCGCGGCTGTCCTCGATGCCGATGGAGATGCGCACCAGATCGCCGGTGATGCCGTAACGCTCCTTGTCGGCCGGGGGATAGTCGAGATGGGTCGTCGTTGCCGGGTGCGAGGCGAGGCTTTCGGTGCCGCCGAGGCTGACCGCCAGCTTCACCACCTTCAGCGCGTCGAGGAAGCGGAAGGCTTCCGCCTCGCCGCCATGGACGCGGATCGAGAAGGTCGAGCCGACGCCCGTGCACTGCGCCGCGAAGATGCGCGCCTGATCGGAGCCGGGCGGCAGATTGCCGAGCCAGAGCACCTTCTTCACCTTGGGGTGGCGCTCAAGGTAGGCGCAGACCATGCGGGCGTTCTCGGTCGCCCGGCTGATGCGCAGTTCGAGCGTTTCGAGGCTGCGGCAGAGCATCCAGGCGGTGTGCGGATCGAGCGTCGCGCCGAGCGAGGAGCGCATCGGGGCGATCGGCTTCATCGCGTCCATCGAACCGAGCACCGCGCCGCCGACGATGTCGGAATGGCCGCCGACATATTTGGTGAGCGAATAGAGCGCGTAGTCGGCGCCGAGCGTCAGCGGCTTCTGCCAGATCGGCCCGAGGAACGTGTTGTCCACGCAGACCGCCGGGCGGTAGCCGTTGCGTTCCAGCCGTTTGGCGATGGCGACGACGCCGGCGATGTCGGTCAGCTCGTTGGTCGGGTTGGCGGGCGTTTCCAGCATGATCGCCGAAAGCCGTCCGCCGCGTTCGGCCGCCGTGGCGTCGGCGGCGCGCAGCAGCGCCTCAAGCTCGTCGAGGCTGGTGCCGACCGGCAGCGAGGCATGGGTGATGCCGAGCTGCGGCATGACGTTGAGCAGCAGGCCCTCGGTGCCGCCATAGAGCGGTTCGGAATTGGCGACGATGTCGCCGGGCCGCGACAGGCCGAGCAGCGTGGACGAAATCGCCGCCATGCCGGAGGCGAAGACCAGCGCCTTTTCGGCCTGTTCCCAGATCGCCAGGCGATCTTCGAGCATATCGAGATTCGGGTTGTTGAAGCGCGAATAGACGAGGCCGAATTCCTCGCCGGGGGCGCGCTGGGCGAGGCCCTTGCGCAGCGCGAACTGGCGCTTGCCGTCCTCGGCCGACTTGAAGACGAAGGTCGAGGTCTGGAACAGCGGCGGCTTCAGCGAGCCCTCGCTGAGCATGGGGTCGTAGCCGTAGCCCATCATCTGGGTTTGGGGGCGCAGGGCCTGCCCGGCGACGTCTTTCTTGCGATAGCGGCTCATAGGTCTCCTGGAACTCGCGTCAGGCGCGAGCGCGGGACTCTTAGCCGATTTGCTGACGCTGCGTCAGGGGTGCGGCGAAGGGAAGCCGTGGATGGTCCGCCTACGCGGACCATGACATTGGGGGGAGCGCCTTGGGGGCGCCGGTCCGTGCGCCTGCACTGCCCTTTTTGAAGTCGTGGATGGTCCGCCTGCGCGGACCATGACAGCAGTGGCTGACCCGCCGGTTCATGCGGAGGGGAAGCAAGATCTTCTCGTCGCCCCCTCGTGTCATGGTCCGCGCAGGCGGACCATCCACGGATCAGGGCGTCAGCGTCTCGTAGAGATCGTTCCAGCCGGGGTTGGTCTTCTGGATCAGGCGCACTTTCCACGCGCGGTTCCAGGCTTTCAGGCGCTTCTCGCGCCAGATCGCTTCTTCGACATGCGAGAAGGACTCGTAGTGGACGAGCAGCTTCAGCCCGTAGCGTTTGGTGAAGCCCGGCAGCAGGCCCTCGCGATGTTCGAAGGCCCGCCGCAGGATGTCGTTGGTTACGCCGACATAGAGCACGCCGTTCGGCGCGCTGGCCATGATGTAGACGTAGTAGGTCACCGCTCGCTCAAGTCGTGGATGGTCCGCCTGCGCGGACCATGACACTGCGGGTGGCCGCCCTCGCCTATTGCGGCTTGAATTCGCGGACGAGGGACTGGGTGCCGTCCTTATAAGTGACCTGGACCGCCATCGACTTGATGGTGCCGGGCACTTCGAGGAAAGGCAGGAAGTCCGACGGCAGCGCCATCGGGTCTTTCTCGTCGCAGGGCGGCAGCGCGAATTGCTGGTCGAGCGCCGTGCTGTCGATCGAGTACATCGCCTTGTCGATGCCGCAGCGATAGGAGGCGAGCATCGTGTAATAGGCGAGCGTCTGGGTCTCGTTGCCGGGGTTCTTCTGGATGGTGATCCAGGAGGTCCAGATCAGCTCCAGCGTGCGCTTCTGTTCCTCGACCAGCGCCGAGGAGGTGACGAAGGCGAGCGCGAACGGTCCCATCTCCTCGCCGTTGGCGTTGAGGTACTTGATGTAGATCGTCGTCGGACCCTGGTCGGCGGGCAGCGAGATATTGGTGTTGGGCGCGGGCTGGCCGGTGCGCGGGTCGTTATACGCGCCGACGCCGTTGTCGATGAACTCGCCCTCCTCGCCGATGCGGTACCACATCTTCAACGCCGCTTCGGGGATCAGGATCGAAACCGTCCAGCCGCCGTTGTTGCGGCTCTGCACCATCGTCGGTTCGGCGCGCGTGCCCTGAAGCTGGGGCTCCAGGTTCTTGACGCGCTGGCGCGACTTGTCGAGCCACTCGCCGAGCACCTGCTGGTCGACGAAGTGCTTGATGAGCGTCCCGGCGGTGTCGGCGTCGAGGAACTTCTTGAGCAGATCCAGCTCGTGCTGCTTGTCGGAGACCGACTGGCCGCCCGTGCGCTCCTCCGAGTATTCCTGCGCCAGCAAATAGTAGCCGGGGCCGTAGTCCGGGTTCGCGGTCATGAACTCGTCCATGCGCTTGGTGCGCTCGGCGTCCTCGAACTGCATGGCGTAGACGAGCTTGATGGCGGGCGCCTTCAGGCGGCCGGCGAGATCGCCGAACACCTCGCGCGCGCCGGCGCGGCCGTCCTGCACCCGCAGCAGGCGGGCGAAGCGTTCATAGACGTCGATGGCGTCGACGTCGGCTTCGGCGAAGGCCATGTATTCCTTGCGCGCGTTGGCGGCGTCGCCGCGTTCCTCGTAGACGATGGCGTTGTGGTAGTGCTCTTCGGGGCGGGTCGGGTTCTCGATGACGCCGCCGTTCTTGTCGATACGCTTGAAGCCTTCCGCGATCTCGCCGATCGCCGCCTCGGTGCGGGCCTGGGACTCTTCGATCCGGCCGGTGGAATCCTCGATGCGGCCGGTCGATTCTTCGGTGCGCTTGGTGGTTTCGGCGATCTCGTCGGTCTTCTTGCCGGTGCCGAGCACGACATAGAGGATGATCGCCGCGACCGCAGCGACGCCGCCGAGGCCGGCGAGCGTGACCCAGAGCTTGCGGTTGGCGGACTTCGTGCCGCTTTCGATCCGCGTGGTGGTTTCGCGGATCGCGGCCGTGTCCTTCTTCACGTCGTCGATCTTGCCGCCGAGTTCGGCGCGCAGTTCGGCGATGTCGTCCTTCACCGCCTTCACGTCGTCGTGCAGCTTGTTGAAGTAGCCGTTCAGCTCTTCCTGGCTGACGTCGAGATAGAGGTCGGGATTGACCTTGGTGCGGCCCTGGTCGTGCGCTTCCTGAAGCGGCTCGACCAGTTCGTCGTAATACATGTTGAGCAGCGCCATCTGCGCCGGCGTCACCCGCTTGTTGTGGGCGAGGACGTTGCGGATGCGGCGGATGTCGTCGAGGTAGTTGCGGATGGTGACGCGCTTTTCCTTCAGCAGGCTGAGAAGCGGCGTGTCCTTGTAGATCGGGTCGTAGTTCGGGAACTCCTGCGTCGAGACGAAGAGGCTGGAGAGTTCGGAGAAGGTGGTGCCCGAGAGCACGTCGCCACGATCGGCCGAGGTCAGCCATTGCTGGACGACCTTTTCGCTGAGCAGTTCCTTCAGGCGGGCGATGAGCTTGGGCTGGTCCTCGTAGCGCTCGGTGATGAGGCTGCGGACGATGAGTTCGAGGGCGCGGATCTGCTTGCGGCCGATCTCGTCGTCGGCGCCGGGGAGCGCGACGGCGAAGGCGAAGTCGGGGGCGCGGTCGGCGATGGTTTCGAGCCACGACAGGAGGCGCAGCGCGGCGATGACGGCGTTGCGCTGTTCGTAGCTGGGCGCGTCGGGGGCGAGGCGGCCGGCGCGGCGCACGCCCTCGCGCAGCGTCGCGTCGAACATGGTCAGTTCGGCCTCGTTCATGCCGATCTTGGCGGCCACCGCGTCGCGGCCCATCTTGCCCTTGGCGTCGGCATAGCGCTTGGCGAGCGCGTCCAGCGTTTCGGCGGCATCGACCGGCTGGCCGGTCAGGAACGAAGCAAATTTGACGAGCGCCGGCTGCACCAGCGGCAGCACGTCCGACAGACGAACCATGGGAATCCCCTCAACAGTACCGCCATTTTAGCGGAACAGGAGCGCGGTGGCGCAAATGGGGCATGGGCCGCGATGCGCGGCGAAAAGCCGCGCTTCAGCCCCTACGCATCCCCGTTTGCGGGGACGATGGCGACGGATTCGCCGCAGCCGCAGGCGTCGGTCTGGTTCGGGTTGTTGAAGACGAAGCGGGCCGAGAGCTTGTCGGTCACATAGTCCATCTCGGTGCCGAGCAGGAAGAGGACCGCCCTGGGATCGACCAGGATGGTGACGCCCTTGTCCTCGACCGCCTCGTCGAGGGCCGAGCGGCTTTCGGCATAATCCATGGTGTATTCCATGCCCGCGCAGCCGCCGTTCTTCACGCCGACGCGCAGGGCGACATAGCGCCCGCCGGAGGCTTCCATGATCGCCTTGACCCGCGCGGCGGCGGCCTCGGTGAGCGTCACGACCTTGGGGCGTTCGCGCCGGGGGCGGCGGACGGCGGCGGGCGGCGGGGCGGTATCGGACATGGGGCGGCTCCGCGTCAGAACATGTTGAGTTCGAGGCGGGCCTCGTCGGACATGCGCGACGGGTCCCAGGGCGGATCGAAGACGAGGTTGACCTTGACGCCGCCGAGGCCGGGGACGCGCTTCACCGCCTCCTCGACCCAGCCGGGCATCTCGCCCGCGACCGGGCAGCCGGGCGCGGTGAGGGTCATGTCGATCTCGACCTTCATGTCGTCGTCGATGTCGATCTTGTAGATGAGGCCGAGCTCGAAGATGTCGACCGGGATCTCCGGGTCGAACACGGTCTTCAGCTCCGCGATGATCGCGTCGGTCAATTCGTTCAGCTTCGCCTGACCGAGCGGATGGGTTCCGGCCTCGCTCATGCCAGCATCTCCCGCGCGGCGCGCACCGCCTCGACCAGCGCGTCCACTTCTTCGAACGTGTTGTAGAAGGCGAAGCTGGCGCGCGCCGTCGAGACGACGCCGAGCCGCTGCATCAGCGGGTGGGCGCAGTGGTGCCCTGCCCTGACCGCGACGCCGCGCCGGTCGACGATGGTGGCGAGGTCGTGGGCGTGGACGCCCTCGACGTCGAAGGCGACGATCGCCCCCTTGCCCGGCGCGCGGCCGTAAATGCGCACAGAGTTCAGCTTTTCCAGTTCCGCCGTCGCGTAGGCGAGCAGCGCCTGCTCGTGCGCGTGGGCGCCGTCGCGGTCGAGGGCGGCGAGATAGTCGAAGGCCGCCTTCCAGCCGACGCCCTCGACGATGGGCGGGGTGCCCGCCTCGAAGCGGTGCGGCGGGTCGGCATAGCTGATCGCGTCGAAGCCGACCTCGCGGATCATGTCGCCGCCGCCCTGCCACGGGCGCATGGCGGCGAGACGGTCCGCCTTCGCATAGAGCGCGCCGATGCCGGAGGGGCCGTAGAGCTTGTGCGCGCAGAAGACATAGAAGTCGCAATCGAGGGCGCGCACGTCGACGCGCGCATGGACCGCCGCCTGGCAGCCGTCGAACAAAACCTTCACGCCCTTTGCGTGCGCGATG
>ERZ724521.1575-NODE-1575-length-10080-cov-5.905037_pt1 | contig 10080 bp, 9 predicted proteins | sample MGYA00376054_ERZ724521 | MGnify/ENA primary metagenome ERZ724521 (study PRJEB28724, sample SAMN07190883) | activated sludge metagenome | isolation source: activated sludge of sewage treatment plant in Hong Hong | place: Hong Kong | collected 2016-03-17 ... | reverse complement strand
CCGGTGAGTCCGTAGTCGTCCAGCCAGCGGCGGCTGACGGCAAGGTAGCGCATGTCGCGATCGAACATGGCCATGGCAGCCGGCGCATGGTCAACCAGCAGTTGCAGGCGCTCCTGGCTCTCGCGCAAGGCATCCTGCATCCGTCGCCGCTCGGTGATGTCCTGCACGGTTCCGCGCATGGCGACGGCCTGCCCGGAGGCGTCGACGATTGGAATGCCACGAACCGTGATCCAGGCGCGGGTTGTGTCCGGCCTGACCAGTTCCGCGTCGCATTCGAAGGGCTGGCGGGTGGCCAGGGAGGCTTCGATCGCCGCCAGCAAGGGGGGCCAGCTCTGTGCCGTGAAGTAGCGCTGCAAGTCGCGATAGTGGCCGACTTCATTCGTCGGTTCGCGGCCATAGATGCGGAAGACTTCCTCCGACCAGATCTGCCTGTTGCCGGCGATATCCCAGCGCCAGTGGCCGACTCCGGCCAGGCGGTTGGCTTCGCGCAGGCGTTCCGCACTCTCGCGCAGCATGTCCTGCGCAACGTGACGCGCCTGGATGTCCTCGATCATGGCGATTACGTAATCCGGCGCGCCGTCGGCCTTGTGCACCACGAATACGGTGACGCTGGCCCAGAAGCTGTCGCCACCAGGGCGGACATAGCGTTTTTCCGCCGAGAAGCGTGGAATGGCCTTGGCGGTCAGCTGGTGTACGAGGTCGTCGCTGGCTGCTACGTCATCGGCGTGGGTGATGTCGCGAAAGGTCTTGCCGATGATCCGGTCCGGTGCGCAGGCGAAGATTTCGAAGAACTTCGGGTTGCCGCGCACGAACCTTCCGTCGAGGTCGAGCTGGGCGATGCCGAGCGCCGCGTTTTCGAATATGGCTTCCAGGCTGTCGCGACTGCTTTGCTCGCTTTCGTTGGCACGCGTTCGCTCGAACTCGAGTTGCTGCTCGCGCCGTATGGCGGTCGCCTGCTGCAACTGGACCCGCCGGACCAGGGCATACAGGAGCGCGGTGGTGACGGCGACGAAGAGCCAGCCCTTGGCAATGCTGGCGCGGGTGATCTGCGCAGGATCATCGAACAGCATGCCGACGACGGCATCGGACAACAGTATCCAGGCGGCGGCAAAGATGGCGTACGCCAGCACGACACGGAAGCTGGCCATGCGCTGGGAATACCGGGCACCGCTTGCTGCTTTCATGATGTGGCGGGGACTTAGCCGATCTGCGGACGGGGCGCAGATTGATTATGGACCCGGCATGACTGATGGGCAAGCGGAATATGCCGTACGGAACCTCGGCGAACCGCGGGTGTCGCTATGCCTTGGGCGAGGCAGGCGGCAGGAGTCTGTCGCAGCGGATCGCGGTGGCGGCGATCAAGGTTTGGCCGGCCCAGTAGCTGAGGATGATGGGTACTGCCGAGCCGGCGAGTGGCTGGAGGAAGCGGTTCATGCCGATCAGGAAGTCGGATACCGCGAAGAGGACGGCGCCGGTCATGAATCCCCAGCGCGCGAGTGTGTCGTCACGCGGCAGCAGGGCGCATGCGGCGGCGCGCCAGAGCATGGTGCCGATGACGGCCACGTAGATGGCGAGGGGCAGCGCCATTGCGCCCGCTCCCGGCAGCATCAGTACAAGGCCGACGCCGCAGAAGGCGGCCACCGGCAGCAGCAGCGTGCCTGCCGCGCTCCTGTTCCAGTCGAGGAAGGCGGTGATGTACAAGGCGTGGCCGACCGCAAACGCACCCATGCCGGGAAGAAAGCCGCCGGGCAGGGCCAGGCAGACGTCGCCGACCGCGCCGGCAACGAGGCCCAATGCGACCCGCCGCGCAGCCCGGGAACCGGTCATCCTTGCCACGGCGAATGCTAGGGCGAGCACCGGCCACGGTTTTGCCAGAAGCTTCAGCAAGAACAGGTCGAGGGTCAGGCCGACGATGTACAGCCCGCCAGCGAGGCCGGCGAGGAGGGCGACGAAGACCGCGTTCATGCCGCGGGCACCGGCTCGGCCTGCGGTTCGATGAGCGCCCGATACGCGTGCCAGGTGGCGTGGCCGGCCATGGGCATGGTGATTACCAGCCCGACGAGGCCCGTGGCCACACCAACTGCCACGAGGAAGACGATAAGGGAAGCCCAGACCACCATGGCCGGCACGTTGCGAACCAATGCCAGGAAGCTGGCGAGCATGGCGGTGATCGTGTCCTGGTCACGGTCCAGGATGAGGGGAATGGATACTACGGAAAAGGCGAAGACGAGCGTGGCAAAGAAGCTGCCCACCAAGAAATAGGCAACGAGAAATTCGAGATTGTCAAAACGCGTAATCTCGGCGGCAAAGCTTTCGATGGTCGGCATTCCGCCCTGGTAGAAGATGGCGAACACGACCAGGGATGCCCGCGCCCACACGAGGTAGAGGACGATGAGGATCAGCGAATAGATTCCAAGGCCGGCGACGTTGCGCCGCCAGACTATCAGTGTCGGCGCAAGTGCCAGGGGCTCGCCGCGCTCGCGGCGCCGCGACAGTTCGTAGAGCCCCAGCGCGATGAAAGGGCCGACGAGCATGAATCCGGTAGTCACCGCCGTAACGAGCTGCACCGCGTGCCGAAAGGCGAGCAGCAGCAGCACGCCGGCAAGCGCAAAGCAGGCACCGTAGAAGGCACTGGCCAGGCCGCAGGCACGGAAGTCGCTCCAGCCGGCACCGAGCCATGCAATGGGGGCGCTGGCGGGAAGCCCGCTGCGTACCCTCGGAAATGGCGCCGACTCGGGTGCCTGCGGGGATTCCGCGTTCATGCGGCGATGAATGAACGCAATGCGTCGAGCACCGCGTCGGGTCGCTCGGCCATGAGGGCGTGGCCGGCGCCCTCGATGACGACGCTGCGCGAACCCGGGATGGCAGCCGCCAGTTTGGCCGCGGCCCTGGGATGGGTCATCTGGTCGCGGCTGCCGCTGATGACGAGCGCAGGACAGGTCAGGGCGGCAGCGGCCGCAAAACCGTTCGCGTAGGCGTTGCATGCCGCCAGGTCGTTGTGCAGTACGCCGGGCTTCTGCCGTTCCATGAGCCGCCTGGATGCGCCAAGGTGCCAGATGCCCGGTACGGCATAGCCGCCCATCGTCGCGCGCGGTGAGTGCGACCAGGCATTGATCATGGCGATAGCTTTTCCTTCCGCGTTTTGGGCGGCGCCGAGAAGTGCGTCGCCGACGGGCATGGGGACGGCCGTACCGACGAGGATGGCGCGGGCAATACGCGCAGGGTGGCGCGTTGCACACTCGAGGACGGCGAGCGAGCCCATGCTGTGGCCAACGAGGGAGACGCGCTTCTCGCCCGATGCCGTATTGCCGGCTCCCGCCTTTTCCAGGAGGAGCTCGATCCAGTCGGCAATGTCCTCGATCGTTGGCAGCGGCGGTCCGCCGCTGCGGCCGTGGCCGGGAAGGTCGACGGCGAGTACGGCGAAACCGTGGTGGGCAAACCAGCGGCTCTGCAGCAGCCAGACACTGTGGTCGTTCTGCGCGCCGTGCACAAAGACGACCGTCGGCAACGATGGGTCGAAAGGCTTGGCGCCGGTATAGGCGTAGGCGTCGTGGCCGTTGACGTGCAGGAGCATCTCAGGCCTTGGCCGCAGCGGCCAGACCGCGGTCGAGATCTTCCAGCAAGTCGCCGGCATCCTCGAGCCCGATGGAAAGCCGGATCGTGCCCGGATGTATGCCGGCGGCAGCGAGTGCCTCGTCGGACATGCGGAAATGCGTCGTCGACGCCGGATGGATGACCAGGGACTTGGCGTCGCCAACATTGGCAAGGTGGGAAAACACGCGCAGGGCCTCGATGAACTTGCGTCCCGCGCTGCGACCTCCCTTCAGCGTGAAGCTGAAAACCGACCCCGCGCCGCGCGGCAGGAGCCTCTGCGCCAGGTCGTGGTCGGGATGGGTGTGAAGTTCGGGGTAGCCGACGGCCGCAACGGCGTCGCTTTTCACGAGGTGAGCGACGGCGGCACGCGTGTTGGAAATGTGGCGCTCCATGCGCAGCGGCAGGGTTTCCATGCCCTGCAGGAGTTGGAACGCGGTCATCGGGCTCATGCAGGCGCCGAAGTCGCGCAATCCTTCGCGGCGTGCGCGCAGGAGGAAAGCGGCAACGGTGGACTCCTCGCTGAAGTCCATGCCGTGGAATCCGTCGTACGGCTCGGTGAGGGTGGGAAACCTGCCCGAGGCATCCCAGTCGAACGTGCCGCCGTCGACGAGCACGCCACCGATGGCCACCCCGTGCCCGCCGAGGAATTTGGTCGCAGAGTGGAAGATCAGGTCGGCGCCGTGGTCGAAAGGCTTCAGCAGCCAGGGCGTCGTAAACGTGCTGTCGACCAGGAGCGGCAACCGGTGCTCGTGGGCGAGTGCGGCAACGGCAGGGATGTCGAGCACGTCGAGGCCGGGATTGCCCAGCGTCTCGCCGAAAAGCAGGCGCGTATCCGGGCGAATGGCGGCCTTCCAGGAGTCGAGGTTGCGCGGGTCGACGAAGGTGGTCTGGATACCGAAACGGGGCAAGGTGTAGTCGAGCAGGTTGTGCGAGCCGCCGTAGAGCGAGCGGCTGGCGACGATGTGGCTGCCGGCGCCCATGAGCGTGGCAATGGCCAGGTGCAGCGCCGCCTGGCCCGAGGCGACGGCGATCGCACCGACCCCGCCCTCGAGTGCGGCGATGCGCTCCTCGAGCACGGCGTTGGTCGGATTGGAGATGCGCGAATAGACGTGGCCGCCGCGCTCCATGTTGAACAACGCGGCGGCTTGGTCCGAATCCTTGAAGACGAAGGAGGTGGTGAGGTAGATCGGAGTGGCGCGGGCGCCGAACTGCTCGTCGGGCACCTGCCCGGCGTGGAGGCTGAGCGTGTCGAACTTGTAGCTCATGGATCGGACCGGTCAGGCGTAGTCGTCGGGCTCAAGCAGCCGCTCGATCGCCGTGATGCGGTCCTTGATCAGCAGCTTGCGCTTCTTGAGTCGCCGGACCAGCAACTCGTCGTCCGACGGTGCAAGGGCCAGGCGCGCGATGGCGTCGTCGAGGTCGCGATGTTCGGTGCGCAGGTCGACGAGGCGTGCTTGCAGGACTTCGGGCGGACTATGCGGGTCCGGCGTATCCATGGCGGTGCGGGACCGTCCCGTCAGCCGGTGATGTACTGCTCGAGCTGCTGGATCAGGAAGGCCTGCGCCGAGATCGTTTCCTTGACCAGGTCCCCGATCGATACCATGCCTATCACCACCTGCATCGAGTCCATCACCGGCAGATGGCGTATGTGCTTTTCGGTCATCAGCGCCATGGCCTGGCTGATTGTCTGCTCGGGAAGTGCGTAAAGGACCTTTTCGGTCATGATTTCCCTGACCAGCGTCTCCTTGGAGGACTTGCCAAGCAGGATCACTTTGCGCGCATAGTCGCGTTCGCTGAAGATTCCGGCCAGGCGCCCGTTGCGCATCGCCAGCACGGCCCCTATGTCGTGTTTCGCGAGAAGTTCAAGCGCGGAGAACACCGAATCGTCGGGCGATACGGTAATGAGCTTGCGCGGGCGCTGCTCGAGCAACTGCTTCAGGGTCTTCATGGTCCGTCCTCCTCTGTGTGGCGCATCCGGCACTCAGGCCGCGACGACGCGGTTCTTGCCTGCGCGCTTCGCCAGGTACATCGCCTCATCGGCGCGCTTGAGCGCATCGTACGGCATTTCGTCCGTGTTGAGTTCGGCGACGCCGCAGCTGAAGGTGACCAGCAGCTTCTCGTTGTTGTTCAGGAAGAAGCGCCGCGTCAGCTCGCGTTGCACCCGCACCATGGCACTGACCGCATCGTCGAGCGGGGTATTTGGCAATAGCACGACGAACTCCTCGCCGCCGTAGCGAGCCAGGGTGTCCTGCGGGCGGATGGCATCGCGGGTGACCTGCGACAGGTGAACCAGCGCCGCATCGCCAACGGCGTGGCCGAACTGGTCGTTGAGCTTCTTGAAGTTGTCGATGTCGAGCAGGGCGAGGCTGAGCGGCCCGCCCTGACGGCGCATGCGGGCCACTTCGCGCTCCAGTGCCTCGTCCATGCCCTTGCGGTTGAGGGCCCCGGTCAGCGCGTCGTGGCGGACCAGTTCGCTGGCGTGGGCGAGTTCATGCTGCAGGCGGGCGACCTCGCCCTCGGCCTCGGCCACGCGCTCCCGCATCTCGCGCATCTCGTCACGCGAGCGGGCGGCATTGAGCTGGACGACCCGCGTTTCGTGCATTACTTCGTCGAGCACGTCCGAGAGGTCGGTGATGCTGCCGGCCTGACTGATGCGCACGGCGCACTTCTCGATCTTGTCGTGGTAGCCGCTGGTCGCATCCGAGAAATCCGCAAGACGGTCCACGAACGTCGCCAGCATCGACTTGAGACGGTCCTGAGCCTCGCCAAGGCTCTTCTTGAGCATGCTCTGCTTGACGATCACATCGCGCATGCGGCGTTCCACGTCATCGAGGCGGCGCAGGTTGAGCGGTTCATTGACCAGCTCGCGCACGACCTGGATCTGCCCTGCCAGCCAGCGATCGTCCACGACGAGTTCGCTGATGTTCTCGACGACGAGCCGGACCAACTGCATCAGGCCCGACTTCATTTCGATCTGGTCTTCGGCGACGAAGTGGGCCCGGTAGGTGAGCTTCTTGATGCGGTCGGCGAGCGGTGCCATGCCCTCGGCGCCTTGCGCCGCACGCACCGCCGCGGCGATCTCGCGCGCATCGCGCACGAGTTCGGGACTGTCACCCAGGATGGCCGGCAGCGTGTTGTCGAGCAACTGGGCGACCAGTTCGCGCAGCTCGGAGAAGCCGCCGCGTGCAGCCACCGCTTCGCGCGCGACCGGTCTGGGCTCGGCGGCAGGGCGGGGCGCCTCGGATGCCGCAGCGGGCGGTACGCCGGCCTCGGGGGCGGTCGAGGCATCCACGGCGGCATGGGACCAGGAACGCAGGGCCGACTGGAGGCGGCCGAACAGCAGTTCCGGGGTACCGGACGCGGCCAGCACGTGCTCCACGGCTTCCTTCTTCTTGGCGGTCGTGATGCCGGCGTGGTGGGTTTCGAGTTGCTGAAGCAACTCGTGGATAAGCGGCGCCCAGGCGAGGGGTTCGGCGGCAGGTTTCGCCAGAAGCTCCGTGACGGCATGGCCAAAGGCCTGCCAGTTGGAGGTGGCAATGGCGGCCTCGACCTGGCGCGCAAAACGGATCTGCTCGGGGGTCTGGCGCGGCAACTCCGCGTGGAGCGTCTTCAGCGAGCGCTCCGGGAAGGCATCGGCCGGACGCGAGCCGGCAATCTCGTGATAGGCCGTCCGGTAGTTGTCGGGGGTCGGCGGCGTCTTGCTCGAAACCAGGCGGCGCAGGGCCTCGCGCGCGATGTCCAGGGGCTGGGTGGGCTTCGTCACTCGGCCTACTCCGCGAGCCCGTGTTCGAGGCCGTATCGGATCAGTTCAGCGGTGCTCTTCAGCCCCATCTTTTCGAGCAGCCGGGCGCGATAGGTGCTCACCGTCGCAACGCCGAGATTGAGCTTTTCGGCGATCTGGGTGAGCGTGTTGCCGGCGGAAATCAAGACCAGCACCTGGTACTCGCGGTCAGTGATGCGCTCGTGAGGCGACTTTTCGCTGTTGTCGGAAATTGCCTCGGCCAGTTGCTGGGCCACGGCGGGGCTGACGTACTTCTTGCCCGACGCCACCTGGCGGATCGCCGTCACCAATTGCTCGGGCGCGCTTTGCTTGGTGAGGTAACCGGAGGCTCCGGCCTTGAGCGCCCGTACGGCGTACTGCTCCTCGGGATGCATGCTGAGAATGAGCACCGGCAGCTTCGGAAACTCCTTCTTGAGCTGCTTCAGCGTGTCGATGCCGTTGCGATTCGGCATGGAAACATCGAGCAGGAAGACATCCCAATCCTGCTGTCGGGCCAGGGCGAGCGCCTCGGCACCGTCATCCGCCTCACCGGCAACGAGGAGATCGTCCGTTTCGGAAAGAATCTGCCGCAATCCCTGGCGCACGATGGCGTGGTCGTCGGCGATGAGCACGTGAATCTTGTCGGACATGTCAGAACAGGTTGCGCTGCAATTCCTCTTCACCCGGCGGCTCGACGCCCGCACGTTCGGGCACGCGCAGCACGATATGGGTGCCGCCATGCTCTGCCGGTCCGATGGAGAACTCCCCGCCCAGGCTCAAAACGCGCTCGCGTATGCCGCGCAGACCGAAGGATTTGGGCTTCTGCATGTCGGCATCGGAAATGCCTCGGCCGTTGTCCCTGATCTCGAGCACGATGTTACCGCGTTCGCGGCGCAAGCGCATCACGACCAGCGACGCGTGGGCGTGTTTGGCAACGTTGGTCAGGGCTTCCTGGGCGATCCGGAACAGGGCGAGCGAGGTGTCCTGCTCCGGTTCGATCGAATCCTCGTCACACTGGACCCGGCACGAGATTCCGAAGCGCTGGGTGAAGTCCTCTGCCTGGCATTCGATTGCCGCCGAAAGGCCGAATTCCTTGAGAATCCCCGGACGCAGTTCGCGGGCGACGCGGCTGGCCGTGCTCATCGCCTGGTCGAGCAGCGTTTCGATGGAATGGGCCTTGTCGCGCAGCGGCGCCGCGCTGGCCGGCAACTTGCCGGCCAGTTGCGCGGCCTCGATCTTGAGGAATACGAGGATCGAGCCGAGTTCGTCGTGGATGTCGCGCGAAATCCGCTCGCGTTCCTCCTCCTTGGCGGCTTCGAGGTGGGTAGACAGTTCAGCCAGCTGCTGCCGCGATGCCCGCAGTTCAGCCTCGCTTTCCTTGCTATCGGTGATGTTCGTGGCAATGCCGCGCCATTCGACCACACCGGATTCGAGCCGGTGCGGCGTTGACCGCAGGTTGATCCACTTGTGACGGGCACGCGAGCGCGTGTGGCCCTCCCAGTTAAGCAGCGTCCCCTTGGCTGCCGAATCGCGCAGGGCAGCTTCCAGGCTGCGGCGGCGGTCGGCATCGAAGGCATCGAACAGGCGGCTGGCCGATGCAAGCAGGTCCTGCTGCTTGAGGCCAAAGAGCTTCTGGCAGCCTTCGCTCACGTACAGGAAGCGGTATTCGCCTTCCAGGTCGCGCCGCAGGTGGAAAAGCATGCCGGGAAGGTTGGACGCAAGGGCATCGAAGCGCGCCTGGCTTTCGTTGAGCATCTCCAGCGCAGCCTTGTGGTCGGCGCGATGGCGGGCTTCACGAACTTCCCTCTCTATGGCCGGCGCAAGTCGTTCCAGGCGGTCGCCGTCGATCACGTCCCGCGCGCCGGCTTTCATGGCGCGCTGCGTGCTGCGTTCGTCGCCGGCGTCGGCTACCAGGAGCAGGGGCAGGTCGAAACCTGACTCCTCGATCTGGCGAACCGCGTTCTGCAGCGTCAGCGATGGCAGGCCGGGGATGTAAATCACGGCATCCCAAGGCTGTTCGCGCAGGGCGGCGCGTAAGGCGGCTGCCGTTCCGACGCGGTGCAATCGCGGGTTGCGTCCCGCATCGGTGAGTGCGGGCAGCAGAGGCGCCATGGCCTCCTCGTTTGCCGCGATGGCAACGAGGTGCAGGGGCGAGCGGGACGACGAACTTGCGACCATGGATCGAGTCGATGGGGAGGGGCCAGTTTAGAGCATGTGCTCCGCTATAATCCGCCGCGAGCCGGCATAGCTCAGATGGTAGAGCAACCGCCTTGTAAGCGGTAGGTCGCCAGTTCGATTCCGGCTGCCGGCACCAGTTCCTCCCCTTCGTATCGTGCCTACCGCTCGTCGTGAATATCGCGCCGTCCGGCGGGCAAGGTCCTTGGCCCGCCCGTTGCGTGACGCTTTTGGCTACCGATACGACGGATTCGGCGGTAGGATGAAAGCTCCGATGCCGGTTCCATACGGGAGAACGTCAATGTCATTCTCACTCAAGCAGCTTTGCTCCACCCTGGGTCGTGGCGCTGCAGTGGTCTTGTCCTTCGCGCTGGCGGCCGGTACAGCAAGCGCGGCGGGTGCGCCTGCTCCCAATACGCATACGGTTACGGTAGGCGGGCAGACCAAGACCTACGCAAACCTGCCTGGCGCGCCCGCTAGCAACGATGCCAGCACGGCATATCAGTTCCGAACCGGGGTCCTGGTCGGGCAGCGCGGGTGCCAGCGTGTTG
>ERZ724521.1573-NODE-1573-length-10086-cov-4.535939_pt1 | contig 10086 bp, 10 predicted proteins | sample MGYA00376054_ERZ724521 | MGnify/ENA primary metagenome ERZ724521 (study PRJEB28724, sample SAMN07190883) | activated sludge metagenome | isolation source: activated sludge of sewage treatment plant in Hong Hong | place: Hong Kong | collected 2016-03-17 ... | reverse complement strand
TAAAACGGCTGCTTGATGCTGGCGTACGGCATCTCGAACTTGGTCTGCCACTGCGGGTCGGTGACGCTGGTGACGCCGCTTTCGTAAATGTTGTCGCCGAGAAGCTGGATGAAGTCGCAGCCCGAGCTTGCGCACTTCTTGGCGATCGCGTCAGCGACTTGCTGCTGCCCAGTGTTGCCTTTGCCGGTGTCGCCCATCGCCACAAAGCGAATCGTCTTCGGTCCGCCTGCCAGATCCGGGAAAGTCGCGCTAAGATCTGCCACCGCGCCACCGTCTTCATCGCTTTTGCCATCGACCGGGACCGCCAAGTCGATGAGGTTTGGATCGTCGGGCTTGTCGCCTCCATCTTCGACGCAAGCAGACAGCGTGGTCGCCCAGACCGTCAGACCAACAAGCAACCTAGAAGAAACCGTCCGAAGTGTTTGGCCGCTCATGCGGCAGAATGTGCAAAAAACCTCACCCGTTGTACAGCGTACAGCGAGCAGAAAGTTCGAACGGAATGCACCCACAACCCGTGAATGGCGTGCTGGAAAAGCCGCCGCTCAAAGTCCTGCTTCTGGAAAACATTCACCAAACCGCGATCGAGACCATGACCAAAGAAGGTCTTGTCGTCGAGACGGTTCCCAAGTCGCTGCCCAAAGATCAGCTCATCGCGCGACTCGCTGGTGTGCAGGTTCTTGGCATTCGCAGCAAGACGCACCTGACCGCCGAGCTTCTCGCCAGCGCGCCCAGCCTGCAAGCGGTCGGCTGCTTCTGTATCGGCACCAACCAGGTCGATCTGACGGCGGCCAATCGACTGGGACTTCCGGTCTGGAACGCGCCGTTTTCCAACACCCGCAGCGTCGCGGAAATGATCATCTCGGAGATCATCTCGCTCGCGCGTCAGCTTGGCGATCGCAGCCGTGAAGTTCACGTCGGCAAGTGGCGCAAGGTCGCTTCCAGCTGCTTCGAAGTCCGAGGCAAGACACTCGGCATCATCGGCTACGGACACATTGGCTCGCAGGTGTCGGTGCTGGCGGAAGCGCTCGGCATGCGCGTGGTCTTTTACGACATCATTCCCAAGCTTCAGCTGGGCAACAGCCAGCCGTGTGAGTCGCTGCACGAGCTTCTGCGGATGTCGGACTTTGTGACGCTGCACGTTCCGGCGACGCCGCAGACGCAGTGGATGATCGGTCCCGACGAGCTTGCGGCGATGAAAAAGGGCAGCTATCTGCTCAATGCCAGTCGCGGCACCGTCGTGCAGATCGATGCGCTGTGTCAGGCGCTACGCAGCGGTCATGTGGCGGGCGCAGCGATCGACGTCTATCCCGAAGAGCCCGAGGAAAACACCGACTCGTTTGTGACGGAGCTTGCGGGGCTTCCCAACGTGATCTTGACACCACACATCGGTGGCTCGACGCAAGAAGCACAAGCCAGCATCGGTCGCGAAGTCGCCCAGAGCATCTGCAAGTTCGTCGCCCAAGGTGCCACCACAGGCTCGGTCAACTTTCCGCAGGTCGAGCTGCCTCCGTCGCGCGGCACTCACCGGATCTTGAACGTCCACAAGAACGTTCCTGGCGTGCTTCGCGACATCAGCCGCGTTGTCTCGGAGCTAAACGCCAACATCCATAGCCAGATGCTGTCCACCGACGAAAACATCGGCTACTTGATCATGGATCTGGATCAAGATGTTTCGGCGCAGGTGCGCGACGGAATCAGCGGGCTTCCCACCAGCATCCGCACCCGCATCCTGTAGCGCGAGCTGCCGTCGCGAACTTACGCTGCGACGGACTGCGCCGGGGCACTGTGCCAGCGCATGATCCGACGCGGCCAGCCTTCTTCTCGACGCGCACCGCGATAGATCTGACGAGCCAGCGCCGATACAAACGTCATCGCCCACTGCGGTACTTCGGCGGAATCTCCAATCGGAGTCAGCGTCAGCTCTCCGCCGGGAAGTGCAATCTTGACATCAAGGTCTTGATGATGCGGTGTCAGGTGAATGCGCACCGTGTAGTGTGCTTGCAGCTCATCCACCGACTGACGATCGAACTGAAACCGGGCACCAAACTGGGGAGCATACGCGGAAGACATGTAAAATGGATAGCCGAGCGCTGGTCGAATGTCCAGCCGTTCGGCCATCTACCGCGTGTGAACGCTCGATCTGGCCGAGCGCCACCCTAGAGATGCCAAACGCTTCACGATATAGTGATCATTTCCGAGATCCTGATGAGCGCTGACGAACACTCTCCTACGACCCTCGCTGTGGAGCCGCTGGCCAGTGAGCTTCACAATCAGCTCTTGACGTCGCTGGGTCGCGGCGGTGGACTGGCTCCCGAAAAGACGCGTCGCGTGTTCGTAAACCGTCACCTGCGGATGGATCACATCGAGGTGATTGGCTTTGACATGGACTACACGCTGGCGCTGTACAACCAGCCACGGCTGGAGTCGCTGTCGGCGGCCTGTACGCTGGAAAAGATGATCACGCGCCGAGGCTATCCCGAAGCGCTGCGGCAGCTTCCGTATGATGCGCGACGAGCGATTCGCGGCCTGGTCGTCGATCGAGAGCGCGGCAACATCCTGAAGATGGATCGCTACGGCTACGTCGGACGCGCGTATCACGGTACGCAGCCGCTGCCGCGAGTCGAGCGACGCAAGCTCTATCGAGAGCAGCTGTTGCGCATCTTGCCGTCGCACTACGCGTGGATCGACACGCTGTTTGCGCTGCCAGAAGCGGTGCTGTTTGCGCAGATCGTGGACTTCTTCGACGCAGACCCCAGCTTTGCGGCGCTCTCTTCGGAACAAAAGTCGTCGCGCTATAGCCAGCTCTGGGCCGACATTCGCGAAAGCATCGACGAAGCGCATCGCGACGAGAGCATCAAGCGTGTCATCAAGGCCGACATGGCCAGCTACATCATTGATGATCCAGATCTGCCCGCGACGCTGCATCGCTTTCGCTCGGCGGGAAAGCGGCTGTTTCTGCTCACCAACAGTGGGCTCGACTACACCCAGGCGGTGATGTCGTATCTGCTCGACAAGCGGCTGCCCGGCTATTCGTCGTGGCGAAGCTACTTTGATGTGATTGTCGTCGATGCCAAAAAGCCGACGTTTTTCACCGAAAAGGCACCGCTTCTGGCGCTCGACCCCGATGGTCAGGTGCGAGGCGAGCTGGATGGACACGAGCCTCCGTCGCGCGGTCGTCTGTGTCAGGGCGGAAATGTGCAAGCGCTCGATCGACTGCTGGGGCTGCGCGGCGATCGCGTGCTCTACATCGGCGACCACATTTACGGCGACATGTATCGTGCCAAGCGTGCGTCGGTGTGGCGTACTGCGATGATCATTCAAGAGCTGGAAGATGAGCTGCTTCAGCAGCGGCTCGTCGAAGAACAGCTTCAGAAGCTGGAAGCGCTGGAACGAACGCGGCATCGCGTCGAAGCGGAGCTGCGCTACGAGCAGCTACTCGGCCAGCGTCTTCGTCGTCTGACACAGGACGATCCTCAGCTTCAGCTTGTGACGGCGGAAGCGCAGCTAGAACAAGCGCACGAAGAGATCCACAAACGAAGCGAAGCGATGCGGACCCTGATTCGTCAAACCGACGATGACCTGGATCGCTTGGAGCTTCAAATCGAGCAAGCATTCAACCCGTTCTGGGGACCTCTGCTCAAGGCGGCGGCGGAAAACTCGCGATTTGGTCAGCAGGTGGAAGACTTCGCCTGTGTCTACACCAGCCGTGTATCCAATTTTTTACAGTACGCGCCATTCCAACATTTCCGTTCGCCGAGGGATCATTTGCCCCACGAGCGCGTGTACTAGTTCTGGGATCACGGGGTGCGAGATTTTTGGAAGTTGGCCCAGGACATGCTAGGTGCCTGGGTAAAAGCGAAGGGGCCCCGGTGGCCCTAGACTTTGGATAAAGTGAAGGACCTAGAGTCCAAAAGGAGAGATCGATGAACGCTGTGAAGTCTGTGATGGCGCTTGTGATGGGTGTGGCTCTGTTTGCTGGCTGTGACCAGTCGAAGGAAGAGCTGGACAAGACCAAGGTTGAGCTGGCCAAAGTGACCGCCGAGCGTGACCTGATGAAGGGTCAGATCGACAAGGCGACCCAGGATGCGAAGGACGCTCAGACCAAGCTGACCGACGCGGAAAACAAGATCAAGGAAGCCGATGCCAAGCTGGCCACCTGCCAGCCCGCCGCTGCGCCTGTGGCTGAGACCAAGCCCGCGGCCTCTTCTTCCAAGAAGCCCGCTGCTGCCAAGCCCCCGGCGGCTCCGGCTCGCGATGCCTCGGCCCCGGCCGGCACCGCTGCGAACCCTGTCAAGCTCGCCCCGGGCAACCCCGGCGCTGGCCTGTAATCTGACCTAACGGCCCCGAAAGGGGCTTCTTAGCTTTCTTCGGCTTAGGAACCAACAAAGGAGTACACGATGAAAAAGCTCAGTCTTCTGGCCCTCCCCGTGCTGTTTGCTCTCGGCTGTGGTGGCGTCGATACCCTGTTTGGCGATGGTGGTTTGGATAGCGGAAGCGTCTGCGCTGCGGGCGTGACCCCGTACCAGATCAAGACCGGTGTCTACAAGACCCAGAGCGTTCCGTCGGTCACGGAAAACTGCGGACTTGGCCTGACCGCCGCCAACCTGATGACCGACCGCGAAGTTGCCAACGATGCGCAGGGCAACATCACCGTTTACTCGCTGTCGACCACCCCGAAGGCACCGCTCGGCACTGGCCCGGTTCGCTGCAACATGGGAACCCTGACCGGCAGCGACATTGCCAACGCCAGTGGTTGTGACTTCACCCGTCAGACCACCGTTTCGATGACCGTGACGGCGGCCAACCAGTTCACGATCGCCGTGACGCAGACCCGATCGAACTTCAAGCAGGACGCCTCGGGCACGACCTGCAAGCCGCCGGCTGGCAACAGCTGCACCATCAGCTACACCGCCGCGATGCAGCAGTAGTCTCAGCCTCGCTGTCTGAGCCTGCTTGGACAGCGACTGCTGACGATTCCTTCCCACTCGACGGGCTGCTCCGAGCGTCCCGTCGGTCTCTTTCCTTCCCTTCTAGAACTGTGGACAAAGTCCGGCTGACCGCACTGGCTGTGGCGAGCCTGTCTTTGTCTGTGGCGGTTTTGTCTTGCGAGGCGTCCTCTGCGGGTCGGCTGGGTTCGTACCTTGGCGGAGATGCAGACGCATCGGCGCACCCAAGCGAGCCGCCGAGCTGAGCTAGCGTAGACCGACCGACTCGATGGCTTGGGTCAGCTCTTCGGCGCTGTGAACCCCACGAAAGACCCGTCGCACCTGACCTTCCGCATCGATGAGCACAGTGAGCGGAATCTGGGTGATGCCATAGCGCTCTGCGACCGTGCCAGGATCGCTTCCGAGCGGAAGCTTGAGCCCCAGCGCAGTCGCAAACTGCTTGGCTTTGGCTTCTGCGCCTTCGATCTCGATGGCGATGGTGCGCAGTCCACGCGGCTGAAGCTGGGTGTTCACACGATCGATGAGCGGCAGGGACTCTTTGCACGGTCCACACCACGTCGCCCAAAAGTCGATCAGCACTGGATGACCGCGCTGCGCCGACAGCTCGAAGCGCTCACCGGGTGACGCCGAGGCATCGATGCGTGCCACCGAAAAGTCCGGCGCGGCATTGCCATTCTTTGGCTGCGACGACGGAACCGAAACCCAGTGCCGCGCTTCGTTTACCACGATCACCACAAACATCGCGATGAGCACCCAGGAAATCACACGGGTCAGCAGCGAGTCACGGCGCGTCGGCGCATCCGCTTCGTCTTCGTGTGACGCTGTGTCGTCGCGCTGCTCGGCTTGGTCGCTCATACGCGGCTGCTCCTGCGCTGCTCGCGCTCGTAGATGAGTCGAAGGCCCGTGAGCGTCAGCATCTCGTCGCACTCTTCGATGGTTCGGCTGTCTTTGGCGATCATCGGTGCGAGTCCGCCGGTCGCAACGACCTTGAGTGGAAAGTCCACCTCGGCGCGCATTCGCTCGACGATGCCATCGACGAGTCCAACGTAGCCGTAGACCAGGCCCGACTGCATGCTGGTGACGGTGTTTTTGCCGATGACGGAGCGAGGCCGGGCCAGCTCGACGCGAGGTAGCTTGGCCGCAGCGTGAAAGAGCGCGTCGGCGCTGATGCCGATGCCGGGCGCAATCGCTCCACCGAGGTATTCCCCTTTGGGCGTGACGACATCGAAGGTGGTGGCTGTTCCAAAGTCGACGACCAGGCAGCCGCAGCGAAATCGTTCATAGGCAGCGACGGCGTTGATGATGCGATCGGCCCCGACTTCGCGCGGGTTTTCATACAGAATCGGCATGCCGGTGCGCGAGCCGGGACCCACGACGACGGGCTCGATCTGAAAGTAGCGACGAAAGAGCCGCTGAAACGCTTGCAGCACGGGCGGAACCACCGTCGCCAAGATGCCCGCCGAGATGCCTATTTCCTTGGGCTGCGTCGACACCGCGACAAGCTGTTCTTGGCTCGACTTGTCGTCGCTGGACTTGCTTTCCTCGCTGTAGACATCGCGCTGCGGACCGGCGGTAAACGGCAAGCCATGCAGCGTGAACATCGAGTGCAGCAGCGCCGCGTACTCGTCTTCCGTTCGGGCCTTGCGCGTCTCGATGCGAAAGTGCGTGAGCAGCGCTGTCCCGTCGAAGACGCCAAAGACAATGTTGGTGTTACCGATGTCCACCGCAAGCAGCATGCGGCTAGCTTAATCCAAAGCGAGCCGACACGACACCGCACCGCCAACAATGTGCTTATTATCCCGCTCGCTACGCAGGGGAATGACGTATGACGACGAACGAGTCGAAGTGCTCTGTGGGACTGGGTCCGTCGCGAAAGGCCCTGACGTCCCGATGGCTTGCGTGCTGCGTGGGGTGGATGGTTGGACTGGGCTCGCTGCTGCTGTTAAGTCCGTCGGGACACGCCGAGCAGTATGCGGCAGCGACAGAAGTGGATCGCAGCTGTGACGGACTGGCCGCGCAGGCTGGCGGATGAGCTGGGAATGCCTGCGGACCGTCGAGACCAGGCGCTCGCTAGGCTGCGCGACGCATTCCTACACGGCAAGATTTCAGCGTTTTCGAAGGACGCGAGCCTGAACGGAATCACCCGAGCTATCACGAGCTGTACCTTGTCTCTGTGGTGAAGGGTCTGTCAGCGGGCGCTGCGATTGGGGAACCTAACAATATTATGCAAATCAAATGTGTAATATTGATCGACTGAAGTAGGCTCTGTTCTCGGTGTCTGTCCTACTTCAGGAATCCAGGTCGGATGCGCTGCGCTGTCATCCCGCAGCGACGGATATCAGCTTGCTGGGAATGCGTATTTTTTCAGCTGTGTGACTTACGCGCTACGGCGCTTTGCCAAGTTTCTGGCACAATCCAAAGATTGTGCGTACTCGATCATCGCTGTCTATCCGATCGCTTGTAGGAACGTGGGCGCTGTGTGGCGCGCTGGGTCTGTCTGCACTGAATCTGGCGTGGGCCTCATCGGGATCGATCCTGGATGTGGTGGCTAGCTCGCGTGAGCCTTGGCAAAAGCACAAGGTGAAGCACGGTGTGCTCGTCGAGCGTCGGCCCGTTGCGGGGTCTTCCTTTTATGAATACCGCGCGATGGTGACGATTCCGCTCGCGCCTGCGCTGCTGATTGAAGACATGTGGAAGACGGTGGAAAAGCCGGGCCCGGTCGTGAAAAAGCGTCAGATGCTAAGGAAGGGAGAGACAGAGATCGTGTTCTACGATCAGATTCAGACTCCCGTGGTGTCTGATCGCGACTACACGATGCGACTCCAGAAAGTCGCGCTGGGTGGGAATCGCTTTCAGATGATTTTTCAGACGGCAAATGAGCTGGGTCCAGGGCCCGATCCCAAGTTCGTTCGGATTCCTGCCATTCGTGGAATGTGGATCATTGAAGCGGATCCTGGTGCAGCGGATCGCTCGCAAGTGACGTATCAGACGTACAGCGATCCGGGTGGATCGGTGCCTGCGTTTGTGATTCATGGTGCGCATGTCGATCAGGTGATAAAGAGCCTGGAAATCCTAACGGCGCGCATCACCAATCAGTATGGTTCAGGGGCCGTACCGAAGTAGACGACATCGTCCGTTTCTGTCGCACACTGCGCTTTTGAGTCGTGTTAGGGTGACTCTCTTCAAAGAGGAACCGACACGACATGGCCATCATTCGTAGCTTTCGCGGCGTCTTTCCACAGGTACATGACAGCGTCTTTGTTGCGGACAACGCAACGCTGGTGGGCGACGTACAAATCGGTCCGCGTTCAACGATTTGGTACGGCGCGGTTCTGCGTGGTGACGTTCATTCCATTCGCATCGGAAGCGAGACATCCATTCAGGACAACACCGTTGTTCATGTCACGCACAATCGCTTTCCAGTCGAAGTAGGGGACCGCGTCACCGTCGGACACTCTGTCACGCTGCATGGCTGTACGGTGGCCAGTCACTGCATCATCGGAATGGGCGCAACGATCCTCGATCAAGTGGAAGTCGGGGATCACTGCATCATCGGAGCCGGTGCGCTGCTGACGCCGGGAACCAAGATTCCGCCGGGTCACTTGGTGGTTGGTTCTCCAGGTCGCATCAAGCGTCCGCTGAGCGCCGATGAGCTGACGTGGATCGAGTATTCCGCCGATCACTACGTTGAGCTAAACGGAATCTATCGGGCCGAGGCTGCGGAACGAAACGGAACGACGCGGTAGCACATCCCATGCATGCCTTACAGATCGCGAAACAGAGTCAGGTAGAGAGCGCGTCTTCTTCTGTGCTGGATGCGTCGGTTTCGGAGCTGCTTGTGCGGCTGCGAGCGCGGACGCTGACCTCGCAAGCACTGGTGGAAGCGCACATCGCACGGACGTTGGAAGTGAATCCGCGTCTCAATGCGCTGGTGGCCGATCGATTTGATGCGGCGCGACGGGAAGCGGCTGCAGATGCGGTGTATGACAGCGCGGATCACACCGAGCTTCCGCCTCTGCTTGGGATTCCGTGCTCGATCAAAGAGTTTCTGGCGCTACAAGGAATGCCGCAGACCGGCGGTGTTCTGTATCGCAAGGGAGTCGTTGCAGAGACGGACTCTGTTGTGGTGTCGCGGATTCGTCAAGCGGGCGCAGTTCCTTTGGGCGTGACCAACGTTCCCGAAGGCGGTCTGTGGATGGAAACGCACAACCTGATCTGGGGACGCACCAACAATCCCTGGGATCTGTCGCGAACCTCTGGCGGATCATCGGGAGGAGAAGGCGCGCTGGTTGCTGCGGGTGGGGCTCCGTTTGGGATTGGATCGGACATCGGGGGTTCGATTCGGATTCCGGCTGCGTTCTGTGGCACCGTCGGACACAAGCCGTCGGCGGGACTGATTCCCAACACCGGACACTTTCCAGCGGCCAAGGACTCTCACGGCTACATGGTGATTGGTCCGCTCTGTCGCAGGGTCGATGATGTGATGCCGATTCTGCGCGTCCTGGCGGGTCCAGATGGTCGCGATCCGGCGTGTCAGAAGATGCCGCTGCGTGATCCTGAAACGGTGAAGATCTCGTCGCTGCGGATCTTTTCCTGGCCCGGTGGTGGCGCGGTCAAAGTGCGTCCTGTGATGCGTGAAGCGGTGGATCTGTGTGCGGCGGCACTGCGCAGTGAAGGAGCCCGCGATCGCGTCTTGTCCGGTCATGATCTGGAAAGCGGCTTTGTGCTGTGGATGAGCGCGCTGCAAGCTGCGAATCCCGACGGCTATGAAAAGGTGGTGGCAGGCGAGGGCGGCATTCCCATCCTGCGCGAGCTGCTCTTGTATCCGCTCGGGCGCTCGCGCTTTGTGCTGCCGACGCTGGTGACGATGCTCAGTGAGTCGATCGTACGGCGTCTTCCCATTGGCTTTGCGTCGTTTTTGCAGCGACTTGATCGACTGCGTGAAGAGCTGGATGCGCAGCTTGGGGAAGACGGTGTGATTCTGCATCCTCCGTACAGTCGTCCGGCGCCGCGTCATAAGCTGGCGCTGCTGACTCCGTTTGATGCAGAGTGTACGGCGCTGTTTAACGTGCTGGGATATGCCGTGACGGTGGTTCCGGTGGGCTTTGATGAAGAAGGACTGCCGGTCTCTGTTCAGGTG
>ERZ724521.1569-NODE-1569-length-10090-cov-3.679621_pt1 | contig 10090 bp, 9 predicted proteins | sample MGYA00376054_ERZ724521 | MGnify/ENA primary metagenome ERZ724521 (study PRJEB28724, sample SAMN07190883) | activated sludge metagenome | isolation source: activated sludge of sewage treatment plant in Hong Hong | place: Hong Kong | collected 2016-03-17 ... | reverse complement strand
GACCCCGTTCTTGAGTGCGGTGGTCGTGCCGACCTGCCACCATCCTCCCAGCGCATAACCCGGATCGAACCGTTGGTCATGTGGTTCGAGACGGTTGCGATCGAGGTTGCAGAGCGGCTTGCCGAAACCGAGCCTGAATGATGCGACATCGACACTGACACCGCCGGCGAAGGCCAGCGCCGGCGCCTGCACCAGACTGGCGTAGACCAGCACGCCCCCCTCGCCACGGCCCAGCAGCAACGGCTTGCTGTAATGGGTGAAGCCCAGCTGCTGCTGGACGGAGTGGCTGATCCACTCCAGTGGGCCCGGCAGGTAGAGGCAATCCTGATTGAAGCCCTGTAGCCGTTGCAGCGCCAGCCGGGTGTCGATCACTGCCACGGTCAGCCCCTGTGCCACCAGGTCATCGATCGCCTGCAGGTCGACATCGGCCAGGCCCTCTTCGGATGAAAAGAGAATCGCCAACTGCTGCGTCTGCCCCTTCTGACCATGGACCGCGACGCTGCCCAGTTCGCTGGCTTCGAGTGTCAGCAGCGGTTCGGCTGCGAAGGCAAGGGTTGATCCGCCGCTCAGGCAGAGCAGCCAGAGCATGGCAAAGGAAAAGAACCGCTTCACTTCATGACGATCCCTTTGTAACTGCCGGCAATCAACGCGGCGGTGTCGGTGATCGCCAGCAACGCGCTGAGGCCGCCTTCTGAAACCAGGTAGCGCGGTTCCCAGATCGGATCGAACTTCTCCTTGAACTGGCGCAGACCCTGAAAGTTGTAGAAGCGCGCCCCCCGGTTGTAAATCAGATCGCCAAAGCGGTACCAGAGCGGGGCCAGGGGGTGTGCTTCCAGCCCCGACAGCGGCGCCATGCCCAGATTGAAGCGACAAAAACCCTGCTGCTTGAAGTGCTGCATCAGCCGGATGAACAGGAACTCCATCGTCAAGGACGGTGCATCGGGTCGGTGGCGCATCAGGTCGAGCGACGCCTCGGCATGGGTGGCGGTGGTCATCAGGGTGGCAAAGGCGATCGGTCGACCCTGTTGACGAACGATGGCGACACCGTTGCGGCAGATGTAGTCGGGAATGAATGCCCCCAGCGAAAAACCTTTCTCTTCGGTGTTGCGGGAGGTGAGCCAGGCGGTGGAGATCTCTTCGAGGTCTGGCAGCATCTGCGGCACCTGCGCCTTGTCGATCACCTCCATGACCAGGCCATCGCGTTCGCCGCGGTTGCAGGCATAGCGCAGATGCTTGTTGCTGGAGCCCTCGAGCGAAAAGCGATCGAGCAGCACCACGCCCTCCTCGCCCAGCTTCATCGGCGTCAGCCCCATGTCGAGGTAGATCGGCAGCAGGGCGGGCCGCGCCTGGTAGAATGCGATCCGGCCCCCGGCGCTGTCGGCCATTTCACGCAGTCGCCAGGCCAGCTCTTCGGCCGTATCCATCGATCCGACCGGATCACCCAGCGCAATCCAGCTTGCGCCACGGATGCCATACATCAAGAAGGCATCACAGGTTTCGGTGAACAGCAGCCGCTTGTCGCCCATCAGGGCCAGCTGGGCGGTGGTGTTGTCCTGCTGCTGAATGATCGCTTCGGCCTGCTCCAGTGCTTCGGCCGAGGGGTGTTGGGCGGGCTGCCTGGGTGGGCGCAGCAGCCAGTAGAGGCCGAGCGCGAACAGCGTGACCGTGACGCCGAAGGCCGAGCGCAGCGAACGGGAGGCATCGGCGCCGTAGGCAAACTTCCACCAGAGGTGGTTGGCATATTCGACATGCTGGTAACTGAAGAAGATCATCCACACCATGGCACCAACAGCCCCCAGAATCGCCATCAGCGAGGTGGTGGTGAAGGGCGAGTCGAGCAGTGTGGTGTGGCGGTAGAACTCGTGTCGGCACAGCAGCAGCGTCAGCGCGGTGGCGAAGAGCACCAGCCCCTCTTCATAGTCGATGCCCTTGATCAGCGAAAACAGCGCCCCGCTCAGACAGAGCAGCAGGGCCAACAGATAGGCGCCATTGAGCTTGCGGTACAGTCCATGCGCGACGATCAGCAACCCGAGACCGACGACCGAAGAGAGCAGGTGGGAGATCTCGACCAGCGGCAGTGCGACAAACACCCTGATCAGCGCCAGCCGCTCGGGGGTTGCTGGCGTGGCCGACGAGAGCAGCAGCACCAGACCGCTGGCGAAGACCATCACCGAAGCCAGATAGGGCACAGACCGGCCACCCAGCGACTGCAGATGGTCGAGCACGGCACTCCAGGTCGGCGACGCCCGGTCACGGAGTTCCTTGAGCGCCAGCAGCAGCATCGCCAGCAACAGCGGGCCCAGATGGTAGATGATGCGGTACATCAGCAGGCCCGCACCCAATCCCTCGGCGGAGACCTTGCCCGAGAGCGCCAACAGCATGATGCCCTCGAACACCCCAAGCCCGCCCGGCACATGGCTGGTGATGCCGGCCATGACCGCCAACGCATAGACCACCATGAATTCGACGAAGTGCAGGTCGCTCGACGGAATCAAGACATAGAGGCAGGCGCCGCAACAGAGCACATCCACGACGGAAACGGCCAGTTGAAACAGGGTGAGCCGCGTCTTCGGCAGTCGAAACGACCAGCGTGCCAGCCGTACCGGTGCGGTGCGCCCATGGGCCCATGACAGCAGCAGGGCCACCGCAATGAGCACTGCGGCACCCATCGCGCGCAGCCAGGGTGCCGAAACGCCAGAGAGCGTCACCAGCAACTCTGGCCGCACCGTCAGCGCCGCGGCACCGACGATGTGGATGCCAATGCCGAAGGCGAGCATGTTGAACAGGGTCACCCGCCCGACATCCGCCGCATCCAGCCCCTTGACCACATAGATGCGGTAGCGCACCGAACCACCCGACAGCAGGCTCAGACCCAGGGTGTTGGAGAAGGCATAGCCGCAGAATGAGGCAAAGGCGACGGTTGAAGCCGGCAGGCGCTGGCCAATGTAGTTGAGCGCCGACCAGTCATAGCCCATCAGCGCCACGAAGCTGGCCAGGGCAAAGAACAGTGCCAGACCAATCTGCTGCCGGTTGAGGCTGCCGATCTCCTCCAGCAGATGGGCGGAGGTGATGCCTGCCAGCATGTGGTGGATGGCCCACAGGGCCGCGATGAAGAGTCCCAGCGAGATCAGCGAGAAGAGGTGCGGCTTCAGGCGCGACAGCAGCGGGGGCACCAGCGGTGGCCGCCTCCGGGGCGGATCGATCTGACCGACTGCGTTGTCTGAAGTCGTGATCTCTTTACGATTCATCACACCAACAGCGGCATCAGAGTGAAGGGTTCGGTTGCATCACCCATCTCAGCCACTCGACCAGTCGACCCAGCCCAGTTGCGCCGTCAGCAGGATCAATGCCCCGAAACCGATGCGATACCAGGCGAAGAGGGTGAAATCATGGTTGGAGACATAGCGCAGCAGGCCACGCACGGCGACGAAGGCGCTGAAGAAGGCGCAGAGAAAGCCGGTGGCAAACAGCGGCCAGTCGCTGAACTGCAGGGCAGCGCCATGTTTGTAGAGGTCGTAGGCGGTGGCGGCAAACATCACCGGAATCGCCAGAAAGAATGAAAATTCGGTGGCGGCCTTGCGTGACAGTCCAAACCAGAGTCCGCCGATGATGGTGGCCCCGGCGCGGGAGACGCCTGGCACCAGCGCCAGCATCTGCGCGCAGCCGACCTTGAAGGCATCCAGCGGTTTCAGTTCATCGACAGTATCGATGTGCGATGGCAAGGCGCGCCGCTCGGTCCAGAGAATGAAGACGCCACCGACCACCAGCGCCAGCGCCACCGACAGCGGATTGAACAGATAGAGCTTGATCTGCTTGATGAACAGAAAGCCGAGCAGCGCGGCCGGCAGAAAGGCCAGCAGCAGGTTCAGCACGAAGCGCTGCGCTTGCGGATCGCGGTGCAGTTGACCGAGGGTCGAGGTGAGCCGCTGGCGGTACTCCCAGCAGACCGCGAGGATGGCCCCGAGCTGGATCACCACCTCGAACAGCTTGCCGCGCTCGTCATTGAAGTCGAGCAGGTCGCCGACGATGATCAGGTGGCCGGTGCTCGACACCGGCAGGAATTCGGTCAGCCCCTCGACGATGCCGAGCAGCAGCCCGCTCAGGATGTCACTCATGCTTCACCTGCGTTGAATAAGGAAGGATGAAAAGGGCCGGCCGAACGGCCATCCGGTTCCGGCAGCCTCAGGAGGCTGCCAGTGTCAGCCATGGAAAGGGCTGATGGGTGCGGGCCACCCAGAGCAGATAGCCGAGCGTCACCAGTGATGCCACCAGCGCCGCCGTGCGGATCGTCCGGGTCTTGCCGCGCTTCAGGGCGATGGTGCCCAGCACGATGTAGAGCAGCAGGGCAAGGAATTTGGCGGTCAGCCAGCCATCGATCAGCGGATATTGGCCGATCACCACACAGAGGCCAATGGCGCTGGCCAGCAGCAGGGTGTCGATGATGTGGGGAAGCACCTTCACCCAGCGGGTCTGCAACCGCTGCGGATCGAACAGCATCCAGCGAGCACGCACCAGAAAGAGTCCAATGGTCAGTGCCACCATCAACAGGTGGGTCATCTTCAGCAGGCTGTACATCGTTCGACCTCGCAGGATAAAGCCGGGGATTGTAGTGACCGCCAAGCCTGACCGCCAGCGGTGACAATTGTGCTGCCGTGCTTGTGCCCGGTTCGATAAAGTGGTTCGATTGATCCGACCGTCAGCCCACGGCCACACCGGCAGCGGTGGCGGCACTCTTCGACCATCAGGAGAAGCCCAGGTGAAGAAACTTTCCCGCTTTCTGCTGCTGCTGACCCTCTTCAGCAACATCGCGCTGGCCGACTGCTACAAGGATGGCAAGGCCTACCCGACCGGCACCGTGATCGACGGCTTCATCTGTACCGCCGACGGCACCTGGGTCAAGGCCTGATCCAGACCCTCGCACACCGGGAACCGCCGCATGGAGGCCAAGGCCACGCCTGAGAAAAACGGCAGCAGCCGGGTCACGCTGCTGCTCGATGTCATCAGCAAGCTGGTGCCGGCGGCCGCCGTGGTGGTCGCGGCCATCGTTGCCAACCAGTTTCAGGCCGCCAACAGCGCTGCCAACCTGCTCAACCAGCGCGAGCAGGCCGACAGTGCCCTGCGTGCCGGCATGTTGCGTGACCTGATCAATCCGATCACCGCCTCGGGCAAGGATCTCGGCAAGATGCCGCTCGATCAGGAGCAACTGCTGGTCGAACTGCTGGCACTCAACTTCAACGAGCATTTCGAACTGAAGCCGCTGATGCTGCATGTCGACGGCCGTCTGGCGCGCGAGCAGTCCGCACCGAACGGGCAGCAACCGAGCATCGATGCACGCGAATCGCTGCGCTCGGTGGCCCGCCGCGTCACCCAGCGGCAGTTGGCGCAACTGACCGCCATTGGTGACCATGCCCCGGCCGAGCAGAAGAGCTGCATCTACACCTATCGGTTGAAACTGGCCCCGGCGCAGCGGGCCGCCCAGACTGCCGTCGCGCCGCCCACGCCAGCCTGCACCGACCAGCCGATCAATCAGTTTTTCGGCGATCTGATCAGCCTTGAATCACCCGATGGCGCCTACAGCCTCGCCTTCACTCTTCGACCACCGAAAAACTGGCAGGAGCAGACCTTCGATGCCCTGATGTACATCTCCGGCCGAAACAGCACGGTCCAGCAGGGCTAGCGTGTTTCTTCAGCACAGGATTTTTGCCTCACCTGGTTCGATTTTTCTTTTACCGACAACACCTTGCTGGCCGATGGCGTGCGTTTTTCGCTGGTGCTCGACCGCGTCGACGCCAGCCGCAACGAGGTTCAGGTCAAGCTGGTCTGGTTCCCGCGTGACTACTTCTCGCCGCGCGAACGCCCCGTCAACCACTTGCAGCAGCGCGAAAAGCTGGGATTGCTGCCCAAATAACCACCCTGCGGTCTGTCGGCACCGTCGCGCTGCCTTTTGTAGCGGAATCGGCTAAGCTGCCCCACCCCTGCGTCTGAAGCGCGTCACCTTTTGTCGATGCCAGACAGTCGGTTGGCTGCGGTTCTTGACGCTGAACTGCGTCATTGCCTGTCGGCCGGGATCGACGCCTGCCCAATCCAGAGAGCTCCGTTTTGCGCATCCTGTTCGCCGGAACCCCCGAATTTGCCGCCGTCAGCCTGCGGGCGCTGCTTGCCAGTCGCCATTCGGTCGTTGGCGTTCTCACTCAGCCCGATCGGCCCGCAGGCCGTGGCCGCAAGCCGCAGCCGAGCGCGGTCAAGCAGGTGGCGCTCAGCGCCGGCATCGCGCTGCGCCAGCCCGAGACGCTGCGCGATTCGGTGGTCGTCGCCGATCTGGCCCAGTTCGAGGCCGATCTGATGGTGGTGGTCGCCTATGGCCTGCTGCTGCCGGAGCCGGTGCTCGGGCTGCCGCGCCTCGGTTGCCTCAATGTGCATGGCTCGCTGCTGCCCCGCTGGCGCGGCGCCGCGCCGATCCAGCGTGCCATTCTGGCTGGCGATCAGCAAAGTGGCGTCACCATCATGCAGATGGAGCGCGGCCTCGACACCGGCCCGATGCTGCTGCGGCGGAGCTGTCCGATCCAGGCCGACGACAGCAGCGCCAGCCTGAGCCAGCGGCTGGCCGACCTCGGTGCCGAGGCGCTGCTGGCCGCCCTCGATCTGCTGGAGTCCGGTGACGCACGGTTCGAGCCTCAGGACGAAGCAAGTGCCAACTACGCTGCCAAGATCGGCAAGCAGGAGGCCGAGATCGACTGGCGCAACCCGGCCACGTCGATCGACCGCCAGGTGCGCGCCTTCAACCCTGCGCCGATCGCCTTCACCCATCTGGATCAGATTCGCCTCAATGTCTGGGCCGGTCGGCCGCTGGAGCATTCGGCCGATGCGCTGCCCGGCACGCTGCTCGGCCACAGTGAACAGGGGCTGGAGGTGGCCTGCGGCCAGGGCCGCTATGCCATCACCCAGTTGCAGTGGCCGGGTGGGCGGCCGCTCGCCAGTGGCGAGATCTGGAATGCCCGCCGCCAGCAACTTGCTGCGGGACGGCAGTTGCGCCTGCCGCTGTCGTCATGAAGGGCGCACAGTCGCCCCGCCTGCTTGCCGCGCTGGCGGTCGCCGGCGTGGTGCAGCAGGGGCAGTCGCTCGGCACCGTGTTGCCACCACTGGAGGCCCGCTGCGCGCCCCGCGACCGGGCGCTGCTGCTCGAATTGAGCTATGGCACGCTGCGCTGGTATCCCCGCCTCGACCGGCTGCTCGGTCTGCTGCTCGACCGGCCGCTGAAGCCGCGCCAGGCCAAGTTGAAGGCGCTGCTGCTGGTCGGTTTTCATCAGCTACTCAACCTGCGCATTCCGCCCCATGCGGCGATTCACGAGACGGTGGCGGCCGTCACTGGCCTGGGTGAGCCTCACGCCAAGGGGCTGGTGAACGGCGTGCTGCGCAACCTCGACCGCCACCGCGATCGATTGCTGCAGCAACTCGATGACGATCCGGTGGCCGCCACGGCCCATCCGGCCTGGCTGCTGGCGCTGCTGCGCGAAGCGTGGGGCGATGCAAGTGATCACTTACTTGCCGCCAACAATGGCCATCCCCCCTTCACATTGCGGGTCAACCTGCAACGCATCAGCCGTGCGCAGTGCCTGCAGCGACTGGTCGAAGCGGGTCTTGAAGGGGTGCCCGGCACGCTGGCCGACAGCGCCATCACGCTGCAAAGCGCCTGTCCGGTGAGCCAGTTGCCGGGCTTCGAGCAGGGGCTGGTCAGCGTGCAGGATGAGGCGGCGCAACTGGCCGCCATCCTGCTCGACCCGCAACCAGGTGAGCGCTTACTTGACGCCTGTGCGGCGCCTGGCGGTAAAAGTGCCGCGCTGCTGGAGCGGCAACCGGGGTTGGCGGAGCTGGTGGCGATCGACATCGACGCGGCACGGTTGCAGCAGGTGCGCGACACCCTGCAACGCTGCGCGCTGGATGCCACGCTGATGGCTGCCGATGCACTCGATCTGGCCAGCTGGTGGGATGGCCGCCCCTTCGACCGCATCCTGCTCGATGCGCCCTGTTCGGCCACCGGCGTGATCCGTCGCCATCCCGACATCAAGCTGCTGCGGCGTGAGAGTGACATTGCGCCACTGGCCGCCCGGCAGCGGGCACTGCTCGAAGCGCTCTGGCCCACGCTGGCCAGCGGCGGCCGGCTGCTCTATGCCACCTGTTCGGTGTTGCCGGCCGAAAACGCAGCGGTGGTCGCGGATTTTCTGGCCGACCATGCCGATGCGCGGACAGCGCCGCTGCCGATCACCGGTTCGGTCGCCAGCGCCATCGGTTGCCAGTTGCTGCCGACGCCGGGTGGTCCCGATGGCTTCTACTACGCCCTGCTGGAAAAGCGCTGAGCCGGTTCATTGGTGGTCGGGATGGCGAAAACAGTCGACCAGGTGGTCGTTCACCATGCCGATCGACTGCATCATGGCATAGCAGATGGTGCTGCCGACGAAGCTGAAGCCGGCCTGCTTCAGCGCCTTGGCCATCCGGTCCGACAATGGCGTCGTCGCCGGCACCTCGGCCGCAGTGCGAAAGCGGTTGACCTGCGGCACGCCATCGACCATCCCCCACAGGAAGGCCGCCAGGCTGCCATGTCGCGCCTGCAGCGTCAGCACCCTGCCGGCGTTGTGGATGGCCGATTCGATCTTGCGCCGGTTGCGGATCAGGCCCGGATCAGCCAGCAGCGCCTCCACCTCGGTCGGACCGAACCGGGCCACCGCCTGCGGATCGAAGCCGGCGAAGCAGTGGCGGTAACGCTCGCGCTTGCGCAGCACGGTGATCCAGGAGAGTCCGGCCTGCGCCCCCTCCAGCGTCAGCAGTTCGAACAGCCGCTGGTCATCATGCAGCGGCACCCCCCATTCGTGGTCGTGGTAGTGCAGATAGAGTGGATCATCGCCGCACCAGGGGCAGCGTTGCGGGGTCGCCTCGGTCCGATTCATGTCACTCCTTCAGGGCGAGCGGGTATAATTCCTCACTTTATCAGGACATAGGACACTCTCTTGGTCAATGCCATTCAAGCTGATGTCTCCACCTTTCAGGGGTTGATCCTCGCCCTGCAGCACTACTGGGCCGCCCAAGGCTGCGTGGTGATGCAGCCCACCGATCTGGAAGTGGGCGCCGGCACTTTCCACTGGGCCACCTTTTTGCGCGCCATCGGCCCGGAGAGCTGGAACACCGCCTATGTGCAGCCGTGCCGACGTCCGACCGATGGCCGCTATGGCGAGAACCCCAACCGCCTGCAGCACTACTACCAGTTTCAGGTGATTCTGAAGCCCTCGCCGCTCGACATTCAGGAGCGCTATCTCGACTCCCTGCGGATGCTCGGCATCGACCCCACCCTGCATGACATCCGTTTCGTCGAGGACAACTGGGAGTCTCCCACCCTCGGCGCATGGGGTCTGGGCTGGGAGGTGTGGCTCAACGGCATGGAGGTGACCCAGTTCACCTACTTCCAGCAGGTCGGCGGACTCGACTGCCATCCGGTCAGCGGCGAGATCACCTATGGCCTGGAGCGCATCGCCATGTACCTGCAGGGGGTCGACAGCATCTTCGACCTGGTCTGGGCCCGCGGCCCGCAGGGGGTGGTCACCTATGGCGATGTCTTTCACCAGAACGAGGTGGAGATGTCGGCCTACAACTTCGAGCAGGCCAACACCGAGGTGCTGTTCCGTCACTTTGCCGAGCACGAGGCGGCCTGCCAGCGGCTGCTCGACGCCAACCTGCCACTGCCGGCGCACGAGATGGTGCTGAAGGCCTCGCACACCTTCAACCTGCTCGATGCCCGCCGCGCCATCTCGGTGACCGAACGGCAGCAGTACATCCTGCGCGTGCGCACCCTGGCCCGCGGCGTGGCCGAGCGCTACTTCCACAGTCGCCTGGCGCTCGGTTTTCCGCTGGCGCCCGAACCACTGCGGCAGGAGATTCTGGCCCTGCACCGCGCCGAACAGGAGCCACACCATGGCTGAGGCCGATTTTCTGCTGGAGATTGGCACCGAAGAGCTGCCACCCAAGGCGTTGCCGGCCCTGATGCAGGCGCTGGCCGATCTGGTTGCCGCCGGATTGCGCCAGGCAGCCCTCTCCCACGGCC
>ERZ724521.1568-NODE-1568-length-10096-cov-4.651031_pt1 | contig 10096 bp, 10 predicted proteins | sample MGYA00376054_ERZ724521 | MGnify/ENA primary metagenome ERZ724521 (study PRJEB28724, sample SAMN07190883) | activated sludge metagenome | isolation source: activated sludge of sewage treatment plant in Hong Hong | place: Hong Kong | collected 2016-03-17 ... | reverse complement strand
CGGAGGATTCGCGATGTACGCGCAGATGGTCGACACGGGCCTGAAGAAGGTCGTCGACGCGGCCGAGATGGCGCCCGAGGAGCGTGCGTTCCAGGCGCGGGTCGACGCCGACGTCAAGGTCGAGCCCAAGGACTGGATGCCCGACGCCTACCGGCGCACGCTCGTCCGCCAGATCCAGCAGCACGCGCACTCGGAGATCGTCGGGATGCTGCCCGAGGGCAACTGGGTGACGCGCGCGCCGAGCCTGAAGCGCAAGGCGATCCTGATGGCGAAGATCCAGGACGAGGGCGGGCACGGCCTCTACCTGTACTCGGCCGCCGAGACGCTGGGTGTCTCCCGCGACGACCTGATCGAGGACCTGCACGCGGGCCGCGTCAAGTACTCGTCGATATTCAACTACCCGACGTTGAACTGGTCCGACATCGGCGCGATCGGCTGGCTCGTCGACGGCGCGGCGATCATGAACCAGATCCCGCTGTGCCGCTGCAGCTACGGGCCCTATGCGCGCGCCATGATCCGCATCTGCAAGGAAGAAAGCTTCCACCAGCGTCAGGGCTTCGAGTCCCTGATGGTGATGATGCAGGGCACGCCCGAGCAAAAGGCCATGGTGCAGGACGCGGTGTACCGCTGGTGGTGGAAGTGCCTGGCCATGTTCGGCCCGCCCGACGCCGACAGCCCCAACAGCGCCCAGGGCATGCGCTGGGGCATCAAGCGCATCAGCAACGACGACCTGCGCCAGAAGTTTGTGGACGCCACCGTGCCCCAGGCCCGGGTGCTGGGCGTGACCCTGCCCGACCCCGACCTGAAATGGAACGAGGAACGCCAGCATTACGACTATGGCGCGATCGACTGGGACGAGTTCTGGGCCACCGTCAATGGCCACGGCCCCTGCAACAAGGAGCGGCTGGCCACCCGCGTCAAGGCACACGAGGAAGGCCGGTGGGTGCGCGAGGCCGCGCTGGCCCATGCCGCCAAACAGAAAGCCCGCGCCCTGAAGGAGGCCGCATGACCAGCCCCGCACTGAAGGAATGGCCGCTGTGGGAGGTGTTTGTCCGCAGCAAGCAGGGCATCGAGCACAAGCACTGCGGCAGCCTGCACGCCAGTGACGCGCAGCACGCGCTGCAAATGGCGCGCGATGTGTACACCCGGCGCCAGGAAGGCGTGAGCATCTGGGTCGTGCCGTCGGCCGCAATCGCGGCCAGCGAGCCGAACGACAAGGCCGAGTTCTTTGACCCGGCCGCCGACAAGGTGTACCGCCACCCCACGTTCTACGAGATCCCCGACGAAGTGGGCCACATGTGATGGACATGCGCACCACCTCCGCGCAGGCGCCGCTGGGCTACCTGCTGCACCTGGCCGACACCGCGCTGGTACTGGGCCAGCGCAACGCCGAATGGTGCGGCCACGGCCCCGCGCTGGAAGAAGACATCGCACTGGCCAACATGAGCCTGGACCTGATCGGCCAGGCGCGCCTGCTCTACCAGTACGCGGCCGAGCGCATCAATGCCGACCCGGCCCTTGCCGCCGCCCACGCCCACCTGACGGGTGCGCGCGTGAACGGCGCGGTGACCGAAGACACGCTCGCCTACTTCCGCGACACGCACGAATTCCGCAACGGCACGCTGGCCGAGCTGCCGCACCATGGCCCACTGGCCGGCACCGCGGCCGCTGTGCGCGACTACGCCACCACCATCGTGCGCAACTTCCTGTACAGCGCGCTGATGGTGCTGCTGTGGGAACGCCTCGAACAGTCCACCGACGAGCGGCTGGCCGCGATTGCCGCCAAGTCGCTCAAGGAGGTGCGCTACCACCTGCGCCATTCGCGCGACTGGCTGCTGCGCCTGGGCGACGGCACCGACGAGTCGCACCGGCGCACCCAGGCCGCGCTGGACCACCTGCTGCCGCATACCCAGGAGTTCTGGACCACCACCGCCGCCGAGACGCAGGCCGCCGCCAACGGCGCGGGCGTTGAACCGCAAAGCCTCAAGCCCGACTGGGAGGCCATCGTCCACAGTGCCGTGGCCGAGGCCACGCTCACCCTGTCCGCCACCACGGGCTACGTGACGCAAGGCAAGCACGGCGTGCATTCCGAGCACCTGGGCTTTGTGCTGGCCGAGATGCAAAGCCTGGCCCGCACCCACCCGCAGGCCCGCTGGTAAGCCCATGGGCCTGGCCACCGCACAGCCTGCCGTCCAAAGCGACACCGTGGCCCGCGCCTGGGCCGCGCTGGCGCCGCTGACCGACCCGGAGATTCCGGTGGTCACGCTGCGCGAGCTGGGCATCCTGCGTGACGTGCGGCAGGGCGCGCAGGGCCTGGAAGTGGTGATCACCCCCACCTACAACGGCTGCCCGGCCATGCAGCAGATCGAGGACGACGTGCGCGCCGCGCTCTCCGCCCAAGGCCTGGAAGGCAAGGTCATCACCCAGCTTGCGCCGGCCTGGACCACCGACTGGATGTCACCCGCAGCCCATGACAAGCTGCGCGCCTACGGCATCGCGCCGCCGCATGCCTGCGACACCCCCGCTGCGGATGCTGGCAACGTGGTGCGCTTCACGCGACGCCTGGCGCCGGCCAGCGTGGCCTGCCCGCAATGCGGCTCGGCCAACACCACAGAAACGTCCCACTTCGGCTCCACCGCCTGCAAGGCGCTGTACCGCTGCCTGGACTGCCTGGAACCGTTTGACTACTTCAAGCCGCACTGAGCCCCCGCCCGCCATGACCGCTGCCCCCCGCTTTCACCCCCTGCGCGTTGCCCGCGTCTCGCCAGAATCCGACGGTGCAGTGGCCGTGGCGCTGGCAGTCCCGCCCGCGCTGCGCGACAGCTTCCGCTTCGAGCCCGGCCAGTTCCTCACGCTGCGCACCAAGCTGGCGGGGCAGGACGTGCGACGCAGCTATTCCATCTGCTGCCCGCGCGCGCGGCTGGACCAGGCGGGCGAGCTGGAAGTCGGCATCCGCGCGGTGGACGGTGGCCTGTTCTCGAGCTGGGCCACCACCGCCTTGAAGGCTGGCGACACACTGGAGGTGATGCCGCCCGATGGCCGCTTCACGGTGCGCCGGCCCCGCGCGCTGCACCGTGTGGGCTTTGCGGCGGGCTCGGGCATCACGCCCATTTTGTCCATCGTGGCCACCACGCTGGCCGAGCAGCCGGCGTCAAAGTTCACGCTGGTCTATGGCAACCGCCGCATGGCCAGCGTGATGTTCAACGAAGCCCTGCAGGACCTCAAAGACCAGTACCCCGACCGCCTGACGCTGGTCCACATCCTGTCGCGCCAGGCGCAGGAAGTGCCGCTGCTGGAAGGCCGCATCGATGGCCCCAAGGTGCAGGCCCTCATCGACACCCTGCTGCCCGTCAAGAGCATGGACGAGGTCTTCATCTGCGGGCCCGAGGGCATGATCGAAGCCACCGAGGCCGCCCTGCTGGCCGCTGGCGTGCCGGCCGACCGGGTGCACACTGAGCGCTTCACATCGGCCCAACCCGTTGCTGCCGGCGGCCCGCGTCCGGCGGCGGCGCCGCGCGCCCCGCAGGGCGAGGTGGAGCTGACGGTGATGCTCGATGGCCGGCCCCATGTGCTGCGCATGGGCCGCGAGGAGCATGTGCTGGACGTGGCGCTGGACGCCGGGCTAGACCTGCCCTGGTCGTGCCGCGGCGGCGTGTGCTGCACCTGCCGCGCCAAGGTGATGGAAGGCAGCGTCACCATGGACCGCAATTTCACGCTGGAGCCCTGGGAGATGGAACAGGGCTTTGTGCTGAGCTGCCAGGCCCGCCCCGCCACCAGCAAGCTCGTCGTCAGCTACGACGAGCGCTGACGCAAAACCCGCCCCTAAACTTGGGGCATGGTTCAACAACCGGCCAGCCACCGCCTCGCCTACGCGCTGATCTTCATCACCCCGGCGCTGTGGTGCGTCAACTACCTGGTGGCGCGCTGGTCGCCCGGCGTGGTCGCGCCCAATACCCTGGCCTTCGGCCGCTGGCTGGTGGCGGCCCTGCTGCTGGGCGCGTTTACCGCGCCCGAACTGTGGCGCCAGCGCGCCCTGCTGCGCGCACAGTGGCAGCGCTTTGTGGTGCTGGGCGCCCTGGGCATGTGGATTTGCGGCGCCTGGGTCTACATCGCGGCGCGCACCACCACCGCCACCAACATTGCGCTGATTTATTCCGTCTCGCCGGTGCTGATTGCGCTGGCCTCGGTGCTGTGGCTGCACGAGCGCTTCAGCCAGCGGCAGGCGCTGGGCGTGGCCATTGCGCTGGCCGGTGTTGTGCACGTGATCATCAAGGGCCACTGGAATGCCTTGGGCGACGTGCAGTGGGTGCCCGGCGACCTGTGGATCGTGGCCACCACCACCGCCTGGGCCGGCTTTGCGGTGCTGCAGCGGCGCTGGCCCACGCCGCTGGGCACCGCCGCCCACCTGTGCGCCGTGGCGGTGGGCGGGCTGCTGGTGCTGCTGCCCTTCACCGTGTGGGAACTGCTGCAGCCGGGCCAGCCCGCCATCGGCCGGCAGGCCTTGGGCCTGATGCTGCTCGCCGGCGTGAGCCCCGGCGCAGCGGCATTCTGGTGCTATTCGTATGTGCAGCGCCAGCTGGGCGTGGCGCGCGCGTCGTCGCAGCTGTACCTGGGCCCGCTCTATGGCGCGGCCATGGCCTGGCTGTTCCTCGGCGAGCCGGTGGGCTGGCACCACGCCGTGGGCGCGCTGCTGATCCTTCCCGGCATCTGGCTGGTCAGCCAGAAAGCCGGCGGCAAATCTCCAGCGTCGTAGCGGCCTGGTTCATGGTGTAGAAGTGGATGCCCGGCACGCCCGCGTGGCGCAGCTGGTCGCACAGATCTGTCACCACGTCCAGCCCGAAGGCCTTGATGGACGCCGTGTCTTCTCCGTACGCCTGCAGCCGCATGCGGATCCAGCGCGGGATTTCGGCCCCGCACGCGTCCGAGAAGCGCATCAGCTGGGTGGAACTGGTGATCGGCATGATGCCCGGCACCACCGGCACCTCCACGCCCACCTTCAGCAGGTCGTCCACATAGCGGAAATAGGCGTCGCTGTTGAAGAAGTACTGCGTGATGCCGGAGTCCGCCCCGGCCTGCACCTTGGCGGCAAACGCCTCCAGGTCGGCCATCGGCGACTTGGCCTGCGGGTGTGTCTCAGGATACGCCGCCACCTCGATGTGGAACTGCCGGCCGGTCTCGGCGCGGATGAAGGCCACCAGGTCGCTGGCGTAGCGGAACTCGCCGCCCAGGCCATAGCCGCTGGGCAGGTCCCCGCGCAGCGCCACGATGCGCTTCACGCCTGCGGCCGCGTAGGCCGCCAGCCGCTCGCGGATGGACGCCTTCGACTGGCCAATGCAGCTCAGGTGCGGGGCCGCGGCCACGCCCTCGGCCATGATTTCAGTCACCGCCTGCAAGGTGCCGTCCTGCGTGGAGCCGCCCGCGCCGAAAGTGACCGAGCAGAACTCGGGCTTCAGCGCATACAGCTGCTGGCGTGCAGCGCGCAGCTTCTCGGCGCCTTCCGGTGTCTTGGTCGGGAAAAATTCCAGACTGATCGGGAGATTCATCGTTCCCTCCTCATCGTGTTGCGTACACAAAAAATTCGCGGTTGCCATCGCCCCCGCTGATCGGGCTGTCGAGCCAGCGCCGCACCTGCAGGCCCAGCGCCGCACAGGCGGCACGGATGCGCTGCTCCACCACCGCGTGCAGGGCCGCGTCTTTCACCAGGCCACCCTTGCCCACCTGTCCCGGCTGCAGCTCAAACTGCGGCTTGACGAGCATCAGCAATGCGCCGCCGGGCTGCAACAGCGGCACCAGTGCCGGCAGCACCAGCGTCAGCGAAATGAACGACAGGTCCCCGGTGATCAAGCCAAATTGGCCTCCAGCCCTCGCCAGGCCTGCGTGGGTCGCTATCAAAACTGTAGCGTCCAACTCGCGGGCATTTGTCTTTTCCAGGCAGGTGACGTGCGGGTCTGCCCGCAGCCGCGGGTGCAACTGGCCGTGGCCCACGTCCACTCCCACCACGTGTTCCGCGCCGTGCTGCAACAGGCAGTCGGTGAAGCCGCCAGTGGACTGCCCCACGTCAAGGCAGGTCAGGCCCGTCACGTCCACACCGCTGTCGCGCAAGGCGCCTTCGAGCTTCAGGCCGCCGCGCGACACGTAGCGCGACTCGGCCGTGTCCAGCAACTGCAGCTCGGCCTGCGCCGGCAGCTCGTCGCCGTTCTTGGCCACACCGCGCCAGGGCTGTGCACCCAGGCGCCACTGCACGCCCGCCGCGATCAGCCGCTGCGCCTGCGAGCGCGTCGCGGCCAGCCCGCGTTCCACCAGCAGCTGATCCGCTCGCATGCAATGCCTTGTCGTTGCGATACTGCCCGCCGCCCCTTCCAGGGACACCGTGGAACCGGCTTCGCCGGGCCACTGGTGTCGCCCCCTTGAGGGGGAGGCGCCGCAGGCGCTTCGGGGGTGGTTCAATACCTGTAGGTCGCAGCCTTGTACGGGCCCTGTCTGCTCACGCCGATGTAGGCGGCCTGCTCTTCAGTCAGCTCGGTCAGCTGGGCGCCCACCTTCTTCAGGTGTAGGCGTGCGACCTTCTCGTCCAGGTGCTTGGGCAGCACATAGACCTTGCCCGGCTTGTAGTCCTTGCTCTTGGTGTACAGCTCGATCTGCGCGATCGTCTGGTTGGCAAAGCTGGACGACATCACGAAGCTCGGGTGGCCGGTGCCGCAGCCCAGGTTCACCAGACGGCCCTTGGCCAGCAGGATGATGCGCTTCTCGGGGTTCTTGCCCTTCTTCGGGAAGATCACATGGTCCACCTGGGGCTTGATCTCTTCCCACTTCAGCTTTTCCAGCGAAGCGACGTCGATCTCGTTGTCAAAGTGGCCGATGTTGCAGACGATGGCCTGGTCCTTCATGGCGGCCATGTGCTTGTAGGTGATCACGTTCTTGTTGCCGGTGGCCGACACAAAGATGTCGGCCTTGTCGGCGGCGTAGTCCATGGTCACGACCTTGTAGCCTTCCATCGCGGCCTGCAGGGCGTTGATCGGGTCGATCTCGGTCACCCACACCTGGGCACTCAGCGCGCGCAGGGCCTGGGCGGAGCCCTTGCCCACGTCGCCATAGCCGGCCACCACGGCCACCTTGCCGGCCACCATCACGTCGGTGGCGCGCTTGATGGCGTCCACCAGCGACTCGCGGCAGCCATACAGGTTGTCGAACTTGCTCTTGGTGACGGAATCGTTCACGTTGATGGCGCGGAAGGCCAGCGTGCCCTTGGCAGACATTTCGTTCAGGCGCAGCACGCCGGTGGTGGTTTCTTCCGTCACGCCAATGATGTTCTTCAGGCGGCGGCTGTACCAGGTCGGGTCGGTCTTGAGCTTGGCCTTGATGGCGGCGAACAGCTCGCGCTCTTCCTCGCTGCCGGGCTTGGCCAGCACCTTGATGTCCTTTTCGGCCCTGGCGCCCAGGTGCATCAGCAGCGTCGCGTCGCCGCCGTCGTCCAGGATCATGTTCGGGCCTTCGGTCTTGCTGCCACGCGGGCCGAACTCAAAAATGCGGTGGGTGTAGTCCCAGTAGTCCTTGAGCGTCTCGCCCTTGTAGGCAAACACCGGCGTGCCTTCGGCCACCAGCGCGGCGGCGGCGTGGTCCTGCGTGCTGAAGATGTTGCACGAGGCCCAGCGCACCTGCGCGCCCAGCGCCTGCAGCGTCTCGACCAGCACGGCGGTCTGGATGGTCATGTGCAGCGAGCCGGTGATGCGCGCGCCCTTGAGCGGCTGCGCCTTGGCGAACTCTTCGCGGATGGCCATCAGGCCGGGCATCTCGGTTTCGGCAATGCGGATTTCCTTGCGGCCCCAGTCGGCCAGCGACAGGTCGGCAATGGCGTAGTCAGGGTGCAGGGGTTTGAGAACAGCGCTCATGGTCACTCCAAAAAAATGAATTTTTGCGAACCACTGCCGTAAGGGGAACTCACCTCACAAGAACAGTGGGTGAGCGTCGTTGCGGGATTGGAATCCGAGCCTCACGCCGTGCATCTGATGCGATGTGGCGCTGCAACGCTCCTCGGAATGCACAAATTATAATCAAGCCCTTGTCCCGCGCGCCCTGCCGCCCCGCCCACCCCCGGAGTTAGTGTGTCTTTCGCCTCTGAAACACGGCGCCGCCGTACCTTTGCCATCATCTCTCACCCCGACGCGGGCAAGACCACGCTGACCGAAAAGCTGCTGCTGTTCTCCGGCGCCATCCAGATTGCCGGCGCCGTGAAGGGCCGCAAGGCCAGCCGCCATGCCACCAGCGACTGGATGGAGATTGAAAAGCAGCGCGGCATCTCGGTGGCCAGCTCGGTCATGCAGATGCTCTACCGCGACCATGTCATCAACCTGCTCGACACGCCCGGCCACAAGGACTTTTCAGAAGACACCTACCGCGTGCTGACCGCCGTGGACTCGGCCCTGATGGTGATCGACGCGGCCAACGGCGTGGAGGCGCAGACCCGCCGGCTGATCGAGGTCTGCCGCCAGCGCAACACGCCCATCATCACCTTTGTGAACAAGATGGACCGCGAGGTCCGCGAGCCGCTGGACATCCTGGACGAGGTGGAGCGCGAGCTCGGCATGCCCTGCGTGCCCATGACCTGGCCGGTGGGCAAGGGCAAGAATTTCGGCGGCATCATGAACCTGCGCACCCAGGCCATGACGGTATTCGAGTCCGGCAGCGAGCGCCGCCCGCAGGACTTTGAAACCATTCCCCTGGCCGAGCGCGACACATTGCTCCAGCGCTTTGCGCAGGAGTTCCCGGCCTCGGAAGAAAGCATGGAACTCGCCGTGGGCGCCTCCCCCAGCTGGGACCACGCGGCGTTCCTGGCGGGCCGGCAGACGCCGGTGTTCTTTGGCTCGGGCGTCAACAACTTTGGCGTGATGGAGGTGCTGGACGCGCTGGTCGACCTGGCGCCGCCGCCGCAGCCGCGCAGGAGCTCGCTGCTGGTCAATCGCCAGCCGGTGGAAAAAATCATCGAGCCCGACGACGCTGCGTTCTCGGGCGTGGTGTTCAAGGTGCAGGCCAACATGGACGCCAACCACCGCGACCGCATTGCCTTTGTACGCATGGCCTCGGGCAAGTACACGCCGGGCATGAAGCTCAAGGTGCAGCGCACCGGCAAGGAGCTGCGGCCCACCAGCGTGGTCACCTTCCTGAGCCAGCGGCGCGAGGCGGTGGACGAGGCCTATGCCGGCGACATCATCGGCTTCACCACCCATGGCGGCGTGCAGCTGGGCGACACCATCACCGACGGCGCCAACCTGCAGTTCACCGGCCTGCCCTTCTTTGCGCCCGAGCTGTTCATGACGGTGCTGCTGAAGAACCCGCTGCGCACCAAGCAGCTGCAGCAGGGCCTGGCCCAGCTCGGCGAAGAAGGCGCCATCCAGGTGTTCCGCCCGGAGGCGGGTGGCGCCATGCTGCTGGGCGCGGTGGGCCAGCTGCAGTTTGAGGTGGTGCAGCACCGGCTCAAGGCCGAGTACGACGCGGACGTGCGGCTGGAGAGCTGCCAGTACACAGGCGCGCGCTGGATCACGGCCGACACCCCGGCCGAGCTGCGCGCCTTCACCGACGCCTACCCGGCCCGCATGGCACGCGACGCCGCCGACACCCTTGCCTACCTGTGCACCAGCCCGTATGACGTGCGGCTGGCGCAGGAGCGCTTCCCCAAGATCCATTTCCATCCGCTGCGCGAGCACGCCGGGTTGAGCCTGGGCAGCGCAGGCTGAGCGTGCGATGTCGCCACTGAGCCAATGGCCCGAGGCCGACCGCCGGCAGATCCTCGGCGTTTTCACCGACATTGACGACACGCTCACCACCGACGGCGTGGTGCCACCCTCCACGGTGCAGGCGCTGGCAGACCTGAAGGCCGCCGGCCTGCACGTCATTCCCATCACCGGCCGGCCGGTGGGCTGGAGCGAGCCCTTCGCGCGCGACTGGCCGGTGGACGCCATCGTGGCCGAGAACGGCGCGGTGGCCCTGGTGCACGAGCCGCCGCGCGGCCTGCACAAGCTCTACCTGCAGGACGCCGCCACGCGCGAGCGGAACTACCGGCGCATGCAGCAGGTGGCTGCGCGCATCGTGCGTGAGGTGC
>ERZ724521.1567-NODE-1567-length-10101-cov-4.823512_pt1 | contig 10101 bp, 9 predicted proteins | sample MGYA00376054_ERZ724521 | MGnify/ENA primary metagenome ERZ724521 (study PRJEB28724, sample SAMN07190883) | activated sludge metagenome | isolation source: activated sludge of sewage treatment plant in Hong Hong | place: Hong Kong | collected 2016-03-17 ... | reverse complement strand
AAATATTGACTTGTTAGACAACACGGGTCGTTTGCTGTCAGCAACCCCCACAGAGCCGCCTCCCTCCCAGGCATTGCTCCCGCTGAATGGAACACCGAACGGCATAATTTTCCTTCGGGCAACATGGTCTGACGGGAAAACCAGCGCAAAGACTTTTGTTAAGGATTGATTGCCCTACTTTTGCGGTTCTTTATCGCAAACTGACATGAACATTCCACCCGGAACAAAAATTACCATTACCGGCGACCTGGGTAGCGGCAAAAGCGCCGTCTCCCGGATTTTGTGCGAACGAACAGGATTCGAATACGTATCTACCGGACGAATACAACGCCAACTTGCCCAGGAAATGGGCCTCGATACCCTCGAGATGAACCGCCGCGCCGATACCGATCCCAGCATTGACCAGCGCATCGACGGTATTTTTGTCGACCTGGGCAAGGACCCCAAAGGATATGTCGTAGACAGCCGCATGGCCTGGTTTTTCCTTCCCGGATCATTTAAGGTATTCCTGCAGGCAGATGTAACTGTCGCTGCCGGGCGCATCATCAGCGATCCGACGCGGAAAAGCGAGGAGTATGAGACGATTGAAGAGGCCGTCCAGAAAATACTCGCTCGGAAACAGAGTGAAAACGATCGCTTTTTGTCCAAATATGGCGCTGATTGCGCTGATATGAACAATTTCGACCTGGTGGTCAGTACCACGCAGCGCAGCCCGGAGGCCGTAGCGGAAATTATCCTGAAAGCAGTACAGGCCAAAGCGCAAGGCAAACCCTATGAAAGACTCAACTGAGTCTCCGGCAACCTCAACCAAAAGATTTTATCGGTGTTTACACCTGAGCGTACCGCCGCGATAGTCACAAGCCATACAACATGCCAACCATATCCATCAACCTGAAAGAAGGAACCATTGAAAAACCGCAGGAGGTAATCGTAGGAATAGACCTGGGTACCACCAACAGTTTGGTGGCCTTTATGAAAGACGGACAACCGGTATGCGTGCAAGACAGCGCCGGTAAAAGTACGCTGGTGCCTTCTGTGGTCCACTTTGCAGATAACGGCGCCGTCACGGTAGGAGACGCCGCAAAAGAAATGCTGGAAACAGACCCGGCCAATACCATCTATTCTGTAAAAAGGCTGATGGGAAAGTCGTTCCGCGATGTGGCCGGCATGAAGGGCTATTTCGGATACCAGATCATCGACGACGATACCGAATCGCTGGTTAAAATTCGTGTAAAGGACCGTTTTTATACCCCGCTTGAACTCAGCGCATTGATCCTGAAAGAGTTAAAGGCCAGGATCGAAAGCGAACTGGATATGGAGGTAACCAGGGCAGTCATTACCGTACCCGCCTATTTTAACGACAATCAACGTCAGGCTACCCGCGATGCGGGGAAACTGGCCGGTCTCGACGTCCTGCGTATCGTCAACGAGCCTACGGCAGCAGCATTGGCGTACGGAATCGGCAACGCATCCCGGACTGATAAATCGGATGTTGAAACCGTTGCGGTGTACGACCTGGGCGGCGGCACTTTTGACATTTCCATCCTTCGCATCGAGAACGGCATATTTGAAGTTCTGTCTACCAACGGCGACACCTTTCTGGGCGGCGACGACCTGGACCACGCCCTGATAGAGCATATACTCGGACAACTGGACCTGGACGGATCAGCGCTGCATGCCGACAAGGCTTTTGGCCAGCAAATCCGCCTGTTTGCAGAAAACGCCAAAAAGACACTTTCCGAACGGGACTTGTTCGAAGGAGCCCTGAAAGAAAAACCAATAGCCATCACCCGCACCGATTTTGAGCAACTGATCCGGCCGCTTGTCCAGCGCACCCTGGATTGCTGCCAAAACGCACTTCGGGATGCCGGTTTCACCGCCGATGATATCGAAAAGGTTATCATGGTGGGCGGAAGCACCCGGGTACCGGCGGTAAAACAAGCCGTCGCGACCTTTTTCCGGCGACCTGTTTTCGATAGCCTGAACCCCGACGAAGTGGTGGCCCTGGGCGCTGCCGTTCAGGCCGATATCCTGGCCGGCAACCAGCAGGACTTGCTACTGCTCGACATTACGCCGCTGTCATTGGGTATCGAAACCGTCGGCGGTCTGATGGACGTTATCATCCCGCGCAATTCCAAGATACCGACCAAAGCAGGGCGGCAGTACACTACCAGCGTCGACGGACAAAAGAACCTGAAAGTCAGTATTTTTCAGGGAGAGCGCGATCTGGTGGAACACAACCGGAAGTTGGGGGAGTTTATCCTGCGCGGTATTCCTCCCATGCCTGCGGGTCTGCCGAAAATCGACATCCAGTTTGTGCTCAACGCCGACGGCATACTCCTGGTCCGGGCAAGGGAATTGCGCAGCAACCTCGAACAGCAGATCGAAATACGGCCAACCTACGGCATCAGCGAGGAGGAAATGGGCATGATGCTGCTGGACAGCATACAAAATGCCCAAACCGACATGACCGTCCGGGGACTGCTCGAGGCCCGCAACGAAGCCAATAACATTATACTTGGCGGAGAAAAGTTCCTGAAGCAGAACGGGGACATCCTTTCCGAAGAAGAGCAGGCAACTACAAACGCTTTGTTAAAACGGCTGCGCAAGGCAGCGGAGGGGCAGGATAAAGACATCATACACGCGGCCATCGAAGACCTCAACACCTATACCACCCCGCTTGCACACCGCGCACTGGACAAAACGGTGCGCGAAGCAATGAAAGGGAAAAAGGTGTTGTAAACCCGGTACAATTCAAAAAACATATCGATATCTGACTTATGAAAAGAAAGATCAGCCTGGCGCTGTTTGCCATCGTTTTGTTCTACTCGTGCCACACTGCCCAGCAACTTGCTGCGCCCGCACCGGCACAAACGCCTTCTTTTGTGACCTGGGACAAGAAAATGATCGATCTGGGTGTCGTCAAAAAGGGAGAAAAGCGGACGACATTCTTTGAATTCACCAATACCTCCGGGTCCGGGGTTCAGATAGATATTGTGGATGCATGTGACTGTACAAAAGTGGATTTCCCACGCGGCGTGATTGCGCCCGGCGAAAAAGGGAAACTTGACGTCGTTTTCAACAGCGCGGAAAAAGAGGCCGCAGAGACCATCGGCATCAACATCGTTTTCAAGCAGAATGATACAGCCGGCAACCCCCGGATAGAAGTAGTGGAGTACAAATTTGATATAGAACAATAGGCCCTAGTCCTTCGCTTCCCGCCGTTTCAGTTCATCGCGTATCTTGGCTGCCGTCTCATAATCCTCCGAGTCCAGCACCTCCTGAAGTCTGCGTTGAAGGGCTTCAACGGAATAGGTTTCTATCGCGTCGCTGTCCAGCGGGGCAGTTACTTTGGTTGTGCTGATACCGCCGCCCGCTTCATCCTGGTCCTCCAATACAACGCCGGCCGCTTCCAGGATAAAATCGTATGTAAAGATCGGGCACTCGAATCGCACTGCCATGGCAATAGCATCCGATGTACGCGAGTCGATCTCGTACAGTTCGCCGTTCTTCATACAGACCAGCCGGGCATAAAAAATCCCGTCGAGCAGGTTATTGATCACCACCTCTTTGAGTTGTACGCCAAAAGTATCCAGGGTGCTCTTGAACAGGTCGTGCGTCAGAGGCCGATTGGGCACCATACGCTCCATGGCCACAGCAATGGCCTGGGCTTCAAAACTTCCGATGACAATAGGCAGGCGGCGTTGTCCACGGCGTTCGCCCAGCACAACGGCATAGTTGTGCGACTGGGTCATGCTGTGTGACAAGGCCACAATATCCAATTCAATACGTTTCATTTGCTACGGTTTAACTGGTGAAATCGGGGTTGCAAAAGTAGAAAAGCATGCCGTTGGTTTGCTATTATCTGCACACAAAAATACAGCCTGTCTACCGCCTTTAAAACAAAATGTGCACCTGAAAGTTTGAAAAACATCCGTCCCGCCGGGCTGACATTCTGCAGGCCTCCGCAGCAAAAATCCGCAGATACACGCAGCCTGATATCAAATCGGCGGGCATCTGCGGGTTTTTGTTGCGGAAACATACGCAACATCGGCATTTCCCGAAAAATCAGGATCAATTAGCCGCCTTGAAGGCCTTGAACGCTTCGTTCAGCCGTGGCACTACCTCGAAAAGGTCGCCCACAACGCCATAATCCGCTGCCTTGAAAAACGGCGCTTCCGGATCTTTATTGATCACGACGATCACTTTCGAGTTGTTCACGCCGGCCAGGTGTTGGATAGCCCCGCTGATGCCGATCGCGATATACAGATTCGGGCGGATCGCAATACCGGTCTGCCCCACGTGCTCGTGGTGCGGCCGCCAGTCGCTATCGGCTACCGGGCGGGAGCAGGCAGTGGTGGCGCCCAGGGTTTCAGCCAGGTCTTCAACGATACCCCAGTTGCCGGGGTCTTTCATACCGCGTCCCGCCGAAACAACAATTTCAGCCTCGGGCAGGGGCACGCGTCCTTCCTGTGTCCTGACCTCCTTGACACGTATCCGGCCGTTCGACGCAGCGGCGGCGACTGTCTCCACGGCAACCGGGTTGCCCGACGATTCCGGCTTCACGGCATTACCCAACAGCGACAGCACTTTGACGGCGCTGCTGATCTCGAACTCCGCGATGGCTTTTCCGGAGAAAACCGATTTTTTCACCTTCAATTTGCCGCCATCCGTCACAGGGAGCATGTTTACACCGGAAACGAGACCTGCATCAAGGCGGACGGCCAGCCGGCCGGCGAGCGATTTGCCCGTCGACGTATGGCTGACAATGACAACCGAGGCATTGTTGCCCTTTGCCACTTCGGCAATGGTGACAGCATAAGTCTGGCTGTCGAAATGATCAAGCGCAGCGCCGGTGGCGTTCAGTACCCGGCTTGCGCCGTAACGACCGAGTTCACCGGCGTTGTCTGCCTTACCCAGGGTAAGCGCAACACAGGTGGTACCCAGCAAATCGGCAACTTTTTTACCGTAAGTAACGGCTTCAAACGCCGCTTTTTTAAGGTTGCCACGTGGACTTTCTGCAAAAACAAGAACCATTTTATGGAATGATGAATGATGAATGATAAATGATGAATACCCGGTTCAACGACGAATGGCGATCAATGACGAATGACGCTAATGACGATCAAATCACCTTTGCCTCTTCGTGCAGAAGCCTGACCAGTTCGGTCATGTTGTCGGGTTCGACCAGTTTAACGCCCGCTTTTGCCGGCGGCAGGGTGAACTGCACGGCCTTCGCCTGGTCTTCAAACGCTACCGGTTGCACTTCCTTGAGTGGCTTGGTACGCGCCGTCATAATGCCGCGCATGTTTGGAATGCGCTGCTCGGCCATTCCCTTTGCTGCGCTCACGACAAAGGGGATATCCACCTCCAGCACCTCTACCCCACCCTCGATATCGCGTTCCAGCGTTGCCGTATTGCCGTTCAGGTCGAGTTTGGAGGCATAGGAAACAAAAGGCAGGTCCAGGTATTCGGCGACCATAGCGCCTACTTCAGAGCCGTTGTAGTCGATGGTTTCCTTTCCGAAAAAGATGATGTCGAACTGTTCGCCACGGGCGTATTCGGCAATCTGCTTGGCCACGAAGGCGGCGCCTTGGGGGTCGGCATTGATCCGGACCGCTTCATCGGCGCCGATGGCCAGCGCCTTGCGGATCGTGGTCTCGTTGGCTGCCGGGCCTACATTGAGTGCGACTACGGTCCCGCCGAGCGCTTCGCGCAGTTCGCAGGCGCGCACGAGCGCGTACCACTCGTCGTAGGGATTCATGATAAACTGCACACCCGCAGGGTTAAACTCCGTCCCGTCGGCATTGAAGGATATCTTCGCCGTGGTGTCGGGTGTCTGACTGATACAAACCAATAATTTCATGAACAGCTGGTTATGGCTATATAGTGGAGAATGATTTTACAAGAGCTGGTATTTTTGTGGCGCGCAAAGGTAGGAAGTCGCGCTTTCTTGGAAAAACTTAGCGCGAACTTTCGCCAGTCAAATAACAATGACAAACGTTTATCGTTCATAATCTACTGAAAATGAACAACCGGCTACCATATCTACTTCAATTGCTCGAATCCGCTCCCGGAGATTCTTTTCTGCTTTTTGCCGTCGCAAAAGAATATGAAAAAGCCGGTGACCAATTGCAGGCGCTTGCGTTTTATGAAAAATTACGGGATACCGATCCCGGTTACGTAGGGCTGTATTACCACCTCGGAAAACTGCAAGAGCAACAACAAGCGCATGAAAAGGCTGTTCTGACGTATAAAACAGGTATCGAAATAGCGCGCAAAGCGTCTGACTTTCATGCAGTCGGCGAACTGAACGCTGCGCTGTTAAATTTAGAAGACCCGGAAGAATGAACAAAATCTTGATCTCCCTTAAAGGATTGTTGTGCTGCTCGCTGGCACTCATGCTGCTGTCGGCAAAAGAGAGCGGATGCCGGCGGCATGTGCCCCTCAAGCCCGCCAAACCTGCAACGGAAGTCAGGCCGGCCGATTACCTCGTCAAAGCGCTGAACCGCCGCGACATGTCGGATATCCGCACCCTGACCGCGCGGGCGCAGGTATTTGCCGAAGGAGAAGGGCAGTCCATCTCCGCCAACGCCAACATCATCTGGATTCGCGACAGCGTGTTGTGGATCAACGTCCGCAAACTCGGCATCGAGGCCGCCCGGGCGCTGGTCACCAAAGATTCCGTGTACCTGATCAACCGGCTCGACAAAACCTATTCGATAAAAGGCCTGGAATCGCTGCAACGGCAATACAACCTGCCTGCCGGTTTCGGACTGCTTCAGCAGGCCGTACTCGCTTCGGCATGGTTTTTTCCCGATATTCAATTGCAAGCCGACATTAAAGACGACCTGCACCGCCTGAGTGGTTCCAATGGACAATCGGGCGCAGAATACCGTCTGGAAGAAGGATCATATCTCTTGCGCAGCGAGTCGTTCCTGCAACCGAAGGACGTGCGCATGGTGACCCTCGGTTTTGCCGACTATAAAAATTTGCCAGGGGCGGGCCCCTTGCCCTATCTTCGCAGCATAGAGGCCTACAGTCCGGAAACAGGCTCCGTGCGCGTTGAACTTCAACTTTCAGATGTAAAGGTGAACGTACCTGAGCAATACCGGTTTGAAATACCTGAACACTATGAGCAAGTGCATTAAGTATTCGTTTTTTGCCTTTTTCTTCCTGATTCCCCTGCTGGCGTTTTCGCAAAGCAAAAAAGAACTTGAGGCAAAGCGCAAAAAACTGATCCGCGACATCGAGGTGACGGGAAAACTCCTCAAAAAAACCACCAAAACAAAAGAATCCACCTACGACCGCTATGTGGCGCTGCAAAGCCAGATCGAACGCCGGGCCAGGCTGATCGAGACCATTGAACAGGAGATCAGCAACGCCGAGCAGGGAATCGAACGCAATTCAACCGTAATCGCCTCCCTGACAGGCGATATTAAAAAAATGCAGGACGAATACGGGCGCACCATCCGCTCCGCATTTCGCCGAAAAACGCTGAGCAACCCGCTGCTGTATATCCTTTCCGCCGAAAGCCTCAACCAGGCCTTTCGCCGCTGGCTTTTCCTGCGCAAATACGACAAGTTCCGCCGCAAACAGGCCGACGCCATCGCCTTTACCAGGGATATGCTGGCCAGAAAGGTGTCGGCACTCGAAGAAACCCGCCGCGAAAAGGAGAACCTGCTCATTTCCCTGCGCAGCCAGAAGACCCTGCTTACTGTGGAAATGGCCAATAAAAACGACCTCCTGAAAACGCTTTCACAGGATGAATCCCGGCTCAAATCGGATCTCCAGCGCAAGCAGTCGGCCCACGAAGCGCTGAACAGGGCCATCGAAAAGGTTATTCAGGAAGAAGTGCGCAAACAGGTGGAAGAGGCCCGGCGAGCCCGGCCTGCCGCGCCTTCAAAGCCCAATACCTCGACAGCCGGAACCAACAACAACGCCGCACAGCAACAGGCATCTGCGCCTGAAATAGTGGAAGACAACCTTTCCATGGCCTTCCGGCAAAAGCGCGGCCAACTGCCCTGGCCGGTGGAAGACGGTTTTGTTTCAAAATCGTTCGGGCGCCAGAAACACCCCACACTCAAGAATATCGAGATCACCAACAACGGTATCGACATCCGCACGGAGGAGTCTGCCGACGTGCGTTCCATCTTCGACGGCAAGGTCGCCGGGGTGCAATTCATCCCGGGCCACGACTACACGGTGATCATTCAGCACGGCAACTACTACACCGTTTATTCCAACCTCGGTGAGACCAACATCGCCAAAGGCGACCAGGTAAAAGCCCGGCAATTTATCGGGCGGGTCAGCAACAATGCCATTACCGGCTCCTCGGAACTGCACTTTGAGCTCTGGAACCAGAAAGAGCGGATGAATCCGGCGTTGTGGATACGGAAGTGAGGGGTAAGGGGTAAGTGATAAGTGTTGCGTTCTGTTTGTCAAACAGCAAGGACTGTTTACCTTCGTTTGTCGAACCCTGCAATTCATCCAAATCAAAACACCTCGCCGGCATGAGTTCCCCAAACATATCGAAAGAACGCCTCCTGATTTTTGTTTTGTTTATTACGACTGCCGCCTTTTTGCTGGGTTGGCTGATTGGCGGACTATCGCTCGCATTCGCTATTGCAGCGGCAAATATCCTGGTGCTTTGGATAGCCCGAAATATCTGGTTTTCAGACAAAGGCAACTATCTGATTCGAATGGCCGTTTTGGGGCTGATTAGCCTTGTTGTTGTCGGGTCCAATTCTATCTGGCAACCTTTTTTACAGGCCGCTTTTCAGTCGTTCTTCCCCAAAATCCCCTTTCCCGATTTTTCGGTTTCCGCGCTGACCTATGGTTTTTTGCTTGCATTGGCGAGCATGGTGTTTTACTTTACAAGAGACAAGACGATTCTTGGGAAAAATGAAACGCCTCTTGATCGGCATATCAAGATACCCGATCTGAATGACCGCATTAGAATGGTCTGCATTGCGCTGGCCGACGATATCCGTGACATCGACCGGAAAACAAACTGGAGCGCTCAGTACTATACTCCACTGGAGGCTGAAGTAGAAATGCAGACCAAAAACGGTCGAAAAAAGCTGGTGACTGACCTCCTGAAAGCGATCAAGAACACAGATGACCGGCTCATACTATTGCTGGGAGAGCCCGGTTCCGGAAAAAGTGTGTCGCTGCGCAAACTTTGCCTGGAGCTCAGCGACGAAAGAGAAGTGCTGAAGTCCCAGAAAATTCCGGTGTATATCAATCTTAAAGAATGGAGAGTCGATCGGGAATGGAGCGAGGAACATCCGCCCACGGTGGACGAACTGGAACAATTCGTATTTCAAAACCTCAAAAGCCGGGACAGGGTAACCAGTGATTTTTTTGACGAACATTTTAGCGCACTGTATGAAAACGGCAACCTGTTTTTTGCCTTTGATTCCTTCGACGAGATACCCGCAGTACTGGGCACCTCGCATAATTCCGAGTTGATCAATCAATTGTCCATCGTGTTCCGCAAGTTTCTTAAAGGGGCCAGACAGCCAAAGGCACAGGGGATACTTTCTTCACGCGAATTCCGCAAACCGACCGATGCCTTTGGAGCAAAGACAAACCTCCTTGTCCGCCCCTTCACTACGGACAAGATTGTCAAAACCCTCGAACGCAGTGGCAAAATATCACAGGAGACGATCCGGCAACTTTTCAAGAAACGGCTGGACCTGGTGCCACTTGCACGCAATCCATTTACAGCCGCCCTGCTATCCGAGTTTATCACACAGAATAATATCTTTCCCAAAAACCAGTCGGAACTATACGAATCTTACCTGTTCAGAACGTTAAAGACCTCCTGTCGTGACAAATTGCTAAAGAAACAAATAACCGCAGAGGAAGTATTCTCGGTATCAGGCAAGATAGGCGAGTTTATTTTCGACAAGTACGGCCTGGAAGCCCCAATTGATGAGTTGCGTGTCCACCTGAACAATGAACGCCTTGATGATGTAATCGAAATTCTGGAGTTCGCCCGTATTGGTCGCAAAAGTACCGGCGATGCTAACATGTTTAGTGAGAGTGTTCAAAAAACTGTGTCAGGTGAAAACAAACCGTATTTTTCACCAAAAT
>ERZ724521.1558-NODE-1558-length-10133-cov-4.627009_pt1 | contig 10133 bp, 7 predicted proteins | sample MGYA00376054_ERZ724521 | MGnify/ENA primary metagenome ERZ724521 (study PRJEB28724, sample SAMN07190883) | activated sludge metagenome | isolation source: activated sludge of sewage treatment plant in Hong Hong | place: Hong Kong | collected 2016-03-17 ... | reverse complement strand
CCCGCTGCACCGCCCCCTCCGGTACAGGCCCAGACGCCGTCGGCAGGCAGCAGTACGCAGTTGTATACCGTGCTGCCGGGTGACACCCTGTTTGGCATTTCCCGAAAATTCGGCGTCACAGTTGACGAACTGGTTCGGCTCAACGGCCTTTCGTCCAACAACCTGAGCATCGGCCAGGTACTGCGTGTGCATGGATCGGGAAATGTAAGCACTCCGCCGCCGGTTCAGCAACCTGTACAGCAACCCGCACAGCCGTCGTCGGGTAATACCGGGCAGACATATACAGTCGTGCGGGGTGATACACTCTTCGGGGTAGCCCGAAAGTTTGGGATGACGGTCAGTGCGCTGAAGTCGCTCAACGGCCTGGTCTCCGACGGGCTCAGCGTCGGTCAGGTACTGCGCGTGGGTGGTCAGGCGCCTGTTAGCACGCCGCAACCGCAGCCGGACCCGCCTCCTCAAACGCCTCCTCCGGTTTTTACCGGAACGGGCAATGCCCAGGTACGGCTGGAGGTGCGTCAGGAGGCTGGTTTCCGCAGATACTTCCTCACCGTTCCACTCCTCAGCGGCGGACAAGTGGTGGCCAATATGGTCGATCACGTCAATTCCCGTCATATGATCTTCCCTGATGGGATCATGTACGCGGGGCAATCGCACATGGCCCTGCTTCTTTCGGATATTGAAGCGGTCGGGCTGACCACCATGCAGGCGCGCGCGCTGCAGTATGTGTCGACCCACGAGGGCAGTTTCGACGCGATCAACAGTTATGACAAGGCGATCTTCTCCTACGGATTTATCCAGTTTGCCGGCGCAGCGGCCGTCGGCGGCAGCCTGAACCGGCTGATGGTAAGCATGGAAAACAACGCGCCTTTTGCCTTTCAGCAGATTTTCAAGCGGGTCGGAATCGATACGGAGGGATTTGGCAGCAGCGCGGTGGTTACGGTAATCGATCAAAACGGCATGCGGCACCGGGGCGACGATGCATGGCTGTATATCCAGCGCAATATACCCTTGTACGCAGCCTTTATTCAGGCGGGTTTTGAGCCTTCGCTGGTGCGGGAACAACTGCGTATGGCCAACGAGTTGTATGTGCAACCTGCGCTGAATTTCAAACTCGACGTCACCATTGGCGGTATCCACCTTTCGGTGCCCCGCATCGGCGATATATTCAGATCGGAGGCGGCACTGACGGCCATTATCGCCCTGGCGATCAACCAGGGCACAGGCGGAATGAGCAGGATACTGGCGCCCGCCGTTTCTACAGTAGCGTCGCAGCAGCGGCTACAATCCGTAAGCGCCCTCAGCCAGATTGATGAACGGCGGGTATTCGAAACGATTGCTGCCACGACAACCGACGACCGGGTCAGTAACCGGGTAAACGGTGTTATGAATTCCGGTTTGCGGTTTGCGTAAACGCGCCTCCTATTCACCCATTTTTACGATCCGGGTAGGCTCCATCAGTTCGTTGCGAACGCCGACCTGACGCAGGGTATTTTTGGCCACTTCGAGAAAGGCCTCCGATACAATGCTGTCGGTGTGCAGCACGGCGGGATGCCCCTCGTCGCCGCCTTCGCGGATGCTTTGTACCATGGGTATCTGGCCCAGAAGGACGGACCTGCTGTACTTCGCCAGTTTCTTGCCGCCGCCCTCTCCGAAGATAAAGTATTTATTGTCAGGCAGTTCTGCCGGAGTAAACCAGGACATGTTTTCTACCACACCGAGGATGGGCACATTGATCTGCGGGAGCAGAAACATGTTCATTGCCTTGATGGCGTCGGCAAGTGCCACTTCCTGGGGTGTGGTGACGAGCACCACACCGGTGACCGGCACCGTCTGCACCAGGGTCAGTTGAACGTCGCCTGTGCCGGGGGGCAGGTCGACGACCATGAAGTCGAGCGGTTCCCACAGCACATCGTTGAAAAACTGTTTGATGATGGCTGCAAGCCTGGGGCCGCGCAATACCACCGCCTGGTCCGGTTCAATGATGTTGCCAATGCTCATAACCGGAAGTCCGTATGCTTCCAGCGGCACCATTTTTACCGTACCGGTCACGTCCTTAACCTTCGGCCGCTGGCCGGCAATGCCCAGCATGGTCGGAATACTCGGGCCGTACACGTCGGCGTCCATCAATCCGACGCGGGCGCCGAGTTTTTGCAAACCGAGCGCGAGGTTGACGGCTACCGTGCTTTTTCCGACACCACCTTTACCCGAACCGACGGCAATGATGTTCTTGATATGCGGCACGATGCTCGTGCTTTCCCTGCTGTTGGGCGTGCGCGCCATGATGTGCACATTGACGTTTGCCTTGGGATATACCTCCGTAATGGCGCCGATGCAGGCGAAATTCAGTTCGGCCTTGCCCTGCATTTGCAGGGAAGGGACCACCAGTTTGAAATTGACATTTTCGCCCTCTGTTTGCAGGTCTTCCACCATGCCGGCCGAAACAATGTCGCGGCCGGTTTGCGGGTCGCGCACCTGAGCCAGCGCGGCGAGTATTTTATCTTTTTCCATGTTGTCGGGATAGTAATTACCTGCAAAGGAAATACATTTTACCCAAAGGAACAGTCGAACGCCGCCGTCCGCATGCGCATTGTTTCCACGCCCTCTGGCGACGGCTCTTTCAGAATCATGGCCTGCGCCTCGGGCATGCTGAAAACCGATCGCATATCGCGGATGCGGGCTGCCGGTACCTTCGCGTTGTGCAGCCGGGCGATCAGGTCGTCGAAAAACTGGGTCGATATGGCGACCGACAGCAGTTCATTCAGGGCTGCCCGATGGGTGACCCGCGCCTTATTGGTCTGAAAATCAGGGTTTTCGAGCAGATATTCCATGTTCAGGACTTCACACAGGCGACCGAACTGCCGCTCCGTTCCCACAGCCAGGAGCAGCCGTTGCCCGTCGGCGCAGATGAAAATATCGCCGTAAGGGGCGATATTGGGATGCTGGGTCCCCATGGGCTGCGGGATATGGCCGGCCATCAGGTAATTGCTCGCCTGGTTGGCCAAAGAGGCCAGTGCCGATTCCATCAGCGAGGTGCTTACCGTAGAACCTTCTCCTGTGCGCCCGCGGTGGATCAGCGCGAGCAAGATTGCCTCCTTGAGTTGGTGGGCCGCCAGCAGGTCGATGAGCGCAACGGGCATTTTGACGGGAAGCCGGCCGGGCTCTCCTGTCATGTACAGAAACCCCGCTTCTGCCTGCAGCACCACGTCGAAGGCCGGCCGTTCGTCTTCCGGATCGGCAAAGGCATTGAGCTGGGCATAGATCAGTTTGGGGTTCCGGTTGCGCAGGCTTTCGGCGTCCACACCCAGTCGTCGCGCCGAGGAGGGTTTGAAATTGGAAATGACGATATCCGCGTCCAGGGCGTACTGCTGAGCTATATGCAGATCGTCGGGATTATTCAGGTCGAGCATGAGGTATTGCTTTCCCCAGTTGACGCTGCAAAAATAGGCCGACACGGCTTCCGGGTCTTCGGAGGGCAAACGCCAGCCGCGCGTCATGTCGCCTCCGGTGGTTTTATTTTCTATCTTGATGACCTGAGCGCCCAACTCCGCGAAAAACATACCCACGGCGGGCCCGGCAAGCACACTGGCAAATTCGACTACTTTAAGACCTGAAAAGAATTTATTTTGCATGAGAAATAGTTGCTTCCTCCAATTGTTGACAGACTATCGAAACGGGTTATGAAAATATTCAGCACCGAACAGATCCGCGCCTGGGATGCATATACCATCCAGCACGAACCCATTGCCTCGGCCGACCTGATGGCCAGGGCAGCAAAAGTGTTTGCCGACTGGCTGGCCGGCCTTTACCCGGATACCCGGCGCCCGATAGCCGTGTTTGCCGGTACAGGGAACAACGGCGGTGACGGTGTTGTTGCGGCGCGGCTGCTGCACTGGCTGAATTACGAGGTAAAGGTATACGTTTGCGATTTCAGCGGTAAAAAGTCGGCAGATTTCTCGGCCCATCTGTCCTACAGCCCGAAAGATGTTGATATCATTACCCTGAAACATCCGGACGATTTGAAAACCCTGAACCTGCCTGAAAAGGCACTGATCGTCGATGCCTTGTTCGGCTCCGGCCTGAACCGCCCGCTGGAAGGGGAGTGGGCGCTGCTGATCGATCGTTTGAATGCGCTGCCCAACGAAATCGTTTCCATCGACCTGCCCAGCGGACTTCTGGCCGACACCGCCACACCCGGGAACAGCGTCGTCAGGGCACACAGAACCTTTAGTTTTGAGACACCCAAACGCGCCTTCTTTTTTCCGGAAAACGCGGAAAGGGTAGGGGAATGGGCCTGCGGATCCATCGGTCTGCACCTCGATTATTATACTGCGACGGAAACGCCTTTTCATTTTCTGACCCATAGCCAGGCGGCTTTGTTGTTGCGTCCGCGTGCAAAGTTCTCGCACAAAGGCAGTTACGGACATGCCCTGCTCATCGCCGGCAGTTACGGCAAGATAGGTGCGGCCGTGCTCGCCGCGCGCGCCTGCCTGCGCGCAGGTGCGGGGTTGCTTACGGTACATGCGCCGCGTTGTGGCAACATTGTATTGCAGACGACGGTGCCGGAAGCCATGTTCAGCGGCGACAGAAGGGCCCTGGTGTGGACTTCTGTACCTGAAACAAATTCCTTTAACGCCATCGGTGTCGGCTGCGGCATCGGGCAGTCGCCCGAGACAGCCGCTGCCTTTGAGACTTTAATAAAAGAAACGAATAAAGCGCTCGTGATCGACGCCGACGCCCTGAACCTGCTGGCGCAAGCCCCCGGCCTGTGGCGCTCTGTGCCGCGCAATTCCATCCTCACGCCCCATCCGAAAGAGTTTGAACGCCTGTTTGGCAAAACGGCCAACGACTTCGAACGCAATGACCTGCAGCGCCACAAGGCCCAGGAACACGGCGTATTTATCGTGCTGAAAGGCGCCCACACGGCTATCGCCTGTCCCGACGGAGCCTGCTGGTTTAACTCTACCGGCAATCCCGGCATGGCCACCGGCGGCAGCGGCGATGTGCTGACCGGCATGTTGACCGGCCTGCTGGCCAGGGGTTATGCACCGCGCGACGCGGCGCTGCTGGGCGTATTTTTGCACGGGCTGGCAGGGGATCTGGCGGCAAAGGCACTGGGGCAGGAGGCTGTAACGGCCGGTGATCTGGTGGCGTGGGTCGGGCAGGCGTGGCAGGCTTTGGAGGATATGTAGGGCAAAGTCAGAACAGGACCAGTTTTACCGGTGTAAAAAAAGCACGATTGGTCGACTCGACGTTGACAAAATATACGCCCGGATTCAATTTTTCTACGGGAATCTGGCAACTGCCATTTATCACTTCAACCGACATCTCAGCGGCCAAAAGTCCGCTTGACGAGAACAGACTGATTAAAATTTCGCCTGAATGGTTATTACCCATACTTAAATGGCATGGTGTTCCGCTCCTGACTGGATTGGGAAAGAGTAGTGGTTTCGTATCCTGGGTTAGTGTTGAGTTTTGGTTCGTCAGAGCGGACTTCCGGAATAAATTTTGATCTGTGAGTATCCAGAGGCTTTCATCGGCACTCTCAATCTCAGAAATCAGGCCTTTCCATATCAATCCTTCATCGAACCAGGTGTCTCCACCGTCAGTTGTCTTTGTCAAGTGATATTGTTTGACATATGGGCTAACACTTTCTTCATACAGGCTGTACCCGGTCATCTCATCTACATAATATTGATGGCCGTAAAGAAAAATCTGTTTTCTGTATGTTGCCCAGTTATCGTTTACATCGATTGCGTCGTGTACCGTCCAACTGGCGCCATAGTCGTTTGTGGTTAATACCTTGGGCAGATTGGGATAGTTTATTTCTGCAAGTCCTACACAGGAACCTCCTGGTTTAATATGGTATTGTTTAATTCGGTAACTTAAGGGTGTATTTGCAGTCCAGGTTTGGCCGCCATCCGAGGTGGTAAAAACTTCATAAATAGTAGATGGACCGGTGCGTACAATGATCAGGCCGTTGCTCATGTCAAAGAAATCCAGCATGTGCACTTGTCCCGAAACAAAAGGGGTTGAAACTTCTTGCCAGGTATTGCCACTATCAGTCGTTTTCAGTAACCATAAGACATTATTGGAAGGCGCTTTGTAACCATAACAAAACCCGAAACTTTCATCAACAAAACGCCCGGCACTAATATTTACCACGGCGTTATTCCATCCTCCTATATCTACGGTATCCCAGGTGGTACCACCATTGATTGTTCGAAAGAGCACCAATGAACCTGGGGTATAGGAACGAGAAAAAATGAACGCCGATGTCGAAGAGATGGGGGAGAGGCTGTTGTTTTGGCCTGGCGTCATAAAAGGAGGCGTTACATCTGCCCACTGTGCAACGGTCGGAAAGACCACCATGACGCATAAACCCGAAAGCAATAGCAGTTTTTTCATATTGTATTAAAGGGATTTTATATCAGAAATACGACCCAGACAAAGATAATCCTGCAGTCCATCAGCATTTGTTAAACAACCTGATTTGTCAGTTAATATACAATGCGTTAAAGAGAAGATGCTGGCGCAAAAATCAATTTCTTTCTCTTCATTCCCGGCATACTTTTGTCGCGGGCATTCTTTGTGTATTTATGTCAATGAACCATTTTAATCAATGCCGCACAAACGTACGAGCGTGTTCTAATAAAATTACCATGGCGAAACTCTATCTTTTCAAATCCATTCAACTTATCTGCATTGCAATTTTGATACTTCCCGTCGACCTGCCGGCTCAATGGAAACTGTCCCCGGAATACAGCGCGGATTACGAATGTACCATAGGAACTGTCGATTCATATGAGTTCAAGGCTGGTGATAAAACGGGCTTTGCCACACGCAACGATACCTTGTATTTTACCCTGCGCAGGACAATTGCGCAAAAAGCACATCAATATGCCATCCGGTACAAGTTGCTCAAGCACCTGGAATACGGAGGGTTCAGGGACCGGAAACCGGATGTTGAAGTGGAATTCCCCGTCGATCAAAGCGGAAACCTTCTGACGGAGTATTTCCGGGACAATGCTGCTGCGGAATACGATGATCTGACCGACAAAATCCACGATTTCCTGCGGCTTACCGTATTGCCTTACCCAAAAGAGGCGATGCAAAAAGGGCTGAAGTGGTCCGTACCTTTTCAATACGGCATTCGAACCTGGAAGGGTATGACATCCAGATCGCAGGAGCTGCGGTTTGAGGTTCGACAGACAACTAAAAAATACGAACGCGACTGTTTTAAGGTCCAGGTGCAATGCGGGTCGCCTGCTTTCGGCAGGAACCTGACCTTTACCGGCGACCTGTTTTACGATGTCCAAACCGGACAACTGGTTTACCTGGAATTACAGGGAACCGGTACCATTGTAGATTTTCCGACCAATAGTGAAAACCTGTTCGAAGGAAAATCCCGGGTGCGGCTTTCCCTGCTTCCTGAAAGCACCGTACACAGCGAAAAAATCGGGTTATACGAGGAAGCAGAGGCCGAACGGGCCAGGCTGACAAAAGCATACCAATGGGTTGCGCCACCCAGGTACCACACCATCGAGGCGCTTTCCTGGAGAAACCTGGATTTCGGATACATAACCACCCTGAATGGCAGGTTCGGATTTTTAGATAAATACGGGAAGGAAGTGCTGCCGCCAACATACAAATACATAACCTCCACCGGGAAAGGCGGGGTTTTTGTCTTTTCCGATGATGGCCAATGGACGTTGTATAATGATACAGGGTCAATTGTTATAGACAGCCTCACAGGCTATGACCTGGAAGGCGCCACGCGCATACTGGTCAGGAAGAAAGATCTGTATCTGTGGATTGGGACCGACGGCGCGGAATACGCCCGTTTTGAAAAGAAAGACGGAGTGGAGTACAAGGCCTTGCCCGACGATTATTTGCTTCTCAAAAAATCGGGACTTTGCGGGATCATGAATATCAAGGGAGAAATGCTCATCCCCATGACCTATGAAGACATCAGGATGGCGAAGGACCACTTCAATAACAAGCCCTATTTTATCTGCTGGAAAGACCGGCAATCCAGCCTGATAGACGACCAGGGCGTCGTCCTGGACAGATTCGAATACGGGCTTCTAAACCCCCAGTTGTTTGGAGAACTGATTGTGATTGAGGACAATTACACGGAATCGACCGCAACGGTGCGGAATTTCAGGACAGGAAAAACCCTTGTGCTGGATTGCAACAACCCGTATCCGATTAGTGCCGACTTACTGGCTTGCCACAAAAGTGATCCAAAGAATGGCGACAGCGACCTGCTTTTGGATAACACAGGCAGTATAATCAATCGGTTCAGCAATATTGGCAGCCCATACACTCAAAAACTGAATGACGGTACATCTTCTTTTGATGTATTGCGGATTGAAGTACAGGATGCCCTCCATAAAAAAGTGGGCTGGATGGATACCAAAGGTAACTGGATCAGAGAGCCGGGATATTTTGTGAGCGGACTGGACGGGTTCGGCAATTTCATCGCTTTTGATTCAACCGGCGCTTTTGGTCTGCTTACCCTGAAAATGGATACGATACTGCCCTGTCAATACAGCAGTATTAAAACCATCACACCCGACCGGTTCCTGGTCACGACGAAGAACCGCGAACAACTGATCATAAATAAGGAAGGGACCTTGTCCATACCGTTTCCTCTCGGGTATTCCCTTACGGATAAAACGATCATCAAGGGTAAGGGTTATCTCTGTCTCAGTAATTACGCCAAAAAGGTAAGCCTGTTCGACGACCAGATGCAAGAGATCATCAAACCCGACTTTGATGGAATTTATACGACGGCGCCTTACCTGGTGCCACACTTTGTTATGGTGAAGGTAAAGGGATGGGTCGGGTTGCTTAAGTGGCCCGGTTGATATTCAGGCTGTGTAAAAATCTGGGTCTTGCAGCAAAAAAAATGAGCCACCCCGAAACCCGGGATGACTCATTTTCTATGTAACGCAATCAAAATCTTACAGCAGCGACTCAATTTTGTCCTGCAGCATTTTTTTGGATTGCATGCCGACGAGTTTGTCTTTCAGTTCGCCGTTTTTGAAGATCAGAAAAGTCGGAATACCCCGAACATTGTATTGCATCGGCACCTCGGCATTGTCGTCTACATTCAGTTTGCCGACAGTAGCGCGGTCTTTATATTCTTCAGCAAGTTGCTCGACAATCGGGCCCATTGCCAGACATGGTTGGCACCATTCTGCCCAAAGGTCTACGACCGTAACTTTATCATTTTCAAGTACATCCGTCTGGAAGTTCGAATCCGTGAATTCGTATGCCATGGTAAAAAAATTAGTTGAGTGAATATGCAAGTTTGAAAAATCAAGATTAAAACACTGTTTTGACCCTGTTGTTTGCAAAGGTAACAGATTTGGCCGGGGCAACTCATGCAGTTTTATATGAATTGTCCGGGGCAATACATTTGGAGGGGGTTAGAACCACGCGACCATCTGTTCGATAAAGCGCATGAAAAGGGAAGGCATGAACACGATCGGGAAGAAAAAGCCGAATACCGCCCCAAAAAAGTGAGCCACATGGTCGATGTTGTCATTGCCCTGCCTGGCAGCGTACGAACTGTACCACAGATAAAGGATGCCAAAGATAAACCCCGGAATGGGGATGGGAATAAAGAACATCATGATCCCGATGGTTGGATCGAACAGAATGCAGGCGAACAATACGGCGGCCACGGCCCCGGATGCGCCGATACTGGCAAAACCCGGCGAGTCCTTGTATTTGAAAAAAGTGGCGGAAGACGCTGCTGCAATGCCCGCAAGGTAAAATATGAGGAACACCAGTTGCCCAAACCCGGGAAACATGGCGCCAAACCATCCTTCTACATATTTGCCGAAAAAGTACAGCGTCAGCATGTTAAAGATCAGGTGCATGGGATCGGCATGCAGAAAGCCGCTGGTCAGCCAACGGTAATACTCTCCGCGTCGTGCCTCCTGATAAGGCCAGTGCTTCATTTTCAGGAACAGGTCCTGATTATTGAAAGCCATAAAAGAAATCAGCGCTGTCACGCCGATAATAAGATAGGTGATCATTGTATGTTGTGTTGCTTATAATATTTTTTACCGTCCACCGTCCACCGTCCACCGTCCACCGTCCACCGTCCACCGTCCACCGTC
>ERZ724521.1556-NODE-1556-length-10137-cov-4.283773_pt1 | contig 10137 bp, 8 predicted proteins | sample MGYA00376054_ERZ724521 | MGnify/ENA primary metagenome ERZ724521 (study PRJEB28724, sample SAMN07190883) | activated sludge metagenome | isolation source: activated sludge of sewage treatment plant in Hong Hong | place: Hong Kong | collected 2016-03-17 ... | reverse complement strand
AACGGATGTGCGGCGGGGCCGTCGGACTGGTGCAGTCGGCAGACCTGGTGCACTCCGGTGAGAGCGGCCGTTTCGGACTAACGGATGGCCGATCTTCCCGCCTTTGAGGCAGGATCAGGACTCCGGCGACGACGGGCTCTTGCGGGTGCGCCGACGGCGGCGTGGGGGCTTCGTGGACTTCTCCGCCCCTTGAGCCGAACCCTCGTCGCGGCGCGGGGTCTTCGCGGAATCGGGCTTGCGGCGACCGCGGTTGCGATCGGAACGCTCGGGTCGACCCGGACGGTCCTCGCGCGGCGCGGCGGGCTTGAGCCGGGCCGGCGCGTCCTTCGGGATCCCGAGACCGGTGAAGACGTGTTCCGAGGTGGAGTACGTCTCGATCGGATCGGCGAAGGGCAGGCCGAGGGCCTTGTCGATCAGCTTCCAGCGGTGCAGGTCGTCCCAGTCCACCAGGGTGACCGCCACCCCGTCGGAGCCGGCGCGGCCGGTCCGGCCGATCCGATGCAAGGACATGTTCTCGTCATGCGTGCACGTGTAGTTGATGAGGAGTGTGAAGTTCTCGACGTCGATGCCGCGGGCCGCGACATCGGTGGCCACCAGGACGTCGATGTCGCCGTCCCGGAACTGCTGCAGCGCCTTCTCCCGCGCCACCTGGCCGAGGTCGCCGTGGACGGCGCCCGCCTTGAAGCCGCGATCGATGAGCTCGTCGGTGAGCTTCTGCGCCGCGCGTTTGGTCTTGCAGAAGATCATGGTCCGGGCGCGGCCGTCGGCCTGCAGGATCTTGCTGATGAGGTCCGGCTTGTCCATCGAGTGGGCACGCCACACGTGCTGCTCGATGGCGTCCACCGTGGCGGTGTCGTCGCCGGGATCGGTCGCGCGGATGTGCGTCGGCTGCGTCATGTAGCGCCGGGCCAGGTTCAGGATCTGCCCCGGCATGGTGGCCGAGAACAGCATGGTCTGCCGGGTGGCGGGAACCTTGGACACCAACTTCTCGACGTCGGGCAGGAAGCCCATGTCGAGCATCTCGTCAGCCTCGTCGAGCACAAGGGACTTGACCTGCGAAAGGTTGAGGATCTTCTGGTTGTTGAGGTCGATCAGACGGCCCGGGGTGCCGACCACGACGTCGACGCCCTTCTTGAGTTGCTCGATCTGCGGCTCGTAGGCCTTGCCTCCGTAGATGGCCAGGACCCGCGCACCTGCGTTCTTGCCGGCTTCGGCGATGTCCTCGGCGACCTGCATGCACAGTTCCCGGGTCGGCACGATGACCAGTGCCTGCGGCGCGGTGCCGCCCGGCTCGAGGCGTTCAAGCAGCGGGATGCCGAAGGCGAGGGTCTTGCCGGTGCCCGTCTTCGCCTGGCCGATCACGTCGTGGCCGTCGAGGGCCAGCGGCAGGCTCAGTTGCTGGATGCGGAAGGGGTGTGTGATGCCCTTCTCGGCGAGGGAGGCCACAGTCTCCGGGCGCACTCCCAGTTCTTCAAAGCTTGGATCGTTCAGAATCTACTCCAGGTGTGTTCCCCACAAGTGTCCCATGAGCCCTCGTCCTGATGGCGACCGGACACGGGGCAGTAGCCTTGGCGCGTGGAGACTGCTCGGGAAGAAGCGACGATCGACCTGCTGGGGGTGCTCGCCTACGGTGAGTTGCAAGCCTTCGAGCGGCTGTCCATGGACGCGGTGCTGTCCCCGGATCTGGCCGGCCGGGAGGCTGTCACCGAGATGGCCATCGGGGAGTACGGCCACTACAAGATCCTCGTCGAGGGCCTGCGCGCCCGTGGTGCCGACCCGATGTCGGCGATGCGGCCGTTCGTCGCTCCGATCGAGAACTTCCACAAGTCCACGGCGCCGGCTGACTACCCCGAGGCACTGGTGAAGATCTACGTGGGTGACGGCATCGCCGCGGACTTCTACCGCGAGGTGGCGCAGTTCCTGGACGACGACTCCCGCGCGCTCGTCGACGAGGTGTGCGCGGACCTCGGCCACTCGGCCTTCGTGGTTCCGACAGTGCGCCACATGATCTCGCAGGACCGGACGCTGGCCAGCAGGTTGTCGTTGTGGGGCAGGCGTCTGGTCGGCGAGGCGTTGTCGCAGTCGCAGCGGGTGGCAGCCGAACGCGAAGCGATGGGGGAGTTGCTCGTCGGTAGTACCGACCTCGCCGAACTCGGCCGGATGTTCGCCCGGCTCACCGACGCCCACGCCGCGCGGATGCGCGAACTCGGGCTGAACGCCTGATCACTCGGCGCCGAAGCCGACCCTGCGTGCTTCGGGCGGCCCGATCTCGATGTAGCTGAAGGTCGAGACGGGGACGAGGATCTGCCGGCCACGGACGTCGGTGATGTTGATTACGCCGTTGTCCGACACGGCCTGCTCGACCATCGCGCGGATCTCGTCGGCGGTCATCTCGACCTCGAGGCTGATCTCCCGCGGGGAGTACTGCACGCCGATCTTGACTTCGATGGGGTTCTTCGCTGCTGCCTTCGCCACGGATGACAGCCTACGTCAGGTCCGCCGGGGCGTCCCGGGCGTGGCGGCGGTGTTCGCGCTGGGCAGACGGTCAGTGGGTCTTGGGGAACCCGGACACCCCGCGCCACGCGAGCACGGACATGATCTGGGAGGCCTGGTCGCGCGGGATCCGGCCCTGCTCGCGCAGCCAGAAGCGGGCTGCGGTCTGGGCCATACCGGTCAACCCGGTGGCCACAAGCATGGCCTGGTCCTCGGGCAGTCCGGTGTCCGCGCTGATCACATCGCTGATGGCCAGTGCGCAGCGCTGGTCGGTGCCTTCCACGATCGAGCCGACGGCCGGTTCGTTCGTGAGGTCGCTTTCGAAGATGAGGCGGAAGGCGGCGGACTTGTCGTCGACGAAGGCGAAGTAGGCCTCGATCGCGGCCCGCACGCGGTGATGGTTGTCGTCGGTGCTTTCGAGTGCCTGCTGCACCCGATCGACGAGATCCTGGCTCGACTGCTCGAGCAGCGCCAGGTAGAGGTCGAGCTTGCTGGGGAAGTGCTGGTAGAGCACCGGCTTGCTCACCCCGGCACGATCCGCGATCTCGTCCATGGCCGCGGCGTGATAGCCACGGGTGACGAACACCTCCTGCGCGGAGGCCAGCAACTGCTCGCGACGTGCTTTGCGAGGCAGCCGCACACCGCGGCGGGCAGGTTCGACAGAGGACATGAACACCTATGTTACTCGCCAGTAGCATTCGTTTCTCGCACGCCCTTGTCGCGCGCGCCCCTCACTGTACCGCCGGGGTACGGTGATCCGGTGTTAGTCAGAGAGCGCGTCCCCGGTGGGGCCGAAGAAATCGCCGGGAACGAACTGTTCATCCGCGAAGTGGGAACGGGTGCCCCTGCGCTGTTCGTCCACGGCCTCGGTGGCAACTCCACCAACTGGACCGATCTGATGTGGATGCTGTCCGACCGCCTGCACTGCGTGGCACCGGACCTCCCGGGCTTCGGCCGCAGCGGACCGGCCGCCAGCGGTGACTACAGCCCCAAGGCGCAGGCCGACGTGCTCGCCGAACTGATCGAGGCCCGCTTCGCCGAACCCGTGCACCTGTTCGGCAATTCCATGGGGGGTGCCATCAGCGTGCAGCTCGCGGCGCGCCACCCGGATCTGATCCGCTCGGTGACGCTGGTGTCCCCAGCGCTGCCCGACCTGATCCCGATGCGGACCAGCATCCAGTTGCCGATCATCGCGCTGCCCGGTGTGGGGGAGAAGATCGCCACCAGGATCGCGAAGCTGCCCGTCGAGCAGCGGGTCCAGGCCACCCTCAACCTCGTCTACGCGGATCCGACCTGTGTCCCGCCGCAGCGTGTCGCCGAAGCGCAGGAGGACGCCCGGGTGCTGGCGCAGAAGCCCTGGGTCGGGGAGGCGTTCCAATCGGCGTTGCGGGGCATCCTCGCGACGTATTTCGACCGTGGTCCGGAGGCGCCCTGGCGTCTCGCCGAGCGCATCAAGGTCCCGGTCCTACTCATCTACGGCCAGCAGGACAAGTTGGTCAACCAGCGCGCGGCCAAACGCGCATCGCGGCATTTCCTACACTGCCGGGTGATGGTCCTGCCCCATTCCGGGCACGTGTCGCAGATGGAACACCCGGAGATGGTGGAGCGGGCGTGGCGGCACCTCATCGAGCCGTACGCCTGATCCGTGCGTTCTGCCGTCCACCCCGAGCCGCGGTCCTTGCCGGTGGGCCCGACTTGGTCAGACGGGGTGACGCCTGATCCTCAGCCCAGGAATTGGTAACTGGTGGCCAGCATCCCGAGGTACATGAACGGGATGGCGATGATCCCGCCCACCGTGGCCGGCAACGGCCGGCGACGGGCACCTCGCACCAGTTCGTAGGTGGCCAGGCACAGGCCGAGCTCGGGGAGCAGCACGTAGACCGCGACCCCGAGCACCATGCTCACCCCGACCGGCTCCCACAACGGGATGGTGGGTGCCAGCCATTCCGCCGCGATGAACAGTGCCAGTCCGCTGACTCCGACGGCGATGAACGCCGCCGCGACACCGCGCGCCGCTTCGACCAGCCGGCCGATCATCATCAGGGGCAGCAATGCGATGGTCCACATCCCGGCCATGAACAGCGGCATGGTTCCGATGTAGGGCGATCCCGTGTTCGGGAAGTTCAGGGTCCCCAGCACGGCGGAGAGGAACCAGTCCGGAAGGACCATCAGGACGCTCATGGGCGCCAGGACGGCCCACGTGATCCACAGCGCGTCGTCGTGGGTGCGGCGAGCCACCACCGGCACCGCGATGTTGTACACCACCACGAGCCCGAGCACCTCGATGCCGGTCTGCGCCAGGGGCAGCAGCAGCACTGCGACTGCCAGCAGTGCGAATGCGCCGTGCAACGGCAGCCATCGCGACCGTTGGGACTGCTCGACCGGTGTGTCGATGACCTGCGCCATGCGGGCAGTCTGGCACGCGATCGGCGCCCGCGCATCCACGTGACGTCCCACCCTCCTGGCGGGAACAAACCCCCCGCATGGCACGGTTATCGGAAGAAACCGCCACAAGGAGTCGCAGTGAAGCTTCCGCCGCTGGTCGAACCCGCCGCCGACCTGACCGTCGACGAGGTCCGCCGTTACAGCCGCCACATCATCATCCCGGAGATCGGGATGATCGGACAGAAGCGACTGAAGAACGCCCGGGTCCTCTGTGTGGGCGCCGGTGGGCTCGGCTCGCCGGCATTGATGTACCTCGCCGCCGCCGGGGTGGGCACGCTCGGGATCGTCGAGTTCGACGTGGTCGACGAGTCGAACCTGCAGCGCCAGATCATCCACGGGCAGAGCGACATCGGCCGGCCGAAGGCCGAGTCGGCCCGGGACGCGGTGCGTGAGATCAACCCCCACGTGAACGTCGTCGTGCACAACGAGCGCCTCGACAACGACAACGTGCTGCAGATCTTCGCGCAGTACGACCTCATCGTCGACGGCACGGACAACTTCGCCACCCGCTACATGGTCAACGACGCGTGTGTGCTGCTCGACAAGCCCTACGTGTGGGGTTCGATCTTCCGCTTCGAGGGTCAGGCCTCGGTCTTCTGGGAGTCGCACGGCCCGCAGTACCGCGACCTGTACCCCGAGCCGCCGCCGCCGGGAATGGTGCCCTCGTGCGCCGAGGGTGGCGTGCTCGGTGTGCTGTGCGCATCCATCGGTTCGATCATGGGCACCGAGGCCGTCAAGCTGATCACAGGTGTCGGGGACCCGTTGCTCGGCCGACTGATGGTCTACGACGCTCTGGACATGAGCTACCGGACCGTCAAGATCCGTAAGCACCCCGAGACCATCGAGGTCACCGGGCTGATCGACTACGACTACTTCTGCGGGACCGTCTCGGACGAGGCGGCAGAGGCCGCGAAGGACTCCACGATCAGCGTGAAGGACCTGCAGCTGATGCTCGAGCAGCGTGATCGCGGGGAGCGCGACTTCGTGCTGATCGACGTGCGCGAGCCCAATGAGTGGGACATCGTGAACATCCCTGGGGCCACCTTGATCCCCAAGGGTGAGTTCCTGTCCGGCGAGGCTCTCGCAGACCTGCCGCAGGACAAGCAGGTCGTCCTGCACTGCAAGGTGGGTGGGCGTTCGGCCGAGGTGCTGGCGCTGGTCAAGGCCGCTGGTTTCTCCGACGCGGTACATGTCGGCGGTGGCGTGGTGGCGTGGGTCAACCAGGTCGAGCCGGACAAGCCGAGCTACTGAAGTCGCCGGGCGCCCTGCTAGAGCAGTTCGTTCTTCTGCAGGGAGTTGAAGGCGAACCACCCCGGGATGGTCGGCAACCAGAAGGTCATCAGCCGGAAGAGCAGCACCGACGACACGGCGATGCCACCGGGGATCCCGGCGGCGGTCAGACCCGCCGACAGGGCGGCTTCCACCGCACCCAGACCACCGGGGGTGGGTGCGGCCTGACCGATCGTGGCACCGGCCAGGTAGACGACTGCGATCGCGGCCAGCGGAGCGGAGCCGCCGAACGCCCACACGCTGGCGATCAGACAGGCGATGTAGCCGAGGTTGAGCAGCAGGATGCCGGCGATGCCCAGGCCCAGTTTGCGTGGCTGCTGCAGCAGTGTCAGAAGACGCGGTCCCACCTGCTGGAAGATCGGGCGGATGCGACGGGTGATCCACTTGCGCGTCCAGGGCAGCAGGAGCAGGAACACCGCGGCTGCCAGGCCACCCAGCAACACGAAGATCGCCCAGGAGGGCGGGCTGAATTCGCTCTCCTGCCGGGTTCCGGCGATGACACCGAATCCGAGCAGCATGAGTATGTGCACGACGAAAGCCATCACCTGCGACACACCCACGCTCGCCGCGCCGAGTGCTGGGTGGACCCCCGCGCGCTGCAGGTAACGCAGGTTGACCGCCACGGCGCCCAGCGTCGGTGGTGAGATCAGGGTCGCGAACGACGCGGCCAACTGCGCCTGGAACGTTCGGAAGAAGTGCAGACGTTCGGGGACGAAGCCTTCAAGCGCCATGGCCGCTGCGATGTAGGTCAGGCCCGACAGTACGAGTGCGACCAGTGCCCAACCCCAGTTCGCGTCGGTCAGCAAGGTGGCCAGGTTCACCTGAGCCAACTGCGTCAGCAGGATGTAGCCGGCGACGGTGCCCGCGACCACGGTCAGCAGCATCCGGGGGCGAAGGCGCTCGAGCTCGACCTGTTCCGGGTTGGGGTTGGGGGACATCTCGAGCAGTAGATCCCGCAGTTGGACCAGGAGGTCCTTGCGCTTGCGGATGGCCCGCCGGGTCTCGCTCGACAAGGCGATGGGCTGCAGCACGCCGAGGGCCTTGGCCAGTCGCAACGGTCCGAGCACCCGCTGACCCGACGCCACGGCCCGGTCCGGATCGGTGAGCATGGACAAGGTGCACAGCAATTCCGCGAGGTCAACACGTTGGGCGACGTCGCTGGCCGCGACCGCGCCCTCTTCCGGGTGCAGCAGCCAGACCTTGCCGTTGTCGTCGCGCAGCAAGTGGCTGGCCGTCAACGAACGGTGCGTGATGCCGCGGTCGTGCAGGGACCGCACAGCCCGCCACGCATTGTCGAGATCGGTGTCGGACAGGTCCGATCCGATCTGCTCGAAGCTGCGTCCGTCGATGCGGGGGAAGGCCAGCAGCGCCGCGTCCTCATCGACTTGTACGGCAGCGAGCAGTTCCGGGGTCGGGGCGCCGGCCGCTTGACTCGCGTACGCCTGTAACGCCGTGCGTTCGAGGCGTCGGCGCATGCTCAACCGCGAGGGCGCGCTGTCATCGCGTACGCGCAGGGTGCGCCAGATGTTGGCGGCCACCCCGGCACCTTCGAGATCCCGGTCGATGACCAGGACGTTGAGGGTCTCTCCGGCCCGGGTGGTGGCGACGTAGCGGCGGCCGGCGCTGAACTCGCGGTGGGCCCTCAGGACGGTCACCGGATAGCCCACCTCCTCCAACGCGGTGGCCACCGCCAGTCCGCTCGGCCGCGTGGTCGGTGTGCCGAGGATGTACCGCATCGACAGCCCGACCACCCACCCCAGCAAGATCGACAGGGCCAGCGCCGTCGCGGTGATCCCACCGGTGACGATGTTGGCCAGCACGATCGCGGCCACGACCACGATCGAGATCGGTCCGAAGCGCGGTCGTTCGACCAGGCGGGCGATCGTCACGAACGCCACCAGGCCGGCAAGGATCGCGTTGAGCGGAGGCAACTGCCCTGGGGTCTCCTGCCCGGTGAGGGTGAGCAGCAGTCTCGGGTTGGGGTACCTGGTGATGATCCACGCGATCGCCGAGGTCAGGATGACCGCCACCACGAGGCCCGCGAGGGCTTCGGCGAGCATCCGGCCGCGGCGCCGGATCATCAGGTCGAAAGCCGCTGCGATCGGCAGCGCCAGCACGCCCAGCAGGCCGATCAGGTTGGCGGCCACGACGATGATCGACGGGATCCGGTCGGACGCCTTCGTGAGGTCACTTTCGAGCCCGGCCGCGGCTGCGGAGGCGAAGTAGGAGATCGCGAGGATCACCGCTGCCAGCGCGAAGGCCGAGAGCAGGCGCAGCAGGTCGATCGGCCGGCGCAGACGGCGCGGGATGACGTCGGCCTCGATGACCACGGTCTCGAGGTCGGCGTCACGCACCGGCGGGGGAAGTGGTGCCGCCGGTGGGGGCAGTCGGGGGCCGTCGTTGCTGGTCTCGGTCGGCGGGACCGTGACTGCGTCATCACCGGGGATGGTCGCCGAGTCCTCCTCTATGGCCGGCGCGGGTTCCGGTGCGGGGGGCGGGGCGAAAGCGGTGGTCGAATCCATCGGGGTCTGCGGCAGCGGCGACCCGCCGAGTCGCACCGTGGGCTGCTCAGCCTCACGTGGCGCCTCGGGACCCGGGTCCGACACATCGGACGCCGGCGCGCGGGACTCGCCGTTGGTCACCCTTGCATGGTGTCAGATGAATGGCGATGTGCCCGGCGGCCGTGCGGGGTTTGCGGGCTGTCTGTCCCACCCGTGTGGTGTGCTGGTGGCATGGCCCAGGGGATCGGACTCAACTGGCCGCAACCGCAGACCTCGGCGTTCGAGCCCGACGCTGCGCAGCGCGCGGTCATCGAGCATGAGCACGGTCACCTGCGCGTGCTGGCGGGCCCGGGGACGGGCAAGACCAGCGTCATCGTCGCGGCCGTCCAGCACCGCATCCAGCGCGGACAGCCTGTCGGATCGATGCTCGTGCTCACCTACGGGCGGATGGCCGCCCGTGAACTGCGCGACCGATTGACGTCCGGGGACGGTCCCGTGCCGGTCGCCACCACCTTCCATGCCCTCGCCCATCGCCTCCTGCAGCAGGAGGACCCCGCGATCCGGCTGATGGGGGCACCGGAACAGGAGACGGTACTGCGCGAGATCCTGCGCACGTCCTCACACGTACCGGTCGCGCTTGAACAGGCCCGGAACAGTCGCGGGCTGACCGAGGAGATGCGGTCGTTCATCAGCGCCGCGCAGTCCCAGGGGGTTGCGCCCGGGGCCGTGGCCGGCAGCCATCCCTTGCTGGCGGGGGCCGCGGGCGTCTATGGCGAGTACCTCGACATCCTCGGGTTGTCCGGCACCGTCGACTACGCGGAGATGATCAACCGGGCCGCCGATCTGCTGCGTCGGAACCCGCCGACCTCGGTCCGTGCACTGCGCACGATCTTCGTCGACGAGTACCAGGACACCGATCCGGCGCAAGTGGCCCTGCTGCAGCAACTGGCCGCCCACGGTGCACAGGTGATCGCGGTGGGTGATCCGGACCAGTCCATCTACGGGTTCCGCGGCGCCGACGCCCAAGGGATCCTCGACTTCGAGCAGGTCTTCGCGCTGCCCGCCTGCACCACCATCGCGCTGCAGACCACGCGGCGCTTCGGGCCGGCCATCGCTGAGGTCGCGCGTCGGGTCGTCCCGCGCAACGCGCTGGCCGGGATCGATGCCCAGTCGGTGGAGGCGCACCGATCCCCGGTGCCGCTCGGTGATGCCCGCGGTGCGGTGGCGGTGCGCGTGTATGAATCCGACGCCGCGCAGGCCGACCACCTCGCGGATCTCCTGCGCCGCGTCCATGCGGGCTCATCCGAGGTGTTTCCCGGCCTGCAACTGCAGTGGTCGCAGATGGCGGTACTCGTGCGTTCCGGGCGCCGCGATCTGCCGGTGCTGCAGCGTGCCCTGCTGGCCGCAG
>ERZ724521.1555-NODE-1555-length-10140-cov-3.613089_pt1 | contig 10140 bp, 8 predicted proteins | sample MGYA00376054_ERZ724521 | MGnify/ENA primary metagenome ERZ724521 (study PRJEB28724, sample SAMN07190883) | activated sludge metagenome | isolation source: activated sludge of sewage treatment plant in Hong Hong | place: Hong Kong | collected 2016-03-17 ... | reverse complement strand
GCGTGATGAAACACGACCCCGCCCATTTCGACATGAATGGTGCCGGCCAGGACCTCTTCTTCCTGAGCAACGGCCACATCAGCCCCGTTTTCTACAGCGTGCTGGCACACAGCGGCTATTTCCCTGCGAGTGAGCTGAAGACCTTCCGCCGCCTGGATTCGCGCCTGCAAGGACATCCCACCACGCACGAAGGGCTGCCCGGGGTGCGCATGGCGAGCGGATCACTGGGACAGGGCCTCAGTGTGGGCATCGGTGCCGCACTGGCCAAAAAGCTGAACCAGGACCCGCAGCTGGTGTACACCCTGCACGGCGATGGCGAACTGCAGGAGGGCCAGATCTGGGAGGCTGCGATGTTCGCCGCTGCCAACAAGGTGGACAACCTGATCGCCACCGTAGACCAGAACGGACGCCAGATCGATGGCTATACCGACCAGGTGCTTCCACTGGGCGACCTGCACGCGAAATGGACCGCATTCGGCTGGGATGTGCTCACCATGAACGGCAACGACATGGTCGCTGTACTCCAAGGACTTGCCGAAGCCAAGAAGCGCACCGGTCGCGGGAAACCCGTGTGCATCCTGATGCGCACCGAAATGGGCATGGGAGTTGACTTCATGATGGGCAGCCATGAATGGCATGGCATCGCCCCCAATGACGAACAACTTGCCCGCGCACTTGCCCAGCTGCCCGAAACGCTCGGGGATCACTGAGATGCTCCACGGTCCGCGTGCGATCATGGGAGCAGGCCGCTTTGCGTTCCGCCTGTGCATGATGGCCGTTGCCTTCGCACTGGCGCCGGGGATCCATGCGCAGGTCAAAGCAGAGGCCGGCAAGCCGCTCACCCGCATCCTCTTCGTGATGGATGCGAGCAACAGCATGAACGCGTTCTGGGGCAACGAGCCGAAGATCAACGCGGCCCGCCGGATCCTCCTGAGCTCGCTTGCCACGCTGGAGAAGGCCCCGAACGTGGAACTGGCGCTGCGCCTGTACGGCCATCAGACCCGCATCGAGCCGGGCAAGCAGGACTGCGACGATACCCGACTGGAAGTGCCCTTCGGTCCGGCACAGGGCGATGCCATCCGCAGGACCATGAACGAAGTGCGCTGCCTGGGCACCACGCCCATCGCCCGCTCCCTGGAGAAGGCGGCGGGTGACTTCCCTGTGCCCGGGGGTGAGGGTGCGAAGGGCGTCCGGAACGTCATCATCCTGATCACCGATGGCATCGAGGCGTGCGACGAGGACCCGTGCGCCGTCAGCCGGGCGCTGCAGGCCAAGGGGATCGTGCTCAAGCCGTTCGTCATCGGGCTGGGGATCGAAGGTGGGGGGCGCTACGACCTGAAATGCGTGGGCAACTATTACGATGCGAGCACGCCGGAGATGTTCGACCGCGTGCTGCGGGTGGTGGTGGACCAGGCCCTGAGCAACACCACCACGCAGTTGTTGCTGCTCATGGACGACGATCGGCCGAAGGAGACGAACATCCCCGTGACGTTCTACGACCAGCGCACCGGGCAGCAGCGTTACAACTTCGTGCACACCATGAACGTGCGCGGCGAACCGGACACGTTGAACATCGATCCCGTGTTCACCTACCGTGTGGAGGTGCACACCATACCGCCCAGCATCCGCGAGAACGTGACGATCGAGGCCGGCCGGCACAACGTGATCGCCGTACGCAGCGGTCAGGGCACCCTTGACCTCCAGGCGGACGGCATGAGCGGTGGTGAGCAGGTGATGTGCATCGTGCGCAAGGCCGGCGAAATGGCCACGCTGAACGTGCAGGCCATGAACTCGGCCAGGCTGTACCGCACAGGGACCTACGATCTGGAGATACTCACCCTGCCCCGCACGCTGATCCCCGGGGTCACCATCCGGCAGAGCGCCTCCACGCCGGTGCGCATCCCGCAGGCCGGCACGGTGAACATCGTTGCGGCCACGCCCGGCCACGGGGCGGTGTTCCTGCGCCAGGGCGACCGGCTGGAGCGGGTGGTGGAGCTCGATCATCGCACGGAGCGCAACCAGTTCCGCCTGCAGCCCGGCGATTACACGATCATCTACCGCAGCGTGAACGCGACACAGACCGCCTACTCCGTGGAGAAGGACATCACGGTGGTGAGCGGGCGCTCCGTCAACCTCGAACTTTGAACCATGCCGCACGCATTCCCGATCATCGATCAGAAGGACACCCGCTCCGGTTTCGGCGCGGGTCTGTTGGAACTGGGCGCCCGCGATGAGCGGGTGGTGGCGCTTTGCGCCGACCTCACCGGCTCGCTCAAGATGGACGCCTTCGCGAAGAAGTACCCCGATCGGTTCTTCCAGGTGGGCATCGCCGAGGCGAACATGATGGGCATCGCGGCGGGCCTCACCGTCGGGGGAAGGATCCCCTTCACCGGCACCTTCGCCAACTTCAGCACCGGAAGGGTGTACGACCAGGTGCGGCAGAGCATCGCCTATGCGGGCAAGAACGTGAAGATCTGCGCGAGCCATGCCGGCCTCACGCTGGGCGAGGACGGGGCCACGCACCAGATCCTGGAGGACATCGGGTTGATGCGCATGCTGCCGGGGATGACCGTGGTGGTGCCCTGCGATCACAACCAGACCAGGCAGGCCACGCTGGCCATCGCCGTGCACGAGGGACCCGTGTACCTGCGCTTCGGGCGGCCGAAGTGGCCGGTGTTCATCCCCGCCGACATGCCGTTCGAACTGGGCAAGGCCCAACGGCTGGTGGAAGGCAACGACGTGAGCATCTTCGCCTGCGGCCACCTGGTGTGGAAAGCGATGCAGGCGGCGGATGAACTGGCCGCGCGCGGCATCAGCGCCGAGGTGATCAATGTGCACACGATCAAACCTCTGGATGAAGAAGCTGTCCTAAACAGCGTAGCCAAGACCGGATGCGTTGTCACCTGCGAGGAGCACAATCGGTACGGCGGCCTGGGCGACGCTATCGCGCAGGTGCTCGTGCGCACGCGTCCGGCCCCGCAGGAGTACGTGGCCGTGAACGACAGCTTTGGCGAGAGCGGCACACCGGACCAGCTGTTGCGGAAGTACGGCCTGGACACACCGGATGTGGTGAAGGCCGTGGAGCGCGTGCTGGCGCGCAAGTGACCGGCCGCATCGGAACATGGACCGATCACGCCCGGTGCCATGCCTGACCTTTCGGACGCTGAACTGCTTGCGCTCTTCTCCAAGGAGGAGAGCCGCCACTATGCGTTCAACCTGCTTGTGCGGCAGTACCAGAAGCGCCTTTATGCCTTCGTGCGGCGCATGGTCACCGACCCGGACGAAACGCAGGATGTGCTGCAGAACACCTTCATCAAGGCCTGGAACGGGCTCGGTTCGTTCCGCGGGGATTCGCAGCTCTACAGCTGGCTGTACCGCATCGCGCACAACGAGAGCATCAGCCACCTCAACCGCATGAAGCGCGGGCTCTTCACCAGCGATGCCGCCGTGCTGGACCGCCTCACCACCACCCTGGACAACAGCGAGCACTTTTCCGGCGATGCCATCCAGCGGCGCCTCCAGCAAGCCGTGATGCGCCTTCCGCCCAAGCAGCGGGCGGTGTTCAACATGAAGTACTTCGACGGGTTGAAGTACGAGGACATGAGCCGCATCACCGGCACCAGCGTGGGGGCGCTGAAGGCCAGCTATCACCTGGCCACGCGGAAGGTGGAGGACTGGATCACCCGGCCCGATCAAACCATGTCCGCCTGAACCGGTCCTAACCCTGAACGCCATGGATCACCTGGACGACCTCAACGAACTGGCCCGCACGGCGCCCACCCTGCACGGCCTGCCGAAGGTGGATCCCTTTGTGGTGCCGGATGGCTTCTTCGAGCGTTTCCCCCACGCGGTGGGCGACGCCATCGCTGCCAGGGAGCGCCGCGTGAACGGGGTCTGGCGGCCGTGGATGCGCTGGGCATTGGCGGTGCCCGCCGTGGCCTTGCTGGTCTGGGCCGGCCTGCGTGCGGGGGGGGGCGATCGTGCATCCGAAGGACTGGCAGAGCTGCCCGTGCTCACCTCGGATGAGCTTGTTGAGATCACCGATGCCGATGTGATGGCCTACCTGGAAGAGGGTGGGGGCACGATCGACCTCGAACAGGTGGATGTGGAATTGAACGACGACGAGATGCTCGCGTACCTCGCCACACAGGACGTTGACCTGACCGAACTCATCACCGAACTGGAATGAAGACCATCATGCGCACCATGGGCATCGCCCTGGCCCTGGGCCTGGCCATCGCAGCCACGGCCCAGGAGGACGACATGCCCCAGATCCCCGAGGAGCGGCTGCAGGAGATCAAGGCCCAACGCACCGCCTTCCTCACCCAACGACTGGACCTTTCCCCGGCCGAGGCCGAGAAGTTCTGGCCCGTGTTCAATCAGTACGACAAGGAGCAGGAGGTGGTCCGCAAGGAGCTCCGCGACATGCACCGGGGCATGCGGAAGGACACGGAGGTCTCCGAGGCGGAGGCGGCCGCGGCCATCGACAAGGAACTTGCTGCGCGCCAGAAGGAGCTGGACATCCGGAAGAAGTACGCGGCCGAGTTCAAGCGCACCATCGGGGCGGTAAAGACCATGCGCCTGGGCAAGGCCGAGCGCGACTTCAACCGCGAGCTGCTGAAACGCCTGCGCGACCGGATGGAGGAACGTCGCAACGGTGCGCCCCCTCCCGGTGGCCGGCCCGGCCGGCGCTGATCGGTTCCCGGTGCGCGCCGCATCTTCGCAGGCATGAGCACCCTGCACGAGCACTTCCTGCAGCACCTTGCACAGACCAGCCCGCATCCGCTCGCGCTCGAGATCGTCAAGGCCGAGGGCTGTCATCTGGAGGACCGCAGTGGCAGGCGTTACCTGGACCTGGTATCTGGCCTGGCCGTCACCAACGTGGGGCACCGGCATCCGAAGGTGATCGCCGCCATCAAGGAGCAGTGCGATCGCTTCCTGCATGTGATCCCGTACGGCGAGTTCATCCAGGAGCCCCAGGTGCGCTTCGCCGGGAAGCTGACCTCATTGCTGCCGCCTGCGCTCAACTGCGCCTACTTCGTGAACAGCGGCACCGAAGCGATCGAAGCATCCGTGAAGCTGGCCAAGCGGGTCACCGGACGCATACAGTTGATCGGATGCCGGAAAAGCTACCACGGCAGCACGCACGGATCACTGAGCCTCACCGACAATGCAAAGAAGCGGTACCGCAACCTGCCGCTGCTCCCGGACACCGGGCACATCACCTTCAACGCTGTTGAGGACCTTGCGCTGATCACGGAACGCACGGCGGCCGTGGTGGTGGAGCCTGTCCAGGGCGATGCGGGCGTGCGCGTGCCGGACCGGTACTGGATGACCGCGCTGCGACAACGCTGCGATGCGGTTGGGGCCCTGCTCATCTTCGATGAAGTGCAGACCGGCTTCGGGCGCACGGGCAGGCTCTTCGCGTTCGAGCATTCCGGTGTGGTACCGGACATCCTCGTGCTGGGCAAGGCGCTTGGCGGGGGCTTGCCGATGGGCGCCTTCATCAGCGCCCGCGAGCACATGCACCTGCTCACCCACGATCCGGTGCTCGGCCACATCACCACGTTCGGGGGGCATCCGTTGCCTTGCGTGGCAGGGCTGGCGGCGCTGGAGGTCCTGCTGGAGGAGCAGCTGATCGGCAATGCACAACGGATGGGCGCCCTGTTCAAGGAGCTGTTGGTGCATCCCCGCATCAAGGAGGTGCGCGGTGAAGGCTTGATGCTGGCCGTGGACCTGGGCGATGCGGATCGGGTGCAGCAGGTGGTGCTGGGGTGCCTGGAGAACGGTGTGCTCGGCTTCTGGTTCCTGAGCTGTCCGGAGTCCTTCCGCATCGCGCCCCCGTTGACCATCTCGGAGGCGCAGGTGCGGGAGGCGTGCAGCACGGTGCTGCGCGAACTGGACCGCCTCGGTCCCGGCCGTTGAACGCTCAGTACTGCCCTGTCGACAGCATCACCAGGGTGCAGGCTTCCACCACTTCGATGCCGGCCGCCCGCGCACGTTCCGCCAAGTTCGGGTTCTCGGTGCCGGGGTTCATGATGATGCGGCGCGGTGCCGCCACGATGATCGTGCCCGACCACGGCTCCTGGTTGAGCGGGTTCAGGTAGAGCGTCACTGTGTCCACGCGGATGCCCTCGGGCCAGGTGGGCTGGATGGTCACATCGCCGATGGCCCCGGCGTGGCGCCCGACGGCCACCACGGAGTGCCCGGCTGCGCGGAGCCGCCTCACCGCGATGTTCGCGTAGCGATGGGGCAGGGGACTGGCCCCCAGCACCACGGTGATGCGCTCATCGGGCCGTTCCATGCAAGGCTCAGGTGGATGCTGGCGTGTCGCTCATGCCGCGGCGCAGGTCCTCCACGGTCTTTTCCGGGAGCTGCGTCAGGTCCAGCAGCATCAGGCCGTCCAGGGCATCGTTGAACTTCGGGTCGCTGTTGAAGCCGATGATCCGCGCGCCCACGGACAAGTAGCGCTTCAGCAGCACGGGAATGGCCGCGCCATCCTCCTCGATGTCCGCGATCAGCTGGTCCAGCTTGCGGATGTCCTCGCCGCTGGCTTCGAGCAGGGCCTCCCCGTCGCGCTTCTCCAGGTCCGTGTGGAAGCGGTTGCGTGGTCGCACATGGCGGGCCAGCTCAGGCGCTGAACGGTACTGCTGAAGGAAGGCCATCATGAGCCCGCGGGAGAACTGGCTGTAGTGGCCGCTGATGCTCACCGGCCCGATGAGGTAGCGATGGTCCGGGTGCGAGGTGATGTGCAGGAGCAGGCCTCGCCAGAGCATGTAGAGCGGAAGACGATGGCGCTGGTATTCGGGCGTTACGAACGAACGACCGAGCTCGAAGCTGTTGGCGAGGATCCGTTTCAGCGGAGCACCCAGCCGGAACAGGGTGTTGATGTAGAACCCACGCGCGCCGTAGCGGTCCATGATGGCCCGGCCATCGCCGATGCGGTAGGCGCCGGCCAGCTTTCCCTTTTCCCGGTCCCAGAGGAAGAGGTGGTCGTAGTAATGGTCGAACTCATCCAGGTCCGTGCGCTTGTTGGTGCCTTCGCCCACGGCGCGGAACGTGATCTCCCGTGCCCGCCCGATCTCCTGCAGCATGTGCGGGATCCGCTCGCTCGGGGCCAGGTACAGGTCGAACTCGCCCTGCGCGCTCAGCTTCCGGTCCGACAGGCGTGCGACCTCCCGGCGCAATTCGTCCAACGGCTGGGGTTCCGCGATGGCCTTTGGTCGGCGCAGCCGCTGAAGTGGACGGAAGTGTTCCCGCCGGACCTGCACCCCGCTGCCGAGTGCATAGGTCTTGGCGCGCAGGAAACGGGCCAGTTGCTCATTGGAGGCGAACGCGGCGATGTCCTTCGCGGGGATGGGCTTGCCCACGCGGAGCCGCACGGAACGTCCGCGCATGCGCAGCATCTCGTTCGGCAGGCGCAGGGTACGGAGCTCGGGGTGGATCATGCCGAGCATCTGGAAGATCACGCTGTTGGCCCCGTCGAACCAGAGGGGCACCACCGGAACGCCCGCCGAGCGGATCAGCTTGATCGCCGGGGTCTTCCACCGCGGATCGATCACGGTCTGCAGATCGGTGCGCCAGCTGCTCACCTCGCCGGCGGGGAAGACGCCCAGGCATCCACCTTCGGCCAGGTGTTCCATGGCCTGGCGCATGCCCTGGTAGCTGCTCAAGGAGCGCAGGCGTTCGAACGGGTTCACCCCGATGAAGCGGTCGCGCAGGGGTTCAAGCTGCTGAAGCATGAAGTTGGCCATCACCTTGGCATCGGGCCGAACGCGGCCCAGCACATGCAACAAGGCCAGGCCGTCGATGGCGCCATAGGGATGGTTCGCCACCACCGCCAGTCCGCCCGAGACCGGTATCCGCTGCAGGTCGTCCTGGTCCGCCTCGATGCGGATGTCCATGTGCCGGAAGAGCCCGGTGATGAAGTCCTCTCCGGGCGACAGGCGCAGCTCGTTGTAGAACCGTTCGAGGCGGTGCAGGCCGCTGACCTCGGCCAGCAGGGCCACGCGCGGATCGCCCGGGCGCAGGTGGCTGGCCTTGGCCAGCTCGGCGGGGTGCACCAGGCGCTTCATGGTCAGTGATCAAAGGTAGCCGTGGCGGTCGCTTCGGGATCGTCCGCAGGTCGGTCCGGCCCTTGGCAGCATGGCCTATATTGCAGGTCCTTTCGATCGACCCTCCCGACCATGAAGCATCTTCTTTACCTCACCGGCACGCTTTGGCTGCTGTCCATGGTGCCCTCGGCCAACGCCCAAACCACCTGGTGGGGCATGACCGCAGGCGGTGGTACCTCGAATATCGGTACCATTTACTCCATCACCGAAGCAGGGGTGTACACCAAACACCACGATTTCTTCCGCTTCGAGGGCGGCAGCCCCAAAGGCGAGGCGATCAAGGGCGCGGACGGCAACTATTACGGAGTGACGGAGTTCGGTGGTACCGACGGTGTCGGCGTCCTGTTCCGGTACAACCCCACCACAGCGGCCTACACCGTGCTGTTCAACTTCACTGCCTCCGCGAGCGGCGCAGGTGCGCGGCCCACGCGCGCGCCCATCCAAGCCTCCAATGGACGCCTGTATGGCACTTGCACACAGGGAGGCGCGAATAATCTGGGGACCTTGTGGGAGTACAACCTGTCCACCAGCACCATGACCAAGCGGCGGGACTTCGATAATGTGACGGGGTCAACACGCAGCGGGAGCACTCCCCGGGGCCGGCTCGTTCAGGCCAGCAATGGGATCATCTATGGCACCACCCAGCTCGGTGGGCTCAACAATGGTGGTACCATTTTCTCGCTCAATGGCACCACGTTCACCCGTCTGTACGATTTCCCCGCCCTTCCTCCGGGTACCACAGGGAGCAGGCCGACCAACGGGCTCATCCAGCCGGTCGCTGGCGGTCTGCTCTACGGCATGACCGGTAGCGGGGGCGTGAACGGGGGCGGCGTCATCTACTCCTTCAACATAACGGGTAGCGTGGTCACCTCGGTGTATGACTTCGCAACGGCCACCGGACGAACACCGCTCGCCGAGCTTGTGCGCGGTCCCGATGGAAAGCTCTACGGTTCCACGTCCACCGGAGGACTCAACAATGCGGGCACACTGTTCCGCTACGAAACAGGTACCGATACCTTCGAGAGCCTCTATGACCTCGGGGGCGCGTCGGGTTCGAGCCCCTTCGGCCGCCTTTCCTTCGGGAGCGATGGTCTGCTCTACGGCACCGCGAGCAGCGGTGGCTCCGTCCCTGGCGGCACGTTGTACCGCTACAACACCACCACCGATGCGTTCGAAGTGATCTACAACTTCGGAAGCGGTGGTTACGGTGAGCCTTGGGGCGCGCCGCTGGAGGACCCCAACGGCACGTTCGTGTGCATGACGAACACGGGAGGAAGCGGCGGCAATGGGGCTCTGATGAAGTTCACCCCGGCCACCAACACGTCCGTTGAACTGGTGGCGTTCGGGTTCTCCAACGGGGCCACGCCGAAGGGCCGGCTGCTCAAGGCGAGCAACGGGCTTTTCTACGGGGTCACCTCCTCGGGCGGCACCAGCAATGCGGGCATCCTGTTCAGTTTCGATCCGAACAGCAGCGCCTTCACCCGCATCGCCAGCTTCAATTCAACGTTGGGCACCTTCCCCCAGGGAGCCTTGGTGGAGGTGAGCGGCAAGCTCTACGGTGTTTGCAGCCAGGGGGGCACTTCCGATGGAGGTACGCTCTTCGAGTACACGATCGGTACGAACACCCTGGTGAAGCGCGTGGACCTTGTCACCACGGTCGGTTCATCCCCGCAGGCAGGGCTGTTCAAAGCGGGCAATGGCAGACTGTACGGCACCACCACGGCCGGCGCGCTGAACGGCTTCGGTTCCATCTTCGACTATGTGCCCGCCACCAACACGCTCACCAAGCGTTACGACCTGAACACCACGAGCGGTACCTCGCCGTTCGCCGATCCGATGCAGGCCTCCAACGGGCTGCTGTACGGCACATGCTCTGCGAACGGGCAGTTCAACAACGGCACGCTGTGGTCCTTCGACACGGGGACGAACACCTTCACGCGCCTCTGGTCGTTCGATGGCCTGCAGGGTGGCGCGCCGGCCGGCGAACTGGTGCAGGCGGGCAACGGACGCTTGTACGGCACCTACC
>ERZ724521.1553-NODE-1553-length-10147-cov-3.234344_pt1 | contig 10147 bp, 7 predicted proteins | sample MGYA00376054_ERZ724521 | MGnify/ENA primary metagenome ERZ724521 (study PRJEB28724, sample SAMN07190883) | activated sludge metagenome | isolation source: activated sludge of sewage treatment plant in Hong Hong | place: Hong Kong | collected 2016-03-17 ... | reverse complement strand
CGCTTACCAGCAATTGACGCGCCTCAATGCTGGTAACACTTCCGCGGTACTGGATTGCGATAGTTTGCGCCCATCGCGGGTAAATTTGCTTGTGGGCTTTTTGTACCTGCCCGCTGTAAGTAATGCCGGCATTGATATAGTTGATATCGTTCAGCAATTTTTTGCTGTTGGATTTCCACTGAATACTGTTCACGTTATAAGAAGCCGACAGGCTAATACTGCGATACTGCCTGCCTCCTGTAAAATTTAATGGAAGGCGCAGGCCGGCAGCGGCATTGGTTTCATTCCAGAATAAGGTTGTGTCTTCATTATAGGCTGCATTCCTGTTCCATGTTTGATGTGCGTCTATAAAAGGCTGCACGTACCAGCCACCGTACTGGGCAGTGAAACCAACACGGTTATAATGTTCATTTGCATTGTACGTATAGTACAATTGGCTTTGAAGCGTATTCAAAACATTTTCGCCATAGATATTGAACGAGTAGTCAGGCGGATTTAAATACGGGTTCCAACTGTGAAAATTGAAAGGCCTGAATAGTTTGGGATAGTCTTTAGAAGCAAAGGTTGAATCATCCAGGTGCTCAAGAAAATGGTTGGCAGTCACGTTAAATGCACGCTCAACGTACAGCCCCTTAAGCCCACTGGTTGATTCAACCGGCTGCCAGGCTGCATTGGTCGCAGCAAGCCGGTAGCCATCACTGGTAAAAGCCGAAACGATCAATTGGCCGCCGGAAGATAAGCAACCCTGGTATAACCCTGTTTTGTAGGAGGCCAGCTTATACTGTCTGTTTTGTTTTGTTACATAGGCCCAAATTTCATCGTTGCCTTTGTCGGCGCAGGAATAAATAAGTGTATCGCCATTCACAACAGGATAACCAAGCAGGCGATTGGTAAATGGCAATAAGGTTACTGTAGTGTCTGTAGTATTGTTGTTAAGCGGCTTTTTCAGCAGCGCCATTTCGCCTCGCTCATTCCTGTCAAGCACATAAACAAACTGGTCGTCGTTTGAAAATTTCGGGTAAGAAAAATAGTGGTCTTGCTCATCTTTCAGGGAGTATAATATTTTGCCATCGGTATCCATAATCCGCAGGTAACATTCCTGCGATGGCGTATTTTCTACCGCGGCTACAAGCCTGCCGTTATGCGAGATGTCGGGTGAAAAATATTTTGCTTTGGCTGCTATCGTTTTTGAACTGCCATCTTTAATATGCAGCATTTTGATATTGCTGAAATTTTTGTTGCCCCACCTTTCATCGGGTTGATAATAATTATAAATGATGATGCCATTGTTGTAGGAAAAATAATCATCCGTGCCGATGTCCTTCACCGCGATCTTCATTGGCAAATGGTCTTTGTTCAACCTGTAAAAAGCAGGTATATCCGTATACGAGGTTTTTAAAACGATAAGCGACCCCTCTTCTCCCGGGTATGGATATTGGTAATTGGTAACATTGAATTTTTTTATGCCGGTCAGCCAATTAAGTCTGGATAGTGTAGGTGTGTCTCTCCATTGCGCTTTATAATAATTGAAAGCATCATTGACAAATCTGCTGTACTGCTTGCCTGTTTGTTTTTTTATGGCACCTTGCATCGGGTAAAACAGCGGTTTAAAAGACGCAGCATCTTGCGTTACACTATGCCAGAAGTCGTCGCCGTATTGCTCCCGCCCGTAGGCGGTAAGCAGGTAACCGAGTTCATAGTGACCGGGAATATAATTCCGGTAAGAGCCGTTACGTAACTGGCTGTAGTTGTAGTTACGGTTATCGTAGTATAAACTTTTGTAAGGGTTAAAAAAATAAGGCAGCCTGCCGCGGCCCTGCGTACTCATGAGTGTTTCATTATAAACAGCATCACCTTCAAAAAACCAGTCAGGGATGGCCGCCGCGTTTGCCAGCGCTCTTCCATTTTCACCGAACAAAACCGCCATTGTTTTTGAAAAGCCTACATTAAAATTGCTGTATTGCTGCACGTGCCTGAATTCGTGAATGGCAAGATTGTCGGCCCAATGTTGCGCACCAAGTTCAAAAGTATTTTGCGGTGGCATAAGATAAAATTCACTGCGGTATGGAGCCAGTTGAACATAAGCGTTTGAAATGGTTACGTCATTTTGCAACACGATATTTATCTTTTGAATCCTGCTGCCAATAGAACCGCTGTAATTACGTTGTAGTGCATGTGTTATAGCAGCAACGCGGTTCGCGGTACGCTCAAGTCCTTCTGGAAATATGATTCTAACCGTATCGGTATTGATCTGTTTCCAGTGAACAGAAGATGGATTGCCACCGAATTGCTGAGCTGTGGCAACATGTGTAAAACACAAAACAAAAACGAGCAGCAGATAATGACCGGCTTTGTGCATCCTTTTTTTTGTGAAGATAATGCGAAATAAAAACCATCCGTTGCTGGCGGATGGTTTTACAATATTCATTAAGATTATCTCAGGCCATTACTGCATTTGTCAGGTGCACTTTGGTCATCTCGTGGTAATGGTTTTGCAACTGGTGTATATACAGAGCATGGGGGTTGTCTCTCCTGTCTTCGCGATACCACATTTCCATGCTGGAAAAATCGTTCTCTTTTGGTATCACCAGCCTGAAAGCGCCTTTCTTATATTTTACCACGCCATCGTTCATAACCTCTTTTGTGAAGTTGAGCTTTAGCATTTCCTCATCACTGATCGCTATCGGGTAAAGGTCTTCAGGTTCGTACCAGAATTCCTGCACATCCGTTTCAACACAAACCTGTTTATCATCGCGGTTGATTTCGATCACTTCGCCATTTCTGCGGGAACCTTCGTATGCTGCTGTAACGTAGTCGCCCATTTTAATTTCATTGAAAGGTATCATATGCAATCGTTTTTTTGAGATATTAATTTACGACTCTTATCATTCACCAAAAAAAGTTTTTGTTACCAGGCAGTTGATTCTTTGGGCGTCGCCGCTTGCGTCGCACACTTGTACGTTCGGTTGGTGAATCGGCAGCGGAAGCACGAGACGGTAACCTACGACGGCACTGCGAAGTCTTTTACCCGCCTACCCGTTTTGATGACTTCCCTGATCGGTAAAAATTGTACATGCAGGCCGGTGCAATACTGCGAACCATTTATACAACCGTTGATTGTTTGTCGGCAGGAAAAAATATCTTTGGCAGTAACAACAAAGCATATGAAGATTATAGTATCGGAAAATTACGAAGCGCTCTCCAGGCAAATTGCTGCCGATGTTGCGGAAGTATTGATCAACCTAGAAAGGCCGTTGTTTTGCCCCACATCGGGCGACACGCCAAAAGGGCTTTATGCGGCGTTATTGGATTTGCAAAAAGCAGGCAAAATCAATTTTAGTAATTGCCTTTTGGTTGGCCTCGATGAATGGACAAACATGAACGGCGAAGACGAAGGCAGTTGTCGCCAGTCGCTCGATGTGCATTTTTTCGGGCCTGCAGGCATTGCTGCTGAACAGGTTTGTTTCTTTGATGGAAAGAATACCAACGGCGAAGCAGAGTGCAAAAAGGTAGAAGATTTTATTGCAGCAAATGGTGGTATAGATCTCGTTGTACTTGGGCTCGGATTGAATGGGCACGTTGGAATGAATGAACCGGGAACCCCGGCCGATATTCGTTCGCATGTTTCAATACTCGATCCACAAACAGCACAAACCGGCCAAAAATATTTTACCAGGCCCACGGCGCTCGCCACCGGCTTAACACTTGGCATAGCAACGCTGTTAAGCGCAAAACATATTTTTTTAATGGTGAACGGAAGCCGCAAGGCTGCGATTGTAAAGCATGTGGTAGATACAGATGCTACGGAATCCATTCCCGCTACTTTGCTTAAAGGCCATCCCGGCTTCCACATCTACCTCGATAAGGCTGCTGCCGCATTTATCGAATAATTTTTGCTTCCTGTAACTATGCGAATGGCTGCCCGTTTTTTAATGCTGTTTAATTGCTTCTGTGTATCTTCAATTACATTCGTGCCGTAAAAAGAAATATTTGAATGAATATATTTGTTAGTGGAGCAACAGGATATATTGGTAATAATCTCGTAAAAAGGCTGGCAGCTGAAGGACATGTTATTCATGCGCTTTGCAGGTCATCAGGTAAGGCGCATCTTTTAGCGCATCCAAACATAATAATATTTGATGGCGATATAAACAGTTACCCGGCGGTCCTTGAGGCAATGGCCGGGTGCAGGCAGGCTTACCATCTTGCCGCGTTTGCAAGGGTTTGGGCGAAAGATCCTGCTATTTTTTATAAAATAAATGTAGAGGGCACGAAGAACGTTCTTGATGCTGCCCGGGAAGCCCGCGTTGAAAAAATTGTGTTTACCTCTACAGCTGGCGTGCTCGGGCCGTCCGCCTCAAAACCTGTTTCAGAAAGCGATAAACGCATTGGCGACGTGATGAATGAATATGAGGATAGTAAAACAAAAGCAGAACTGTTATGTACTAACTACCACAAGACATACGGCATGCATATCGTTACAGTAAATCCTCCGCGTGTGTATGGCCCCGGTGTGGAAAGCGAAAGCAATGCTGTTACCAGGTTGCTTAAATTCTTTATAAAAGGCAAATGGCGCATTATGCCTGGCGACGGAACAAAAACGGGCAGTTATGTTCATGTGGATGATGTGGTAAATGGGCATATACTTTCCATGGAAAAAGGAAGGGCCGGCGAGCGGTATATCCTGTCCGGTGTAAATGCATCTTACAAAGACTTCTTTGCACTTGCGATGAAGTTATCAGGCAAACAGACAAGGCTTTTTAATTTTCCTGTATGGCTCATGATATTTTGCAGCTATTGCTTTTTGGCTTGGACCAAAATATCCGGGCAACCTCCGCTCTTAACCCCGAAATGGGTCAGAAAGTATTTGTACGACTGGTCGCTCAGCTGCGAAAAAGCACAAAAGGAATTGGGATACAGTTATCGTTCATTGGAAGAAGGATTGGCACAAACCATCGCATGGGTGAAGCAAGGTGGAAAATAGCCGTATAACATTATAATTTTTTAACACTGTTGCAAAGGAATCAAGATGTACACATTAATTACCGGAGCTAGTTCAGGAATAGGTAAAGCACTTGCCCTTGAATGCGCCTCTAGGGGTATGCATCTTTTGCTGGTCGCCTTACCCGGAAACGAACTTTCGGGGCTCGAAAAGGAGATTACCGGTAAATACCGGGTCAACTGCCACTCGTTTCCAATCGATCTGTCTCAACGTTGCGCATCATCGCAGGTACACGATTGGGTAAAAGCAAACGATTATAAGGTAAACGTGCTCATTAACAATGTAGGTGTTGGCTCTAAAGGACCTTTTGAGAAAATTTCAAAGGAATTTTACTATACTCAAATCAATCTCAACATAACGGCCATGTGCATTATGACAAGGCTCTTTTCCTGCGAGCTGAAAGCAAATGCACCGTCACACATTCTCAATGTCGGCAGCCTTGGCGGTTTCTTTGTGCTTCCGGAAAAGACGGTATACACTGCTACAAAAGCATTTGTTTATTCTTTCAGTCAGAGCCTCCGTTCCGAGCTAAAACCACAGGGTATCAATGTTAGCGTTGTTTGTCCGGGTGGTGTCGATAGCAACGCAAACACCATTGCCAGCAATAAAGACCTTAAAGGAATTGCAAAGGCGTCCATCTTAACCGCCGAAGAGCTGGCAAAACAAACCATCAGCAATATGCTAAAAGGTAAATCGGTTATTATTCCCGGGTATGTAAATAAATTCAATTACGGGTTAAGCCGCATTGTCCCAAGATTTATCCAGCATATTTTTATCTGTCGTGCATTTAAAAATGTAAAAAAACACAGCTACTCTTAGTCTTGCCAGCACCATCACTCCTGGCGGCTTTGCTTGCGATGATCCGTTCAGCTGCTCTACTTCAGGCGGCAGCAATATACTGAAAGCCGCGAGTTGTTATTACCAGGAGAACATCGGCTTACTAACGACCACACAGGTCAATGGAAGTTTGTATTCATCAGCAGGATGCTACAGACAGAAAAACCAACCAACAGGAATACGCCCAATCCCAGCAATATGCCCTGGCCCACTTGTTTCTTGTCGGGTTTGGTACAATAGACTATCCCAACTATAAGCTGGCCTATCAGTGAAAGCAATACCAGCATGATCAACACAGGTATAAAGATCAGCAGCAGCGAGGCAATATTAGCGCCAATGGTTAACAGGGCAGTCTTGACAACTTTATTCATAGTGCGGCAGGATTTGTTCGTTTGTCAATTTACAACAACTTTACGCAATGGCATTTTTTCCAGCCTGTAACTGTTTTACGTAAGCCTCTTTCTCATCGCGGTAAAACAGGTTCATCGTTTCGAAAGGAATGATGCGCCCGTCTTTGTGCACAATATGCACGCAGCTTTTTTTAATTGCCCTCACATCAAAATCGTAGGCATCGATGAACCTCATAATAATGATACGGAAAAGATTGTCATAGTTAAGGCCAGGTGCGTAAATCTGCGGCAGGCAGCACATCAGCTCTTTAAAATTCTCTTCCACCCTGTCAACAGAAATGCCTGTGCTGAATATCTTCAGCATTTGTGCATGCAAGGCTTCGTCCTGCTCATACACGATCGTATTGCGGCTGTTGTTAAGTAATTCAGCAGGGTCAACATAACGTGTCATGGAAAATACTTTGCCGGCCAGCTTCAAAGCATAGCCCATCACCAACGCATCCGGGTTGCATGGAACCGGAATAAGATCGTTTGGTTGAAATACATTGGTCTGATCCAGTATTTTAGTGCGTACATCCGTCATGGTAATCCTGTCTTTTGCCGGATCAAAATTTTCAAGCCTGCCCGCGGCCTGAACCGGCTGAAATGTAACACCTCTTACACATTTTTGCTGCAATGCAAAATCAATGATCTTTCCTATCTCGTCATCATTTAATCCTTGCTGCAACGTAACAACAAGCGTTGTGGACAGATTTACTTCGTTAAGATGTTCGAGCGCCTTTAACCGCACGCCGGTGAGATCTTCTCCGCGCAGCTGTTGCAACACTTCGGGTTTGAAAGAGTCGAACTGGAGGTAAATCTCAAAATCGGGTGCATAAGAGGCCAGCTTTGTTGTGAACTGAGGATCTTTGGCAATCCGAATTCCATTTGTGTTGAGCATTAAATGCCTGATGGGCTTCTTTTTTGCTACATCGAGTATTTCAAAGAAATGAGGGTGCACGGTTGGCTCTCCGCCACTTATTTGTACCACATCAGGAGAGCCTTCATTGGCAACAATAATATCCAACATTCTTTCAACTTCTTCCACCGTGCGGTGGCGCCCGTGGTGCGGTGAACTCATCGCATAACAGGTAGGGCAAGTAAGGTTGCAGCGATCGGTGATTTCAACAACGGTTAAACAGCTGTGTTGTTCATGATCTGTACATAAGCCGCAGTCGTAAGGGCAACCGTAATGCGTTTTAGTATTAAACTTTAACGGTATTTCCGATGGCTTGTTATAGTTGCGGATATTCTTGTAGTACGCTATATCAGTTGCGATAAGTACTTTGCTGAAGCCATGTTCCGGGCAATTCTTTAGCATATAAACATGGTCGTTTTGAAAAACAATTTTGGCATCAACCCTTTTTAAACATTCAGGGCAAAGGCTTATGGTGAAATCATAGTAGGTGTAGTCTCTTTCGGGCATGGACGTGGTTTGTTGTTTTGCTGAAACCTGTAACAGGCGTACAATTTTGCGACGCAACAGAAATCGCTTGCAAGGCAGAAGCCCGGCTCCAAAAAATCTGCTACGCTATAATATCTTTAATCACTGTTCCGGCAACATCGGTGAGGCGATACCTTCTTCCAAGATGTTTGAAAGTAAGCTTTTCATGATCGAGGCCCATAAGGTTAAGCACCGTTGCATGGAAGTCGTGCACATGCACAGGATCTTTTGCGATGTTATAACCAAAGTCATCTGTTTCGCCGTAAACGATGCCGGGTTTTACGCCGCCGCCGGCCATCCATACCGTAAAGCAGCGTGGGTGGTGGTCACGTCCATAATTGTCTTTGGTAAGTGTGCCCTGGCAATAATTGGTGCGACCGAATTCACCACCCCATATCACGAGTGTTTCATCAAGCAGTCCGCGTTGTTTAAGGTCGGTGATCAACGCCGCGCTTGCCTGGTCCACATCCTGGCACTGCCCTTTTATCTGGCCGGGTAAATTATCATGGCCATCCCAGCCCTGGTGATACAGTTGAACAAACCGAACGCCATTTTCAGAAAGTTTTCTTGCGAGCAAACAGTTCGCTGCAAAAGTGCCGGGTGTTAAACAATCGGGGCCATACATTTTTACGATTGACTCGGGTTCTTTTGAAACATCGGTTACTTCAGGAACGGCCGTCTGCATGCGGTAGGCTAATTCATACTGCTGCACTTTTGCATGTATTTCCGGGTCGCCAAATGCTTTATAATTCTCATCGTTCAGCTCGGCTAATTTGTCGAGCATTTTCCTTCGGTCATCACGATTGATCGCATCGGGATTGTTCAAATACAGCACCGGGTTCTCCCCACTGCTGAACTGTACACCCTGGTGAATGGAATCAAGAAACCCGTTGGTCCAGAGTTTTGAATAAACACCCTGGCCATTGCCTTTTCCTTTAGAAAGTAATACACAAAATGCAGGCAGGTTGGCATTCTCCGTACCAAGGCCGTAGCTTACCCAAGCGCCCATACTCGGCCTGTTACCCACCTGCGCACCGGTTTGAAAGAAGGTTAGTGCAGGATCGTGGTTGATCGCTTCGGTGAACATGGTTTTTACGATGCACATATCATCGACCACGCCTGCCGTATGCGGCAGTAATTCACTTATCCATGCCCGCGATTCGCCGTATTGGTTGAAATTAAAAACAGTCCCTGCCAATGGAAATTTTGCCTGGTTGGCCGTCATACCGGTGAGGCGCTGGCCCATTCGGATCGATGCGGGCAGGTCTTGCCCATGCATTTGCTGTAGCAATGGTTTGTAGTCGAACAGGTCGAGCTGCGAGGGTGCTCCATTCTGGAAAAGATAAATAATGCGTTTTGCCTTGGGGGCAAAATGCGGTAACCCCGCCATTACAGCTTCTTCCTCGCTGCCTTTAAAAAGATCGGGTATAAGCAATGAACCCAGGGCAACGCTGCCGATGCCAAGACTCATTCTTGATAAAAATTTCCGGCGGTTCATTCCGAGTCCGCGTTCCAATACTTCTTTTTGCATAAAATATCTTGTTTAGCAGCTTTTGTTTTTTATGGCATCGTTCCTTGTGTCACTCACTTCAACTCCTGGAACAAGGATCATCAATTCACTTGTTTACCCGCTTACCAGTTCACAGGTCTGGATAACTTGTAAACTTGCGAACCTGTAAACTTATAGATCCGTAAACGCTTTATGTTTTCGTAATACTCTCCTCCAGGTTATAGATCATTTCAATCACCTTCATCAATGCTGCCGATTGATTCGCGTCTGTCTTGTCGTTACTTTTATATTCACCCACTTTTAAAGTGGTATCAGCACTCAATTTTTTCTGCTGGAACGCTGTCAGCTGATCAGTATAATACCCGTTGAGAATACCCATTTCTTTTTCTGACGGGTGGCGGCAAACGATCAGCCTGAATGCGGTTTCAATCTTTTCCTTTGATTGAGAGTTTTCTGCAGCCAGCCTTTGTGCCATTACTCTTGATGCTTCGAGCACAGTTGGATCGTTGAGCATGGCAAGCGCTTGTAACGGCGTGTTTGTTTTAAGACGCCGAACTTCACACTGGTCACGGTTGCTTGCATCGAACATGGTCATGATAGGCGGAGGAACAGTAAGCTTTATAAAAGTGTACATACCCCGCCTGTATAAATCCGAATCGTGATCCTGTTTGTATTTTGCGAGCACGCCGCGCCCTGATGTTGCTGCTTCCCAAAGACCTTTGGGCTGGTATGGTTTTACACTTGGTCCACCGATCTTCGGATTAAGCAGGCCGCTGCTCGAAAGAACCATGTCGCGGATAGATTCAGCAGGCAACCTGTTTCTCGGGCCGTGAGAGAGGTATTTGTTTTCCGGATCTTTTTCTTCCTGTTCTTTTGAGATCATATCGCTCTGACGGTAAGTTGCCGACATCACGATCTGCTTTACGAGGCGTTTGATATCCCAGCCATGTTCCATAAAATCAACC
>ERZ724521.1548-NODE-1548-length-10157-cov-4.086320_pt1 | contig 10157 bp, 5 predicted proteins | sample MGYA00376054_ERZ724521 | MGnify/ENA primary metagenome ERZ724521 (study PRJEB28724, sample SAMN07190883) | activated sludge metagenome | isolation source: activated sludge of sewage treatment plant in Hong Hong | place: Hong Kong | collected 2016-03-17 ... | reverse complement strand
GAGGGGCAGTGAAGGAGAGGGGCAGTGAAGGAGAGGGGCAGTGAAGGAGAGGGGCTGCGAAAGGCATAGGGCATTGGGTGGTGGACACTATGCTCTTTGCCCTATGCTCTCTGCCTTTCCCCTTCATTTTAGGCATGGTTTTCCCTATATTTGATAACCTGAAATCACCCACCCGACATCCCCCTCTTCCAACGTGTTGGTGATCTCATTTTTTGCGACCGGACCACGTCATATACATGAATATTAAAACATATAATGGACTGTTTTTCAATGGACAAAGCTTTGTTCATGTCCAGGATGCCCTTGCCGTCGAAGTCGGCCTGAGCATCTCGGTCAACCATACCCCATTTACGGTGACGATGCAGACGCCGGGTCAGGAAAAAGATCTCGTCCGGGGATTACTGTTTTCTGAAAGTATTTTTCGTGACACCAGTACGCTCCCCAGGCTGGAGATGACCGGCATGGATGAAGAAGGATATATCACAGCGATCAATGTCCAGGTGCCTGAACTCCTGGTCCTTCGTCAGTTTGCCGGCACACGAAATGTCATGTCCGCCTCGTCCTGTGGCCTGTGTGGCAAGACTACGCTCGAAGAAGCCAGCTACACCCGTATCGAACATAAAGGTCAAATCGACCCCGTCGTAGTAGGACTCATGTTTGAAAGAATGAGTGAACATCAAAAATCCTTCAGAGCATCAGGAGGCACTCATGCTTCTGCTGCCTTTACCCTGGATGGTGAAATGCTGAGCATCCGTGAGGACATCGGCAGACATAATGCCGTAGACAAAGTCATAGGAGATCTCCTGTGGCGGGGTCTCTTATCGAAAGCCGCCTGCCTTACCGTCAGTGGCAGAATTTCCTTTGAAATCGTGAGTAAGACCATTTCAGCGGGCATACCTTATCTTGCCTCAGTGTCTGCTCCGTCTACACTCGCTGTGGATATGGCTGAAAACGCAGGCATAACACTTATGGCTTTTTGCCGCAATCAAAAATTAACCGTGTATTCCAACACCGCTCATGTCAGCACCGAAACCCCTGAGGCTCTGGCAGCGGTAAACAAGACTTGACATGTCAAAAAATCTCAGTGAATTGTCCGGCCGCAAAGGCCTCGATCTGAACCTGTTTGAACAACTAGGAGTCGCCGCACGGGAAACCGGCACACCTGACCTGGAAGCCCAGGAGCAACTCAGCCAGGAATTCCTGGTAGGCAAATCCAATGTCTATGGCTCCGTCTCCTTTTATGATTTTTTGCGCCCTGAAAACCAAGGGAAGAAAATCTATGTGTGCAATGGAAGCTCATGCCTTACCGCCGGTACCCAGGATGAAGTGCGCGCTAAAATTGCCCGCCATTTTAATCCTGAAGAAGTAGGGGAAATGTGCTGCCTGGGACGCTGTCATGAAAACCGCTCGTTTCATTACAACGGTAAAAACTACAGCGGTCAGGATATCGACAATCTCGTAGCTATCCGGGAACAACAATCGCCCACAGTTGAACAATACAAGGTTACTTCTTCCGGAGCCGCTATTCTTACCACTCCCTATGGCCCGGTAAACGAGTATTACCAGATCTTTAAAGATTGCCTTCAGCAACCAGCCACAGATCTGTTGGCCCAACTGCGTGATTCCGGACTACGGGGACGCGGAGGTGCAGGTTTTTCCATGGCATTCAAACTCGAATCCTGCCGCAATCAAAAAGAGGAAACCCGTTTTATCGTCTGTAATGCCGATGAAGGGGATCCCGGCGCATATTCGGATCGCTACATTATGGAACAACGCCCTCATTCCCTCCTGATGGGAATGATGATCGCCGGATATATCGCCGGTGCTTCGTATGGGGTGGTCTATATCCGCGGCGAATATCCCGAATCCGTCCAGATCATCACCGAGGCTATTGCGGATCTGGAAAGTCAAAATTTACTCGGACAAAATATCCTGGGCTCAGGATTCGATTATCATTTTAAAGTGATCAAGGCCCAGGGCGCCTATATCTGCGGGGAAGAAACCGCATTGCTTTCTTCGATCGAAGGCCAACGTCCTGAAGTTCGTGTCAGACCTCCATATCCGACGCAGTACGGTTTGTTCAACAAACCCACAGTGGTCAATAATGTTGAAACCTTGGCTAATCTGCCATGGATCATGAAGCATGGGGGAAAAGCCTATGCAGCCATCGGTACACCCAAATCTACCGGGACTAAGTTGATCTCACTCGACAGTTATTTCAATACGCCTGGTATCTGCGAAGTGGATATGGGTACGCCGTTGAATGATGTAGTTTACGGATTGGGCGGTGGATTCCGCTCTCCGGTCAAGGCAATGCACATCGGCGGACCTTTAGGCGGATTGGTCCCGGTCTCGGCGATCGAAAAACTCACCGTTGATTTTGATTCCTTCGCCCGCGAAGGCTTCCTCCTCGGACACGCCTCGGTAGTTTGCCTGCCCGAAGATTATCCGATCATCGCGTATATCGAACATCTTTTCCGCTTTACGGCACATGAAAGTTGCGGCAAATGTTTCCCCTGCCGCCTCGGATCCACCCGTGGATATGAGCTTGTAGAAAAAGCCCAGAATAGCGGTTATAAAATTGACAAAGCATTGATGCAGGATCTCCTCGAGACGATGGAGGCCGGGTCTCTTTGTGCCCTTGGTGGCGGATTGCCCTTGCCGGTCAAGAATGCCATGAAGTATTTTGAATCTGAACTCGCACCCTACTTTAAATCTTAAGGTTATGTCACAGACTGCCTTTATCAATAATATCCAATATCCCGTACAGGAAGGAGATACCATTCTCCGCTTTGTGCGCCGGCATCTCGGTCAGGATCATGTTCCTACATTGTGTGATGCCCCCAATCTCGATCCATTCGGTTCGTGCCGCGTATGCAGTGTGGATGTAGCCCTGGTCAAAGACGGCCCTGCCAAAGCACAGGCCTCTTGTCACACACCGGTGATGGCCAACTCCTACATCTACACCGATAGCGACCGTATCACCAGGCTCCGGAAAAATATCATCGAGTTGGTCCTCACAGATCACCCGCTGGATTGTCTGACTTGTGAGGTCAACAATAATTGTGAGTTACAGACGGTAGCTGCAAGGGTAGGGATTCGTAAAGTGCGCTATCCTGAAGGAAAAAATCACCTGGATCGAGAAAAGGATCTGAGCCATCCCTACATGACCTCAGATTTTTCAAAATGCATCAACTGCTTCAGGTGTGTGCGGGCTTGCGATGAAGTGCAAGGTCAATTTGTACTCAGCATGGCAGGTCGAGGTTTCGATAGCCATATTGTCAAGGGCTTCGAACAATCTTTCTTTGAATCGGATTGTGTTAGCTGCGGGGCCTGTGCCCAGGCTTGTCCTACATCGGCAATCTCCGATGTGTTCGAATCCAAATCTGTAGCTGTAGATGAGAAGATCAGAACCGTATGCACTTACTGCGGTGTCGGTTGTAATCTCGAGGTCGCTGTGGATAACCTTAAAGTCAAATCCATCCAGGCACCCTACGATGCTGAGGTCAATCAAGGGCATACCTGTCTCAAAGGCCGCTTTGCCTTTTCCTTCTATAACCATCCCGATCGCCTGCGTACACCCCTGATCCGAAAGGATGGTGAATTGGTGCCAGCTACATGGGATGAAGCGTATGACTATATCGAATCCCATCTGACCCGGATTAAAAACGATTACGGACCGGATTATATCGCCGGTATTTCTTCAGCCCGTTGTACCAACGAGGAAAACTATCTCATGCAGAAATTTATCCGCGCGGTGATTGGTACCAACAATATCGATAGTTGTGCACGCGTGTGCCACTCACCCACCGCATTGGGGATGCAACGGACGTTTGGTACCGGTGCGGCCACCAATAGTATTGAAGACCTCAAGTACACGGATCTCATCATGGTCATCGGGGCCAACCCAACAGATGCGCACCCGGTCACCGGTGCCAAACTCAAGCAGTTTGCGATGAAGGGCACGTCGATTGTGATTGATCCGCGGCGTACCGAACTGGCACGCTATGCCACTTATCATCTGCAACTTCGTCCCGGTACCAATGTCGCGGTGATGAATATGCTTTTATACTACATCATTAGTGAAGGTCTCGAAGACAAATCCTTTATTGAATCCCGTACGGAAGGGTATGAAGAATTTAAAAATCATATCCTGAGCCTGGATATCGATGAAATGGAAAAGATCAGCGGTGTCAAGAAAGACCTGGCCCGTAAAGCCGCCATCGCTTATGCTTCCGCCCGCAATGCGATGTCCTTCCATGGACTCGGGGTTACAGAACATTCACAAGGCACCTATACCGTGATGCTCATCGCTGACCTCGCCATGATCACCGGTAATATCGGTCGCCGTGGGGTAGGGGTCAATCCGCTCCGTGGACAAAACAATGTGCAGGGTGCAGCCGATATGGGTTGCCAGCCACACCAGGGCGCCGGATATCTCGATGTCACCAAGCCTGAGATCCACAGCATGTATGAGGAGTTTTATCATGCCAAACTGCCTCTGCATATTGGATACAAGATTCCCCAGATGTATGATGCGGCGCTCAATGGAAAACTTAAAGCGTTATGGTTGATGGGTGAGGATAATGTGCAAACGGATCCCAACACGCAACATGTTGTCAGTGCACTCAGCAAACTGGATCTGTTGGTCGTGCAGGAAATCTTCATGACGGAAACTGCTAAACTGGCACACGTGGTTTTGCCGGCTGCTTCCTTCCTGGAAAAGAGTGGCACGTTTACCAATGGTGAGCGCAGAATTCAGCGCGTGCAGCAAGTGGTCGAACCCATCGCAGGCACCAAGCCGGACGGACAGATCATCGTGGAGATCATGAATCGCATGGGATATGAACAGCCCCCCTATGATCCTGCTACCATGCTGGAAGAGATTTCACAGATCGTACCTTTCTTCGCCGGCGTCAAATGGAACGAACTTGGAGATAATGGCAAACAATGGCCGGTATTGCCCGATGGAACGGATACAGAGATTCTACATACCGAAACCTTCAAACGAGGTAAAGGAAAATTCCAGGTTGCTTCCTGGAGAGAATCCGAAGAAATTGTCAACCATGGATCAGAGTTCCCTTACATCCTGACCACCAATCGCGAACTTGAACACTACAATTGTGGTACAATGACCCGTCGCACAGGCAATGTGGAAATCCTTACAGATGACGTACTTCTCATTCATCCTGAAGATGCTGCCAAACACCTGATCCATGAAGGAGATTTTGTTTGCATCATCAGCGCCCGCGGGAAGATCGATGTCAAAGCAAAGATCACAGACGAGGTACGGCCAGGCGTATTGTCTTCTACCTTCCACTTCCCTGAAGTCAAAATGAATGACCTCACCTCCAGTGTCAGCGACAGTGAAGCCATGTGCCCTGAGTATAAAGTAGTAGCTGTCAATATCCGCAAGAGTAAAGGAATCTATAAATCGAAAGCAGAACAAAGCGTACACGTCTGAAGGGGCTTAGAAGGTTAAAAGGTTAAGAGATTAGTAGATTAGGTGTTCATAAATCCTGTAATTGATATCCCTATCAACATATCAACTTATCACCATCCCGATATACGGCTACGCAGCGTGCGGGATCAAAGTTGCGCTTCGACATCACCCTATCAACACATCACCCTATTAATTAATCTCCTAACCTCCTAATCTTCTAATCTCAACCTTTCCATGGTCGACATCACCAACAAGATCATCACCCACCGCATGGCTATTGCCGAAGCCACGGTGCAGGTCAGTCTGCCGGAAACCATCGAGGCGATTCAGAATAAAGCGGTTCCTAAAGGAGATGTGTTTGAAGCCAGCCGTATTGCGGGTCTGTTTGGGATCAAACGGACCAGTGATATGATCCCGGATTGCCATCCATTACCTGTTGAATTTGCCTCGGTGCGTCACCGAATAGAAGGATTGACGATTGTAATCGAGACGGAAGTTCATACGATGTATAAGACCGGTGTGGAAGTAGAAGCCATGCATGGAGCTTCAGTTGCCGCACTGACCATCTATGACATGCTCAAGCCTATTGATAAGGGCATTGAAATTCAACGTATCCGTCTGGTCAAAAAGAAAGGAGGCAAGGGACAATACAATGATCCACCTCGCCGGCCTTTAAAAACCGCTGTGATCGTTTGTTCTGACAGTATTTCTGCTGGCAAGAAGCAAGATTTTGCCGGTAAGGCAATTGCCAATCACCTCGAGCGCTGGCAGGTACCCACAGAGACGTATACCATCATTCCTGATGAGATGCAGGTGATCCGGGATACCGTGCAGCAATTGTATGACGACCACTATGATATGATCATCCTTACAGGGGGTACGGGTTTATCCCCAAGAGATGTTACACCTGAGGCCATTCGACCTATGTTAGACCGTGAGATACCAGGTATTGCTGAAGCCGCGCGTCAATACGGGCAGCAGCACATGCCGTATTCGATGCTGTCCCGGAGTCTCGCCGGATTGAAAGGTAAAACCTTGATCCTCGCATTGCCCGGATCTACACGGGGTGCGGAAGAAAGTATGGATGCTTTGTTTCCATACCTGCTTCACCTTTTCCGCGTGGCTGATGGAATGCCACATGGAGAATAAGACATCATCCCTAGGGTTTCTTTTTTCGAAAGCCAAACCCGGCTTGCCCGACAAAAGTTTTTGGCATTTCTTCATCTCCCGGATATCCCAGTTCGATGTCTTGTCCACTGTTAGGAAAATACACGGTGCCAAACAAGTAATCCCATAGACTCAGGGAAATCCCATAGTTGATCCCATAGCCGTACTCTTTTGGAAAATATTTGGCATGATGCCAGGTATGCATCTGCGGATTGTTGAAGATGTATTTCAATGGCCCCAGTGGTAGCTTAAAGTTGGAATGATTGAAGTGGCCGATGCTCAGGGCAATAATATGCACGATGAAAAATTCCTGGATTCCAAACCCGATCATGCCTAATGGAATATATTCGATAGCCCGGTATACTACATTTTCCATCCAGTGATACCGGAGATGGGTGGCAAATCCAAGTTGCCTCGCCGAATGATGTACTTTATGAAACTGCCATAACCACGGAACCCGGTGGAGGAGGCGGTGAATATTCCATTGGATAAAATCACGTACTACAAACATAGTCAGCAATTGTGCCCATACCGGCCAGCTTCCGACCTGTATAGCCACCAGGTTTCGGATCCCAAATACGGAATGAAGGAATTGATTGAACGCCTCCACAAATACATTGGAAATGGCATTGTACCCGATCAGGGAAAACAGGAAGAAATTGAAAAACATGTAAAACACATCCAGCCAGAAATCATGGGTCCAGGGGCCACGCTCCTTCCTCCAGGGTTTAAAATATTCCAGCCCAAAGAAGAATAAGGAGACCAGGATCAACCAATAGAAATAGTTGTGTGCCGACGGTGTCGTAATCTCATGGTACAGATAGTTGGCATACCCACGGTATCCGTTGACAAAGACATCGATGTAGTGCTGTAGATCCATGCGTTCCCTATTTACCGGCCAAAGGTAAACTTCGTTCCAGCCATTGGTCTGTCTCTTAAGTTACATTCCTCTTCCCTGATTTTTCAGTCATCTTCAGGATGGCCAATCATGAAGATGACTGAAAATCCCTGCTGTCCATTAATGACTCACAACCACCTTTTGGATGGCCACCGCATGAAGTGTTTCAATTCGCAGGAGATAAAGGCCTTCAGTATCCGGCATTTCCAAACTGACTACCCCGCCTTGACCTGAAATAATCTGGCTGAGTTGACGCCCTTGCATATCCTGAAGGTAGATGGCACGGATCGTTTCCCCGGACGACGGCTGGATATAGATGTGTCCTGAAGTGGGATTGGGATACACATGTACTCCGGATGCTGACTCTGGATCATGATTCGCAACTACGGTGACCAGGTTACAACTGGACGTGTCGATACAATCATTTAGCGTGATTTGGACTGCATATTCGGCTGTATGATCCGGGGTAAAGGTTTGGGAGGTTGCACCATCAACAATGCTATACCCCTGGTCACAATCGAGCCATTGGTATTGAGCCCCGGACTGCTGAGCAGTCAGACTGGACCCATTTCCATCCACCAAAGTATTGATGTGTTCAATGGTAGCATGAATCGTGATCACACTGTCACATCCATTGGCCAGACCGATAATGTATAAAAATGTGCCAGATTCTGTTATCGTCACAATTCCATCCGGGGTGACATACTCCTGGCAGGCGAATATGTTTTCTTCATGTTGCCCTCCATGCCCAATAGTCAGATTGACATGGATGATGGAATCACAACCAGCCGCATTGGGGATGATTTCTTCATAGCTTCCACTGGCATACCAGACCATGGTTCCTCCGGGAGACACCAGGCTGTCACAGGAAAAAATATCGGATGTCGAACTGGAAGTATGATGGATCTGGAGATTAATAGTCAGAAGGCTGTCGCACCCCTGGGAGTTGACCAATGTATAGAAATAGGTACCACTGGCGGTCACTTCAGCGCCTGTCGGATCGATATACACGTCACAAGCATCTTCAAAAGAAACATGGCTTGTACTCTTATGAATGGTCAGTTGATAGGTCACGGTACTGTCGCATCCATAGATGTCGGTCCAGCCTTCGACATAGGTTCCGGAAGCCGTGTGTGTATTTCCACCCGGAGTGGTGTATGAGTCGCAGGCAGAATCGGTTACTGTAGTTTCTGAGGCATGATGGATGGTCAGGTTTATGGTGAGGATGCTGTCACAACCTGCTGCATTGATGATCGTATCCAGGTAGATCCCTGATTCGGTCCATTCTATGGTGCCATCAGGAGAAGTATAGAAATCACAGGTCGTCACAGAGATTGTCTCGGTTGTAGCGGCGCAAGTATTGACACGAGCTAAAAATAAATCTGTCCCGTCAGCGGAAGTCAGTTTCAAAATATGCGCAGAAGGATCGCAGTCCATAGTATTGCTGAAATATCCGGCGGCATATAACGCTTTTCCTTGACCCGCCACAAGTGCTTCACAGGATTCCGCTCCGGTTCCACTCAATTGATTCAACCACTGAAAAGCCCCTGTAGCATTTAACTTGAGTATAAAAGCATCAAAGCCCCCTGTGGACTGGAGTTGTGAAACGGGATTACCCGGATAGAAATCTGCTAGAGATGAAAAATACCCACCTCCAAAAATATTTCCATCGCCATCCATGGTGAGAGTTCTTCCTTCGTCTTCATTGGCCCCACCAAAACTCTGTGCCCAGCCATATGAACCATCTGCATTGAGTTTCAGGATAAAACCATCCTCGAGGCCATTGGACGTGAGATTGGCAACCGCCGGTCCGGGATTAAAATCAGCAGTTCCATTGAAAAATCCGGTGACGATCAGGTTCCTGTTGACATCAATGGCCATCGTATTGCTTCGGTCACTTTCGGTGCCCCCCACACTGACGCATTTGACAAAATTGAGTCCTGCATCCAGGGTGAGTACGAATATATCTTCCAGGCCTGCAGAGGTTCGGATGGCTGAAGAAAGGCTCAGGTCAAAATCCACCATGTCTGAAAAATATCCGGTGACATAGAGCAAGCCGTTGGCGTCGGCTACGATGCCCCTTCCGGCGTCACTGCCTGAACCACCCAAAGCGATAGCGCGGATATAACCACCAGATTGCGCATACTGAGCTAGGAAGATATCCTCAGCACCGTTTGACGTCAGTGGAGACACTCCCGGTCCGGGATCGAAATCAGCAGTTTCTTCAAAAAATCCAGTGATGCACACCTGCCCCGCGGCATTGAGGGTTACACCCCTGGCATAATCGTAACCATCACCGCCGATTTTCTTGGCCCAGACCATGTTGCCCTCCGGATCCAGTTTGACGAGGAAGGCATCGGCCTGACTTCCAGCAGTCAGGTTGAATACACCCGGACCCGGATCAAAATCTGCAGTCCCTTCAAAAGATCCGCAGAGATAGATGTTGTTACCGGCATCGGTCACCACACTTCGGCAAACATCAGTTTCAGGCCCGCCTATTCGTTTGGCCCATTGAACTGCTCCGGCTTTGTTGGATTTGGTGATAAAGACATCATTGACGCCGGCTGAAGTTAAGTTGAGGAGGTTACCAGATGGATCAAAGTCCACGGTGTTTTGAAATTCACCACAAGCCACCACGGATCCGGCCTG
>ERZ724521.1543-NODE-1543-length-10177-cov-4.532800_pt1 | contig 10177 bp, 7 predicted proteins | sample MGYA00376054_ERZ724521 | MGnify/ENA primary metagenome ERZ724521 (study PRJEB28724, sample SAMN07190883) | activated sludge metagenome | isolation source: activated sludge of sewage treatment plant in Hong Hong | place: Hong Kong | collected 2016-03-17 ... | reverse complement strand
AAAGGGATGCGGCGCCACCACATTTGTCCAGGTGCTTGAGCCGCCGCTGTTGACTGCGAGCACCTCCGGAATAGCCAATGTATCCTGCTTCGGCGGCAGCGACGGCACTGCGACCGCAACTGCACAAGGTGGCGTTGGCCCTTATTCCTTCCTGTGGAGCAATGCCCAGATAACTCCGCAGGCGCAAAATCTGATGGCCGGTGTCTATACGGTAACCGTAACGGACTCGAAAGGCTGTACCACCACCACCCAGGCGACGATCACCGAAGCGCCTCAACTCAGCGCAACAACTACAACAGTGCAAACCAAATGCTTCGGCAGCGCTGACGGTACGGCAACCGTGACGCCCGGCGGCGGTACCGGCCCCTATACCTTCAAATGGAGCGACCCGCTCCAGCAGGCCACCGCAACTGCAACCGGGCTGAGCGCACAGTCCTATACCGTCACGGTCACGGATGCAAAGGGCTGCTCCATTACGGCGACTGCCCAGGTGTCCTCTCCGCCACAACTGACGGCAGCATTAACCGCCACCAATGCCCTGTGCAGCGGGGCGGCAAACGGTTCAGCCACTGTTGTTGCCAGCAACGGCACAGCACCCTACACGTTCAAATGGAGCGATCCGCTTGGACAAAACACAGCCACCGCCATAAATCTTAATGCGGGCAGTTACACGGTAACCGTCACTGATCTGCAGGGTTGCAGCACCACCGGTACAATTGCCGTGAATCAACCCGAGGCGATAAACGTATCGGCAACCGTCATTAATGTGAGCTGTTTTGGCGGCGCTAACGGCCAGGTCAATACCACAACGGCGGGCGGAACAGGCCCCTTCACCTACATCTGGAGTTCATCTGAAACGACCCCCAAAAAAAAAAGAAAAAGCGCGGGCACTTATACGGTTACCGTAACAGATGTCAACGGATGTACATTCTCCCTCCAAAATGTCATTACTGCCCCGACAGAGATACTTTTGAATGGAAATATGCAACCTGTAAAGTGTTTTGGCGGAAACGACGGTACCATTGACCTCACGGCCCAGGGCGGGACGCCTACCTACATCTATAAGTGGAGCGGCCCGGGAGGGTTTACCAGCTCGCAAAGCAACCTGCAGAACCTTCAGGCGGGCACCTACACCGCGACGGTAACGGATGCGGCCGGATGTACCCAGACCTTCAGCATGTCTGTTGACCAGCCCGCTTCCGCATTGACACTCAGCCTGCCCCAGTTTGCAGATACGGTCTGTTTCCAGGGGACAAACGGAACAGCGACCGTCGTGGCCTCAGGTGGCACAGGCCCCTATGCTTACCTCTGGGACCCGAACAGCTTTACTACTGCCACCATCACCGGGCTGTCCGCTTCAGCGTACAGCGTCGTGGTGACCGATGCACAGGGTTGCACCCAGGTAGCCTCTACATTTATCCTGCAAAAGGACGAACTCTTTGCGTACGCGGAAGCCGCAGCGCCTGCCTGCAGTGGCACAACTAACGGCTCGGCAAGCGTCATTTCGGTCTTCTATGGCGCTACACAGGCGAGCCTGGCCAATTTCACATACCTGTGGAGCACCACGCCACCGCAGACGACTTCGAATGCAACCGGCCTGATGGCCGGACAGAGTTATTCGGTAACGGTCACCGACGCACAGGGCTGTTCTGATGTACAAACTGTAACAGTCGCCAACCAACCCCAGATCAATGCCCTGATCAGTCTTTCTGAAAATGTCAAATGCTTTGGCGATGCAACAGGCTTCGCCATTGCAGGCGGACTTGGAGGGGCGCCGCCTTATTCCTATTTCTGGAGCGGCGGCACACAGACTGATTCGCTGACTCAAAATTTGAAAGCGGGCACATATATTGTCACCGTGACCGATTCAAACGGGTGCCCGGCCACCACGACTGTCACCATTACCCAACCGCCTGCATTGGATATAAACCTGGTTGCAACCGATGTGAAGTGCTATGGCGAAAGCAATGGCTCTGTCAAAGCAATCCCCTCCGGAGGTACGCCTCCCTATCAGTACGTCTGGTGGAACGGCGCCCTTACACAGGAGGTTCAAAACCTGCCGGCGGGCCTTATCGGCCTTACCCTTACCGATTTCAACGGGTGCCAAACGCCTGATTCGGTAACTATCCAACAGTCGGACACCCCGATAGGCGCCACCGCCGTGAAAAATGATGCCAAATGTTTCGGCTCTCACAACGGTGATATTACAATAACGGCGAGCGGCGGAACACCGCCTTACAAATATGCCCTGGACGACAAACCCTTCAACGGGTCGCCGAAGCAGATCGGACTGTCCGCCGGAACCTATGTACCCAAAGTAATGGATAAAAACGGCTGTATCTTCGTACTTCCACCCGTGGAGGTCGAGCAACGCGATCCGGTGGTTGTGGACCTGGGTCCCGATATTACCATTACACTGGGCGAAAACACCCAGTTGTTTGCAGGGGTGGACAATGCGGCCGGGCAGGTAACCTACTCCTGGACACCCGCAGACAGCGTATGGCTCAGTTGCCTCGACTGTCCCGATCCGTTCGTGGATTCGCTCTATTACCAGAACTACTTTGAGGTGCTCGTTTTGGATTCACTGGGCTGCCGCGGTACCGATCAGATACTGGTAGTCGTGGAGAAACCGAGAAGGATATTTGTACCTACTGCGTTTTCTCCCAATGGCGACCTGAGCAACGATTTTCTGCTTGTACATGGCCAGGAAAGCGCGCAGATACTCGACTTCCGCGTTTACGACCGTTGGGGCGAACTGGTGTTTGAAAACGGGAACTTTACACCCAACGATACCAGCGCAGGCTGGGACGGAAACTTCAGGAGCAAGCCGATGGATCCGGGCGTGTATGTCTGGGTACTCGAAGTGCAGTACATGGACGGGGCCAAGGAAGTACTCAAAGGAAATACGACGCTGATTCGGTAGTCGGGGAGTTTATTTTCCCCGCCCCTGCAGCAATACCAGAACGGTATAGAACAATATCTTGAAATCCAGCGCCAGCGACATATTTTCGATATACAACAGATCGAAACGCAGGCGCTGGAGCATTTGAGCGACATTGGAGGCATATCCGTATTTCACCTGCCCCCAGGAGGTAATCCCCGGACGTACTTTCAGCAGGTGTTTGTAATGCGGATTCTGCTCCAGTATCAGGTCGATAAAGTGTTGCCGTTCCGGGCGAGGTCCGACGAGCGACATGTCGCCCCGCAGCACATTCCAGAAGTTCGGGATCTCATCGAGCCGCCATTTTCGCATGACCGCCCCCCAAGGGGTGCATCGCGGGTCACTTTCGTGCGACAGTTGCGGGCCGTGGCGTTCCGCATCGGTGTACATCGACCGGAATTTGATAATTGTAAACGGCTTGCCTCCCTGCCCCAGTCGCTCCTGGGCAAAAAATATGGGCCCGGTGGAGGAGAGTCGTACCCGGATGGCGATGTACAGGATTAGCGGCGACAGGATAATCAGTACGACCACACTGACCGTTACGTCGAGAAACCTTTTGATCACGCGCTGCCACTTGGGCATGAGTTCCTGGCGTATTTCAATTAATACGGCACCGTAGACGTGGTTCATTTTTACTGTACCAAGCAGGATATCGTACATATCCGGAATGATCTTGACCAGCACCTGTTCGCCGAAATCGAACAGGACGTTCAGGATATCGCGCAGCCGGTTGTGTTCCGAGGTCTCGATGGCAATGATCACCTCTTCGATCTCGTGCTCTCGGATCATGGCGGCGAGATTGTTGATCTTGCCCAGGCAGGGCAGGTATTCGCCCAACGCCTGGCCGTTGGCGCCATTGGTGTCGATATAGCCGATAAATTTATTGCCCAGTCCCTTCTTCCTTCCCTTGATGTCCATATACAATTCCAGGGCATTCTGATCGCCACCCACGAGCAGGGTATTAAAGGTGACAAGTCCCGCTTTGAGCCTTCGGCTGGCCCGCGTCAGGATAATCATGCGCATGGTGGCTGTCAGGAAGAAATGCAGCCCGAAGAGCGCTAGAAAAGAGCGGTAATACGTTTGGTAATCGCGGACAACGTCGTCGAGGATGAGGGTAAAGAACAGGAAAACGACGCCAAAAAAGGCCAGAAAGAAGGTCCGGGTAAGCGTTGTTAGTCGCGACAACCGGTAAATATCCACATAATGGTCAAAAATGCTGTACAGCAGCACCCAGCCGGTCGGGATGATCAGGATACCGAGAAAAAAATTGGAGTCGCGCAATATTTCCGCAGAGAACGGAGCGCCTTCAAGTGTTTTTCTGTAGACAAAAAACAATGCCCAGGCCAGCATCGCCATAAAGAAATCGGCGACGCCATAAAGGAATGTATCGCGTTGGCGTTGGTGGCGAAGCAAGGACTTTGTTGTTTGGTTAATTGATTACCTGAATACAGGGATTAAAAATGGACCAGCCGGATATTATCGAGCATTACTTTTCCGGTAATTTGGGAGAATTTGTTTGAATTGTCGCGCGGAAGGCTGGCGCGAAAGAAAAGGCGGTAGTTCTCCTGCAGCGATGCAGATACGAACTCCGTCAGGTTGATATACGTTTTATTCCAGCCCCCGGTTGTATTGAACTGAAATACGGGTTGGGCAATTTCGCTGGAGTTCCCGATCGACCCCAGGAGGTAAAGCGTAAACGGCATATCACTGTTGTAGTGCAACTCCAGCCATACCTGGCGTTCACTGGCCAGGGGCAGTTCGTCGACTTTCTCGGATGCAATTTCCATCAGCCAATGGGCAGTATCGACAGCCATCAGCAGTGATTTGCCTGCAAAAGCGCCGTTTTCGGTGAGGATATAACCCGTATCATCATCGCCGTCCCGGTCTTCAAATTGAACGGCGGTACTGCCGTCAAAGTCGCTGCGGCCCTCCCACGGAAACATGGCGTCGTCGTCGTAGGATGTCGACGGATTAACGGCCGTGTTCTCGGCAGGTGACAGCGTTACGGTTGTTTCGTAGCGCTTCATAAAGGGATAAATATTTGGCGTGGCCAGAATACCGTTCTCTTTTACCCCGGGAAACAAAATAATCTCACTTTCACCTTCCGCCAAAACCGGCACTGTGGCCGGCAGGGTATAGGCTCCGAGAAACTCCCCGTTCACATACAGCCATCCATCAGTTATTTTATGCCAGGCAGCGCCTCCGGGTTCGTCCACCACAAAGGGCTTGAGGTCAAGGTATGCCGGGATCTGTTCTGCCTTATCCGTACAGCCACCCAATAACAATACGGTGGCGGTGAAGACAATGAAAAGTAGTTTGTTCATGTGTGTATTTGTCTGAAATCGGTGACTATGCTATTTGGACCGCATAAAAACCTCCATCGGTACGCCCTTGAAATTAAAGTTTTTGCGCAACTGGTTTTCCAGATACTGTTTATAGGAATCCCGCACGTAGTTCGGGTTATTTACAAAGAACGCAAAAGAGGGGAAAGCTGTGGGCAGCTGTGTCACATATTTAAATTTGGGATACCTGCTGTGCACGGAAGGCGGCGGCGTTGCCTCGATCGCCGCCATCATTACCTCGTTCAATTCAGATGTCTTTATCCGGCGGGTGCGGTTTTCATAAACCTCCAGCGCCGCTTCAACCGCCTGAAAAATCCGTTGCTTGTCCAGTGCTGAAATAAACAGGATAGGCACATCATCGAAGGGCGCCAGTTTGTTTTTAATGGCCGATTCGTAGTCGCGGGCTGTGTTGGTAGTCTTGTTTTCCATCAGGTCCCACTTGTTCACCAGAATAACAACACCCTTATGCCGCTTTTGAGCCAGGCGCAGAATGTTGATATCCTGCGATTCAAGCCCTTGTGTGGCGTCCAGCACCAGCAGGCAGACGTCGGCTTCCTCAACAGCCCTGATGGCCCGCATGACAGAATAAAACTCAAGATCCTCGTCTACTTTGGTCTTCTTGCGGATACCGGCGGTATCGATCAGCATAAAAGCCTTTCCAAATTTGTTGTATACGGCGTGGATGGGGTCGCGGGTGGTGCCGGCAACAGGCGTCACGATATTGCGCTCCTCGCCCAGCAAAGCATTGGTCAGCGACGATTTTCCGACATTGGGGCGACCGACGATCGCAAACTTCGGCAATTCGGTATCTACAGGTGTTTCGGCTTCTATGAACTCTACTACGGCGTCGAGCAAATCGCCCGTGCCGCTTCCACTAATCGAGGCAATAAAGAATGTATTGTCAAAACCAAGCCCCCAGAACTCGTTGGCTTCCATCAGGTTTTTATGGTTATCCACCTTGTTGACGACAAGAAAAACCGGTTTGTCGCCCCGGCGCAATATCCTGGCAATATCTTCATCGAGATCGGTTATGCCGGTTTGCGCATCCACCATAAAAATCAGAGCGGCAGACTCCTCGATAGCGATTTTAACCTGGTTGCGGATTGCCGCTTCAAAAACATCATCCGAGCTTTGGACAAAACCACCGGTATCTACCACTGTGAAACGTTTGCCGTTCCACTCGCAAAAACCATACTTTCGGTCGCGGGTAACCCCGGAAAAGTCGTCAGTAATAGCATCACGGCTACCTACAAGTCGATTGTAAAGCGTAGATTTACCGACATTCGGTCGTCCGACAATAGCAACTATATTTCCCATACTGTAATGTGCAGATTTTTAGCAACGGGAGCAGGGTTTGTGTATTTTTGCCCGTAGCGAAAGCCCGGCAAAAGTAGGCAATTTGCAGACAACCCGGGTTACTGCACCATTATTCCAACGCTACCCAAAACAAAACCTGCTATGAATAAGATCATTTATCGCGACCCCAATATAACAATTTTCCAAAGTGCCCTATTCCAGACCAACTCAACAGTCGTGGTAACGGACGATACGGTGCTGGTTGTTGACCCGGCGTGGCTTCCCGATGAGGTCTATTCCATCAGACAGTATGTCGACAGTGTCCGGGGCGACCGCTCGCTTTGCCTGATCTTCACCCACTCGGATTACGACCACATTATCGGGTACAAGGCGTTTTCGGCCGACAAGGTTTTTATGTCGAAAGCCATGGCTGATAATCCACGCAAGGACAAGATACTGGAAGAGGCCCTGGCATTCGACGAACAATACTATATCGAAAGGCCGTATCCCATAGAATATCCCGTCGGCGATTTTCAGGTGTACCGCGACGGCGTGCAATACCGGCAGGGACAAACAAAAATGACCTTTTACCTGACACCGGGACACACAGAGGACAGTATGATGGTGATCATCTGGCAACTGGGGCTTTGTATCGCGGGCGATTATTTGTGCAACGTGGAATTCCCGTTCATTTACCACAGCAGCGTGGATTACCTCAACACCCTGGAAAAGCTGCCGCATATCCACGACCGCAACTGGTTTACCCGGCTGGTACCGGGACATGGCGATCCGGCCCTGACCATCAACGACTGGCTGCATCGCCGCACGGAAAGTCTGGCCTATATCTATGCGCTTCGGGAAAGTATTGCTTCGGGTATTCCGTTCGATGAAAGTTCTCTGTGGACCCGCTACCGGTATCCGAAGCTTCAGAGCAAGTTTCACACCGACAACCTCGAACTGATGAAACGGGAATACGAAGCGGGACTTTGGGTTTGGGACCCGGAAATCCTGAAAGATGTATTTGCCGAAACCGCGGTAGAAACCACATCGGGAAGCAGCGAGGAATCGGAAGAAGAATCCTGAAAGTAACGGGGTTTATTCCGACATGTCCATCGTGTGGAACACGTTGAGCACATCTTCATCCTCTTCCAGGCGATCAATAAGTTTGATAACCTGTTCAACTTCGGTATCGCCTAATTTTTTGGTAGCGGTTGGAATATACTCGAGCGCTGCACTCGACACTTCAATATTGCGATCTTCCAGCGCCTTCTGCATCGAACCAAAATCGGTGAAGGTGGAATACAACACGATTTCGTCTTCTTCGCGTTTCAATTCTTCCAGCCCTGCGTCGATCAGTTCGAGTTCCAGTTCGTCCCAGTCGTGCCCTTCCGCCTTGAGTTTGAATACCCCCTTGCGGTCGAACAAAAAACCTACACTTCCGGAGGTGCCCAACGCGCCGCCACAGCGGTCGAAGTGCATTCTGACATTCGCGACGGTGCGGGTAGGGTTATCTGTGGCTGTTTCCACAAGAATGGCGATGCCATGTGGTCCTTTGCCTTCATACAATACCTCCTGAAAGTTTTCCGCTTCCTTGCCGGATGCCTTTTTGATGGCATTCTCTACGTTCGCCTTGGGCATATTGGCGGCCTTGGCGTTCTGGATGGCCATGCGGAGCCGGGAGTTGTATTCAGGATTGGCTCCTCCTGCCTTTACCGCAATCGCAATCTCGCGCCCGATACGGGTGAACGTCTTGGCCATGCCGGCCCAACGCTTAAATTTTCTCTCTTTGCGGAATTCAAACGCGCGTCCCATAGGTGTCTGATATATTCGTTGTTATAAAATATTAAAGTGTCCGGAATTGTTAGGCGGCGCAAAAGTAGACAATTTGGCAACAAGAAAAAAAGTTGGAAGAGATTTGAAATCCGGGAATTATTACGCTGAAATGCCCAACTTTGCACTGTTTTTTAACCTGATAATACTGTTTTTTCCATGAAAAATGTCTTCTTCCGGGTAATTCTCCTGATTTCACTTCCCCTTTCCGGTGTTTTCTGCCAAAACACTGCAACGGATACCGTACAGGATATTGAAATCTTCGACCACGTGTTAAAAACGGCCGACTGGGCCAAATTCAAGTATAAAGATGTGCTGGAGCGGGCCAAGGGCGGCGATTACATGGCCATCAGGGACTTTTTGAACTTCCATGCTACCGTCGACGGGGTGGATGGCATCAACCATGCTGTCACCTGCCTGGAATTGATTCCGGTGGCCGGCGATGAAAAGTTTGCGGCCGGTGTGGCATTCTGCAGCGAAAATATCCGCAAAGTGGTGATTGACAGACTTATTCTCGCACAAGGACGCACCAAAAAAACGGCGTTGCGGCAAAGCATGACGGATTGGGCGCCCAACACTTGGGAATACCTGAATGGCCGGACAACCGCAACCCACATGTCGGAAGGAAAAAAGCCGGGCGCGGAAAGCAGTTCATCCGCTTCCGGGATGTCGCCCGATGCCGCAGGAGCAGCGGGTAGTGATAGTGATAGCAGCAGTGGCAGTGATAGTAGCAGTAGTAACAGTAGCAGCAATAATAACAGTGGCAGCAATAGCAGCACCGGCAATGACGGCAAGCCTGTTCCGACTGCCCCCGACGCAACTACCCCAAAAGCGACATCGCCGAAAAAGCATCAGTGATCGATAGATGGCATTTCGAATTTATACCAAAACAGGTGACAAGGGCCAAACAGCGCTCTTCGGCGGACGACGGGTACTGAAGAGCCACCTCCGGGTGGATGCTTATGGCACCATCGACGAACTGAATTCGTTTGTCGGCTGGTTGCGCGACTCCACTGCCGATCAGCATGTAAGGGAGATACTGGCGCACATACAACACAGGCTGTTTACCGTCGGCGCGCATGTAGCGTCCGATCCGGAAAAGCACCCGCCCACACCGGACCTGATTCCGTCAGATACTGTTTTGCTTGAAAACGAGATAGATGCCATGGAGGCCTTATTGCCGCCGCTCAAGAATTTTATCCTGCCGGGCGGCCATCCCGCCGTTTCTGTGTGCCACGTATGCCGCACGGTGTGCCGACGCGCAGAACGCCTGGTGGTGGCACTCCACGATACCGACCCGGTCGACCCGCAGGTATTATCTTATCTCAACCGGCTCTCCGACTATTTTTTCGTGCTGGCGCGAAAACTCGCGCATGATCTGGGTGCGGAAGAGGTGATTTGGAAAGGGAGAGCGGTTTGAGGAGGGTGTATCACGCGTGATGAACCGGGTTATCCGGGAGCAAAACAGATATAGAAATCATGTGCGATGGATGGCACGCTGATGACACAGATGATGCAGACTAACGCAGATTAAATTTGTAGAGTCGATGGCACGCTGATGACGCAGATGATGCAGATTAACGCAGATTAAATATGTAGAGTCGATGGCACGCTGATGACACAGATGATGCTGATTAACGCAGATTAAATATGTAGAGTCGATGGCACGCTGATGACACAGATGATGCTGATTAACGCAGATTAAATATGTAGAGTCGATGGCACGCTGATGACACAGATGATGCTGATTAACGCAGATTAAATATGT
>ERZ724521.1542-NODE-1542-length-10178-cov-4.396720_pt1 | contig 10178 bp, 10 predicted proteins | sample MGYA00376054_ERZ724521 | MGnify/ENA primary metagenome ERZ724521 (study PRJEB28724, sample SAMN07190883) | activated sludge metagenome | isolation source: activated sludge of sewage treatment plant in Hong Hong | place: Hong Kong | collected 2016-03-17 ... | reverse complement strand
GACCACGGTGCACCGGATGCGGCAGGACGACGTCCGCGCCGCCCTCGGCATCCCCGCGGACTACGAGACGGCCGCCCTCATCCCGCTCGGGTACCCCCGCGGGCGCTGGGGTGTGGCCGCGCGGCGCCCGGTCGAGGAGGTCGCTTTCGGGGACCGCTGGGGCGAGCCGCTGCCCTGATTTTCGCCCCCGTTGGGCGATGCCGGCGGCGGTCCGTTCGGCATCGCCGTGGTACGCTTCCGGGCACGTTCCGAATGCACGAAGGAGTACTGATGGCCCGCAAGAAGGTCACCATCATCGGCGCCGGCGCAACCGGCGGCGCCATGGCCCAGCGCCTCATCGAGCGCGCGGCGGTAACGCTGCTCGGCGGCGCGGCGATCGGCCTCGCCGACCTCGTCAGGACAGACCAGGGTCAGGGTGTAGGTCATCGGGCGGCTTCCTGGATGCGCGCCGCGGTGCGGGCGGGCCGGGGTCGGCGCGGCCCGGTGCGGGTCGCAGCATTGTGGCCCGCCGCCGCTTTCTCCGTCCAGCGGCGGGAATCGAGTCCTGGAGTCCTGCGGTTCAGTCGCCGGCTGAGCGCAAGGCCGCCTTGAGACCCACGCCGATTTCCGGACGCGCGGCAAACGGGTCGGGCGGATTCTGCTGGGCGACGATGGCGTTCATGCGGTCGCTCACGTTGCCCAGCGCCTTGGGGTGGCTGAAGATGTAGAAGCGGTCGGCCTTCATGCCATCGAACACCATCTGCGCCACCTCGGCGGCGGTGACCTTGCCTGAGCCCACGGCCTTGTCGCTCATCGCCTGCCCGATCAGCTGGCTGCGCGTGGGCTTCTGATCGGCCAGGTCGGCCGGCCGGTTGCGGTGGCTCTGGCTGATGCCGGTGGGCACGAAGTACGGGCACAGCACGCTGGCGCCGATCTGGTCGGTGACCAGCCTCAGGTCCTGGTACAGCGTCTCGGTCAGGCTCACGACGGCGTGTTTGCTGACGTTGTAGATGCCCATGTTGGGCGGCGTCAGCAGCCCGGCCATGCTCGCGGTGTTGACGATGTGGCCGGTGTAGTTGGGGTCGGCCCCGGCTGCTTCGAGCATCATCGGCGTGAACAGGCGCACGCCGTGGATCACGCCCCAGAGGTTCACGCCCAGCACCCATTCCCAGTCGCGGATCGAGTTCTCCCACACCAGACCGCCCGCGCCCACGCCGGCGTTGTTGAACACGAAATGCGGCGCGCCGAACTGCGAGCGCGTTGCCACGGCCAGGGCCTCCATCTGTTCGGCGCTGGAGACGTCGACCCGGCGGGCCAACACAGGTGCACCGGCGGCACGCATTTCGGCCGCGGCGGCATCCAGCGCGTCCTGCTGCACGTCGGCCAGCACGAGGTTCATGCCCAGCCGAGCGCCGATGCGCGCGCACTCCAGGCCGAAGCCCGAGCCGGCGCCGGTCAACACGGCGGTCTTTCCTTTGAAATCGTCGATCATGGGGTTTCTGCCTTCTTCAAAACGTAGCCGATACGGGGGAAATGCACGTGCACCGTGCCGACCCGCGGGTCGGTGCGGCGCAGCGTGTAATGGGTGCGGGTGGCGGCGATCAGCTCGCCCTCGGTGGCCTCGGGGCCAAAGGTCTCGGCCGCGACGGTGACCGTGCTGCCCAGCGCAATGCCATGGTCGTCCTGGAACGCGCTGTCGAGGAGCAGGTTGGCGCCGGCGGCCAGGGGCTCGCTGCCCGCGGCCACGGCGATGGCATCGGGCGCGCCGAGCTTCTCGGAGCGGCCGTGACCCCCCTTCGCGAGCCGGTCCATCCACTCCAGGACGGCTGGCGTCGCGTCCAGGATCGACGCCATGCCGGGCACCCGGGTGCGGGTGAACCACAGCGGGTGGTAGGTGGCGAAGTCGGCGATGCAGGGCGCGGCACCGAAGAGAAAGTCGTGCTCCTCGACCATGTGCGCGATGCGGCGCAGGTACGAGCGGTAGGCCGAAGCGGCGTCGCCCGGCCGCAACCGGGTCATGCCGGCCGACATGGCCTTTCGGTCTTCGGCAAAGGCCCGGGCCGCCTCGGGCGGTGCGCCGGCGAACATCTGCGCCGCACCCTTGGGGCCCAGGTTGTAGCCGATGGCGGCCCAGAACAGGGTGGTGTCGGCCCATTGCGCGAACACCCGGCTCACGCCCTTCAGGGCCAGGGGGTACAGCGCAGGTTCGGGTTGCACGTGTTCGAGCACGTCCGCGATCAGCGCGGTGTCGCAATAGATGTCGGCACCGACCTGCAGGAACGGGGTCTTTCGGTAGCCGCCGGTGAGCGCCACCACGTCCGGCTTGGGCAGGATGGCCGGCACCAGCACCGACTTCCAGGCCAGCTGTTTGGCACCGAGGATCAGGCGGACCTTCTCCGAAAACGGCGAGTTCGGGTAGTGGTGCAGGATCAGCGTGGGCGTGTCCATCGAGGCTCCTTGACGCGGCAGGCCAGGCCAATCAGATCAGCTTGACGAGTTGCTTGCCGAAGTTGCGCCCCTTGAGCAGGCCAATGAAGGCTTCGGGCGCGGCTGCAATGCCCTGCGCCACCGATTCGCGCGGGCGCAGCTTGCCACTGCCCACCAGTTGGCCCAGTTCGGCCAGCGCCTCGGGCCAGACCTCCATGTGCTCACTGACGATGAAGCCTTCGATCTTCAGGCGGTTGACGAGAATGAGCGCCGGGTAGGTCAACGGCAGCGGCGCACCGTCGTAGCCGGCGATCATGCCGCACAGCGCGATGCGGCCGAAAGCGTTCATGCGCAGCAGCACCGCGTCGAGCACCATGCCGCCGACGTTCTCGAAGTAGCCGTCGATGCCGGCCGGGCAGGCGTCCTTGAGCGCCTTGCTCAGCGAGGCGGCGTCGGCGTGGAGTTTGTAGTCGATGCAGGCGTCGTAGCTGAGCTCCTTCACGGCGTAGTCACACTTCTCCGCGCCGCCGGCAATGCCGACCACCCGGCAGCCGCGCGCTTTGGCCAGCGCCGCGAACGCGCTGCCCACCGCGCCGGTGGCCGCGCTGATGGCCACCGTGTCGCCGGCCTTGGGCGCGATGATCTTCACCAGCCCGTACCAGGCGGTAACGCCGGGCATGCCGACCGCACCCAGGTAGTGGCTCAACGGCACGTGGGTGGTGTCGACCTTGCGCAAGGCACCAGGCTGTTCGGCATCGACCACGCTGTACTCCTGCCACCCGCCCATGCCGACGACTTTGTCGCCGACCTGGTAGCGCGGGCTCCGCGACTCGACGACCTCGCCCACCGTGCCGCCCTGCATCACCGCGCCCAGCGGCTGCGGCTGAGCGTAGCTCTTGCCGGCGTTCATGCGCCCGCGCATGTACGGGTCCAGGCTCAGGTAGTGGTGGCGCACCAGCACCTGCCCCTCCTGCAGGGGCGGCGTCTCGGCGCTGACGAGCTTGAAATTGGCCGTGCTGGCTTCGCCTTCGGGGCGGTTGTCGAGCAGGATCTGTTGGTTGATGGGCATGGAGTTCCTTTAGGTGCTACGGTATTGATAGCTGCTTGTGGCCACTGGGCGCCAGGAGGTGGCCGAATCGATTGAAAAAAGTGCTCAGTCGGTGACGATCGGCCGAAAAACCGCGCCATCGCCGGACACCGGGCGCTTGACGTACTTGAAGGTGCCGGTGGCGTGCGCGCAGGCCCGGCCGGACTCATCGAAAATCGTGCCTTCGGTGAAGGCCATGGACGGGGTGCGGTGCATCAGGCGACCCTTGGCCACCAGCGTGCCGCCCGGCGCTGCCTTGGCCGGCCGCATGAAGCTGGTCTTCATTTCGATCGTGACCACACCCATCTCCTGATTCACGCTGCGCGCGGCCGTGGCCATCACCACGTCGAGCAGCGTCATGCAGGCGCCGCCGTGGGTCACGCCGAACGAATTCAGGTGCTCGGGCTTCGGTGCGTAGTGGATTTCGGAATTTCCGTCGGCGAACAGCTCCAGCGTGAACCCGAGATGGTTCACGAACGGAATATGGGCGCCGAACTTGAAGCTCATCCGCCGGTCACCACGCTCACACCGCCATCCACCGCCAGCCACTGGCCGGTGATGTGCTTGCCCGCGTCGGAGGCGTACAACAACGTCAGGCCCTTGAGGTCTTCGTCATCGCCCAGGCGACGCAGCGGCGCGTGGGCGGCGAGTTTTTCCTCGCCCAGCGCCTTGAGCGTGCCGGCTGTCATCTTGCTCGGGAAGAAGCCCGGGCAGACCGCGTTGACCGTGATGTTGTAACGGCCCCATTCACAGGCCAGCGCGCGGGTGAAGTTGATGACGGCGCCCTTGGAGGTGTTGTAGGCGATGGTCTGCATCTCGGGCGGGTTGCCGCCCAGGCCCGCGATCGAGGCCACGTTGATGATGCGCCCGGACTGGCGCGGAATCATCGAATGTTTGGCGATGTGCTGGCTCAGGATGAAATAGCCGCGCACGTTCAGGTTCATCACCTTGTCCCAGGCCTCGACCGGATGGTCCTGCGCCGGCGCGCCCCAGGCGGCACCGGCGTTGTTGACCAATATGTCCACCGGGCCCATGCGCTCCAGGGTTTCGTCGGCCAGGCGGCGAATGTCGGACTCGACCGCGCAGTCGGCGGCGATCCAGCGCGCGTCGATGCCGGCGGCCTGCAGCTCGGCCACGGCCTCCTCGAGGTCGCCGGCCTTGCGCGAGCTGAGCATGATGCGCGCGCCGGCCTCGCCGAGCGCATGGGCCATCTGAAGGCCCAGGCCGCGCGAGCCGCCGGTCACGAGCGCGGTCTTGCCTTGGAGGTCGAACAGTTGCTGAACGGTGCGTGCGGTCATGGGGTCTCCGGTGGGTTGGGATGATGAATCGGGTCAGGCCAGGTAGTCCATGCACTGGCGCTCGGCGCGCACGGCGGCGATGAACGGTTTCAGCGCCACGTGCTGCGGGTGGTTCTGGTACGCGTCCAGCGCCTCCTGGTCTTCAAACTCGCTGTACAGCACCAGGTCATAGGTGCATTCGAAGCCGGATTGTGCGATGGCCACCTCGAAACGGTGTGTCCCCGGCGCGATATCCGCACAGGCGTCGAGCAATTCCTTCGCGCGGCGCAGGTTGGTGGCCTTGTCGGCCCCTTCGGCATGGTCCTTGAATGTCCACATGACGATGTGCTTGAGCATCAGAACGCCTCCTCGGGGCAGTCGGCGCAGGTGCGGTCGCGCGATTCCACCACCTTGAGCCAGGCGCCGATCTTGGGCAGCTCGAAATGGAAGAAATAGCGTGCCGCGGCCAGTCGGCCGGTGTGGCCAGCGCTGGCAGCGTGGCCCGCCTGAGCGCGGGAGGCCAGCGCCACGTCCAGCCAGATCCAGGCCAGCACCGTGTGGCCGAAGGCCTGCAGGTAAGGCACGGCGTTGCCCAGCGCATCGGTCGGATTGCCGGTGGAGCAGGCCGCGCGCGTGGCAGCGCCCACGTGACGCAGCGCCTCGCCGAGCGCCGCGGCGTGCGGCGCCAGCTCGGCGATCAGCCCGGCCTGCGCGATCGTGGCCTGCATGCGCGCGGCCAGCAAGGTCAGGCCCCGGCCCTCCTCCATCAGCACCTTGCGCCCGAGCAGGTCCATGGCCTGGATGCCGTGCGTGCCCTCGTGGATCATGTTGAGGCGGTTGTCGCGCCAGTATTGTTCGACCGGGAAGTCTCGCGTGTAGCCGTAGCCGCCGTGGATCTGGATCGCGAGGCTGTTGGCCTCCAGGCACCATTCGCTGGGCCAGCTCTTGGCGATCGGCGTGAGCACCTCCAGCAGCAGCCGGGCGTCGTCGGCCGCAGCCGCGTCACCCGTGTGCTGCTCGTCCACCAGGCGGGCGCAGTACAGCTCCAGCGCGAGCGCGCCTTCGCAATAGGCCTTCTGCGCCAGCAGCATGCGCTTGACGTCGGCGTGTTCGATGATGCGGATCTGGGGCTGGGCCGCGTCTTTGCCGGCTGGCCCCATGGGCCGGCCCTGGGGCCGATTCTTCGCGTAGTCCAGGCTGGCCTGGTAGCCCGCCATGCCCAGCATGGTGGCGGCCAGGCCCACCCCGATGCGGGCCTCGTTCATCATGTGGAACATGCAGGCCAGGCCCTTGCCCGGCTGGCCGACGAGGTAGCCCACCGCCCCGGATGCGCCGCGCACCGGGTACTTGCCTTCGCCGAAGTTCAGCAGCGTGTTGGTCGTGCCGCGCCAGCCGCATTTGTGGTTCAGCCCGGCCAGCGCCACGTCGTTGCGCTCGCCGGTGAGCTGGCACCTGGCATCGACCAGCTTCTTGGGCACGATGAACAACGAGATGCCGCGCGTGCCGGGCACCAGCTTGCCGTCCGGCCCAGGGATCTTGGCCAGCACCAGGTGGACGATGTTCTCGGTCAGCTCGTGTTCACCGGCGGAGATCCACATCTTGTTGCCGGTCAGCCGGTAACGCGGGCCCAGCGGGTCGGCCTCGAAGCCCGCGCCATCAGGCACGGCGCGCGTGGCCACGTCGCTGAGGCTGGAGCCGGCCTGCGGCTCGCTCAGGCACATGGTGCCCGACCAGCGCCCCGAGAACTCGTTGAGCGCGAACACCTGCTTCTGCAGCTCGGTGCCATGGGCCATCAGCAGGTTGGCGTTGCCGGTGGTCAGCATGCCGCTGCCGATGCTGACCGAAGCCATCGCAAAAAAGCTGTTGGCCGCGGCCTCCACGGTGTAGGGCAGCTGCATGCCGCCGATCGCGTAGTCCTGCGCTGCGCTCAGCATGCCCGAGGCGGCGTAGGCGGCGTGCGCATCGTGGGTGGCCTGCGGCAGGATGACCTTCTCGCCGTCGAACTGCGGCTCCTGCGTGTCGACCAGGCGGTTGAACGGCGCGTACTTCTCGCGGGCGATGCGTTCGCAGGTGTCGAGCACCGCATCGAACGTCTCGCGCGAGTGGTCGGCGAAGCGCTCGCGCGCCGACAGCGCATCGGCCTTGATCCAGTCGTAGAGCAGGAAGTTCAGGGTGTCGCGGGTGGTCATGGGTGAAGGTCCATCAGGTCGGTCGGTTGAAGTCGGGAATGCCTGCTCGCGGGCGCGAATGGGTCACGGCGGGTAGCGGGCTGTGCCGTCCCGTTCGTTGTCACCACGGCAGCGGAAGCGGCTTCCAGGCGCCGCCCAGGTATTTGCGCAGCTTGCGTCGCCACTTCGGCAAGGCGTTGAACTCGCGCTTGGGCACGATGCGCAGGCTGGGGTCGATATCGGGCCAGGCCACCAGCAGCTGCTCGCGTGTGGCGCCCCGGTAGTGCTCGAAGAACCGCGCCAGATCGTCGCGGAATTCCTTGAAGATGTGGTAGTGCAGCACGTCGGTCTCGCAGGTCGCCACCGCCTGGCCACGATCCTGAAGCACCAGCGACAGGGCCACCTGTTCGACGGTGTGGATCGGACAGATCGGAAACAGCGTATCGATGAGCGCCATGGTCTCGGCCAGAATGCCGCGCTGGCTCTGACGCAGCCCGATCACACCCGAGTTCCACATGCGCGAATCGCCGGCGATCCGCTTCGGTTCGCCCCGGATCGTGAGCGCGTGGCACCGGCAGGTGTCGTCCAGGCGCCGCTGCGATCGTGAGTGGGTGCGGTTGCCCTGAACCGTGCCTTCCTGGGCATGCAGCACCACCGCGCCCTGCTCCACCAGGTCCAGCCAGCGCGCGGGCGGCGCCGTGAACGCGGTGTCGGAGTCGACGAAGGCCCAGACCGGGTCGCCTTCAGCGGCCAGCGATTCGATCGCCCAGCCGAACGCGCGCGGCTTCATGCGGTGGACGTAATCGATCGAACCTTGCCATTCGCGCCGCTGCTCGGGTGAAAAGATCAGGTAGCGCACCTGGTGCGGTTCGCCGATCAACGCCTGCAAGGGTGCCGGGTCGTTGGTGACCACCACGATCCCGATGTCCGCCGTGCCCGGCTGGCGCCACAGCGACAGGATCGAATAGGCCGCCTCGTGGTAATAACTGGCCGCGCCGTGTACGAGGTACAGCAGGCGCCGTTCAGGTCGAGCCACGGCCTCGTCCACCCGCGACAGCCGCCGCCGCGTCAGAGCACTTCGAAGATGCCGGCCGCGCCCATGCCGCCACCGATGCACATGGTGACGCAGACGCGTTTGGCACCGCGGCGCTTGCCCTCGATCAGCGCGTGGCCGGTCAGACGCTGGCCGCTCACACCGTAGGGGTGGCCGACCGCGATCGCGCCACCGTTCACGTTCAGGCGATCGCCCGGAATGCCCAGCTTGTCGCGGCAGTAGATCACCTGCACCGCGAAGGCTTCGTTGAGCTCCCACAAGTCGATGTCGTCCATTTTCAGGCCCAGGCGCGAGAGCACCTTGGGGATGGCGAACACCGGGCCGATGCCCATTTCGTCGGGCTCGCAACCCGCGACGGCAAAGCCCAGGAACCGGCCCAGCGGCTGCAGACCTTTTTTCTGCGCCAGGGCTTCGTCCATCAGCACGCAGGCACCGGCGCCGTCGCTGAACTGGCTGGCGTTGCCAGCCGAGACCAGGCCACCCGGCAGCGCCGAACGCAGGCCGTGAATGCCTTCGAACGTGGTGCCGGGGCGGATACCCTCGTCGTTCTCGACCGTGACCTGTTTGGTCATCAGGCCCATGACCTTGTCGGCCACGCCGGCGGTCACGGTGATCGGCGCGATTTCGGCCTTGAACAGGCCGGCCTCCAGCGCGGCCGCCGCCTTCTGCTGGCTGGCGGCGCCGTACTCGTCCATCGCATCGCGGCCGATGTTGTAACGCTTGGCCACCTGTTCGGCCGTCTGCAGCATGTTCCAGTAGATCTCGGGCTTCTGCTTCTCCAGCGCCAGGTCCTTGAGCATGTGCTGGTTCATCTCCTGCTGCACGCAGGAGATGCTTTCCACACCGCCGGCCACGTACACCGAACCTTCGCCGGCGATGATGCGCTGCGCGGCCAGCGCGATGGTCTGCAGGCCCGACGAGCAGAAGCGGTTGACGGTCATGCCCGATGTGGTGATCGGCAGGCCGGCCTTGAGGGCGATCTGGCGCGCGATGTTGGCGCCCGTGGCCCCTTCGGGGTTGGCGCAGCCCATGATCACGTCTTCGACCTCGGCGGGGTCGATGCCGGCACGCTGCACGGCGTGCTGCACCGCGTGGCCGCCGAGCGTGGCGCCATGGGTCATGTTGAAGGCGCCCTTCCAGCTCTTGGTCAGCGGCGTGCGGGCGGTGGAAACGATGACGGCGTTGGTCATGGTTGGTTCCTGTTCAGTTCGGTGTGATCGTTCGGGTGGATCAGAAGGTCTTGCCTTCGGCGACAAGCCGGGCCAGCAGCGGCGCGGGCTCCCAGAATTTCGCGTCGTCCAGCGGGTTTTTCGCGAAGCGCTTCATCGCCTGCACCACGTTGAACAGACCGACCTCGTTGGCGTAGTTCAGCGGACCGCCGCGGTGCACCGGGAAGCCGTAGCCGAAGATGTAGACCACGTCGATGTCGCTGGCCTTGTTGGCGATGCCCTCTTCCAGGATGTGCGCTGCCTCGTTGACCAGCGCGAACACCAGCCGCTGCACGATCTCCTCGTCGGAGATCTTGCGCGGCGTGATGCCCAGGGCCTTGCGGTGGTCCTCGATCATCGCCACCACGTCGGCGTTCGGGATCGCATCGCGCTTGCCGGGCACGTAGTCGTACCAGCCGGCGCCGGTCTTCTGGCCGAAGCGGCCTTTCTCGCACAGCAGATCGGCGGTCTTGCTGTACTTCATGTCGGGCTTTTCCTGGTAGCGGCGCTTGCGGATCGCCCAGCCGATGTCGTTGCCGGCCAGGTCACCCATGCGGAACGGCCCCATCGCGAAGCCGAACTTTTCGATCGCCTTGTCCACCTGCTGCGGCGTGCAGCCTTCATCGAGCAGAAAGCCACCCTGGCGGCCGTACTGCTCGATCATGCGGTTGCCGATGAAGCCATCGCAGACGCCGGAGACCACCGCCGTCTTGCGGATCTTCTTGGCCACGGCCATCACCGTGGCCAGCACGTCCTTGGCCGTGGCGTCGCCGCGCACGACTTCGAGCAGCTTCATCACGTTGGCCGGGCTGAAGAAATGCAGGCCCACGACATCCTGAGGCCGCTTCGTGAAGTTCGCGATACGGTTGACGTCCAGCGTGGAGGTGTTGGTGGCCAGGATGGCGCCCGGCTTCATCACCCGGTCGAGCTCCTTGAACACGGCTTCCTTGACGCCGATCTCTTCGAACACGGCCTCGA
>ERZ724521.1537-NODE-1537-length-10197-cov-3.237231_pt1 | contig 10197 bp, 7 predicted proteins | sample MGYA00376054_ERZ724521 | MGnify/ENA primary metagenome ERZ724521 (study PRJEB28724, sample SAMN07190883) | activated sludge metagenome | isolation source: activated sludge of sewage treatment plant in Hong Hong | place: Hong Kong | collected 2016-03-17 ... | reverse complement strand
AAATTATCAATGAAAAAATACAATAGCCCGATCATATTTATCGCATGTGCTGTGTTGTATTCCTGCAGCCCGACGAAAAAAGCAGTCGTGAACAACGACATAGAACATTTGAATTTTACTGTTGAGCCTGCAACGGAGTGGACCAATTTGCTCGACCGGAAATCGGGTTGGTTCGGATCCGATGGCATTTTTGTTATTCCGTCAACAGGCAACGATAATACGGATACAACCACTGATCTTACCATACTCTTTGGCGACTCGATGATCGGCGACATTGTGAACGACAGACCTGCACCGGGCTATGTTATGGTACACAATTCTGTGGCGCTGCTAAAAGGCAATCAGCCAAAAGAAGAGAACATAAAATTTTACTGGAAGAAAAAAGTGACGGGCAACGAGGGAACATTTTTTGTTCCAAACACGCCGAATACAAAACATGGCGATTATTACTGGCTGGGCGATGGATTTGTAAACCCCGATATGGGTGGCAAGACCTACATTTTTTGTTATCGCATACGCGACACGGCGGATGGAATGTTCTTGTTTACACAGGTTGGCAACGGTATGATCATTTTACCGAAGGGAAGCAAACCTCCTTATGAAGACCAGCGACAGGTTGATGCGCCGATTTTCACTATTGACAGCACGGCTAAATATCCAAACAACTATATTTCATTCGGCTCCGCTGTTTTTTCGAATACAAAAAAAGCAGGCGCGCCCCATGCTGATGGATACGTGTATGTTTATGGTATTGGTGGTGACAATAAAAAAGTAATGGTTGCGAGAGTTAAACCAGACAAGATCGAGGATTTCTCCGCCTGGCGCTACTGGGATGGCAAAGAGTGGGATATCAACATAGCAAAATCGGCAACCATCGCCGACCGAGCTTCAAATGAATTGAGCGTTACGCCATTGCCCGATGGCCGCTATGCAATGGTATTCCAGACAGATGGCCTTGGTAACAGCGTTGGTTTAAGAATAGGTACCACCCCATACGGGCCTTTTGGCCCCATCATTAAAATATGGGATTGTACTGAACAAAAGGCAAGCAAGAATTTTATTGTTTATAACGCTAAGGTCCATCCTGCATTATCGAAACCGGGCGAAATGCTGATCAGCTACAACGTTGGCTCGCTTGATTTCTGGAACGACATAAAAGTGCACGATAATTTTTACAGGCCGCGTTTTATAAGAGTAAAATTGCAATAATATGAGGCACGCCCATAAAATTATATTAGCGATTATACTTCTTTTACAGATCTCTATTCTGCTTTCGGCCCAGCCGGCATTTCATGTTGCCAACACATTGCAAAGCGACATGGTAATACAGCAGGGCAAGCCATTAACTGTTTGGGGCAAGGGACTACAGGGAATAGCAGTTAAAGTAAGTGTTAGCTGGAGTTCAAAAACCTTTACTGCCCACACTTACAAAAGTGATACATGGGAAGTGCAGATAGATGTGCCTAAAGCAAAACCTGGTATTTATACGCCGCAGGAAATTCTTGTTTACTCTGACCGCGATAGCGTTAAGCTAAAAAATGTGCTGATTGGCGAAGTATGGCTTTGCGGCGGGCAATCGAATATGGATATGCTAATGCAGCCCCTTCATCCGTGGCTTAAAGGGGTTATAGATTATGAAAAAGAAATTGCTGCAGCCAACTATCCTCAAATCCGCGTGCTTGATATTGCGTCTGCCTTTGCAAAAATTCCTGCAGACGATTGTAAGTCAGAGTGGAACGTTTGCGATACCCAACATGCAAAAGACTTCAGTGCAGTAGCATATTATTTCGGGAGAGAATTGTTTAACCGATTACATATTCCGATAGGGTTGATCACTTCGACGGTTGGCGGTACAGCCTGCCAGGCATGGACAAGCAGGGAAGCTTTGGAAACCGATCCGATATTGAAAAAAATACTCTATAGTTATGATACAAGCGCTGTAGCGCAGGAACCACTCGACAACAGCATAACCTTCGAAAAAATTGAAAAATTATCCAGGCCTGCATTGTTATACAACGCGATGGTATTTCCATTGAGGAAGATTTCTTTGCAAGGCTTTATCTGGTACCAGGGTGAAAGCAATAAAGACAACGCCGATTACTATGCAAGGCTAAATATTGCGATGATTAAAAATTGGCGTTTTTTGTTTGGCAATAGTGATCAGCCATTTTATTTCGTTCAGGTTGCACCATACAATTACCAAAAAAATGATACAACGGCATACGATTATGCCATCTTCCGCGATGCACAAAAAGATGTGCTTAAGCTAAAGAATACCGGCATGGTGGTAACAATGGACATTGGTGATGCAGACGACATTCATCCACGCGATAAAAAAGATGTTGGTGTAAGGCTTGCACAGAATGCTTTGTCACAAACATACGGCGTGAAAAATATTGTGTATCGCGGGCCTGAATTCAAAAATTTCAAAACAGATGGAGTTGTTGTTAAAGTTGCGTTTGACGATGCTTCTATCGGAAGCGGCCTGGCAACAAACGACAATAAGGCGCCAAAACATTTTTTTATAGCCGGCGCCGACAAAAAATTTTACTATGCCAATGCACAAATCGTGAACAACGAAGTGTGGCTTACGTGCGATAAAGTGCAAAAGCCTGTGGCAGTGCGTTATGCCTATACCAATTACCCGATCACGAATTTTGGAAACAGGGAAGGCTTTCCATGCGTGCCTTTCAGAACAGATAGTTGGTAGAAGGTTTTGGTTGCCGGCTCTGCCACAAATGGCATCGCCGGTTGTGTCACTCACTTGTGCTATTGGAACACAGATCAGCATACGGCTGTTAGCTGACTAGCATTTTATCAATACAAGGGTGCGACGCAAGAAAGCCCGGTTGCGGTTCGATAGCTGGCCCATAAATAAAAAATACTTTATAGATTGCTTATGTCATTGAATAAAAAAATAATCCTTCGTATTTCCGCTGCGACAATGATATGGGCCGGATGCAACGCCAACAAGAATGCCGCCGTATCAACATCTGTAAAAGATGAATACAGCCAATCAAGGATCGCTACAAAACCTGTTCCGGAATGGTCGGAGATGTTGCGCCACGATACAGGCTGGATCGGCGCTGATGGTATTTACTGCACTTCACTCAATGGTGTTGACAAAGCGGGGCAGATGAACAGTGCTTCTGAAACGATGTTCTGGTTCAGTGATTGCATTGTTGGCAATATCGATACGAAAGCCGACACACTTAGTGGCGCATGGAAGATGATGAATAACTCCGTTGCATATATGAAGGGTGCAACGCCTGATGCAAACAAAATAAAATTTTATTACAGGAGAGACAAAGATGGCAATCCTTTGTCGATGTTTGAACCCAATACAACAAAATCTCAACCGGGTTATTACTACTGGCTGGGCGACGGTTTCATGGACCATGCAAAAGACAGCACGATCTATATTTTCGCATATCTTATCCGTAATATACCTGGCAGTATCTTCCCATTTGAAGATCTCGGCGTTTCATTAATTGCTTTACCTAAAGGAAGCAGGCCGCCGTTTGTAAATCAAAGACAATTCGATTCACCATTGTTCCTGAAAAATGAAAAAGGCAAGACAGTTTTCGGCATTGCTGTTTTACCCAACACTGTTGGCGCCGGTGCACCAAAACCCGATGGCTACATTTATGTTTATGGGGTGCGGGGTGGTAATAAAGAGCTGCTTGTTGCGAGAGTAAAGGACGACCAGTTTGAAGATTTTTCACAATGGCGCTATTGGGATGGCGGCGGCTGGAATGTTGATATGAATTCAAGCGCTGCACTCACTGATAATATCTCCAACGAAATGAGTGTAAGCTTTATGCCCGATGGCAGAGTAATTGCAGCCTACCAGCCGAAAAGTAACGGCACATCTGCAGTAGTGGTTGCTGCTGGCGCCACGCCATGGGGACCATTTCAACCCGCAAAGAAAGTGTGGGAAACACCCGAGTCTTACGATGACCTTGACTTTTACACTTACAATGCAAAAGCGCATCCTAACCTTTCGAAGCCCGGAGAGATCCTTATCAGTTACAATGTAAACTCATTTGACTTTTTAGACGATATCGTAAAACATCCTTACCATTTAAGGCCAAGATTTATTTCAGTAAAATATTAACCATGAAAGCAATCAACTTAATTATCATTTCAGCAATGCTGCTTTACTCCTGACAGAAAAATATTTCAGTCAGAACAAGAGATGCTGCATCAGTATCGAATGTTTCCAATATGGAAGCGACAGGATTAAACGTGACAACATCTCCTTACTGGGACAGCGTTTTTACCCGTTATGGCAATGGCTGGACGGGTGGCGACGGCGCATATTCGTTAAGGCTACCCGACGGCAGGTCGTTGTGGCTTTGGGGCGATAGTTTTCTTGACACAGTTTTTTCAGACAGAACAAGGCCTGTGCAGGGATTTATCCATAACCAAATGGTTACGACTGATTCGCTCGGTGGAAATTTCACCACCTATTTTGGTGGTACGAAAGCAGCACCAAAAGCATATTTCGAGGCCAGCAATGCAAACCAGTACTACTGGCCAACATCAGCGTTTGTTAACCAGCAACAAAACAAAGTTTATGTAATGATGGTAAAAGTAAAACCGGCAACAGGTGGTTTTAAAATCGTAGGTACCGATGTTGCCACACTCGACTATCCATCGCTTAAAATAAAAGGCATCAAAAAGTTTTATGTTGGCGATTTCATTGACTGGTCTTCTACCACGCTGAACAATGGTGATGGATATATTTATCTGTATGGAGTAGAAAGCACTAAATACAACAAATACATTCATGTTGCGAGAACCGGCGCCTCTAACCCGTTCCAGTCCGTTGAGTATTTCGACAGCACCGCTTGGACAACCGATATAGCAAAGAGTGCAAGAGTTCAGGGCGGAGTTTCTGAATCGTTCTCGGTATTCAAAAGCAATGGCGGTTATTACATGGTATCACAGGGTAATTTATTAAGTCAGGACATTTACATGTGGAACGCAGTTAGTCCGACAGGGCCTTTCTACAATAAAAGGTTTCTTTATACAACTCCGGAGTTAACAAATGCCACTTGGACATACAATGCAACTGCACATACCGAATTGAGCAAAGATGGCAAGCTGTTGATCGGTTATTGTATGAACACAACCGCTACGGCGCAGCTATACAACAATGTGGATACTTATCGACCTTACTTTATTGAAGTTACGGGCTGGCAATAAAGCAAAATGAAACAAAAAAATAACGATAGCATTATAACGATCAATAACCAGTCGGCTACATTATCTGTCGACCTTTTCGGCGGCGCTATCGTTGACTTTCATTTGATCAAAGCGTTTGTCAACCCTTTGTCGTTTTGTTTTACTAAAACGCAAATGCCTGCCAATAATAAAGCAGGTGCCCCATACCAAGGTCATTTTGCCTGCATTGGAAGGTGGGGTGAGCCGTCGGCAGGGGAAATAAAAGCAGGCTTACCCAATCATGGTGAAGCAGCTAACATTCTGTGGCAGCAAGAGCAAATGGGTAAAGGAAACCTTTCCACACAAGCTGTCTGCAAAAAAGAAGGACTACATGTTGCAAGAACAATAAACTTAAATAAAGAATCTGCAGTTTTCTCCGTTGAAGAAACGATCAGCAATATAAATAACCTTGGCAGGTTGTACAATGTTGTGCAGCATCCAACCATTGCCGCACCATTTCTTTCGGGCGAAACAATTGTTAACTGCAACGCGGCAAAAGGCTTTGAATATAGAAACGCAGACGATCATAAAAAACATTTGGTAAACTTTCCCACAGTAAGGGATGATCATGAAAAACCTTATAATTTATCAAAACCCACCTTGGTATATAATTCAGTTTTCTCCTTTGTAGTAAAGCAAACAGATGACTTTGGGTGGATAACAGCCTACTCCCCTGTCCATCATCTATTGTTAGGCTACGTATGGCCTCGCAAGCAATATCCGTGGATAAGTTTATGGCAGCATTTTGAAGACGGCAAAATAAAATACCGTGGGCTAGAGTTCGGTACAACGGGTATTCATCAACCGGTAAAAAACATAGTGGAGAAAAATTTACTGAATGTGCTGAATGAACAAACAGTAAGGTTCATTGATGCTGGTGAAAAACAACAGTTTGAATACGCAGGATTTCTTTGCCATACCCCGCAAAATTTTATATCGGCAAAGAATATTCAAGTGATCAATAACGAAATAATTCTTACTCCCACAAACAGCAAACAAAAAGTTTCTGTTGGAAAAATAAAAAACGGTTAGCATGCACTACAAAAACACAACAGCCGTAGTTACAGGAGGCTCCAAAGGAATTGGCGCATCATGCGCACGTTTGTTTTTTGAAGCAGGCGCAAATGTGGCGGTGCTCGATATTTCGGAAGACGGCTCCGGCATCAGCGACGACCGTTGGTTCTGCATTCATTGTGATGTTTCTAATAATCTCGACGTGAGTAATGCAATGCAGGCAGTGGTAAAAAAGTTTGGCGGCATAGACTATCTCGTTAATAATGCCGGCATTCAGCGCTATGGTTCGGTTACCTATACAAGTGAAGAGGAATGGGATCTTGTGATGAATGTTAATCTCAAGAGCCTTTTTCTCTGCTCGAAATATGCAATACCATATATGGAAGAAAATAAAAAAGGGGTTATCATCAATATTAGCAGCGTGCAGGCATTTGTGAGTCAGCGCATCGTTGCAGCATACACCACGGCAAAAACAGCCATCCTGGGTTTAACCCGAAGCATTGCTGTTGACTATGCGCCGCACATTCGCTGCGTGGCCGTTTGCCCGGGAACAATTGACACGCCTATGTTACGTGAATCATTTGCCTTGTCGCCCAATCCTGAAGAGGTGCTGCAGGAGTGTATTGACATGCATCCTGCGGGGCGCATTGGTGTTCCAGAAGATGTTGGCGAACTGGTGTTGTTTCTTTGCAGCGACAAAGCATCGTTCATAACAGGTCAGGCAATACGTGTTGATGGTGGCTTAGGCATAACCATCGGCGGAAGTAAAAGGAATTAATTTGGTGCCGGCTGTTGAACACACATTGAGCTTCGTTGTGTCACTCACTTCAACGCTTTGTTCAATACCGGGCAAAAAGTGGAGATGATGATTTATTAAATGCAGCACAAGAGTGCGACGCAACAGACGATGAGTGAAGTGAGGCAGCCTGGCTCAAAATTGAAAAAAAAATACGGTTGGTATGAAAATAACGAACATAAAAGCAACCACAGTGGCGATGCCGCTTGAAGCACCGATACGTCATGCAAATGGTTGTCATTGGGGAAGGTTTGTGCGCACTATTGTTGAGGTGGAAACAGATGAAGGTATTACTGGCCTTGGCGAAATGGGTGGCGGTGGTGAATCGGCAGAAAATGCGTTTCGGGCATTAAATAAATATTTGGTTGGTCACGACCCTATGCAGCTTGAATCACTATACTGGAAAATTTGTAATCCAACAGCGTCGCTGTATAATAACAGGACTCAACTTCATGCAGCAATTGAATTCGCCTGTATTGACATTATCGGGAAAAAAACAGGTATGCGCGCATGCGACCTGCTTGGCGGTGCATTAAGAGAAGAAGTTCCGTTTGCGTCGTATATTTTCTTTCGATATAAAAATGAACAAACAGGCGTTGGCGGTGAAGAAATGCCAGACGAGATCGTAGCACACGCAAAAGAACTTGTGGGTAAATATGGTTTCACTTCGCACAAATTAAAAGCTGGCGTTTTTCATCCTGATCATGAAGTGGAAGTGTTCAAGGCAATAGCTGCGGCATTCCCCAAACATAAAGTGAGGATTGATCCCAACGCAGCATGGAGCGTTGAAGAATCCATTCAAATTGGCAAATCGATTGAGCATTTAAACAATGACTATTTTGAAGATCCAACGTGGGGCTTAGAGGGCATGCGCCGTGTAAGGAACATGACACGCATACCTACGGCTACCAACACTGTGGTAGTAAATTTTGAACAACTGGCCTCTTGCATACGTAACGAAGCAATTGACGTTATACTCCTCGATACCACATTCTGGGGAGGATTAAGGCAAGCATGGAAAGGCAGTGTCGTTTGTGAGAAATTCCAGGTAGGTGTTGCTGTACACAGCTCGGGCGAACTAGGTATTCAGCTTGCGACGATGCTGCATCTTGGAGCTGCTGTTCCGAATCTCTCCTTTGCAGCAGATGCACACTACCATCACATAACAGACGATATCATCAAAGGTGGAAAAATGCAGTACATAGATGGTTGCATTAAAGTTCCGCAGGGTGACGGCCTTGGCGTTGAACTCGACTACGATAAATTGAAGCAGTATAGTGAATATCATAAAGAGGTCGGAGGCTATCAATACGATCGTGACCCGGAAAGGCCAGAGTGGTATAGCGTTTTGCCGGAAAGGAATTGGGCGAAGCCACAACGTCTGTCGTGATTAAAACAAACACAGTTTTGAAACAAAAATTCTTGTTATGCAAATAGCAGTTGAAGACATAGAGATTTTTGCCGATGGTGTTGATCATGCGGAATGTGTAGCAGCACACCCTGATGGCACTATATGGGCTGGTGGTGAAGCCGGGCAGATCTATAAAATATCGGCGGATGGCAAAGACATAAAAGAAGTTGCCAATACCGGCGGCTTTATTTTGGGTATTGCTTTTTCGCCGGACTGCTCATGGCTGGCGGTATGCGATCTTAAGAATAAGTGCGTGTGGAAGCTGGACACGGTATCTTATTCACTTGAAAAATTCGCCACTGGTGCAGATGGCGCGTCGCTTAGTATTCCGAATTATGCAGTGTTCGATTCGGCTGGTAAGCTGTATGTTTCGGATAGTGGCGCGTTCAGGCAGGTCAATGGAAAAATATTTTGTTTCGACACTGATGGCTCCGAGCGCATCTGGCATAATGGGCCTTTTAATTTTGCTAATGGAATGTGTTTATCCAAAGATGAAAAGCTACTGTACCTGGTGTGCACATGGTTACCCGGTGTAGAGAAAATCGAGATCAATGATGATGGCACCGCTGGTAAGCGAGCAGTTGTTGTAACAATGCCCGAAACCTGCCCTGATGGTGTTGCACTTGATGAAGAAGAGAACCTCTACATCAGTTGCTATGCACCCAACGCTATTTATAAACTGGCGACAGACGGCAGCTTCGAGCAGTTGGTCAACGACTGGGAGGCGCACACATTGTCGAACCCGACAAATATCGCTTTTGGTGGCAAAGACTTTAAACAGCTATATGCCGCAAACCTTGGCAGATGGCATTTAAGCAGGGTTGATATCGGTAAAAAAGGTTTACCGTTAGTATGTCACAAATCAAAACAATAATCATAACTTTCAAATCACAATTAAAAACAACGTACGTCATGAAAAAAACATTACTTGTCATGGTTCTGCTTGTAAGTGCTCACCAGCTTTTCGCATTTTCAACGCAGGGAAAATGGCGCTGGCGCAAGGATGACGGTTCTGAAACTTCTGCAACATGGACAGCTGCGGAAAATACCGCTATTACGATCAACAATACCAATGACCCATTAAGACTAAGGATAACACTGTATAATAGTGGAGCATCCGGAACAGGAGGATTCTTAGATGGTGCCCAGTTCGAAGATTCCAGCAATTTACCCGGCGCCAAGTGGACCAAAATAACCGTTGATCCTGGCACAAACGCTTTTGCATATCAAAACACAAGTACCAATGTAACAGACCTGGAAGCCACGACAAAGCAACTGTCAACCCCTGTAACAGGGTTCACTTTTGTCGATGGATGGGTCTTTCTTTCTACTGAAGTCGCCCCATCGTTAACATTAGGCAAGAAACAGTTCACTGAATTTGAATATTGCATAAAAGCAACTGCTAATATTCAGCCGAATACAACCTATTATTTTAGGGTAGATGCGGCAGAATATCCAAATGGTCTCGTATTTCCGACTTTAACCACAGCCGCTGTATTACCGATCAAACTTGCCAACTTTAGCGTGCAGCCGGATAATAACCATGTAAAATTGGTTTGGACAACCGCAACCGAACCTAACAATGCTCATTTTGACGTTGAACGTAGCGCCGATGCAGCCAGTTGGAAAACGGTGGTAACAGTTAAAGGTAATGGAACCAGCAGCAACGCGCACAACTATCAGGCGCTCGATATTAACCCGGTAAAAGGCATGAATTATTACCGCATAAAGCAATATGACGTTAATG
>ERZ724521.1532-NODE-1532-length-10218-cov-4.019384_pt1 | contig 10218 bp, 6 predicted proteins | sample MGYA00376054_ERZ724521 | MGnify/ENA primary metagenome ERZ724521 (study PRJEB28724, sample SAMN07190883) | activated sludge metagenome | isolation source: activated sludge of sewage treatment plant in Hong Hong | place: Hong Kong | collected 2016-03-17 ... | reverse complement strand
TCGACCTGGTGGTGATCGACTCGGTGGCGGCGCTGACGCCCAAGGCCGAGATCGACGGCGAGATGGGCGACCAGCATGTCGGCCTGCAGGCACGGCTGATGTCGCAGGCGCTGCGCAAGATCACCGGCAACATCAAGCGTTCCAACACGCTGGTGATCTTCATCAACCAGATCCGCATGAAGATCGGCGTGATGTTCGGCAGTCCGGAGACCACCACCGGCGGCAATGCCCTGAAGTTCTACGCCTCGGTGCGGCTCGACATCCGCCGCACCAGCTCGGTCAAGTCCGGCGACGAGGTGGTGGGCAGCGAGACCCGGGTCAAGGTGGTGAAGAACAAGGTGGCGCCGCCGTTCCGGCAGGCCGAGTTCCAGATTCTCTACGGCACCGGCATCTACCGCCTGGGTGAGCTGGTCGACATGGCCGTGCAGCAGAATCTGATCGAAAAATCGGGCGCCTGGTACAGCTGCCGTGGCGAGCGCATCGGTCAGGGCAAGGCCAACGCCGCCCAGTATCTGCACGAGCATCCGCAACTGGCCAACGAACTGGAGGCGCAGATTCGCAGCCTCTGCACCATCACCCCGACCGCCACGGATGAGTCGGCCGATGAGCCGTGAGTGAGGCCCACCCCGCTGCCCACCGTGCCTGTCAGCGAGCTGCCGCCGTCATTCAGCCTCGATGCCGAACGCGCCCGGCTGGCGCACTGCCGCGCCAGTGACCGGATCAGGCTCGAGGCACTGCTCGGGCGCATCGCCAGCCGTCTGGCGGCCGCCAAGCCGGCCGACCGGCTGCTGAGCGAGTTCCGGCAGCAGCTCGACGCCTCGTCGAGCTGGGTCGAGGCGCGGCTGCAATCGATACCCACCATCGACTATCCGCTCGAACTGCCGGTGGTGGCCGCCCGCGAACGGCTGCTCGATGCCATCGAGCGGCATCAGGTGGTGGTGCTGGCCGGCGAGACCGGCTCGGGCAAGACCACCCAGTTGCCGAAGCTCTGCCTCGAACTGGGCTGCGGCAGCCGTGGGATGATCGGCCACACCCAGCCGCGGCGGCTGGCGGCGCGGGCGGTGGCACAACGGCTGGCCGAGGAGCTGCGGGTGCCGCTCGGGCAGCAGGTGGGCGCGCAGGTGCGCTTCAGCGACCAGAGCGGCCCGCAGACGCTGGTCAAGGTGATGACCGATGGCATCCTGCTGGCCGAGATCGGCCATGATCCGCTGCTGACCGCCTACGACACCCTGATCATCGACGAGGCGCATGAGCGCAGCCTCAACATCGACTTCCTGCTCGGCTATCTCAAGCGGCTGCTGCCCCGGCGGCCCGATCTGAAGCTGATCATCACCTCGGCCACCCTCGACCTCGACGCCTTCTCGCGCCACTTCGACGGCGCGCCCATCCTGATCGTCGAGGGGCGCAGCCATCCGGTGGAGATCCGCTACCGCCCGCGCGACGAGCGTGACGAGACGGCCGATCCGCCGCAGGCGATCGTCGAAGTCCTGCGCGAGATCGAGGCCGAGGAGGGCGGCGCGCCACGCGGCGATGTGCTGGTCTTTCTCAGCGGCGAGCAGGAGATTCGCGACTGCGCCGACCACCTGCGCAAAGCGCTGCTGCGCGACACCGAGATTCTGCCGCTCTATGCCCGCCTCTCCCATGCCGAGCAGCAGCGCATCTTCAGCCCGCACCCCGGCCGGCGGGTGGTGCTCTCGACCAATGTCGCCGAAACCTCGCTGACGGTGCCCGGCATCCGCTATGTGATCGACCTCGGCCATGCCCGCATCAGCCGCTACAGCTACCGCAGCAAGGTGCAGCGGTTGCCGATCGAACCGATCTCGCAGGCCAGCGCCCGGCAGCGGGCGGGCCGCTGCGGCCGGGTGGCGGCCGGCATCTGCTACCGGCTCTATGCCGAAGCGGATCTGCTCGGCCGTCCCCAATTCACCGAGGTGGAGATTCGCCGCACCAACCTGGCCGCGGTGATTCTGCGCATGTTGTCGCTCTCTCTCGGCGAGATCGACGAATTTCCGTTCATCGACCCCCCCGATCGACGGCTGATCCGCGATGGCTTCAAGCTGCTGGAAGAACTCGGCGCCGTCGACGGCCGTGGCACGCTGACGCCGATCGGTCGCCAACTGGCGCAACTGCCGGTCGACCCGCGCATCGGCCGGATGCTGCTCGAGGCCACGCGCGAGAACGCACTGCGCGAGCTGCTGATCATCGGCAGCGCGATCTCGCTGCAGGACCCGCGCGAGCGCCCGGTCGGCAAGCAGCAGGCCGCCGACGAGAAGCATCGGCTCTACCAGCACCCCGACTCCGACTTCATCACCCTCTGCAACCTGTGGGACCATCTCGACGGGCTGCGCCAGAGCCTGACGCAGAGCCAGTTCCGCAGCCACTGCCGTCGCAACTACCTGTCGTGGCTGCGGCTGCGGGAGTGGCGCGAGCTGCACCGTCAGCTCCACCTGGCCGCCAGGGCACTGCATCTGCGCGAAAACAGCAGCCCGGCCGACCCTGACGCCATCCACCGCGCACTGCTGACCGGCCTGCTGAGCCATGTCGGCGTCAAGCGGCCGGAGGGCGACTACCAGGGCACCCGCAATCGCCGCTTCTCGATCTTTCCCGGCTCGCCGCTGGCCAAGAAAGGGCCGAAATGGCTGATGGCGCTGGAGCTGGTGGAGACCTCGAAGCTCTATGCCCGCACCGTGGCCCGCATTGACCCGGCCTGGATCGAGCCGCTGGCCAAGGGGCTGCTGCGGCGCAACCACTTCGAGCCCCACTGGGAGCGCAAGCGGGGCGAGGTGGTCGCCTACGAACAGGTCACCCTCCATGGCCTGCCGATCGTCGAGCGCCGACTGGTCAACTACGGGCCGATCGACCCGGTCACCGCCCGCGACATCTTCATCCGCGCCGCGCTGGTGGAGCGCGACCTCGGCAGCCATCCCGCCTTCTTCAAACACAACCAGGCACTGATTGCCGAACTGGAGGGGCTCGAAGCCAAATCGCGCAGCCGCGACCTGCTGGTCAATGACGAGGAGATCTACCGCTTCTACGACGAGCGCATCCCGCCCGACGTCTACGACCGCAAGCGGTTCGATGCCTGGCGCGGCGAGGCCGAACGCGCCCGACCCGACCTGCTGCGGCTCGACCGCGAGCGGCTGCTGCGCCGCGATGCCGACGAGGCGCTCGGCGACCGCTTTCCCGACCAGTTGCAGCTCGGCGAGATGACGCTGCCGCTGAGCTACCGCTTCGAACCAGGCCATGCCGAAGATGGCGTGACCCTGCATGTGCCGGCGGCGGCCTGGCGACAACTGCCGCGCGCGCAGCTCGAATGGCTGGTGCCGGGGCTGCTGCGCGACAAGTGCATCGCCCTGCTCAAGAGCCTGCCCAAGGCGCAGCGCCGCCACCTGGTGCCGCTGCCGGACAGCGTCGACCGGCTGCTGCCGGCGCTGCGACCCAATGCCGAACCGCTGACCAGCGCACTGACCTCGGCCCTGCGCAGCGAGCTGGGCGTCACCCTGGCCGACACCGACTGGACGGATGGCACCATCGACGACCACTACCGGATGCGGGTCGAACTGCTGGATGAACAGAACCGGGTGCTGTTCGCCAGCCGTGATCCGGCCGCGCTCGATGCCTTTGTCGCCACGCTCGACCGCCAGCGGCTGCTGCCGCTGCCCGCCGGCTCGCCGTGGCGACGCGAGCGGGTCACCAGTTGGGACTTCGATGCACTGCCGGAGTCGGTCGACACCCAGCAGGCTGGCATCCCGATCAAACGCTTCGTGCGGATGATCGACCACGGCGACCACATCCAGCTCGAACTGGGCGACGACCCGGTCGAGGCCCGTCAGAGCCGGGTGCGCGGCATCCTGCGGCTCTACATGCTGGCGCTGGCGCCGACCGTGCACTACCTGCGCAAACAGGTGCGGTTCGAGCGCGAGCGGGCGCTCACTTTCGCCGCGATCGCTGGCGCGCACGACCTGATCGACGAACTGATCGAGGCCGCCTTTCGCGCCATCCTGCTCGACGGCCGCCCGCTGCCGACCGACCGCGCCAGCTTCGAGGCGCGGGTGGCGGCCGACCGCAACCAGGTGGTGACGCGGGCCCAGGAGCTGGTCCGGCTGGTCAGCGAAATTCTTGCCTGCTACCGGCCACTGCGGCTGCAACTCGAAAAAACCGCCTCGCCGGCGCTGGCCGACAGCCACCGCGACATCGAACAACAACTGACGGCGCTGCTGGCACCGGGCTTCATCACCGCCACCCCCTACCATTGGCTGAGTGAATTTCCCCGTTACCTCAAGGCGATCGACCACCGGCTGCAACGGCTGCAGGGACAGTTGGCCCGCGACGCGCAGTCACGCCGTACCGTGGCCGATCTGTGGCAGAATTACCTCGACGCCAAGGCCAGCGGCCGGGCCGATCCTCAACGGCTCGACGAATGCCGCTGGCTGATCGAGGAGCTGCGGGTCTCACTCTTCGCCCAGCCACTCGGCACCCGCCAGCCGGTGTCGGAAAAGCGCATCCTCGAACGGCTGCGCCAGGCACGCGGTGGGCAATAGCCATCCTCTTGATCAGCAACAGAAAACAACCGAAGGAGCAGAACCATGTCCGATGATGAAAAAAACGCCCTGCTGAGCCGCGCCGCTGCGGCAGCCCTGCTGGCCCTCGGCCTCGCCGCCACTTCGACAGCAGCGCTGGCCGAAGGCAAGGGCGTGGAAAAGTGCTATGGCGTGGTCAAGGCCGGCAGCAACGACTGCCACACCGACAGCCACAGTTGCGCCAGCCAGGCCAAAAAGGATGCCGACCCGCAGGAGTGGATCCTGCTGCCCGCCGGCAGTTGCGAAAAGATCGTCGGCGGCGTGGTCAAGAAGTGACTGAGCGCGTTTGAGTGGGCAGCTCTTTCGACAGGTCGCGCGCTGGCGCCTGTCTGCCCGGGCAGGCCTGCGATGAAATGGAGCGGCGGAGAAAATCGAGCCTGAGCTTATTTTCCTTTTTGCGGAGGCCACTGCCTTGAATCTCAAAACCCTTTGCAGAGCGCACCTTGGAGTTTTTCTACTTGCCCTATCCTCAGCCGCTGTTTGTGACGCTGCTTCAGTCAACCCCAAGATCGCCTCGCACGCGGTCATCCCAATCACGCAAAATAGCTACCCGAAGTTATACGCCGCCTGGGGTGAGTCGGGCATCAAGAAAATCAACTCCCTCATGCTCCCCGCAGCAGAGAAAATTGCCTCATCATCCGAGTGCGACAGGGTTGATCTCGTCGAGATCTCGAAAAGCCGAAGCACGCCGGGCGGCAAGATCGTCTTCTTTGTTGATTGCGTGAATCGGAAACGCTTCTACATTGAAGACTCCGATCTTAAATCAGCCACCGCTATTCAGTCTCAAACTGCCAAGATGTCTGGCTTGGCAGACTCTCAAGCCACGCAAAGCTGCGAGAACGCGATCAAAGCCCAGCTTCACAACCCGCTCACCTTCAATCGGAAGTTCGGCACGACGTCTGTTTATCGTGCACCCACGACCGGCAACGTCGTCGTCCAGTTCACCTTCGAAGCCAAGAACAATCTTGGTGGCGTTCTACCCAGTGAGGCGCGTTGCGTGCTTACAGGCCGCGGCATCGAGGAAGCTTCAATCTCAAAGAACTAACGACACGTTGATTTTATCCACGTGAAATCGGGGACATGAAATCGGCGGCTCATTGTTGAAGGCAGTCCGAAGCAGGCCGTCCGGTCAGCGCAGCGGTTCACTGTGGTGGCTGTTTGAGCAGCAGGCGCCTGACTTCGCGCAAGGCGCGCGCTAGAATCGCGGCTGGCAGCGCCGGGGCAGGCACTGCGGAGCCACTCCGCAGTTGCGCCGTCCGGGGCAAGGTTCACTCACCGGCCGAGCCCAGGGCTCCGGCACCCCGCGGACACATTCATGCACAGTGCGCAGAATCTGGTCGTCGCACCGGTTGTCGCCGACATTTCCCTTTTCTTCAGTGCGAGGACTCGGTGATGGCCGGTCGCCGTGACCGCAAGGCGCCTCTGGTGGGGATCATCATGGGCTCGCAGTCGGACTGGGAGACGATGGGCCACGCCGCCGAGATTCTGACCGAGCTTGCCATTCCCCACGAGGTGGAGGTGGTCTCGGCCCATCGCACGCCGGACAAGCTGTTCGCCTATGCCGAGGCCGCCGCCGGGCGCGGGCTGGAGGTGATCATCGCCGGCGCCGGCGGCGCCGCCCACCTGCCGGGCATGACCGCCGCCAAGAGCGCGCTGCCGGTGCTGGGCGTGCCGGTGCAGTCGCGCAGCCTCAATGGCGTCGATTCACTGCTCTCCATCGTGCAGATGCCGGCCGGCATTCCGGTCGGCACGCTGGCCATCGGTCGCGCCGGCGCCATCAACGCGGGCCTGCTGGCTGCGGCCATTCTCGCCAACAAATATCCTGCCATCGGCACGCGCCTGGCGGCCTATCGCGCGGCCCAGACCGAACGGGTGCTGGCCGATCCCGATCCGCGGGCGAGCCAGTCGTGAGGGTCGGCATCATCGGTGGCGGGCAGCTGGCGCGGATGCTGGCGCTGGCCGGGCTGCCCTGGGCGCACCAATTTGTGTTTCTCGACCCGGCCGCCGACGCCTGCGCCGGGCCCTTGGGCAAACTGCTGGTCGCCGATTACGACGATGAGCGCGCACTGCTCGAACTGGCTGGGCAGGTCGATGTGGTGACCTTCGATTTCGAGAACGTCCCGGCACGCAGCCTGGAGGTGCTCGCCGGCCGGGTGCCGGTCCATCCCGGTGCGCGGGCGCTGGCGGCGGCGCAGGACCGGCTGCACGAGAAGACGCTGTTCCGCGAGCTCGGCATGGCAACGGCGGCGTTCGAGGTGGTCGATGGCGCTGCCGGGTTGCCGGCAGCCGTGGTGGCACTGGGGCTGCCCGCGCTGCTCAAGACCCGCCGGTTCGGCTATGACGGCAAGGGCCAGTGGCTGCTGCGCACGGCTGCCGATGTCGAAGTCGCGGCCCGTGAACTGGGTGACACACCGGCATTGCTGGAGCGGCTGGTGCCGTTCGAGCGCGAGGTGTCGCTGATCGCGGCGCGCGGCCGCGATGGCGCCGTGGCCTGTTATCCGCTGGCGGAAAACCGCCACCGCAACGGCATCCTCCACACCACCTTCTGCCGCACCAGCGATCCGCTGCAACAGGAGGCCGAAGCCCAGGTCGGACGCCTGCTCGAAGTGCTCGACCATGTCGGCGTGCTGGCCGTGGAGTTCTTTGTCTGCGACGGGGCGCTGCTGGCCAACGAATTTGCACCGCGGGTGCACAACTCCGGGCACTGGAGCATCGAGGGTGCCGAGACCAGCCAGTTCGAAAACCACCTGCGGGCGATTCTCGGCCTGCCGCTCGGCAGCACCCGCGCGCGCGGCGACTACGCGATGCTCAATCTGATCGGCGCGGTGCCCGACCCTGCACGGGTGCTGGCGGTTCCCGGCGCCCATTTGCATGATTACGGCAAAGCACCACGGCCGGGGCGCAAGGTGGGCCACATCACCGTCGCCTGCGCCGTGCCGGGCCTGCTGCCGCCGGAGTTGCTGGCACTCTGACCGCCGTTGCGCGCCACTCTGGCATCCGTTGTCTACACTTCACTCAACGCAATGACCACCCCTCTTTTGCCGTGGAGTGACCCCGATGACGACAGCTTCAACCTCGCCGACCCTGACTGCGGATGTTCTCGCCAGCGGCAGCCCGCTGGCCCGCCGCTGGCGCTGGGCCTGCCTGCTGTTCATTCTGCCGCAACTGCTGGTGGGCGGTCATGGGCTGCTGTTTTCCGGGCTCGATTGGCCGTGGCTGACGGTGCCGCTGGTCAATGGCCTGTTTGCCCTCTATCTGCTGCGTGAGAGCAGCCGGCCACTGAAGCTGCTGGAGGCCATCGGCCAGCAGTCGCAGCATCTGCACGCCGGTCATCCGGCTCAGCGGTTGACTGCCGAGCCGGCACTGGCCAGCCTGAATCCGCTGCTGGAGCAGTTCAACAGGCTGGGTGATGCACTGCACGCGCTGCGCGAGTCGGCGGCCCGTCACCCGGAAGAGCTGGCTCCCGGCAGTCACGCTGTGCAACCAACAGAAAACGATTTTCTGACCGACCTGCAACGCAGCGCGACCCGTCACCTGCGCGACAACCTGCGCACGGTGCAGGAAGACCTGCTGTCGATCAATCAGAAGCTGCAACAGGCGGCACAGCTCGCCGGCGACAACGCCGAGCTGGCGATCGACAGTTCGACCGGCATCGATGCGCTGGGCCAGGCACTGCAACGCATCGTCACCGAGGTCGGTTCGGTCGAGGCGGTGGTGGCCGAACTCGACGATGAGAGCCAGAAGGTGCTGAAGTCGCTGGAGATGATCGCGGCGATTGCCGATCAGACCTCGCTGCTGGCGCTCAATGCCGCGATCGAGGCGGCCCGTGCCGGCGAGCAGGGGCGCGGCTTTGCGGTGGTGGCCGATGAGGTGAAGGCGCTGGCGGAGCGGACCAAGGGGGCCACGGTCGAGATCGAGGGCAGCATGGGCCGCTTCAAGGGGCAGGTGGCCCGCATCACCGTCGAGTCGACCCGCAGCGGGGCCGCCGCCAGCGAGGCAGTGGCGAAGACCCGCCAGTTCCGCGACCATTTCGCAGCCCTGTCGACCGCCTCACGGCAGATGAGCGGGCAGATCGACCATGCCACCGACCACGCCTTTGCCACGCTGGTGAAGGTGGACCATGTGCTGTACAAGCAGAATGGCTACCTGGCGATTGCCGGCCAGGGCAACAACGAGGAGGCGACGGCGGTGCAGGTCGATCATACCGGCTGCCGGCTGGGCAAGTGGCTGCAGCAGGATGGCCAGCGCCTGTTTGGCCAGACCCACGCCTACCGGACGCTGACGGCGCCGCATCAGGCGGTGCATCAGCATGTGCGCAGTGCAGTGGAGCAGGCCAGGCAGCCGTGGGCGCAGGATCGTGCGCGGCAAACGGCCATCATGGCCGATGCCGAGGCCGCAGAAAGGGCCAGTGAGGAGGTGATGCGGCTGCTCGGTCGCATGGTCGATGAGAAGCATGACGCCACCGCTCGACACTGAGGCCGGCCAGCACGCCTGAACCGGATCGACCGGTGGCGATTCAGGTCGGGTTGCGCAGCGGCAGGCTCACCCGCAGCAGCTGGTCATCGAGCGGGGAGCGCGCCTCGACGAAGCCGAGTGCGGCACAGAGCCGGCGCATCGACTGATTCTGTGGCAGCACATCACCGTAGAGCTGGCCGATGCCGCGGTCGCGGGCATGGTCGATCAGCCGCTCCATCAGTTGCCGCCCAACCCCCTGTCCGCTCAACTCCGGCCGCAGCATGATGGCGAACTCGGCCGATTCGTTGTCCGGATCGGCCATCAACCGCACCACGCCGAAGATCTCGCCATCGCTCAGGGCAGTGGTCTCGGTGAGCACCAGCGCCATCTCACGGTCGTAGTCGATCTGGGTCAGCCGCGCCGCCAGCCGCTCGTCGAGTTCGGGCCGCGCCAGCAGTCGCCGCAGCCGCTGCTGTTCGGGCGTCAACAGCAGCAGTGCCGCCTGCAGTGCCGGTTCATCCTCGGGACGAATCGGCCGCAGCAGCAGTGCGCGTCCATCACCGAGTGTGACCCGGCTTTCGAGCGCCTTGGGATAGGGGCGAATCGCCAGCCGTTGCGAAGCGCTCAGCGTGCTCGGCCGCAGCCGCACCCGGGCATCGAGCGCGATCACCCCCTCGGCATCGGCCAGCAGCGGGTTGATCTCCAGTTCGACCAGTTCCGGCAGGTCGGTCACCATCTGCGCCAGCTTGATCAGGCTCAGCGCCACCGCGTCGAGGTTGACCGCCGGATGGTCGCGGTAGCCGCGCAGCAGCCGCGCCAGCCGGGTCCGGTTGATCAGTTCATGGGCCAGGCGCATGTTGAGCGGGGGCAGTTCGAGCGAGCGGTCGCGGATCAGCTCGACCGCCGTGCCGCCCTGACCGAACAGGATCACCGGCCCGAACTGCGGATCGACGAAGGCGCCGATGATCAGCTCGAAGGCGTTGGGCCGTCGGGTCATCGGCTCGACGCAGAAGCCTTCGATGCGCGCCTGCGGCTGGCTTTTTCGCAACCGGGCCAGCATCGCTGCGGCTGCCTCCTGCACCGCCGCTGGCGTGGCCAGATCGAGCTGCACGCCGCCGACATCCGACTTGTGCGGCAGATCGGGCGACAGCACCTTCAACGCGACCGGCACGGCAAATTGGGC
>ERZ724521.1531-NODE-1531-length-10218-cov-4.551904_pt1 | contig 10218 bp, 10 predicted proteins | sample MGYA00376054_ERZ724521 | MGnify/ENA primary metagenome ERZ724521 (study PRJEB28724, sample SAMN07190883) | activated sludge metagenome | isolation source: activated sludge of sewage treatment plant in Hong Hong | place: Hong Kong | collected 2016-03-17 ... | reverse complement strand
AGGCAGCCGTCGACGGCCCTTGCCGGCGCCCAGGCGGCGAGCAGCGCTACCGTCGCGACTGCGGCGACGGACAGCCGGCGCAGCGTGAGACGCTTGCCGGCCGTCGAGAGATGAGTGGTGTCCATGGCGCTCAATCTAGGCGCTGGGCCACACGCCGCGAGCGACGATTTCTGTCTAAATTTCGTCGCTACAGCAGGCCGTGGATCGCCGCGCGCAACGCCGCGTTGCGTCGGTTCGCGGCGCCGAGCTTGGTGCTGATGCGCCGGAAGCGCGAGTGCACCGCCGCGGCGCTCATGCCGACCAGCCGGGCGATCTGCTTGGTGCCGAGGCCCTGGCGCTCGAAACCCAGCAGCTTCAGGTCATCGGAGCGCAGCCGCGCGCGGCCCGTCAGCTCGCGGCGTGTTCGTCGCAGCCACCACTCGTGCAACTCGCCGGCCAGGCCGTGTGCGAGCAGCCGGATCGTTTCTGGCGCGAAGGGCGCCGAACCGGGCAGGGGCGTGGTGTCGATGATCAGTGCGCCGAAGCGCCCGGTGCTGCCGCCACTGTGGGTCGGCACGATGAGGATCGCAGCGCGATCCGTCGCAGCTTCCTGTGCGAGGCGGCCATCGGCCGCATCCGGCACGGGCGCATCGAGCATCGATGCCGGCACCACCTCGGCGTGATCGCGCGCATGGCGCAGCCACGGATGGTCGAGCCAGGCGCCAGCGTGTCGGTGAGCCCAGGCCTGCTCGACGCCGCAGGCGAGAAGGAGCATGACTTCGGTTGCATGCTCCGGGTCAGGCACGACGTGGACGCAGGCGCTTGCGCGCACCCCAAACGCCCGGGTAGCTTGGCACAAGGCGACCAACAGGTCGCAGGGGTCGGAAGCGTCGTGCAGGGCCTGGATCGCCAGCCGGGCGGGGTCGCCCGGCGGGTGGAGGTCGATCGGATGGTCGGCCCCCGGGCGCGTACGGCCCCGGGGCGGGGAAGGGTCGGGCGAAGGCATGTTGGAACTCCCTGAGCAACTGCGTGAGAAGCAGCGGATCGTCGAAACGCAGACGATCCCGATTCGCGCAGGCCAGAAACTCGGCGTGCGAGCGCACCAGCGCCCAGCACGTGGTGATTTCCGGCGCTCCTACCACCTGCGCCCATTCGACGACGACCCCCTCGGACACCCGCCGCAGCTTGAAGCGCAGCCGACCATCGTGCGTTTGCAGTCGGATCTCCGACGACGTGGTGGCGGCGATGCTGCTTGTGCGGGTGTTCATTGCTTTTGCCCGGTGATGTTGTCGAAAGGGAGTCGTTACTGTGCGCCGGCCTGCTGCGGCGCGGAATCGCTCATAGGGGCCAGAGCAAGGGGGATATCGGCCTCAGCCCCTCCGATTGGGGATGTCGGCCGAGCGCTGCTCGTGGTTGCGGTCACGCGGCGGAGCCTGCTGGTGCGCGCGATCACCCCAAGGAAGGCCCTCTTCAGGGGGATGAATCGCCGGCGCCCGATGCCGGACGTCTCCCTCCACAGGGGGAGTCAGGCGTGAGCGTCCGCGAAGCGGACGCTGGTCATGCGGACGCGCGCTTTCGCGAGCGTCCGTATCCCTCGGCGCGCCGGTGTCGGTACCCCGCACCCGCCCTCCGCCCTTCGTGCGAACCGTAGCGCCGCGCGCGCGTGCACCAGGGCCTTTCGCGGCGCAAACGGACCGCTTCCCACGCGCGCCGCGCTGCGCTTGTCGCGCGCGGGCCCCTTCCATTTACTCCACGGTGCCCTGGCGCCCGCGCTTGTCCGTGGCGCTGTCAGTCTCGCACGGCGAAAGGCGGATGCGGGGCAGGAATCACTTCCACACCGGCTTCAGCGCCGAGGGATGAACAGCCACGAACGGCTCCCTCGGAATTGGAGCAGGGGTGGGCGAAGCCGGGGCAGCGGGACATGCGCGAAGCCGGTCCGATGGCGCCTGGCCCGGGCCACGTCGGCGCTGCAACCGCCGGCGCGGGCGACCGAACACACCGTGCGCCATGGGAGATTCGGATGTGGATGTTGTTTGCTCGCGCTCCGCCGCCTGATGCGCCGTACTGGCCGGGGCGGCGATGCCTCGCGGTGATCGACGCGATCGCGTGGCCGGGCGCCGCCTTCGTCGCACTGCGGCAGGTCGGCGGCGACGGCGGGCTTGTCCTGGCCGTCGTGATGGCCGTCCTGGTCATGTCGGCAGCGCGGCGCTTGTGGACGGCACTGCTCGCGAACCACCGCTACCACTTCACGACGTGGCGGTGGCTTCGCGTGCTGGCCTGGATGGTGGCGATCGGGGCGCTGTTGAAGCTCGGGCTTGCGGGCTGAGCACCCTGCCAGGCATTCCAGGCCAGTCGGCCGCAGAATGAACAGATGGCCAAGCGCCGATGCCATCTTGCGGTGATTTGGGTTACCGCTGCGGGATGATGCAATCAGATCACGAATGGCTCGCCGCCTATGCCGAGCGCGCGACGGTTGTCGAGCGCGAGCTCGGCGCGATGTTCCAGAAGGCACTGACGCGCGAGGTGCCCGCGGAGATCGGCACGTTCCGCCGCACGACGGCGTCGATCCGCTACCTGCAGCGGAGGCGGCGGACCTTCCCGCACCGCATCGTGCTGCTCGTCTATTCGAGCCGGTTCGACCCGGCCTTCGCCGCCGACACGCTCGACGCGCAGCAGGTGGCGGACGCGCGGATCGACGGCCTGCCGGCGCACGAGGCCTTCGCGCGCAAGTCAGCAGCGCTCGGACCGGCGCTGCACGCGCTGGTTCGTGCGGCCGACCAGGGTGCCGGCCACTACGTCGCGGCGCTGATGTCGGGGTCGGAATCGGCGCGTCTGCCGCTGATCTGGGACGTCCCGGCGCAGGACGAGGCGAAGACCGGATTCCCGCGCGACGCGATGTGGTGGCTGACCTTCCAGTACCTCTGCGAGATCTCGCGCGCGATCGTCGCCTATGTCGGACTGACGCCGCTGATGCTCGAGGAGCTGCGCCACATCCGGCAGAACCGGCGGCTGGCGCGAAGGCTCGTGTGCCTGGACGGCAAGCTGAACCTGTACTTCCCGGACGACGCCGAGGACCGGCAATGGCCGCTCGATCAGTTGCCTGCCGTACTGCAGCGTATCGAGGCTCGAGGCGTACTCGCCGAGACAGCGACCGGCGACCGGTCGAAGCGGCGTTGACCATGCGCGAGTTCCACTTCGACGTCTGCGGCTGCTCGCCCTGACGCCGGACGACCCTGATCACCGACGCTGACCGCAAGCAGTGAAGGCTGCTTGCATCGAACCGCGGAGCCGGGAGAATGTCGGCCAAGCCGTCTGCTTCCATCGGGCTCATGTCCTCCATCGTCACTTCGGAAGGCTTGAGCCTGCACACGCGGGAATGGCCCGCCGCGGCCGGGACGGCCCGCGGCACGGTGCTGATCGTGCACGGCCTTGGCGACCATGTCGGCCGCTACGCGAACGTTGCCGCGGCGCTGAACGCGGCGGGGTGGCGCGTGGTCGGCTACGACCAGCGCGGACACGGCCGCAGCGAAGGTAAGCGCGGCACCATTGCCGCAGCGCACAGCCTGCTCGCGGATCTGGCGCTGGCGATCGACGTCCTTTGCGCGCCGGCCGATGCGACGCGGATGCGGCGCGAGCCCGTCGTGCTGCTCGGCGACAGCATGGGCGGCACGGTGGCCGGGCGCTTCGTCGCCGAAGCGCTGGCCGATGCGCCGGCCGCCTGGCCGCGTCCGGTGGACGGCCTCGTGCTCGTCTCGCCGGTGTTGAGCGTCGAGATGACGCCGCTGCAGAAGCTGCTGCTCGCCGTGCTCGAGCCGCTGGCGCCGAGCCTGCCGGTGAGCGCGGGCATCGAACTGGACAACCTGTCGCACGATCCGGCGATCGCGCATGCCTACCGCGCCGACCCGCTGGTGCACGACCGGATCACGGCGCGCCTGGCACGCTTCCTCATCGAGGGCGCCGCTGCGGTGCGCGCCGCCGCGCTGGGCTGGCGCCTGCAGACGCTGCTCCTGTGGGGCGGCGGTGATCGCATCGTGTCGCCCGAGGGCGCCCGAGCCTTTGCGGCCGCGTCGCCGGCTTCGGTGGTGACGGCCCACGAGTATCCCGGTCTGTACCACGAGATCCTGAATGAGGTCGAGCGGGGCGCGGTGCACGCGCGCCTGGAAGGCTGGCTGGCGTGCATCTGACCCGTGTCGCCGGGCCATCGAAGATGCCGGGGAACGCACTCCTGACGAGGTTGCTCGCGGGGATGGCTGGCTGGTGGCCGTCGGTGCGATCGCCGTGGGTCTTGCACTCATAGTGTCGCTGGGCGAGTCGACGCTCATGAACAGTCGCACCAGACGTCTCCAATGTCGGCGATACGGCGGGGAAGGGACTTTGCGGTCGCGCGTTTGCGGGGCAGGACCCGGCCATTTGCGGGTGCTCGTTCACGCAGGCCAATCGGCAGCAGAAGACGCGAAGCAGACTCACTTCGTGTTGTTGGATGTCTGCGCATGTCTAGGGAAGATTCCAGTCGATTGGGCTTGAGCCTTGCGCCGTGAGAAGCTTGTTGGTGCGTGAGAACGGCTTCGAACCAAAGAATCCGCCGTATGCCGACCGTGGGCTGGGGTGCACACTCTCCAAGCACGGCACATTGACTAGAAAATTCCTGAGTGAGCGGGCCTCGTCTCCCCACAGGACCGCTACGAGGGGGCGACCTCGCGCGGCAAGCGCCATTACAGCAGCCTCCGTGACGGCCTCCCAGCCGCATCGATAGTGAGATTTCGGCCTGCCGGACTGCACAGTCAGCACCCTGTTGAGGAGCAAGACGCCACGGTCCGCCCAAGGCCGCAGGTCCCCGTTCGACGGCCGAGGAACACCGACGTCGTCCATCAGTTCCTGGTAGATGTTCGCCAGCGAGCCAGGCAAGGGGCGTATGCCTGGTTTCACCGAGAAAGCCAAACCCATGGAATGCCCAGGCGTGGGGTAGGGGTCTTGGCCAATGATGAGCACCCGAACGCTGTCGAACGGGCGCATGAATGCACGCAGGATGTCCTTGCCTGGTGGAAAACATGCACGGCCTGCGGCGGATTCGGTGCGAAGGAAGTGGCCTATCTCGTGGATATTCGCTGCGACAGGGCCAAGTGCGGACGCCCAACCAGGGTCGACCAACTGTGCAAGCGAGGACGGCGGGTTGCCCATGAGTCTGGGTTAGTTTGCCGGGTGCAATATGGGGTATCAGGTGCGGCAGCGCACTATGGTGCTTTGACAATTATGACTCTGAACGCAGTCCTCTCTGAAGGTCGACCTCCGAGTCTTTCGACCTCCCTTTTCCATGGGATTTGCAGCTCTGAATCTACCCAGATACGGTTAAGTTCGTGGAACTCATTTCCAGCGAGGCCTTTTTCAACATGCTCTATTAAGTGACATTTTCTGTAGCCAACAGGAGTTTCTATATATTCTTGTCCCTTTACTGAAAGGGTATGCGCCCAAGAACCACGAAACGTCGAGTATTTCTTCTCCGCAACCTTGCCAACTTCAAAACCCTTAAGCTCATCGACGAATGACTTGTAGAATGCGCCAATCTCACTTGACCTTTGATGAACAATCGCCAAGCCCTTATAAATATTCAGCTCCTGTCCAGATCGAAGTTTTATGGTCTTCCAGTCGCCATCATCCGAAACAATCGAGTATTCAAGTTCACTTGAGCCGTAAGTTGAGAACTCAAATCCTACAAGATTTCCAGCTTTCATTCTGGCAAGAGTTTCAGATTCTGATGCGCCCCGCTTGTCGGCGCGTGCGTCAGCTGAGCCTACAGGAGATTCAGGTTTCCAGGCTGATTCTCTGACGGTCCTATCCTGAGTTGCTATCACCAGTGCGATTGAGTTTTCAACATCGCGAACTTTCAATGCAGACTGCGACTTACTCAATATGGCCACCTTGTTTGTCTCAAGAAATGGTCTTAGATAGTCAGACTTGATCGCGAAACTGACGTTCTCTATAATATATCCTTTCTCCTTAATGGTCGAAAGCTGGTCAAATTTGTCTCTAACCACACCCACAACAGTTCCATCTGATAGCAATATTGGCCCACCAGAATTTCCAGGTTGGAGCGGCGTCGACACTTGCATAACTGTTTGATTGTCATCCGATCCGGAAAAGCTGCTAACTACGCCTTCGGCATATTTTGACTCTTTGAACCCTAAGAGTGTTGGGCTGGGAAAGCCAAGGGTGTAGACTTTCGCGCCTTTGTCAATCTCCTTCGTTAATCCAATAAACAGGGGCTTACTGGGGGCATCAATCTTGAGTATTGCAAGGTCGATTACTCTATCCAAAGCTAACAGTTGTGCTTGGTGCCTCTGTCCATTTGCGGTTCGCAAGAATATGCTGTCGGCACCTTCAACAACATGAGCATTTGTGATCAGATGACCGCTACTTGAAACAAAGAATCCAGTGCCTGTCGACCCAGCAAACGCTAAGCTCGAAGGCAGAATGAATGCCAAGAGAACTAGTTTCATCATTTCTATAGCGTGTTCTATATTGCACACCCTCCCATGATATTGGTTGCAACGGGATCTGCGTACATACAATCCGGCCGGCTCGGTGGGCGAAAGTCACGCGATTTGCACATTGCTCGTTGAGGACAGACTGGTACAGGACCGAGTGCCCCCTGGCCGTCGGTACAAGTCGGTACAAGTCCGGAGGTCGAATGCGGACGACGGCTCGCCGCTGCAGTGCTGTCAAACGCTGACTCGGATCGAGGGTCAGCAACGGGTCGGGCCCGGTCCCTCGTGCCGCCACGCTCGCAGACCGCTTACGTGCACACAGCGGTCCCAGCCTTCGACCTCGGCCTCATTGCCGTCCGGCACGGTCGCTGAGGTCGTTCTTCGATTCGTGGACTCGATCTCAATTGCACTCCGCATCCGTACAGTTGCCGTACAATGTGCGACTACGTTGCCACAGGGCAGAGTGTCCATGCCTAATGTCGCTTCAGAGCCAGTCGACAAGTCGCGCAGCGCGCGACTCGAAGCCCGCGTCTCCACGGTTCAGAAGGACCTGCTGCAACGCGCCGCAATGTTGTCCGGGCGCACGCTGTCGGACTTCGTCGTGGCCAGTGCGCAGGAAGCAGCGACCAAGGTGATCGAGGATCACGCCTCGATCCGCCTCAGTGGAGCCGAACAGACGGCGTTCGTGCGAGGCCTCCTCAAGCCGCCGAAGCCGGGGCCGCGCCTTCGCAAAGCCGCGGCAGCGTACAAGAAGGCCAGTGCCAGGTAGGTGAGGGTGCTGCCTTCGGGTGGGCGCGTCGTCGAGCCCCTGGCTGGGCGTCACGACCGTACGCGCTTCGACTGCGGCAGCGCGGCTCTCGACCAGTACCTCAAACGGCAGGCTCGGCAGGACGCCCAGCGGTTTGTCGCCGCGCCGTTCGTACTAATCGAGCCGCCCGACACGCGGGTGCTGGGCTACTACACGCTGTCGGCATCGAACGTGGATACCAGCCAGATCGCGCCGGATCTGGCGAAGAAGCTGCCGCGCTACCCGCAACTGCCCGTGATCCTGATCGGCCGTCTGGCCGTCGATGCGCGCGTCAAGGGGCAGCGACTCGGCGAGCACCTGCTGATGGACGCCCTGCATCGCAGCTTGCAGCATGTCGCGGAGATCTCGGCGATGGCCGTTGTTGTCGATGCGAAGGACGAAGCCGCTGCGGCGTTCTACCGCCACTTCGACTTCGCACCCCTGCAGGCCAGCGCCAGGCGGCTATACCTGCCGATGAAGACCGTGGCGTCGCTTTTCGAGTGAAGGCGACGGTTGAAGAGCCGAAGGGACCCTGAAGGGACTCGTCCTGTGCAGAACTGTTCATGACAGAGGAGCAAAGGGACAGGCGGCTTCCGTCAGAACATCAATGAAATCAATAACTTGCGACTGCCGAACGAGCTACGAACCAAGGGGTCGTGGGTTCGATTCCTGCCAGCCGCGCCAACAATGACAAGGGTTAGCACGTTAGGACGTGCTAACCCTTTCGTCTTTCTGGCAGGTTCTGGGAACGATTTGGGAACAGTTGGCGATGGGACGGTCAATCGGCTCCAAAAGCAAGCCTGAGCGCATTCACCAGCTGTTGCCATCCGCGTAGCGGCTGCGCTCACCGGCGCCTTGACGCCTGGAGCCCGTGCGCAAACCTCCACCGCCGCCTTGAACTTTGTCGTGGTGAAGCCGTCGAGAAATGCGCCCGCTTCGGTCACCAACGGTGAGGCGGTACGCCGCCAAGCTCCGAGTGGCGAAAGTCGAGTGACAGGTCCTGCCGTCGACGAATTCATCATCCCGACCCAATAGCGACATCCGATGTCCCAGTTCTGTTGCCGCAGAGCTGACGGTCGCGCTACCTGCTTGCCCCACGGGTCCACAGGCAGCGCCGTGCGCGAGCAGCGGGCCAGTTCGTCGAGCGGGACCGTCGGTCGCGTACCCGCGTCGGACATCAGGGCCCGCCATCCCCGGCCACGGGAAGGCGCCTTCGTCATGACCACCGGTGCACCCGGGGGAGCCGTGTTGCGCGAGCAACCGTCAGGTTCGTCAAGTGCCGTGTATCGAGGCGTCCCAGGGCTTTCCCGACTTCGCGATCGCGTTGAGGATCGTGAGCACCTTGTGCATGACGGCGACGAGCGCCACCTTCTTGCGCTTGCCGCCGGCGACGAGCTTCGCGTAGTAGGCCCGGATGACTGGGTTGTGCTTCACGGTGGCAAGCGCCGCCATGTACATCGCCTTGCGCACGTCCGCGCGGCCTCCCCAAGCCGAACGCTGACCTCGGTAGATGCCGGAGTCGCGATTCAGCGGGGCCACGCCCACAAGTGCGGCAAGCCCGCGGCGTGAGAGATGGCCGAGTTCCGGTAGTCCGCCCAGCAGCGCTCCAACGGTCGCCTCACCGATGCCGCGCATGCTCGACAGCAGCGCCGCCTGCTCAGCGTGATGAGCAGCGACGTGAGCCGCAATGCCCTTCTCGATGGACGACAGTTCTTGCTTCCAGAAGCCAATCGACCGTTGGAGGCCAGCCAGCACCGCGCCGTGCGCGACGTGCGAGCGCTGTCGCTCGGCGATCAGGATGCCGAGGATCTGACGGCGCCGCGCGACCATGGCTTGCAGATTGCGCTGCTTCTCGTCGGCCAGCGTCTTGACGAAGCGCTCGCGTTGCGGATGCTGGTCGACCAGCCGAGCGAACTGCGCGAGCGCCCTGGCGTCGATGCGATCGGTCTTGGCCAAGGCACCGACCGCTCGCGCGAAGTCGCGCGCCTGGCGCGGGTTGACGACGGCGACGTCGAGCCCGGCTGTCTGAAGCGCGAAGGCTGCGTCGAACTCGTAGCCGCCGGTGGCCTCGAGGACGACGAGCCGTGGATGCAGTTCGACCAGCTGGCTGACCAGGCCACTGATCCCCTCAGGTCTGTTCTTGGCTTGCCATGTGCGCTCCTTGTCGGTGAAGCCGATCTCCAGGGTGTCGCCGGAAACGTCGATGCCGACGAAGAGGTGCTCGGACATGGCTCTACCGCTCCCTTCCTTGCTAATGCGAGCTCGGCCCCAGCGGGCACGGCTCCAACAACCGTTCGGGCTTCAGAAGAGCCGGCCGATCTGCGCGCCCAAAGCTCGCGCGTGGGATCGCAGTCCCGGAAGGATCACGGGCTACGCAGTTCGGTCCGAAAACTTCCACGGGCGTGGACGAGAACACCGAGCGGTGGACAAGTGGACAGTCCGGCCTTCGGCCGGCACGAGACGCCCCGTGGACAACGCTGCGCGTTGCCCACCGGCCGCCTCTCTGCCCACTTGCCCACCGCTCTCGACCACCAAGTCAAGATACAGCTTCAAGATACAAGGGATGGAAGCCTGTCAGGGGCGAGACGCTTCGCGGCTCGATGCGCAGCACGACAGCCCGGCCCCGCGCAGCGGGGACGCGCCCCAATGGTTAGCCGAGCGCATGGAACCAGATCTTGGTGTCTGCCCGTCGCCTCGGGCAACAGGCGGATTTCGCCTCTCAGCTGCAGCAGCACCCCTTATTCTTCGTCGCGGTACCGGGCGCATCGGAGCCACGCGGACTTCCCACCCGCACGGGCATATAGCCCGCTTGCCTGATGGCGGCGCTGAACTCGGGAGCACCGGCCTTTGCCGATTCGATGTCCACGCGATGCGCTGCCAGATCGAATCGCAGCTTTACCGCGTCGTCCACGGACTTCAAGGCCTTGGCAAGGGTGCCGGCGCAGTGATTGCAGGTCATGTCGTCCACTT
>ERZ724521.1529-NODE-1529-length-10229-cov-3.085316_pt1 | contig 10229 bp, 7 predicted proteins | sample MGYA00376054_ERZ724521 | MGnify/ENA primary metagenome ERZ724521 (study PRJEB28724, sample SAMN07190883) | activated sludge metagenome | isolation source: activated sludge of sewage treatment plant in Hong Hong | place: Hong Kong | collected 2016-03-17 ... | reverse complement strand
TCACGAACGGCTCGCCCGCGTAGGCATCGCGAAGCGCTCCCTGCACGACCTCGCCCGTCACCGGGCCGTGCTCAAGCGCCGGCTCGGCGTAGATCGTTTCGAGAATGCCGCGCTCGACCGGGAGCAGGTGCGGCACGAACAGCGGATCGGGGATCGCCGTCGCGCCCGCCGCCGCCTGAACCTGCGGCATGCCCCACCGCCGCATGCTCTGCCCGATCTCGGGCTGGTGACGGTGCACGCCCACCGAGTAAGTGCTGAAGTTCTCGTTGGCTTCGGGGAAGTGGAAGGTGGGCTTGGGTGCGCGCCCCCCGCCGCTCACGCCGCTCGCGGCGTTCACGATGATCGACCCCGGCTTGACGAGCCCGGCGCGGAGCAGCGGGACGATGGCCAGCGCCGCGGCGGTCGGGTAGCACCCGGGATTGGCCACCAGCGAAGCCTCGCGTACCTGCCCGCGCGCCAGCTCGGTCAGGCCGTACACCGCCTGGGAAAGACGTCCGGCGTCGGTGTGGTGGTGCCCGTACGCCCGCTCGTAGACCGACGCGTCGGCGAGTCGGTACGCCGCCGACAGGTCGACCACTTTGATGCCGGCAGAGAGCAGCGCCGGGGCGTGTTCCATGGCGGCCTCGTGGGGCAGGCACAGGAACGCGAGCCTCACGCCCAATCGGCGCATCGCGTCAGGGTCGATCGGGCCGCAATCGACCGCGCCCCGCCCGAGCCGTCCGCGCAGTCGCGGGAACTCATCATCGATACGCGGCGCGGGCACACGCGCCGATCCCAGGTAAACACACGCCATCGACGGGTGGCGAGAGAGGATCTCGAGCAGCTCGAGCCCTGTATAGCCGGTCGGGCCGACGACGGCGACCGGGATCGGCGAGGAATCAGCGTTCATGGGGTGGATTGTCGCGGGCGCAGCGCACAAGTAAAGCCCGCAGCGCGACGGCGGCAGGCCGATCCGTTACACCAACCGGGCGATCGACGAGATCGAAATCAGTTGCACCCGACGAACCACGCATCGAGGAAGTCAAACAAGTCGCTCACGCCGACAGCCTTGTCGAAGTTGACGTCCGCGCTCGCACCCCCGGCGAACCAAGCGTCCAGGTAGGCGAAGAGGTCGCCCACGCCCCACTGCCCGTTGCGATCGAAATCCGCCGCACAGGACAGAACGGTGATCGTCTGGTTGGGGGCGACCGAGGCGTACTCGCTCACGCGACCGTCCGCCCACTCCACACGCAGCGTCACCGGCGCGAGCGACCCCGCCAGACCGAAGTGTGCCGAGCGCTCGGAGTTTCCGAGATAGTTCGGGTTCGCGGTGATCCACCGGTATTGCGGCGAAGCCGCGGCGTTGAGAACGACCCTCGCGCCGATGCCCTCCGGGGCGAGCCCCGGCGTGGCCCGGGAGTTGAGGAACACGCGGAGGTACGAGTGCGTCCCGGGATCGAGTTCGTTCCGGTAGAACGTGATCGCGCCGGGGTTGGAGAAAATGATGATGTCCTGGTCGCCGTCGTTGTCGGCGTCGAACGTCACGAGCCCGCGCCCCTGCCCGGTGTGCGCGATGCCGCAGACCCCCGCCAAGGACGTAAACGTGCCGTTGGCGTTGTTCATGAACAGGCACGTCGGGTCGGTAAGGAACTCGCCCATATACGTGCCCTGATCGGTGCCGTTGGTCGCGATGAGGTCGAGGTTGCCGTCGTGATCGAAGTCGACGGCCGCGGTCCCCCAGCCCCAGCCCGTCTGCTTCACGCCCGCCGGATTCGAGACCTCGGCGAAGGTGTGGTTCCCGAGGTTGCGGTAGAGCATGTTGCCGGTGCCGGGGACCGACGGGACCACGTTGGTCGTGGTGATCGAGGTGACGTACCAGTCCGGCTTGCCGTCGCGGTCCAGATCGGCGACATACGCCCCCATGCCGTTGCCGTCGAGTCCGGTGCCCGAGGCGCCGGTGATCTCCGTGAACGTGCCGTTCGCGTTGTTCCTGAAGTACTTGGACGTCATTCCGTCGGCCGTCCAAAGCAGGTCGGGGTAGCGGTCGCCGTTGGTATCGATGAACCACGGCGAGAACCCGCGCACCGACGGGACAGTGGAGAAAGAGAACCCGCCCAGGATCGAGGAGGTCACGTCGGTAAAGGTGCCGTTCCCGTTGCTGTGGAAGATCTTGTTACCTGTCCCGGTGCGCCACCCGGCGACGGCCAGATCGAGATGGCCGTCGAGGTCGTAATCACCGAAACTTGCGCCGAAGCCGTCCGCCGCACTCGCCGAAGTTCGGTGAACTCCGGCCGCGACGGCCACGTTGGTAAACGTCCCGTTGCCGTTGTTGCGATAGAGCTTGTGCTGCGAGGGGGTGCCCGAGGGCGCGGAGGAACGCGCACCCCACGAGGTCACGTAAATGTCCTCCCAGCCGTCCTTGTTGTAATCGACGGCGATCGCTCCCGAGCCGATGTGGGTCACCGCGACCCCCCAGGCCGCGGCCTGGTTGGTGAAGGTGCCGTTCCCGTTGTTGATGAACAACTTGTCGGGCTCGTTGCCGCCCAGAACGAAAACATCCTGAAATCCGTCGTTGTTGAAGTCGCCGATGCAACCTCCACCCATCATCCACTCGTATGCTCCGTTGGTGCCGCGGCGTTCAGTGAACAGGCCCGAAGCAAAGGTCTCCTCGGTGAACGTGACAGGCTGCGCAAGCCCGATGCTCGCGGCTTGACCAACAACCAAGGCGATAACGCAGCCCTTCGACACGACGGTTCGTGCAGGCATACGGCCTCCCAACGAGATCGTCGGCCCGGCCTGGGTTCCGGGTCGAGGCTTCCCACTTCGTTCCCAGTCTACCTCGCCTGAGAAATCGCACAACCGCGATTTTCAACATGAGAACTCGGGTCCGGTTACCCGCTCACACCCCGGATCCAGCCGCCGCCCAAGACCCGATCGGGGTCGGTGGCGCTGTACAACACGATCGCCTGCCCCGGAGCGACGGCGATCTGCGGCTGCTCGAACTCGACGGTGCCGCACACAACCCCGGCATGTCCGGATTCCGCTTGAGCGGCGCCGTTCGGGCTTTTTCGCGGGCCCTGGGCGTGCCATCGCGCGGGCGCGGCCGGCGTGTTGTACCGGAACTTGGCCCACACCCGGCACTCCGACGGGATCGGTGCGATGAGCCATTTCATCTCGCTGACTGTTGCGGTTCGGCACTCCAAACGCTCTTTGGGTCCGACCGTCACCGTGTTGCGTTCTGGGTCCTTCTCGACCACGAAGACCGGGTGACCCAGCGCCACCCCGACGCGCCGGCGCTGACCAATCGTGTACCGGTGCTGGCCCTCGTGCCCGCCGATGACGCGGCCCTCGGTGTCGAGGATGGCCCCCGGGCGCGCCAGTTCGGGGCGGCGCCGCTCGATCAGCCCCGCGTAGTCGTTGTCCGGGACAAAGCAGATCTCCTGCGAGTCCGGCTTGTCGAACGTCGGCAAACCGAACCGCTGTGCCATGTCCCGGACCTCGGACTTCGGATACTCGCCGATGGGCAGGAGCATGTTGGGCAGGTGGTCGCGCGGCACGCCGAATAGCACGTAGGACTGGTCCTTGCTGCGATCGACGCCGCGCAGCAGGCTCCACTCCCCGGTGTCCCCGTCGAGGCGCACCCGGGCGTAATGCCCGCTGGCGACGAACCGGGCGCCGATCTGTTCCGCGTACTCGCGCAGCTTGCCGAACTTCAGCCAGTCGTTGCACCGCACGCAGGGGTTGGGCGTCCTGCCGGCGGCGTACTCGTCCACGAAATAGTCGATGATCCGACCGAAGTCCTTCTTGAAGTTCACCACGTAGAACGGCACGCCGAGTTCGGCGGCCACCAGGCGTGCGTCCGCCGCGTCGTTGATGGAGCAGCAGCCCTGGTGCCCAATCTTGAGCCTCGACGGGTCGCAGGCGATCTGAGCCGAGTCGAAGGGCGTGACGGCGTCGAGCGTCTCTCCCGGCGAACCCAGGCGCATGAAGACGCCGACGACCTCGTAGCCGGCGCGCACCAATAGCGCCGCGGCGACCGAGGAGTCCACGCCGCCGGACATGGCCACCAGCACCTTGCCCCTGCTGTTCTTCACGGGCAATCGTAGAAGAGCCGGAGACCAGGCGCGGTAGAATTGGGTCGCGAGGGGCCGGTTTCGTTGGCCCAGCGCCGGGCGGGGCCCGGCGGAACCCGCAGGGAGGCGTGCGTGCTGGAAGTCCTGATCATCGTCGTCGGCGTGCTGGTGCTGGGAGTGCTCGCGCTCCAGGTGTGGTTGCTCAGGCGCGCGCGTCCGGGCTCGGCGACGGACCCGCTCGCGGCCGGGCTCGCCGAACTCCAGGGCTCGCTGGGTGTGGGCCTGGAGCGCATCGAGAAGCGGATGGCGGAAGAAGCGGACCGTTCGCGTCGTCTCGACGCCGACTCGTCGCGCCAGTTGCGGGAGGAACTCGCGGCGCAGATCGGGCGCGGGCACGACAGCGCCGGCCAGGCCGCACGCGACCTGCGTCAGGAGCTCACGGGCGGGTTGCAGGCGTTCTTCACGCGCATGCTCGAGTCCAACGATCGGCGCCTCGGCGAGATCCGGGACGAGGGCCGCGGCGCGGCGCTCGCCGCGCGGGCCGAACTGCAGGCCACGCTCAAGGCGCTGCAGGACCAGCTCTCGCAGCGGCTCGACGGCGCCTCCCAGAGCACGAGGCAGCAGCTGGCCGAGGTGACGCAGGCGCTCACGAACATCGGCGCCGCCAACGAGAAGCGGATGGAGGCGCTGCGGGAGACAGTCGACCAGCGGCTCCGCCTCCTGCAGGAGGACAACGCCGGCAAGCTCGAGCAGATGCGCCGGACCGTGGACGAGAAACTCGAGGGCACGCTCGAGCGGCGGCTGGGCGAGTCCTTCAAGCAGGTGTCCGAGCGTCTCGAAATGGTCCACAAGGGCCTGGGCGAGATGCAGCAGCTCGCCCACGGGGTCGGCGACCTGAAGAAAGTACTCACGAACGTCAAGACCCGCGGCACCTGGGGCGAGTGGCAGCTCTCTAACCTCCTCGAGCAGATGCTCACGCGCGACCAGTACGACACGAACGTGGAGGTGCGAAGGGGGAGCGGCGAGCGCGTCGAGTTCGCGGTCCGCTTCCCCGGACGCGACAACGACGCCGGCGCACCGATCTGGCTGCCGATCGACTCGAAGTGCCCGCAGGAGGACTATGAGCGCCTGGTCAAGGCCTCGGAGCAGGGCGACGCCGACGGCGTCCGCGATGCGATCAAGGGCCTGGAGGCCCGCATCCGCCAGTGCGGGAAGAGCATCAGCGAGAAGTACATCGCCCCGCCGCACTCGACGGACTTTGCGATCCTGTTCGTGCCCACCGAGGGGCTCTACGCCGAGGTGCTGCGGACGCCGGGGCTCGCCGACTGGCTGCAGCGAGAATGCCGCGTGCTGGTCGCCGGCCCGACAACTCTGGCCGCGATCCTCAACAGCCTGCAGATGGGGTTCCGCACGCTGGCGATCGAGAAACGGTCGAGCGAAGTCTGGAAGGTGCTCGCCGCGGTGAAGACCGAGTTCTCGAAGTTCGGCGAGGTATTCGAGAAGGTCAAGAAGAAACTCGACGAGGCCTCGAACACCATCGAGAGCGCTTCGGTCAGGACGCGGGCGATGAGCCGCACGCTCAAGTCCGTGGACCAGTTGCCCGTGCCCGAAGCGAGCGCCATGCTCGGCCTGCCGGGCGAGGCGGTGGAGGCCAAGCCGGGCGGCGCGGGAACCGAGGGCCAAGCGACGGACGAGCCGCCCGATGCCGATGAGACTCACCGACTCCCCGGGGTGCGGTCCCGATGAGCGCGGGAACCCTGCCTGAGGCGGCCACCTGCGGGACCCTCGTCGAGCACGAGCCCCTGCTGCGCATCGAGGACCTGGCCGTGAGTTTCTCGCGCGCCGGGTCTGATCGTGCCCGAGCGGTCGACGGCGTGAGCCTCACGGTTTTCCCCCGCCAGACGGTCGCGGTCGTCGGTGAGTCGGGGTGCGGCAAGAGTGTCACGGCCATGAGCCTGCTGCAGCTGCTCCCCAGGCCGCAGGCGCGGGTCGAGCGCGGGCGCGCGCTCTTCCGTTCGGAGCGCGGCGAGCGCGATCTGCTCGCGCTCCCGGCGCACGAGATCCGCCGGGTCCGGGGCAACGAGATCGCGATGATCTTCCAGGAGCCGATGACCAGCCTGAACCCGGTCTACACCGTCGGCGAACAGATCGTCGAGGCGGTGCGGCTGCACCAGCGGATCTCGCCGAGGTCCGCCCGCGACGCGGCGGTGCGGGCGATGCGCGACGTCCGCATCCCCGACGCGGAGGGTCGGCTGAGCGCGTATCCGCACGAGTTCTCGGGCGGCATGCGCCAGCGCGTGATGATCGCCATGGCGCTGGCCTGCCGGCCCAGGCTGCTGATCGCCGACGAGCCGACGACGGCGCTCGACGTGACCGTGCAGGCACAGATCCTGGCCCTGCTGCGCTCCCTCCAGCGCGAACGGCAGATGTCGATCCTGCTCATCACGCACGACCTGGGCGTCGTCGCGGAGAACGCCGACGTCGTGTGCGTCATGTACGCCGGGCGGGTGGTCGAGTACGCGCGGGTGTTCGACCTCTTCGAGCGCCCGATGCACCCCTACACGCGCGGACTGCTCCAGTCGATCCCGCGAGTTTCGCAGCGCCGCGAGCGGCTCGTGACGATCCAGGAGAGCGTGAACACATCGAACGCGTTCGATGTGACGGACACGCGAGGGCGAACGCTCCGCGCCTGGTGGCCGGGGAAGGCCGGAACCGGCGGCGCACCCGCGGTCGCCGACGAGATGAGCGGGTACGCGCTCGTCGAAGCCGAGCCGGAGCACTGGGTCGGCGTCTGGGGAACGCCCGCGGCGCGGGAGTGCCCGGCGACGCACCCGGCCCTGAACTTCCGCGCGCCCGTCGACGACATGAGAACCGATGCCGGCGCGACATAAGAGTTCGCCCCGGCGACCCAGCCCGCTCGGCGTGGTATATTGACGCCATGCGCGGCCCCGGCCCCAGCCCCATCGCTCGCTCAAGCCCCGCGGACCCGCACCGGCGCAGCGGCCTCGCCGCCACCATTCTCGATGAGCGGCTTTGCGACCACTGCGGGTACAACCTCAAGGGCCTGAGAGAAGACGGGGCCTGTCCCGAGTGCGGCAAGACCATCGCCCGCTCCCGCCGCCGCTCCAGCGACGACTCGATCGTGGACGCGCCCCTGACCTGGCTCCACTCGCTCTCTTCCGGCGCGTACATCCTCGCCTTCGCGGGCGTCATCTTCCTCTGTTTTCGCGTCGGCGTATGGATCACCGACGGTGGGATGCACACGCTGTGCATGCTCGGGCTGCTGGGCACCACGCTCATGTGGTGGGCGGGTGTGTTCATCTGCACCAAGCCCCGGCCGGGGGGGACTGAGAACTCGGCGCGGGAGTGGTCGAAACTGCGTCTGGTCTGCCGCCTGTCGCAGGCCGGATGGGCGTGCTGGGCGGCCACGGCGTTGATAGCCGAGATGCTGGTCGCGAAGAACCTGACCGGTGCCGCGACGGCGATGAACTGGCTCGGGCTGGCGTTCTTCCTTTCGGGTTTCGCCGGCCAGTTTGCGCTCTGCCTGTACTTGTCCAACCTTGCCGACTGGGCGAGTGACACGTCGCTGAGCGACCACTTCAAGTCCGCGAGTTACCTGTCGATCGCGTGGGCGCTGGCGGTGGGTTTCTCCGTGACCTCCGGACTGGTCGGCCTGCCGTTCGCGGGGTTCCTGCTCAGTTCGATCATGTTCCTCGTCACGCTCGCGTCGGTGGTGCACTTCTACGTCGGCCTCTTTCAGTTCGCGAACATGACCCACTGGGCGGTCATCAACAACGTCAACGCGGCGGCCACCGCCGAACGCCTTCGCGAGCGTGCCGCCCGTGCACGCCTGGCGGAGGAGATGGCCCACGCCGAAGCTCCGCCGCCGCCACCTCCGATCGAATCCGCGTCGGTCACGCCGGCGAAGTGGACGCGCCCGCGCGCCGAGGCCACGCCGATCGAGGAAACGGACACCTACGCACTCGCCCCCGACGAGGGCGATCCGGCTCCCGCCGAACCGCCACACAGGAACGTGGAGACCGCCTCCAGACCCCCGAGACCCGGCGTGCCGGGAGTGGGGGCAGGTCCGGGGCCGAGGCCACCCTCGGGGGCGATTGCACACCCGCGATCGGCGGAAGCTAGTCCAGAGTCCAACCTGCGGGCCGACGGCACTCCCCGCCCGGTGGTTCGCCCGCCCCCGCCGGCCAACGATCATCGGACATGAACACCCAGTTGTTTCGCGGCCACGCGCCCACCCTGCCCGCCGTCCCCTCGAGGCGCGTGTTCTCGCGCCGAGCGTTTGCCCGGGGATCGCTTGCGCTGTTGGCCGCCGGCGCGACTGCCGCCGGCGTTTTGACGATCCCCGCGTGCGATTCCGGAGGGTCCATGGCCCCGATCAAACCCATCGGTCAGGCGCCGCCGGTACGAGGTGAGCCGTACATTGGCCTCCTCAAGAGCGGGCTGGTCGCGATCGGCGGCGAGACCACCGGATGGTCGCTCACGCTCGATGAACCGGTCAAACTCCCGACGGGTGTTAGCGCCGCGGCGCTCGAGGTCGACGTCTCGCGCGTCATCGAGTCCGCCCGCGCGTTCGATGGGCGCCGGGTCCGGGCCCAGGGCACCGTGGTCAATCGCCGGTTCGTGGAGCGCGGCGAGGTGCCCGTGCTGAGCATCAGCGACCTGCGCTTGAGCGAGTAGCCCCACCCGCGATGAAGAAACAGGAGACGGCGTGATGAACCCATCCTCGGGCGTAAACCCGCTCGCCGCCGCGATCCTGATCACGTGGAAGCGCAACGCCGCGTACGCGCTGCGCCTCGCGGAGGACATCGACCCGGCGCGGTTCGTTGCTCAACCGGTGCCGGGGCGCACACTCAATCACCCGGCGTGGGTTTTCTCTCACCTGAACCTCTACGCCGCGGTCGCTGTGGACCTTGCTTCGGGCAGAGCCTTCGACGACCCGGCGGACCATCGTTACGGACAGAAGTCCGAACCTCTGGCCGATCCCTCCGCGTACCCGGAGAAGGCCGCGTTGCTGGAGCAATGGCGCGTGATCCACGCCGCGGGTGAGCGTGCGCTCGAGGCCGCTGCCCCCAGCCTCACAAGCGCCCCGAACCCGCTCCCGCGCTGGCGCGCGATGCACCCGACCGTCGGCGACATGCTCGTGACGCTCATGGTCAAACACGAGAGCGGGCACCTGGGCCAGCTCTCGGCCTGGCGGCGTGCCATGGGGCTCTCGCGCGTGCCGCTCTGAGCGTCCGGAGTCAGCTAGGCTGGCGAATGAGCGTGACACTCGCCACGGCCGGGCGCTGCTCGCCCTTGGCCATCGGACGCTTGTACGCGATGTCGACCGCCTGCCCGGGCTTGTATTGCGCGAGCACACGGGCCACGTCGTACAGATCTCGCACCGGCTTGCCGTCGATCGCGGTGACGATGTCGCGCATCTTGATGCCGGCGCCGCGGCTGCCGGGGTACGAGATCACCACGACGCCGTCGCCCGAACCCATGTCCACGTCGAAGGGCAGGTTGGCCATTCCGGGGCGGATCTCCACGGCCGTGTCCGGCAGCGAGCGCAGCCAGGCGCGGAAGTCCTTGTCGACTTCCTTGATCGGCTTCCCGAAGAGCTTCTCGAAGGCGACTCGCCCCGTCGGGTCCTGCGTGTAGTTCTCGACGTAGAGCGTGTACCAGTCCCGCAGTTTGTTTTTCGACGCCAGGAACAGGAACAGCGACCGGGCGTGCGCATACTGCGCCAGCGGACGGTTGCGCAGAAAGGTGCCGGGATCGAGCGCAAAGAGCGCTTCGAGCGGCATGAGCCCGCCCGACCTCGCGGCCTTCTTGGTGATGTTCGTCCGCCAGCTCGGGATGAAGACGGCCTGCCCCTCGGGTCCGATCTCCACGTCTTCAACCAGCGAGCACAACCCCTCCATGATCCACGCCGGGTGGCGCTGGCCCAGTCGCTCCATGTGCCGCCAGTGCAGGACGTGCCAGTACTCGTGGCGGAGCGTCGAGCCGAGGTCCATCGCGATCAAACGGCGCTCGTCGTGCGCGTACTCGCCGCCGATGCGTTCCCACATGCCGCCGTAGGCGTCCTGCGCCCAGGCCTGGAAGTCGGGGCGTGTGGGCAGGATCACGATGACCCAGGGCTCACCGCCGCGAGATGGTGACTGGCCGCTGCGCCAG
>ERZ724521.1528-NODE-1528-length-10237-cov-3.663720_pt1 | contig 10237 bp, 7 predicted proteins | sample MGYA00376054_ERZ724521 | MGnify/ENA primary metagenome ERZ724521 (study PRJEB28724, sample SAMN07190883) | activated sludge metagenome | isolation source: activated sludge of sewage treatment plant in Hong Hong | place: Hong Kong | collected 2016-03-17 ... | reverse complement strand
CGCTCCACGGGTCACGTTCGTTTCGACAACGTGAGCTTCTCCTACAAGACCTCGGCGAACACGGTGAAGGTCGCGGTCAGTGGCATTACGCTCTGACCCAGGAATACGACATGTTCGCCCTTTGCCCGCAGCAGGTATTGGAGGTACAGCAGGCCAAGCTCGTGGATCTCGTTCTCGGGCAGATAAAGCACATTGCACACCTCACCTGGCTGGATCACGGTCTTCAGACCATCGATCGCGGCGATCAGCTTCTGGCGTACAAGGTTGCTGATGAAGTGCTCCTGGGCGGGGCAGATGGCATTGCTCTGCCACAGCAGCCCGATGTGTTCCAGCAGGGGCACATAGAGCCGCTCCATCAGGTCGCGAAAGCCATGCTCCTTGAGATACCCGCTCGAAGTGCGCTCGAACAGGTCGAGGTCGTAGGTGACCATGGCCACCTTCAGGTTGTCCAGGGCACCCTCGATGGAGCCGGTGCGTTCGGCGAGCTCGCGCACTTCGCGGTCCCGTTCCGCCGGGGAAAGGGCGGCGATCTTGGAGATCTTCAGGCCGTGGCGGTTCAGGAACGCCACGTTCAGGATGGTCTTCAGTTCATCCAGCCCATAGGTCCGGATGTTGGTGTCCGTGCGGTCCGGCGCCAGCAGTCCGTAGCGCCGCTCCCATACCCGGATGGTGTGTGCCTTCACCCCGGAGAACTCCTCGAGGTCGCTGATGCTGAAGCGGGTCATGAAGGGCTCCATGGCGTGCGAATGTATCGGTCGTGATCCGTGCACACCGGCAACGCGGCGGGGCCCTCCTCCCGGAGAGCCCCGCTGCGGCCGGAACGTGCGCTCAGCGCACGATCTGGAAGGGAACGTTGCTGCGCCCGTTGGCGCCGATGAAAGAAAGTTGGTAGCTGCCTGCGGCCAGACCGGACACCGGGATGGTCATCAGGTTGGCGAACTGCTGCACAGGGGCATTGCCCATGTCGGCCACCACGCGGCCGGCGGCATCCGTGATCATCACGGTGGAGCGGGCATCGCGGAGGTTCGTCACGTCCACGGTGAGCACGTCGGAGGCGGGGTTGGGCCATGCGTTGATGGTGCCGTTGGCCGCCAGGTCACGCACGCTGGTGGCGAGGGGCAGTTCCACCAGCGGACCGGTGGAAGGCAGGGCCACCCACAGACCGAAGGGAGCACCGTCGCTGTTCACCGAGGGGTCGAGGAAGCCGCTGGCCACCACGGTGATCGCGGCACCGTTCAGGCCCAGCGTGGCCAGCGGAGCCTGGTAGCTCACCACCGGCGTACCGTCGCTCAGTTGCACCTGCAGCACGTAGTCGTTCGTGGGTACTTCCAGGTAGCCGTCGAAGCTGCCGTAGCCGAGGTCGTTCACCAGCGTGGTGCCCACCACGGCGGTCTCCGCAACGTCCACCACCGGGGCGTCCGTGCAGCCGTGGAACACCAGAATGTCGGTATTGCCGGCACCGCTGGTGGCGGCCTCGCGGGCCGGACCGAAGGGGTAGAGGGCGAAGGGCGTGGCGGGGCTGTAGCCGCTGCCGCTCACGATGCCATTGGCCACGAGCACGTAGCTCACGCCGTCGGCCAGGTTGAAGGTGGCGCCCAGGCCGGGGATGGTGTCGGCAGCGCTGGTGCTGGTGCCGGGGGCGATGCCCACCTGCAGGTCAACACCGGCGGGCACGTCGTTGAAGCCCCAGGCGGTGCGGAAGCCGAAGTCGTCGATCAGCAGGGCACCGTTCACGTACACGTCCACCGAGGCGGCGGCCGCATCAGCGCTATTGTGGATCACCTGCAGACGCGCGGTCGGCGGGGTGAACACCGGGAGTTCGATCAGGTCGCCACCGGCGGGCAGGGCCGCCCAGAGGCCGAAGCCGGCGCCACCGCTGTTCTGCGAGGGATCCAGGAAGCCGCTGGCCACCACGTTCAGGCCGAGGCCGTCGAGGCCGAGGGAAAGCAGCGGGGCGCTGTACGCCACGATGGTGTTGGGGTCGCCAGCGGCGCGCACCTCCAGCACATAGTCGGCCGTGGGCAGGGGCAGGGCGCCGGTGAACTCACCGTAGGCCAGGTCGCTGATGGCCGTCGCGTTCAGTACGGCGCTCTCGAAAACGTCAACAGCAGGTGCGTCGGTGCAGCCGTGGAACACGTTCACCGCCGTTGTGCCGGGCGTGCTGGATTCCTGACCGGCGGCCGGATACAGGGCGAAGGGCGTTGCGGGGTTGTAACCGCTGCCGCTCACGATGCCGTTGGCCACGAGCACGTAGCTCACGCCGTCGGCCAGGTTGAAGGTGGCGCCCAGGCCGGGGATGGTGTCGGCAGCGCTGGTGCTGGTGCCGGGGGCGATGCCCACCTGCAGGTCAACACCGGCGGGTACGTCGTTGTAGCCCCATGCGGTGCGGAAGCCGAAGTCGTCGATCAGCAGATCACCGTTCACGTACACGTCCACCGAAGCGGCTGCCGCGTCGGCGCTGTTGTGGATCACCTGAAGACGCGCGGTCGGCGGGGTGAACACGGGCAGTTCAACGAGCGCGCCGGTCACCGGCAAAGCGACCCAGAGGCCGAAGCCGGGGCCGCCGCTGTTCTGCGAGGGATCGAGGAAGCCGCTGGCCACCACGGTGAGGCCGAGGCCATCAACACCCAGGGTCTGCAGCGGAGCGCTGTAGGCTACGATGGTGTTGGGGTCGCCGGCCGCGCGCACTTCCAGCACGTAGTCAGCCGTAGGCAGGGGCAGGGAACCGGTGAACTCACCATAGGCGAGGTCGCTGATGGCCGTGGCGTTCAGCACGGCGCTCTCGAATACGTCAACAGCAGGCGCGTCGGTGCAACCGTGGAACACGTTCACCGCCGTGGTGCCGGGCGTGCTGCTCTCCTGACCGGCGGCCGGGAACAGGGCAAAGGGCGTAGCGGGGTTGTAGCCGCTGCCGCTCACGATGCCATTGGCGATGAGCACATAGCTCACCCCACCGGCCAGGTTGAAGGTGGCGCCCAGGCCGGGGATGGTATCGGCGGCGCTGGTGCTGGTGCCCGGGGCGATGCCCACCTGCAGGTCCACACCGGCGGGCACGTCATTGTAGCCCCAGTTCGTGCGGAAGGCGAAGTCGTCGATGAGCAGGCCACCGTTGACGTACACGTCCACGACGGACGCGGCCGCATCGGCACAGTTGTGAATGACCTGAAGGCGGGCAGTGCTGCCGCCTCCAGCGTAGGCTTGGGTCGCTGCGAGCAGCAGACCGAGCGTTGATCCAAGGGTCCGGTTGGTCACCATGTGTTAGGGGTTAGTGACATGGGAACAGCGGTCGCACCACTTTGTTCAATGGTTACGTAAAAAAGTGTGAACAGAATAAAGGGACGGCCTTTCTGCCAGGCCTTCAGCTGGCTAGCTCATGGCCGGAGCAGCCGAGTACGCACGATACCGCGGTCCGTGGCCTGAAGCACGGTATACAGCCCGGAGGCTTCACTGCTCAGGTCCACCAGTTGGCGGTCGCCTTTCCAGCGCAGGTTGCGCACGGTGCGGCCCAAGGCATCATGCACCACCAGCGGACCATTCACGGCCGCCCCCTGCAACAAGAGCTCGTAGGCGCCCGAGCCGTTCAGGGGACGGGCGTCCAGCGTGGGGCGCACTTCCGTTGGGCGAACGGTGGTGCTGAGCTCCACGCAGAACGGAGTGGCGTCCGTGTAGTCGAACGCCCCGCCGGTGGCGATGGTGCCGAGCTGCGGGTTCGTCACGCTGAAGGAGCCGTTGCCGGCGGAGCAGCAGATGCCATCGCCGTAGCTGTCGAACATCACGAAGGTGTAACAGCCCTCGGCCAGGCAGGCATGCGTGTTGACGGAGGAGCCGGCGCCCAGGCCGGTGTAAGGACCGCCCGTGAGCACGTCCGCACCGTTGGCGTCCACCACCGTCCAACTGCTTTCCCCGGGATAGTCGTCCAGGGTGATGGCGATGTCCAGCCGGTTGGGCAGCACCTGCACCGGAATGTCCAGGGTGGCATCGTCCGTACCGAAGGCGTTGGCCACGGTGAGCGTGACCGCATAGGTGCCGGCGTTGGGGTACACCACCTCCGGTGCCGGATCGGTGCTGGTGGCGGGTGTGCCGCCGGGGAAGGACCACGTGCTTCCGGGCGCTGCGTTCAGGCTGAGGTCCACGAACGCGATGGGGTCGCCGGCGCAGATGGTGAGCGCGCCATGGCCGATCACGGCGGTGGGCGCCACCTCTTCGGGTGTCCACAGGTCGCTCTGCCACAGGCCCCGCCCGTAGGTGGCCGCGCGCAGCTTGCCGGCCCCTGCATGCACCTCCAGTTCGGTCACTACCACGCGGGGCAGCCCATCGCTGAAGGGCTGCCAGTTGCTGAGCGTGTTGTCGCTGTAGAACACGCCGATGTCCGTGCCCACGTAGAGGCCCTGCGCCGCGCCGCTCTGCCGCACAAGGGTGTTGGCGGGCACGTTGGGCAGGTTGCGGCTGATGTTGGTCCAGGTGTCGCCCCCGTCCGTGCTCTCGAACACCTTCTGCCCGGCCTGGAACCCCGAGAGCGACACGTACACATGCAGGGGATCCTCGGGCGCCACGGCGATGGACGTGATCGCGGCATCGGGCAGACCATTGCTCACCAGGGTCCAGGAAGTGCCACCGTTGATGGTACGCCGCATCCAGCTGTCGTTGGCGAAGTAGACCACGGCGCTGTTGCCGGGGGCGATGGCGATGGCGCGCACTTTGCGCGACGTGTTAAAGCTGGTCCACTGCTCCCAGGTATCGCCGCGGTCCTCGCTGATCCACAGGTTCTCGTAGCCGGCGATCAGGCGCTGCGGTTGCTGCGGATCGATCACGTAGGGCGTCACCCAGCCACCCTCCTCGGTGATGGGGAAGGAGATGTTGTTGAAGGTCTGCCCGCCATCATCGCTGCGGCTGATACCGCCGTTCTGGTAGGCGCCGTACTGGTGCGTGGGGTCGCCCGGTTCAATGGCGCCCTCCATGCCGTCCGCGCCGAGCACGTGCATCCATACACCGCCGTCCAGCAGGTTCATGCCGTTGTCCTGTGCGCCGGCGATCAGCAGGCTGGGGTCCACATCGGAGCCGCCGAAGCGGTAGAGCTGGGTGATCTCCAGGCCACTGCTCAGGTCCGTCCAGCTGTTGCCGCCATCGGCGCTGCGGAAGATGCCGCCGTCGCTGCCGCAATAGAGCTGTCCGCCGTACACGTCCAGGGAGTGGATGTCGGCGTGCGTGTAGGGTGCCGATCCATCGAAGTACCACTGGCTCTGGTTCGTCCAGCTGCTGCCGCCATTGGTGCTCTTCCACACGTTGATGCCGCCCGCCCAGATCGTGTTGGCGTCCGTGGGGTCCGCGGCCAGGGCCATGTCGTAGCCGCTCTGGCCGCCGCTGTCGCTGCCATCGTTCCCATAGCCGAAGATGTTGGGCGATGTGCTGCGCTCGGTGAAGCCCGTTCCACCGTCGAGGCTGCGGTACAGGCCCAGGAAGCCGGCGTCCTCCGCGCTGCCGCAGAGCACGTACACGCGGAACGGATCGGCGGGCGTCACCGCGATGCGCATGCGGTTCACATCCGCTGCGGGGGGCAGGCCGCTGCCGCTGGGGGTGAAGCTCTGCCCGCCGTCCACGCTGCGGTGGAACACGGTGCCGGCGGCGTACACCACACCGGGATCGTCCGGCTTGAAGGCCACATCGTGGAAGCTGCCTTCCACCGCCTGCGACCAGCTGGTGCCCCCGTCCTCCGTGCGCCATACCCCATTGCTGGTGGCGCAGAGCAGCACCTGGGGATCGGCCGGGCTCATGATCAGGTGGCGCGTGGTGCGCGTGGCCGTGGTCTGCCAGTTGAGCCCCGTGGTCTGCCAGGTGGCACCGCCATCCGTGCTCTTGATCACGCCCATGCTGTAGGTGTCCGCACCATCACCGTCGCCGGTGGCGCAATAGATCACCTGCGGATCGGTGGGGTCGATGGCGATGCCGCTCACACCCAGTGAGGGCAGGTCGCTGAAGAGCGGGGTCCAGTCCCCTCCGGCATTGGTGGATCGCCAGAGCCCGCCCGAAGGCGTGCCCACGTAGAGCGTGGCCGGGTCGCCCGGGTGCTGCGCGATGCAATTGATGCGGCCGTTCCCGGGGTTGTAGCCGGTGATGCCGTTCAGCCAGCTCTCGGGTCCCAGGGGCGTCCAGTTCGCCGCGCTCCGGTCCCCGCGGTCGAGCTCCATGCGGCGCAGTGCGGCCGCGGCCGTACCCGATGCATCCGGTGCGGGGCGCTGGCCATCGGGCCAGGTGCGCGGCTCCATGAACCATTCCCAGCGCTTGTACACCTTCCACCCCTTGCCTTGTTCGTAGGGCCGGCCCTCCCAATGGGCGTTGAACGCATCGCGCACCTGATGGAAGGGAACGGCGGGGTCCTGCATCAGCCGGGCCCACTGTTGGGCGTGCACACCTGCCGTGAGGAGGACCGACAGGAGCAGGAGCGGGGAACGAAGTGCGCGCATGTGGCGAATGTACCGGGCGCACAGGGTCCTGTCCGGCGCTTCCACATGCGCAGGCTGGATTCCTTTGCAGCATGTACGTGCCCCCGGACGACTTTCGGCCGCGCAGCACCCGCGATGGTTCGCTCACCTTGCGGAGCGAAGTGCTGGGCGAGCAGTACCACAGCCTGCACGGCGCGCTGAACGAATCCATGCACGTGTTCATCCGCAACGGCCTCGATCGGGCGACTGCGGGACCCGTGGATATCCTGGAGGTCGGCTTGGGCACGGGGCTCAACGCACTGCTCACGTGGTGCCATGCGGACCGTGCCGAACGGGCGGTGCGCTACACCGCGCTGGAGCCGCATCCGCTGCCCGCCGACGCGCTCGCCGCCCTGGGTCACGCGCGCACTGCGGGCGAGCCGGACCGCGACGCGGACTTCCTGCGCATGATGACGGCACCGGCGGATGCGGTGCAGGAGCTGTCGCCGTGGTTCCGGTTCATGTGGACGCAATGTCCGTTGCAGGGGTTGGAACTGCACGAAGCGTTCGACCTCATCTACTTCGATGCCTTCTCGCCGCGCGTGCAGCCGGAGCTGTGGACGGTGGAGTCCTTCCGGCACGTGCATTCCTTGTTGCGGCCTGGCGGTGCGCTGGTCACCTATTGTGCGAAGGGCGAAGTGCGCAGGGCCATGCTGGCGGCGGGCTTTGCGGTGCAACGGCTTCAGGGGCCACCGGGGAAGCGCGAGATGTTCCGCGCGATACGAACTTCGCCGCTATGAGCTTGCCGCGGTTCACCCTGCGCGTCTACGGATTGCTCCAGCACGACCATCGGCTGCTGGTGGCCGACGAGCTCATCAAGGGCCACCGCATCACCAAGTTCCCGGGCGGCGGACTGGAGTATGGCGAAGGCCTGAAGGAGTGCCTGGTGCGCGAGATCCGCGAGGAAGTGGGCTTGGAGGCCCTGGACCTGGAGCACTTCTACACCACGGACTTCTTCCAGCAGAGCGCGTTCCACACCGACCCGATGCAGGTGGTGAGCGTGTACTACACCTTCAGCGTTGCCGACCCCTGGGGCATCCCGGTGGTGCAGGAGCCGTTCGCCGGGCTGGCCGGTCCCGGCGATCGGGAAGTGTTCCGCTGGGTGGACCTGCGCACCGCGCGGGTGGAGGACCTCACGCTGCCGATCGATCGCGTGGTGATGGGGATGCTCCTGGCTAGGCGTTGAGCCGGCGCTGCACGTGCACGGCCACTTTCTCCACCAGGTCCTCCGGCTCGAAGGTGCGCCAGTCCATCTGGTCCAGCTGACCGCCCAGCAGGAAGTACTGGTCGATGTTGGCGGTGCGCATGTCCTGCCGCACATGCTCGCGGAAGTTCAGCAGGGCGATCCAGCCGTCGCTGTCCGCGGCCTCGTCGTACCACTCGCTGTAGTACTCCTCATCCCCCGCATGGAAGTTGAGCACGTTCTCGCCGATCAGGATGAACTTGTCGATGCCGTGCGACATCATGGGCTCGATGAGGTCGCGCTTCAGGAACATCACGTCGTTGCCAAGCAGATCGTTCCACTCGCCGATGAGCTCGATGATGGTGACGCCCGCGTCGTAATCCGTGAAGAGCACCTTCAGGTAGAGCGTTTCGCTGCCGAAGGCGTCCCATTGCGGGTGGATCGCGTGGTCGTACACCGCGTTGGTGAACTCGAACTCGCTGTGCTCGGTACCGAAGAACGGTGAGCGCTCGTCCTCCTCGGCGGAGTAGCGGTGCCGCCAGTTGTAGAAGGGTTCCAGGTCGTGCATGGTGCGTTCAGAGGGTATGGCCGGCCTCGATGGCTTTGCGCACACCGCCGTAGTGGCGGAGCAGTTCGTTGGCCTGTTCGTAGCCCACGCCGAGCGCGTCCATCACCATGCGCGTGCCGCGGTCGATGAGCTTGTTGTTGCTGAGCTGCATGTCCACCATGCGGTTCCCCTTAACGCGGCCGAGCCGGATCATCACGGCGGTGGAGAGCATGTTGAGCACGAGCTTCTGTGCGGTGCCGCTCTTCATGCGCGTGCTGCCGGTGACGAACTCCGGGCCCACCACCACCACCACCGGATGGTCGCATACTGTGGTGACGGGGCTGCCGGGGTTGCAGGTGATGGCCCCGGTGAGGATGCCCTGCGCGCGGCAGGTCTCCAGTGCACCCACCACGTAGGGCGTTCCGCCGCTGGCGGCGATGCCGATCACGGTGTCTTCCGGACCGATCGCGTGCTCCTGCAGGTCCTTCCAGCCCTGTGCGCGGTCATCCTCGGCGAACTCAACGGCCTTGCGGATCGCGCTGTCCCCGCCGGCGATCAGCCCGATCACCAGCCCGTGCGGCACGCCGAAGGTCGGTGGGCATTCGCTGGCGTCCACGATGCCGAGCCGGCCGCTGGTGCCCGCCCCCAGGTAGAACAGCCGGCCGCCACGCCGCATGCGCTCCACCACGGCGTCCACCAGCGGCTCGAGGGCGGGCAGCGCCTGGGCCACCGCCTCGGGCACGGTGCGGTCCTCGGCGTTGATGCGCTGCAGGATCTCCGCCGTGCCCATCCGATCCAGGTGGTCGTGCCGCGAGGGCTGTTCGGTGATGCGTTCCATGCGGGTGGGGATATGCGCCGCAAAGGTGGCGCGGCGGAGGGAGCCGGTGAAGGGGAGCCGCCTACTTTTGGACGGGATGGTCGCAAAGCGCAGCGAAGAGGAACGTGCCGCCGGTGGCGCGTGGGCCACGTTCCGCGCCGATCTGCGCACCGGCTGGGCCGAGCTGGTGAAGCGCACGAGCAGGGCCCATGCGCGCTGGGTGCTCGTGGTGATCGCCGTGGGCGCCATCCTCCGCCTCTCCCAGCTCTGGCAGGACATCACGTACGACGAGGCGCTCGCCTACACCCTGTACGGAACGCGCTCCACCGGTTTCATTCTCTCGAACTATGTGCACCCCAGCAACCACATCCTGCACACGGTGCTGAGCCGCTGGAGCACGGAGCTCTTCGGGGTGCACCTGTGGAGCCTGCGGTTGCCCGCGTTCCTGGCGGGCGTGCTGGTGCTGCCGCTGTTCTATGTCTTCACCCGCGCCATGTTCAACCGCTACATCGCGCTGCTGGCGCTGGCCATGGCGGCGGGCAGCGGGGTGCTGGTGGAGTACAGTGCGCTGGCGCGGGGCTACAGCCTCACCTGGCTTTTTCTGGTGGCGGGCTGGCTGGCGGGACGGTACCACGCCAAAACGGGCAACGCCGTGGGTGGGGTGCTGGTGGCCGTGGCGAACGCCCTGGGCATGTGGGCGGTGCCCACCATGCTGTTCGGGGCGCTGGCGTGCTACGCGTGGCTCGCCCTTTACCTGGTGGCCAGCTACCGCTCCAGCCTCGGCCGCCGCACCGCACAACTGGGCTTGTCCTTCGCGCTGTTCATCCTGCTCACCCTGGCGGCGTATGCCCCGGTGGTGTCGGCGCACAGCCTGGACCACCTGCTGCACCATCCCGCGCTGGGCGAGGCCACGTGGAGCGGCTTCCTCGGCGCGCACCAGGACAGCTCCTTCGCCCTGTGGGCCTTCATCAACGACGCCGGCCATCCGCTCCTCAGCCTGATCGGCTTTGTGGGCGTGGTGTATGCCGCGTGGGTGAGCTCGAAGTACCGGATCATGCTCGTAGCGCTGCTGCTCGGCGCGGTGCCGCTTACCATCTTGCGCATGGCCGTGGCGCCGCCGCAGGTCTGGTCCTACATCCTCTTCAACCTCCACATCAGCTCGGGCATTGCGCTGTTCTACCTGCTGAAGGTGGTGCAGGAGCGTGTGTTCA
>ERZ724521.1526-NODE-1526-length-10242-cov-4.693825_pt1 | contig 10242 bp, 3 predicted proteins | sample MGYA00376054_ERZ724521 | MGnify/ENA primary metagenome ERZ724521 (study PRJEB28724, sample SAMN07190883) | activated sludge metagenome | isolation source: activated sludge of sewage treatment plant in Hong Hong | place: Hong Kong | collected 2016-03-17 ... | reverse complement strand
GGTGGATAGATATTTCGACCATCGGCGGCCAGCAGCTCCTCCCCCTGGGGACGGATACGATAACGACCTTTCATTTTCTGAACGACGTGTCCAAGGAGGCCATTGCCGTATGCACACTCAATACCGCGCAAAACACGGTAACCAGTGTTCAGTACAAGGCAATTGTTTCTGCAAACGCAGGTCCCGACCAGACCCTGTGCCTGGCTACTCCGGCTCAATTGAATGCTACTTATTCGGTCGGAACACCTAGTTGGAGCGTGGTGAGCGGTCCGTCTACCGCCAGCAGCCAGTTTAGCAGTACATCCAACCCGCAAGCGATTTTCACACCGGCTGGCGGACCCGGTGCGTACACGCTGCGCTTCACCGTCACTGCCGGCATCAATGTTGCGTCCGACGACGTTGTTATCACCTATAACGGGCCTGTCGTATCGACCTGTCCGCCAAACCTGACGGTTTGTTTCGATCAACAAGCCTTTACCCTGACCGGTGGAACGCCTGCCGGCGGTACCTTCAGCGGCCCCGGTGTGAGCACCAACATGTTCAATCCCGGAACGGCAGGCATTGGCGCCCATACGATCACCTATACGGCCCCGGGAAGCTGTGTAACCAATTGTACGTTTACCATCACAGTAAACGCCTGCCAACCCGGCGGAGTCGCGATCAGCGGCAAGATCATCTGGGAAACCAACGACTCGAGCGGCGTCAAGGATGTCAATGTCGCCCTGACCGGCGATGGTACCGACAACGATCTCTCCCTCGCAAACGGCACCTACACCCTTACAGCCTCCAGCGGATCCAACTTTACCGTCACGCCGACCAAGAGCATTAACAAATTCAACGGCGTCACCGCGGCAGATGTGGCAGCCATCCAACAGCATGTGGCGAACATTAGCCCGATCTCCAATCTGTACAAGCAGGTGGCGGCAGATGTGAACAAGAGCAATTCGATCACTTCGGTCGACGCGTCAATCGTCAATCAGGCCCTGCTGGGCAATCCTCTGGCTATCAACCAGTTCAAAACCTCCTGGCGTTTTGTGCCGGTTGCACACACCATGAACACCCCGCCCTGGGGCTTCCCGGAAAAAATAACGCTGACTGGCGTATCCGGCAACCTGCCGGGCCGGGATTTCTACGGCATCAAGACGGGCGATCTCGTAACAGCCTTTGCCAATCCGGCAAACTTCGGCGCCGGCAAGCCCCTGGTGTTAAATGTGCCTGATCAGGTGCTGCAAACAGGCTCGGAGGTGCTGACCGAGTTCCGGGCCAGTCAGCTGGAAGACCTGGCGGCTTTCCAGTTCGCCTTGCGCTTCGACCCGGCGCAGTTGCAGTTGGCGGCAGTCCATACCGACGGCAGTGCTTTGCCGCTCACGATGGACAACTTCGGTCTGTACCATGTTTCCGAAGGCGAGATCCGCGCCGTGTGGTCGCAGGCAGAAGGACTGTTCGTTGAAGAAGCCACGTCGGTTTTTAGTCTGAAATTCAATGTATTGGAAGGTGGCGGCAAATTGAGTGAGGCATTGAGCCTTGACGAAGATGCCTTGCCCGGCTATGCCTACAACAGTGCGTTGGCGGAGTCGGGCGTTCAGTTGAATTTTCTGGGGACGACCGGCGCAGGCAGCCCGGCGAGCGCGGGCGGCTTGCAGTTGTTGCAAAACCAGCCTAATCCGTTCAATGGTACGACGACGATCGGTTTTGTGTTGCCGGAAGCCTGCGAGTTGCAGTTGCGGATATTCGACACGGCAGGGCGGTTGATCACCGAGCGCAGGGCGCAGTACCCGGCAGGCGGGCATGCGGAGCGGTTTGATCTGGAAAACGCAACGGGGGTGTTGTATTACGAACTGGTAACGCCGTTTGGTATCCTGGCGAAGAAGATGACGGTGATAGGGGAATAAAAGCGAACGTTGTTTTTTGATAAACCTTTGGTGGGGCGGCCTGGTGGCTGCCCCATTTTTTTTGCAAGCCACCGGTCTGACGGATGAGTACTCGCTTTTCTATTTGAAATTTATCGAACCCTTGAGCAAGGAAGGCGCGGGTGTGTGGAGTATGTTCCAGCAAGCACCAATTTATCGTGCCTGGAGCTGCTATGCCTTTGAAAGTATTTGCCTCAAACACCTGGCTGAAATAAAAAAAGCCCTCGGCATTTCGGGGATATTCTCTATCGCCTCGGCATTTTATCACAAAGGATCAGCAGACATGGATGGTTGCCAGATTGACCTATTGATTGATCATGCAGACCGGGTGATCAATCTCTGTGAAATTAAATGGTCCGCCGCTGATTTTATATTCACCAAAAAGCCATACTTTTGGGGAATAAAAACACAGTATGACACAAATCCCGCGCTTGTTGTTGCCTACGCTCCGCGATCGAATGTTTCAGGGCAAGGCTATCATTCTGTTGGGCGCCCGGCAAACCGGCAAAACATCGCTGGTGCGGCGGCTGATCCGGGAATGGCCCGACGACTCGGTTTTTCTGAATGCCGACCGGCCCGAAGTGCGGCGGCAGCTCGGCGATGCATCCGTGGCCGGCCTCAGGCAATTGGCCGGGAATGCGCGCGTGGTGGTCATCGATGAAGCCCAGCGGATCAAAAACATCGGCCTGACGCTCAAACTCTTTACCGATGAATTGCCTCAGATTCAGGTGGTGGCTACCGGCTCCTCTGCATTCGAACTGGCCAACGAAATCAATGAGCCCCTGACCGGCCGCAAGTGGGAGTACTTCCTGTACCCCATCGCCTGGAGCGAACTTGTGGCGGCCACATCGGCTATCGAAGCCCGCGAACAATTAGACACCCGGCTGATCTACGGCATGTATCCCGATATCATCAACCAGGTAGGGCATGAACGCGAAGTATTGCTGTCGCTTTCGGGTAGTTACCTCTATAAAGACGTATTTGAGTTCCGGGGCGTGCGCAAACCCGAAATGCTTTGGCAATTGCTGCAAGCCCTGGCGCTGCAATTAGGCGCTGAAGTTTCGTACAACGAACTCTCGCAACTACTCGGTGTCGATAAAAATACGGTGTCCAACTACCTGGATTTGCTGGAAAAATCCTATATCGTATTCCGGCTCATGCCGCTGAGTCGAAACCTGCGCAACGAAATATCCAGCAACCGAAAAGTATATTTTTACGACAACGGCATCCGAAACGCCGTACTCGAAAACTTTACTTCCCCGGCGCTCCGGCAGGATATCGGCGCCTTGTGGGAGAATTTTCTGGTCAGCGAACGCTGGAAAATCAGGCAATACGCCGGCCAGCATGGCAAGCGTTATTTCTGGCGCACCAAGGCACAGCAGGAAATCGACTATGTAGAAGAAACCGACGGGCAATTCCGCGCCTGGGAGTTCAAATGGAACCCCAAAGCGAAAGCACGGTTCCCCGCCGCATTTACCGATGCCTACCATCCTTTATCTTCGGAAGTGGTGACGCCCGACAACTTCGAGGCTTTCCTGGGTATATAATTTTTTTGCCGGCGCGGCCAACACGCAGGCGATTGTGACAGCATTAGGCGCAGGCACCTACGCCGTCTAACGCTGCTCCGACCTGGTGGCGTATGGCTACGACGACTGGTACCTGCCGGCAGCCGGCGAGTTGAATGCCATGTATCAGCAACTTGGGCCACCGGCCTTTCCGATCCCGCCTGTTTTTCCCGCGCATTTTCACAGGAATTTGGCGCAGCGCCCAAATCGTTTCGCAAGTAATTGGTTTTTAATGATTTAATTTTTATAAAAATATCCGATCCAGTTCTGTATAACTCAATACGGATACATCTTCTGCCAGCGGATAGCCCTTTGGCACCGGGCACACAATAAAATTTCGGGTGGTGGCCAGGTCATTTTTTGCGATAAAAAACCCTTTTCCGGGTTTTGGCGTGGTCGAGTATTTAATTTCCACGAGCACCTCCGGAATCCCGCTACGGGTAATGACCAGGTCCGCTTCGGTTCCATCGTGGGTACGGTAAAAATACAGGTCGGCCCGAGCGGGCAAACGAGCCGCAATTTCCTGCACAATATAGGCTTCCCAGGATGCGCCGAACGCCGGATGGCTTTGCAGATCCCGCATGGTACCGGTACGCAGCAGCGCATGCAACAAGCCGGTATCGCGCAGGTAAATTTTGGGCGTTTTTACCAGTCGTTTGGAGGTATTGGCATACCAGGGTTGCAGTTGCCGGATCAGGAAAGCCGATTCCAGGAAATCGAGGTAGCGTCGCACAGTTGGAGCGCTGATATCGAGGGAGTTGCCCAATGCGCTTAAATTGAGCAACTGGCCGTTGAGGTGGGCGATCATCGTCCACAAGCGCCGGATGAGCATGGGGTCGGCGCGTAAGCCCAACAGGGGAAGATCGCGTTCCAGGTAACTGCGAATAAAGTTTTCGCGCCAATCGAGGCTTTTTTCGTCGGAATCGGCCAGTAGGGATTCCGGGAAACCGCCCCGGAGCCAATGTTGCCGGTAGTCAATGGCACCGGGCAACTCAGGCAGCGTAAATGGGTGCAACTCGAAATAGGCAACCCTTCCCGCCAGTGATTCCGATGTATCGCGGATGAGTTCGGGTGATGCCGAGCCGAGCAGGATAAAACGCCCGGGTTGACGGTGCCGGTCAATCAAGCCGCGCAAGGCCGGAAAAAGGGCAGGAACCCGTTGCACCTCATCGAGAATCACCGTTTGGTCTTTCAGGGGTTCCAGCAGCAGGCTTGGATTGGCAAACTGATGGTAATCATCGGGGTTTTCGAGGTCATAATAGACGGCCTCTCTGGAAAATTGGGCTGCCAAGTGTTTGACGAGAGATGTTTTGCCCACTTGACGGGGGCCAACAAGCACAACGGCAGGATTGGTTTTCACCAATTGGGACACCCTCGCTTCTGCTATTCTGGCAATGTAGGTCATTTTTAAGCCGTAAATTTAAATGTTTATTTTTAATTTACGGGGTTTGTTATCATGTTTCTGTTTACTGCTTTAACAAAACCCTCCTGAAATACACCGAACTATAGTCTTTATATGTCTAAGCCATCCTATCGGGTGGCTGCAAAATCATTACGAACCATTGTAAAATACAGTAATTGCAGATGTCGCTTATCTCCCGGGCGTCTTGTGTTGTGATGGGTCGGAGCATTGTATTTAAGATTGCATCGCCTGGCCGCATCCGGAACGATATCCACTTTTCTTAAAAAACACAGTCCCTCCGCCGAACAATTTCGGTGAAAGGACTGTGTATTCAAAAGCAGAAAAGTCCGGTCAAGCGCGATCTGATTAACGGCTACAAACTAAAGCCATTTTGGGTATGCACCCAATGCCCCGCTGCGAAAAGACCGGTGCGCGAACCGGTGATCATCGCGCAGGCGCTAAAAGGACACGATCCGCCTGCTACCGCTTTTCCATGGCAATGACGCCATCGGGTCCGCCCCTGCCTGTGCAGGCATCGCTGATCCGGGTCATGGTCATGGTTTTGCCGTCGGTTTTAAAAGTATATACGCCGGCTTCCGTGCAATCGCTACCCTCTGTGTCCTGAATGGTCATTTTATCGTTGTCGAGGCTGTATTTCCCTTTGGTATCGACTATGCCGTCGGCGCCAAAATCGAGGGTATAGGTGCCGTCGTCTGCAATGTCTACATACAAGGGAATCATGGTGCCGTTTTCATCCGGCACGCTCAGTTTCCAGGAGCCGGCCGGGCTTTGAGCGGCGAGCCCCAGGGGCATCAAAAAAAGTACTGCAAGCGAGCATTGGGCGAGTGTCTTCATCATTTAAAGTTTAAATCTGGTGAAAGAATATCGTGATTCTTTATCGGGGAAACCAAACCTGCTCCGTTTTCCGAAGGAATATAGCCGTGGTGGAATTCAGGGCAGGGCTTGTATTGCGATGGCAAATCTACCGAAATTTTTTTATCCCTGCCAGGGTTTGCACATGCCTTATAATACCCTGTGGAAAAAGGGTGCGTTGGCAAGTCATCTGATGACAAATATCCTGTGCGACTTTGCATACCCCGGAAGAGCGTATCAACCAAATTTTACGAACTTCGCCTCCGGTATGATTCGGGTATACGTCATTGTTTTTTTGATTCAGATACTGCTCTTTTTTACCGCAGCCGGGCAGGATGTCAGCGCCATGCCCAAGCTCCACCCGTCCTCCGTCACAGTTTATGACATCGACCGCGGGCTACCGGTCTCTTGCCTGGAGAAAATGGTTATCGATCCCCGGGGGCGGCTATTTATCAGCCCTTGCAGGAATCTGGATATTTTTGAAAGCCTGAGCTTCTACCAGTATGACGGCGACAAATCGCGTATCGTCAAAATGGAAGCGCCGGGTGAGGAGGCAGGTCCGTTTGCAGGGTATCTGAAGGGATGCACAGAAAAAGGCTTTCTTTTCGGCACCAACGACAAAAGCACCCGTGCTTTTTTGTATAATCCGGATAATGGAGCCACCCGGATCGTTTCGTTTGACAACGCCGAGGAAGTCCGGAATATGATCGCCGGCTCGGGAGATGAAGCCTACATATTGACAGTTAGCCCGGGCTTTTATGCCCTGTATTCCCTTACGCCTGAAACCAAAAAATTACTCGCCCGTGTACCGGCTTCCGGGGAGCCGCAGGCCGGTTTTTCCGGCGACATTCCGGCGCTGCGATCCGGCGAGGAGTTATGTTTTCTTCTGGGAGACAGAGGGTTCGTTCGCTATTCGTTGACCGGCAACAGCATAAAGCAATATACCTGGCAGGAACTGACGGGCAATACTTTTCGGGAAGACCCCAATCCCGCTCTTTTGCAGGATCTTAGCAGTCTGAATATGACTGTCGTTCCTGGTGGCAAGTGGTTGTTCTATCTGCGTGCATACGGTGGCTTTTTTCTATTTGATCCTCTGACTGAACAGTTTGCCCGGCACGCACAACTGAATGCCTATGTCCGGCAGATGAATATACCCGGCAGGTTTCTTGTCAATTTTTTTCAGGACAACCAGCAAAATACACTCGTACATTTTGCCCGGAATTTTGAATCGGCTCTGCCAAAGAATTCCGAAGTGGTTGCCGGCGTTTTATGGGACCGGAATGGCCAGATGTTCGATTTTAAACCAGTAACGCAAATGGCCGCAGCCGGCAGGTACAACATAGCTGTGGGCGATTGTTTTTTCAGCCGGGATTTTAAAAAACAAGTACTCATCGCCACCGGCGGCGGCATGATTGCAGTGGAGGTCAAGGCCAATTTACCGGTTAGGGCGGGGCTGGAAGGCTGGGCCAGCCGGGCAATGGGGCAATTCGACAAGAACCGGGTGCTCGTAACTTCAGAGTCCGGCAATAAGGCCATACTTGACCTGCTGACCATGAAGGCCACGAGATTGGCTTGCAGAGAGAATAACGATCCATGGTGCCAGGTCCGCAACTATATGCAAATAGTGTCGAAAGATGGGCAATTATGGATTCCCTGCTCAGAGAAGCGCCTGGCTTGTTATCAGGAGCAGGACCAGACTTTCCGGTACTATGATGTCGGACAAGATTTTGAAAAATTCAATTTTATCCAGTCGCGGGAGATTGCCTTAGCCAACACAGAAAATGAACTTTGGCGATATCACCTCGATCAGGGCAAACTCAGCCCTTTCCTGAACGAAGGCGCTCCACTGAAAATCGGAGGTACCGCCAATGAACTGGTTGTCGACAAAAACGGCATCCTGTGGGTCGCTTCCCTGAACGGGCTATGGCGGGTCGACCCCCGTACCGGCTCCGCCAGGCGTCTGGGAAAGGCCGACGGACTGGCGGACGAGCGGATCATGTGTATCCACGAAGCAGAAAACGGCGAGCTGTGGCTCGGCACCCTTGGGGGGGGACTGCTGTTTTACAACCCGGCAACCGGCGCTACGCGGGTACTCAATCAAAGCATGGGGCTATCCAACAATTCGGTGGTGGGCATCCTTGCCGATGATCAGGGGGACCGCTGGTTATCCACATTCGAGGGCCTTACCGTCGTGTCGCCCAACGGCAACGTGTTGTTCGAACTCTCGGAGGAGGATGGGCTGGCACACCGGGAATTCAACCGGTATTCCTATCTAAAAACCAGGGACGGACGCTTGCTTTTTGGCGGAGTGAACGGGGTTACCCTGTTGGAGCCCCAAAAAGTTAAATCGTTGTCAGCGCAAAAGGATCCGCTCCAGATTTACCTCACTGATATCGGATTTTATGACCAGTCTGTAAATAACGAGACCCACCGGACAAGCCGCCCGGGCGAACTTGAGCGGATCGTTCTGCCTGCCGCACACCGCTATATCAAAATTGATTTTGGCCTGTCAGACTTAATCAATCCCGAGAAATGTGCATTCTCCTACCGGCTGCGACACGACCGCGATGACAACCCGGAAGGCGAAAAAGATGCGATCTGGACGAATATCGGCTCCAGTTCCGAACTGTTACTGAACGATCTGCCTGTCGGGTCGTATACCATTCTGATCAGGGGGATCAATGCCAAAGGGCAATGGACTGAAACGCCCCTGGCCATTCCGGTTACCGTTCAGGAGTTTTTTTACAAAACCTGGTGGTTCTATGTGCTTTGCGCCTTGCCCTTCCTGCTGGGCGCCTATTTCTGGATACGCCGTTTGCATACGGAACGGGAACGCCTGGAAGCGGAAGTAGCCATAAGGACAGAACAGATCAGGCATGACAAGGAACTGATCGAGCAGCAGGCAGCAGAATTGCAGGAAATGGATGAACTGAAATCCCGCTTCTTTACCAATATCTCCCATGAATTCCGCACGCCGCTCACGGTGATCTCCGGAATGGTTACGCAAATCAGGCAGCAACCCGAACAATGGCTGGAGAAAGGCATGGAACTCATCCAGCGCAACAGCAATCAACTTCTTACACTGATCAACCAGATACTTGACCTGCGCAAACTCGAATCCGGCGCGCTCAAGGTACACCTGGTACAGGGCAACATCATCCCTTACCTCCGCTACATCGCCGAATCCTTTGTACAATTGGCCCAGGCTAAAGGTCTCCGCATACACGTGCTTGCAAACGCCGAAACCCTGGAGATGGACTACGATCCCGACAAAATGATGCACATCCTGTCGAACCTCTTGTCCAACGCCATCAAATACACGCCTGCGCCCGGTGATATTTACCTGCAGATCGACCGTCGAAGCGTTAACGATCTGGAGCAATTGACCATACAGGTGCGCGACACCGGACAGGGGATCGCCCCGGAAGCCCTGCCCTATATTTTCGACCAGTTTTACCAGGTGGAAGATATGGCAACCCAAAAACCCCAGGGCTCCGGTGTAGGGTTGGCCCTGACCCGTGAACTCGTCAAACTCCTGGGTGGCTCGATCGAAGTAGTCAGTACACAGGGCGCCGGCACGACCTTTTCCCTGACCTTTCCCATTACCCGGAATGCTCCGGTACAGGAAAATCAGCCGGTACCTGTTGTTTCAGCCCGGGTGCCGCTGCCTTCCGTTCAGGAAAAGGCGACGGCCGCCGCATCGGCTGCCAAAGAGCCGGTAATATATCCTGAGGATGCTGTGACCGCCCTACCCACCCTGCTCATTGTGGAGGACAATCCCGACGTGCGCCTGTACCTGACAGCCTGCCTGGAAAACCACTATCAACTATACCTCGCAACAAACGGACAGGAAGGAATTGACCAGGCTATCGAACAAGTACCCGACCTCATCGTGAGCGATGTGATGATGCCGGTGAAAGATGGTTTCGCCCTCTGCGATACCCTGAAAAATGACGAACGCACCAGCCATATCCCCATCGTACTATTGACTGCCAAGGCTGATTTCGAATCCAAACTAAGCGGCCTGCGGCGCGGCGCCGATGCCTACCTCACCAAACCCTTCGAACAGGAAGAACTCCTCGTGCGTCTGGAGCAGTTGCTGACCCTGCGCAAAAAACTGCAGGAGCGCTATCGAAATTCATCGTTTACGGGACAGGAACCGGGCCCGGAGGCTGTAGATGCGGAAGATGCATTTATTCTGAAAATTCGCCGGCTGGTACTGGATCATCTTGCCGAGGAGCATTACGGCATCGTTCATCTGTGCCGCGCCCTGGGCGTCGGCCGCACCCAGTTGCACAACAAACTCAAGGCCCTGACCGGCCAGTCGACCAGCGAATTCATCCGCTCCGTCCGCCTGAACAAGGCGCGGGAACTGCTGCAGACCACCGATATGAACGTATCGGAAGTCAGTTATGAAGTGGGTATTTCCAACCCCGCCTATTTCTCCCGGATCTATGCCGAAGCGTTCGGTGAAGCGCCCCGGGAGACGCGG
>ERZ724521.1523-NODE-1523-length-10251-cov-3.763044_pt1 | contig 10251 bp, 10 predicted proteins | sample MGYA00376054_ERZ724521 | MGnify/ENA primary metagenome ERZ724521 (study PRJEB28724, sample SAMN07190883) | activated sludge metagenome | isolation source: activated sludge of sewage treatment plant in Hong Hong | place: Hong Kong | collected 2016-03-17 ... | reverse complement strand
GAAGACGCCCTAGGACCACCTTGCACTACAGGCGCGGGGTGAAGTCACAGGCTAGAATGACGCTTGAGTCTTGTCCGCTAGACTGGACCTAGGTTCATGTCCTTGGCTGTTTTATGTTGAAATTCGGAATCTGGACCCATCAACAGTACCTTCAACAAGACCCGGAAGACCGGCCTCGTTGCGCTGCGCGCGTTTCCTATGCGCTGCTCGATGTCGGACGGGACCCTTCTCCGGAGTTGGTCAGGGCGTTTGAGGATATTAGCTTCCATTTGCGTACTACTAATGGGACCTTTCGGACTACCTTCCGGAATCGCTTCCCAGATGTCAATGCCGCTACCCTCGCCTTCATGAAACGCTTCTGGCCCTCCGATGCCCCGCTCCGGGTCCAGGATCGGGCTTCCTCCCATGGGTTGACTACCTGGGAATGGGCTCAGCCGCTGCTTGCCGCCTTCCCTCATGCCGAGCTCGAAGCCTCTGACCTTTTGCATTACCTTGTATTGCTTTCGCTCGATAATGGCATGTCCTATGTGGTCGAGCCGAATGGTAAACCTTTGCAATACATCAGGCCTCCGTTTGTCGTTTGGACCCATCACCCCGGGCCCCGCCGGTGGCCCTTCAATCAGTGGCTGGCTGATCGCGCACGTACGCGCTTCCACCGGCTGAAGCTGCCTTCCGGTTGGATTACGTCTAGCGGGGGGCCTGGCTTTACTGTCAAAAAGATACCCATCATTCACCCGGAGGCTTTGCGGTTTTCCGAGACCCACCCCGGGCTGCGGTTTCGCGAGCGCTCGGTGTTTGATCCCACTCCCGGCGAGTGTGATGTCATACGCACTATGAATATCCTCAACCTGAGCTACTTTCCCGAGGGGCAATTGGTTGCTGGCGCTCGCGCGGTGTATGACAGTTTGCGGCCCGGCGGGTTGTGGATCGTCGGACGCACGCTGGAGGAAGACAACTCGAACCACGCTACCTTCTTCCGGCGCCAGCCGGATGGGTGGGAGGTGCTGGGGCGCATCGGCAAGGGTTCGGAAATCGAGCACCTCGCGCTCGGCGCGCCCTTGGGGAGTCCTGCTTGACGCCATTGTCCGTGCTGCTGGTTTGCCACTCCTATCCGCCGGTGATTGGAGGGTCCGAACTGGAGGCGCAACGGGTGTCGGCGGCGCTGGTCGGACGCGGTTATAAAGTCCAGGTGGTGTGCGCGGGCGGCGATCCGATGCCTGCGCTCAAAAACTGGCTGGATCCGGCTGGAGTGCCCGTACGAATGTATGGCGCGCGGTGGCCCTTCGGAGTGCGGCGCGACCGGGCCTATGCGCTGGGAGTGGCCGGAATGCTGCTCACCGACGATTACGACCTGGTCTACTTCCTGATGCAGGGGCTGCACCTGCTGGTCGGGCTTCCCATCGCGCGGATGCGGCGCAAACCCATCCTCATGAAAGTGGGCGGCAGCAATGTGATTACCGCTATGTCGAAGATGCGGTCCGGGCGGATGGAGTTGGACTGGCTCAGGAAATGGGCCTACCGGGTGATGATCCTGAACGACGGCATGCGGGAGGAGGGGCTGGCTGAGGGGTTCTCGAACGAACAGCTCTACTGGATGCCGAATCCGGTGGACACCGTGGAGTTTGCCCCCGCTTCCGACGCGCGGCGGCGCGAGCTGCGGGAGCGGTTCGGATTGCCGGCCGAGGCGCCTGTGGTGCTGTACCTGGGCCGCGTGGCGCCGGAGAAATCGCTTGAAAACCTGGTGGACGCCTTCGCGCGGGTGCTCGAACGCGCGCCCCAAGCCGTGCTCGCCTTTGTGGGAGATGGGCCTAGCCGGAAGGGCCTCGAAGATCAGGCCCGGGCGCTGGGATTGCCCGCCGATCGCGTCCGGTTTGTGGGCCTGGTGAAGCCGGCCGAGGTCCCGGCCTGGTTGCAGGCCTCCGACATCTACACGCTGGTCTCCTACAATGAGGGCTTCCCTTGCGCGCTGGTGGAGGCTATGTCCGTGGGCCTGGCTTCGGTGGTCAGCGATATTCCGGCCAACCGGCAACTGGTGGATGAGGGCGACCATGGACGGCTGGTTCCGCCCGGAGACGTTGACGGGATCGCGGCCGGGATCCTCGCACTCATTGACGACGCTGGCGGGCGGGCGCGGATGGGAGCGGCGGCGCGGCGGCGCGTGCTCGATAACTACTCGCTCGATAAGATCGCGGACCGCTACGAGCGGTTATTCCATGACGCGGTGGCGGCCGGAGGGCAGGCATCGTGATTCGAGACTATCTTCGCCGTGCTTATCGCACGCTGCTGCCGGTGCTGTACGCACGGTCGGACTTCAAGCTGCTGTTGCAGACCTCCATCGAAAACGTCGATAGCCGGGTGCGGGACCTGGCCGTGGCTACCGATTACTTTTCCGGCTTCCTGCGGCCGATTCCCATTCGCGCTCCCTTCGGCGATTCCATGCTGATCGTCGCGCCGCACCAGGACGATGAAATTATCGGCTGCGGCGGCGCGCTCGCGTTGCAGGCGCGGACGGGACGGCGGGCGGGTGTCGTGATGCTGTGCGACGGCGCCGGGGAGTACGCTGATTTCGGCCTTACCCGCGAGGAGCTGCGCGACCGGCGTAACGGCGAATCGCGGCGCGCGGCGGCGCTGGCTGGCGTCGAGGCGCCGATCTTTCTGGACTATCCGGACCTGGCCTCAACCGAGAGTGAGGCGGCCGCCGCGCTGGCCCGCATTCTTCGCGAGCGGAGGGTGGACGTCGTGTTCACGCCGTGGCTGCTCGACGGCCATCCGGAGCACCGCAGCGCCTGCCGCGCTACGGCCCGGGAGCTGGCCGAGGTGGGCGGCAATATCCGCGTGATGAGTTATGAAGTCTGGGGGTTACTGATTCCCAATGTCATCCTGACCATCGACGCGGCCATGCCGGGCAAGCTCGAAATGCTCGCCTGCTTTGAGACCGCCAATCGCGCCGTCGATTATGTGAACAGCACGGAGGGGCTCAACATGTACCGGTCGCGGCTGCTGGGCAGCGGCGTCTGCAAATACGCCGAGTGCTTCTTCGAGGCGCCTTCGGCTGAATACATCAAGCTGGTGGAGAATGTCCTTTCTTCCCGATAGCGTCCGGCGCTTCTGGCGCCATGTCGAGCTGAACCTGCGCGAGGGCGGGACGCGGCAGGTGATCCACAAAGTCTTCTGGCGGGCGGGCCAGTGGATCCGTTCCGAGTCGGACTACCTGGTGTACCGGCTGGACGCGGCGAGTTATTCGCGGACGCCCTCGCTGAATCTGACCGAGCGGGCGCTGAGCGACGTCGAGTTAGAAAAGCTCGGCTATTTCAAGTCGCTGCTGTTTCCCGAATCGATGCGGGACCGGGTGGCTTCCGGCATGGTTTGTCATGGATTTTTCGCCGGGGACGAGTTAGCCAATGTGGGCTGGGTGACCAGCGGCTATCTCGAGTTAGAACCGGGCGAGCGGATTTACGAAGACTCCTCGGCGGGCATCTTCGATTGCTTCACGGTTCCGGCGCACCGTTCCAAGGGAATCTACACGGACGCACTGGTGCGGATGATTCACGGGGCGCGCGGCGACGGGGCGCGGACGGTGCTGATCGCGGTGGCGCCGGACAATTACGCCTCCATTAAAGCCATCGAACGGGCGGGTTTCGAGCCGCACCGCCGGATCACGCTGGGACGGCGCTTCGGCGCGCGGGTCCGGGTGGAGCGGGCGTTCAGTTCAGGCCGCTGAGATCGCCGACGATGTCGACGTTCGAGGGGCGGTAGATCTTGCGCTGGTCGGCCGGGATCTTATCGAAGCAACTGAGGCACAGGGGTTTGGCGCCGCCGCGGATGCGCTGCTGGCTGCTGGGGGCCAGATAGACCTCGGTCGTGCAACGGGAACAGAAGAACGATTTGGTGCCAGGCGCGACGGGTCCGCGGGTTTCGTTGGCGGCGTTGCCGACGACGAAATCGGGCTTGCGTCCTCCGCGCCACTCGGGCGCGTCCCACGCGTCACGGATGTTCACCGCATCCCTCCCTCATTCCGTAATTGTCCGACATTGGCGGCCGCGGCGGCGAGGGCCGGGGGATCCGGCCGGATTATTGGGCTCCCATGGCCTTGCGCAGGCTCAAGGGGCGCATGTCGGTCCAGACTTCCTTGATGTAGGCGAGGCACTCTTCCTTGCTCCCCTGTTTGCCGGCGTTTTTCCAGCCCGCCGGAATGTCCTTGTAGACGGGCCAGATGGAATACTGCTCCTCGTGGTTTATCACCACGACATATTGTTGATCGTTCGAGTCCATGCTTGAAATTCCCCTCTCTTGTGAATAGGGTAATATAGCGCTCGAACAGAACGGGCATTTTGAGCGAAATCCGGCCGATTATTTTTTATGTTTCGACCGTCGCGGGCGCGGTTTTGTCCTTGCGCACGCTCCGAAGGAAGTTCACGTAACGCAGCAGGCGCTCGCGAAACACGGTTGACATCAACAGCAGATAGACCAGCCCACCGGCGCCGACCTGCACGCCCAGCCGCGCCACATCGCCCGAATGCGGCATGGGGAACCAGACGCGGAGGGCGAGCACGGCGGCGAGCATGGCGGCCGAGGCCACGGCGGCTGGAAACAGGCTGTCGAAATAGTCGCGGCGGCGCATGTCGGCGGCGCGCAGGAGCTTTTCGAGCGAGGGGCCGATGGTGACCGGCGCGAGGATTACCCAGGCCGCCGCCACCGCCGCCGCTCCGCGTCCGGAGGCGGCCCAGAAGGCCAGCGGCATGGCTACGAAGTTCAACAGCGACATCCACATGGTGAAGCGGGTGTGGCGCAGCGAGGTCAGCACCTGGGTGATCAGCGAGTTCATGGTGCGGATGCCCATGAACACGGCGAGCCAGCGCACCGGGCCGACGACGCCCGCCCATTGGGGCCCCAGCACGACGCGCACGAATTCCGGGGCCACCGCCGCCAGTCCGAAGGTCAAGGGGAAGATGCTCAGCGCGAGCGTTTCGGTGACCACGCGGAAGTAGCGCCGCACGGCGGGGAGATCGGTTTGCACCTTGGCGAACAAGGGTCCCACCACGCGCATGATGAGGAAGGCCACCTTTTCGGCCGGGGCGCTGGCCATGTGGGTGGCCAGGCGATAGGCGCCGAGCGCGGAATCGCCCATCACACGGCCCACGATGATGCTGTCCGATTGCGAATACAACACCCAGGCGAGCCGACCCACGGTGACGTGCCAGGCCAGGCGCAGCGCGGGCTCGACCGATTTCCATCGCGGGAGGGCGAAGGAGTGCGGACGCCAGTAGATGACCAGCGCCGCCGAGACGAACTTGCCCGCCACCGGGCCCGCCACCAGCGCCCAGTAGCCGTAGCCCAGCCAGGCGAACAGCACCGTCACGACGGCCTGGACGAGCACGAACACGGCCTCGGAGATGGACAGCAGGCGGTAGTTCATCTCCTTTTGCAGCAGGCCGGTGGGGATGGCCTGGAAGCCCGTGATCAGCAGCGTCGTGCTGTTGACCACCACCAGCGGCGCCACCTTGTCGGAATGGAAGAACAGGGCCACCAGCGGCGCGGCGGCGGCGCCGAATAACAGCATGAGCGCGCCCACCACGGCCGACACCGTGTTGAGCTGGGATACGGCGCGGCGTTCCAGCTCGTGCATCTGGAGCACGGCCGTGCCGATGCCGAATTCGGCCAGGATATTTGTGATTCCGGTGAAAAATCCCGACATTTCGGCGGTGCCGAAATCGGCGGGCGACAGCAGGCGCGCCGAAATCAGGACGGAGGCCCAGGTGACCGCCTGGGTCATCCACTTGGCGCCGGCGGTCCAGGCCAGGCCGCCGAGAATGGCGCGGTCGAGGCCGCTTTGCCGGGCGGGGGTTTCCTGGCTCATGCGTCTCCCCGGACGGCGGCTTCCACCATCCGTGTGAAGTGGCGGACGTAGGCGGGCTCGTCGAGCTCGGAACGGGCGATGCGGGCGCCGGCCTGGCCCATGCGCTCGCAGAGGGCGGGATCGGCCAGCAGGCGGCGCAGACGGTCGGCCAGCTCATCGGCGTCGCCGGAGCGGAACACCAGGCCGGTTTCGCCGTCGCGGATCCAGTGGGGAATGCCGCCGGCGGTGGAGCCGACCACCGGCAGTCCGGCGGCCATGGCCTCGATCAGGACGCGGCCCATGCCCTCGCAACGGGACGGCAATACGAGCATCAGGGCGCGGGGCAGGCGGCGCAAGAGCTCCGAGTTCTCCACCGCGCGCACGATTTCGATGCGTGGATCGCCGGCGGCCATGGCCTGCAGCTCCGGGCTGTTCGGGTTGTGGCCCAGAATGCGCAGGGTCACGCCGGGGAATTCGGCCTCGACTTTCTGGAATGCGCGGATCAGCACGTCGACGCCCTTGAGAAACCACGGCGCGCCGACGAACAGGATCAGGGGGTCGTGCTCGGCTTGCGGGGGCGGGACCAGCGACAGGGTGACGAAGTCGTGAAAGGCGGAGGCGCGACGCTTGCGCAGCAGCGGGTAATCGTCGAGCTGGGCGCGGTAGAGCAGGCGGACGCGGTCGCAGGCGAGCACGGTCAGGTGCAACGAGAGGTCCGAGTACAGGCGCATCACGCGATCGGCGAAGGTGCGGCGCGGGTGCTCATAGAGGTACGACAGCGCGGGCGAGGTCATGATTTCGACGACGAGCTTCGCGCCGGTGAGCAGCTTCAGCACGACGCCCGCGAGCGCCGGCATCATGTGCGAATAGACGACGATGCAGTCGTAGGGCTTTTCGCGATGAATCCGCAGACCCTGGCGGACGTAGAACCAGAAGGCCCGTAGACGGCGCAGGGCGGCGCGGCCGCGGAACGACAGGAACCAGTGATAGCGGAAACGGTCCCGGTGGAAGACGGGATAGGCGCCCTCGCCGTATAGCTGCTCCACCGATTCGGGATTGTCGAACCAGACGGGTTGGAGGATGTCGCCCTCCAGGTGTTCTGAAAGCAGGTGGAAGCGGTCCACGCGGGAGTCCTTGGGTGGGGGCACCCACGTCGCCTGAATGCTCAGAATCCTCATGAATTACGTTTCGCCAACTCTCCTTGGATCGCCCGCCGCCGGCCGCCCGAGTCAGGACCGGCGCTTGGGAAATACGCGCCGGATGGGGGGTCCCGCCACGGTCTTGAACAGGTCCACCAGCGTGCGGGCCGAGACGCGCCAGTCGCGCGCGTCGAAGTCGAAGAAGCCCACCGGGGGGCGGTAATAACGAATGAACTCGCGCCAGCTCATCAACCCGGCCTGGCGGTAGCTGCGGTAACAGGCGAAGTCCCGGCCGAGCACGATGTGACGGAAGTCGCGGCCGTCCGGGCGCATCGGCTCCACCGGCTGGCCGATCAGATCCAGGTAGTGTAGCCATCCGATGGGAACGCCGGCATAGGGTCCTGCGTCGGCCGTCACGCTGTAGCGCGGGTTGGCCTCAATCATCTTCACACGGCCGTCGCGCGAGTCGCGTTTCAATTCGATTTCACAGACGCCGGCGTAACCGACGTTGCGCAGGAAGCGGTCGCACAGGGCTTCGGTGTCGGGATCGTCGGCGAGCATCACCACGCTGGCCGATCCGAAGTAGATCGGCTCCGTGCGGATCTCCCGCAGCAGGCACACGGCGATGCGTTCGCCGTTGCGGCCATAGCAGGAAAGATACACGAGCTTGGCGTCGTCGGGCCCTTCGATGACCTCCTGCAGCACGGCCTCCGAGGAGACGCTTTCGGCCAGCCGGTATTGCCGCTCGAGCTCGGCGGCGGAGTCGGCCAGGGCGATTTTCTGGAAGCGCAGCGGGTGGCCGGGCGGGAAGCGCTCCCACTCGCGGAAGTGGACGGGCTTCATCAGGCAGGGGAAGCGGGCCTCGGCGCAGAAGGCTCGCACGTCGTCGATCGATTCGACAAAGCGGGTGCGCGGCACCTGCATGCCATAGTCGGCGGCCACTTCGTACTGGCGTTTCTTGGTGGCGAGCAGCGATTGCACGGCGGCGAACGATTGCAGGAAGGTGAAGTGCGGCTCAAGCTCGGCGGCGTGTTCGGCGATGGCGGTGACAAACTGGTCGGCGCTCGGAATCAGAGCCGGACGGCCGCCGATTTTCCCGGCCAGATCGAGCATGAAGCGCACCCACTCGGCGGGCTGCGCGTCGGGATTCGGACACAGGAAGGACTGGCCGTACACCGAGCGGAAACAGGGCTGCTCGGGGTTGAAGTCGACGCAATAGACGGTGACGCCGCGCCGGGCGAGGTCGCGCATCAGGACCACGCCGGTCTGGTAGCCGCCGGTGACCACGACCGGGGGCCAGCCGGGCTCGGCTCGCTCGATATTCAAACAGCCTCCCTTCGGGTCCCAGGGACCCGCCCGGGCGCCGGCGCTGGTTGCAAGCCCAATCTGACGGACACGGGGGAAATGGTCAGTAACTCACCTTTATCATATCGTCCGGCGGCTCTAACTCCCGGACGCGCCGGAACAAAACCACTGATACGTGTTAGCAGGCGGCGAACCCTCTCAAGCGGGCTGGACCGCGGCCATCCGACGGGCGGCGAACTGCGCCTCGGCGGCGAAGTGCATGGCTACGGCCAGGCCGACCAGCACCGGGAAATAGAACCGATAGGCGTTGGACAGAAACGTCAGCGCGGTGAGGAATCCGACCATGGCGGTGAGATAGCAGACGCACATGGCCTGGATGTCTGGATCGCCCAGCTCCACCGCGGTCTTCCGGATGCGGCTCACGATCCGCAGCGCCGAGGCGATGCCGAGGGCGAAAAACAGCGCCGCCGGAATGCCGCATTCGCTCGACACCTGCGTCCAGGAGCAGTGGGTGGCGTGCCAGGCGCCGCGCAGGCCTTCGGCGGTCCGGGTCTGTCCCTCGTAGTTGGAGAACTGGTCGGGCCCGACGCCGAGCAGCGGGTGTTGGGCGGTGTATTTGAGGCTCTGCTGGAACAGGTAGGAGCGCGATTCGGCGGACTCCTGCGCTTCCTTGTCCTCCTCGCCGGCGAGCGTGCCGAACCGGTTCAGCGCCGATTGGGGAACCAGGGTGAACAGCATCGCCGCCATCAGGCCTCCGACCGCCAGGCACAGGATGCGCCGGGGCAGGCTGGCCCGCCAGAACAGGTACACGCCGGTGATGCACAGGGCCAGCAACGCGCCTCGCGAGGCGGTGCCGAAGATCACCCACACGCCGTAGGCGATGAGCGGAATCAGGCCGATTCGCAGGGCGATGTTGCGCTTGCCGTCGAGCACGATCCAGCCGAGAAACGGCAGCACCAGCACCAGTTGCGCCGCCAGGTCGTTGGCGTTGCCGATGGTTCCGGTGACGCTCGCCAGGTCCAGGCGGCCCGTTTCGCCCGTGGTGAACAAACGCGCGGTGATCAGGTTGACCACGGCGCTGACGGCCACCGTGTTGAACACCGACCGGACTTCGGCCCAGCTGGTGATCAGCCCGGCGATGACGATCAGGAACGGGAACTCCACGCGGGCGTAGGTGACGAGCAGGCCCATGCTTCCGCCGGGCCAGTAACTGAACGGGGTGGCCAGGATCATGCAGATGAAGAACGCCGTCCAGAAATAGGCGGCGCGGTGGCGATAGGTGCGGCCCAGCCCACCGGTGATCACGGCGCCCAGGATCGCCGGCGGACCGACCACGTACAGCAGGTAGGTGTCGACCCCGGTCAGCGCGCGCAGGATCTCCGGCAGCACGGTGAGGCGCGTGAACAACATGGCGAGCGCCATGTAAAACGCCAGCTTGCGAAAGGGACTATCCCCGGCGTCGGGCACCGCTAACTGCGGCGCTGGTCCCTGCGAGGCCGGAAGCGGCGGCGCAACGACGTCCGGCGAAGGGGGCTTGAACGGACCCGACGCAGGGCGTTGCGGATTGGACGACAGCATTCGACCCACGTCTCCATGGTACGATACCGCCGCGAAAACACCCCTGGTAACTACGGTTCAACAAAGGCCTACCCGCGTCGCTCGAAGTACCGCGACCAGCGGCCCAGGACTCACGGATCGGGGCCAAGTTGAGGGGCTCAGTAGCCGGCCACCCTCGACAGAATAGCGGCGCCGCCGGCCACTCCCAACGCCGTGCCGAACTCGGTGGCCTGCCAGGTGACCTGCAAGGAGCGGGGCGACAGCAGCCGGAGTTGAATGCCGCCGCGGCTGCCATCGGAGGCCGTCCAGTTGAACACGCCGGAGTCGCTCGCGGCCGGGCCCTGGAAGGAGAAGGAAACCGAGGGCGGACTGGGGCGGTCCGAGCTCGCGTATTCGGCCGCGTACTGGCCGAAC
>ERZ724521.1519-NODE-1519-length-10266-cov-3.633924_pt1 | contig 10266 bp, 6 predicted proteins | sample MGYA00376054_ERZ724521 | MGnify/ENA primary metagenome ERZ724521 (study PRJEB28724, sample SAMN07190883) | activated sludge metagenome | isolation source: activated sludge of sewage treatment plant in Hong Hong | place: Hong Kong | collected 2016-03-17 ... | reverse complement strand
GCAATTTGGACAGCATTGGTTGCTGCTCCTTTTCTAAGATTATCTGCAGTTATCCAAAGGTTTAAGGCATTTTCTTCCGATAAATCTTTTCTAATTCGGCCAACAAACACCTCATTTTTTTTATGAGCATTTAATGGCGTTGGGTAAACTGCGTTTTCAGGGTCGTCTTGCACTACAACGCCAGGAAATGATTTTAGCAACTCGTATACCCTGCTTATTTCAGGGGGTGTCTTAAACTGTACATTTACGGATTCACTGTGACCACCGAATACTGGGACCCGAACAGCTGTTGCAGTTATTCGGAGTGTGTGGTCACCCAGAATTTTACGGGTTTCATTCACTAGTTTCATTTCCTCCTTGGTATAGTTATTTTCAAGAAACGAGTCACATTGAGGAATGCAGTTTTGAAAAATCGGGTGCTTATAAGCCCGGGGTTCCGGTACAGGAATACCATTTTTTTCGGCTTCATACTGTCGGACAGCTTTCATGCCAGTACCGGTGAACGACTGATAGGTAGAAACGACAATCCTTTCAATCCCAAAAGCCCTGTGAAGAGGGCATAAAACCAAGACCATTTGAATCGTGCTACAATTGGGATTGGCAATGATCCGCGTCGGGCCTGAAATGGAATCAGGATTAATCTCCGGTACTACCAAAGGGCAATCTGAGTTCATCCGCCAGGCGGAAGAGTTGTCTATAACAAAAGTGCCAACTTCTGCAAATCTCGGCGCCCACGCTAAGCTTGTTTCTCCGCCAGCAGAAAAAATAGCAATATCTGGCTTAAGCCTTACAGCTTCCTCGATATCTATTATTTCGTAATTCCTGTTCCGCCAATTTAGCAACCGCCCTTTTGAGGACGCAGAGGCGACCGGTAGAAATTCATCCACCCTAAAGGACATCTCATCTAATACCGAGAGAATCTCTGTACCAACCAGACCTGTAACCCCAACAACAGCTAATTTCATATTAACAATGTAACAGTTATTAAATCCAGAAAAAGGCAAGTTTAAAATTTTTATTAATCGAATGTCCGGAAAACAAGGACACAAAGAAGTTGCCATCACCAAAAACCTTGAGCAATAAGGCTATAACGTTACTCAGAGACAATAGTGGATATCATCAAGATCCATAAAACCCTGAGCTTTTACAATATTATAAACTTCTCGATTAAAACAAAAAACCTGACAGAAAAATCTGGATCTGCTTGCGCAAAGTTAATTATGTTTACACTTAATAAACACAAAAATTATGAAACACCTAAAGAGCGTTATGCTCCTTCTATTCTATTGCCATTCTCTCAATGCACAGTGGTATGATGACTTTGCATCCCGAAGTTTGGAAAACTGGAGAGGCGACACCAGCCAATTTAACATTAATAATGAACGCAAGCTTCAACTGTTTGCCACTGGGGGGGGAGTAAGTACTATATACAGGCGGATTGAACTGGACACAGTGGCAAGCTGGCGATGTACTGTAGAATTGCAATTTTCCCCGTCCGCAAGCAACAAACTAAGGATCTATCTGATGCAGGACACAATGCTGGCGTCAGCAAGCAGTGGATATTTTGTCGAAATCGGAGAGAATGGTAATACGGATCGATGGCGATTATTTTCATTTGGACCTGGACAATTAATACTTCTTGGGCAAGGCGAAGCAGGGAGAATGGCATTTGAACCGATCCTATTCCAATTTATGTGCACGCGAAAAAACGCACAATGGTTCATAGAAGTCAATTATGGCAAGGACTTAAACGACACGGAAACCGTAACACTCCCTGACAGTTCGTTTCTGAAGACATCAACAGGATGGTTTGGCATACAATGTATTTATACGGCAACCCGTGCCGATAAATTTTTATTTGATGATATTCAGGCTGGTAAGATTCCCGTCGATACTACGCCACCAGAAATTAGTAACATCAATGTTATTGAAGAGAATAAGATAGCTTTGGAGTTCAATGAAGATTGTGATCCAGAAAGTATTAAAGACAAAAATAATTATTATGTAGATTCAATTGGTAAACCAGATTCAATTATTGTCATAAGTCATCGGATAATTCGCCTTCATTTTGCCAAAGTGTTTGAACAGGAGAAGGCTTATCAGCTGAACTATTCAGGAATTAAAGATACCAAAGGCAATCTACTCACCGTCAAAAAAAACCAAATCTTTATCAATGACCTGATTCCCTTTCCTGGGGTTGGAGATCTCGTCATCAATGAAATTATGCCAGATCCCGAACCAGCAGTAGGTCTTCCTGCGAAAGAGTACATTGAAATCCTGAATAGATCAAAACGCGCGATCAACATTGCAGGAGTAAGTATTGGAGATGCCAGTTCGGTCAGTGGATCATCTCCAGGCTGTAAAATAGAAGCAGGACAAATTGTTATTATTTGCAGAAGTGAGGATACATCCGCTTTCAAAAGTTTTGGAAGAACAATTGGATTAATACCGATGCCATCCTTGAATAATGAGGGAGATGAAATCTATTTGTATGATAGAAATGATGAGATACTTGATAAAGTCATATATTCGGTCAACTGGCATACGGACGACAGTAAAAAACAAGGAGGGTACAGCCTTGAATTAAACAAACCGAATCAGGCATGCAAGGGTAATCTGGTCTGGTCAAGTAGTCTAAATGCATCAGGAGGCACTCCCGGGCGACAGAATTCGTTAATAGACACTACTGAAGACAGACAGGGTCCTCAATTAGTCTCAATAACTCCAATCAGTGAGTGGGAAATCAGGTTAATTTTTGACGAACCTATAGATAAAAATTCATGCAAGAGCAAGGATATTTATAATTTTGAACCTATGCTCAGTATTGCTCATATTTCGATTGAATATCCTGAGGAAAAAAGTGTCGTCATTCTGCTAAACGACCCGCTCGAGCATCATCTCAAATATCACATTAAACTGAGCTCTTTGAAGGATTGCAGCGGAAATACAACAGGTGAAATCGAAGCAGACTTTGGTATTCCCGAACAACCTAAAGCTGGAGATATTGGCTTTAATGAAATTCTATTTAATCCATATTCGGGAAGCGCGGATTATCTGGAATTATTCAATAAAACCAACAATGAATTAATTACGGGGCATCTCTATTTAAAAAATAGTCTTAAAGCAAATCAATGGACACCGGTTGACTGCAGAAAAAACATAGAAGCCCGCTCTTATCTCGTATTAACGGCAGATGTCAATAACATCAGACAGGAATATCCAATCCATGATGATTCAAAAATAGTCTATGGAAATATGGTTCCATTGGATGATGATGAGGGTTTCATTCATCTAGGTCAGCTAGACCATGACACTATAATCGATATTGACAGCGTACACTATTTCAATTCATGGCATAATTCGTTAATTAGTAATGAAGAAGGCGTTGCTTTGGAGAAAATAATTGAATCAGGACCATCCAATGACAAAGGAAACTGGACGTCAGCAGCAAAAGCAAAATTTTATGGAAGTCCTGGACTTCGCAACAGTCAGAATATAGATATCTCTACAAATAATGACTCAGGACCCTATACGATAACCAATAAAGTGATAAGTCCCAACAACGATGGTTTCAGAGATATACTGTTAATTGAATTTCATCAGGCCAAGGATAGTAAAAGCAACATCAGGATTTATGATCCGTCAGGCAACCTCGTCAGTATCGTCTATCAGGACAGAATTAGTCCAAATGAAAACGTTACCTGGACAGGACTTGATTCTGAAGGCAAAATTGTACGCAGCGGAAATTATATTCTAGACATAGTTCTTGTATATGCGGACGGGACAACAGATCATTACAAAACATCGATAACGGTGGATTCAGGAAAATGAAATGAAAGTAGATCAAGAAACGGAAAGCTTGCGTGAGAGAGAAAAAACTGTTATTGAATCGAATATTCAATGGACCGCAGCCATCCTGATTATTCTTATTAGCGCATTATTTGTATTTCCGCCAGAATATCTTTTAGCCAAGCAAATTTCAAAATATGCAGTTCACTGGATGTTTCTAAGCCTATTTTTAGGTATCGTTTTCATGTTTATGAATCTTGAAAAGTTACTTTATACTGCTTTTATTTGTTCAGGTCTATTGGCGTTTTTATTATTATATTCATATAACAGTTCATTTAGTCACGCGGAAGAGACCAGCAGAGATGTATTTTCATTAAGTTTTGTAAACCCAAGTTTGAGTACGGCGTATGAAGACAGTAACCAAGCAAAGATATTGTCATTAAACGCTGATATTTTGCTTCTTGAAGAAGTATCTCCTGAGTATATAAGTCTGCTAAATGCTCTAAAGAGCAAATATCCTTACCATGCCATACTGAGCCGTGCAGATGCCTTCGGGAAGGCGGTGTTTTCAAAGTTTAAATTGGAATCCGTCGATACACTTCAGCTTCAAAACAGACCAATATTGCTAACAAGCATGGGCATCTCAGCAAGAAAAACAATCAATGTCGTCGTCGTAAATGAAATGCCTCCAGTCACTATGAATGACTTTAGGAGGATCAATGTATTTCTGGACGACCTTTCGAGAATTTTACAACATATCGAGAACCCGGTCATTCTGGGTGCCAACCTAAATCTTGTATTGTCTTCAAGGGAAGTTAGAGAATTCAGGGTGAAAAGCAGCCTGATACCGAGCAGAAGGGACAACCAGGATGGCCGCTCGGGGAATGACTTTCTTAGCTTGTTTAATACTCCAAAGAATGAAATATTTTTTACCAATGAAATAGAATGTGTGGAGTTTGAAGAGATAAATGATAATAATCAGAAACCAATAGGTATTACAGGAAAGTATCAATTCAGGAGACCAAATAACACGCATCAATAAATTATTATATGAAAAGACTTTATCAAATTCTATCTATCGTTCTATTGACTGGAATGAGTGGATTGGCACAACCAGACTATTTCCAGCAAAGGGTAGATTTTAAAATAAATGTTGTCTTGAATGATGAAATCAATAAACTGGATGGTCAAGTCGAAATATCATATTATAACAACAGTCCTGATGCGCTGGATAGGCTTGGCTTTCATTTGTACCCTAATGCCTATATCAATAACAAAACAGCTTTTGCAAAACAGAAACTACTGCACCGTGACACGAAGTTTTATGATGCTCAAGAACAGGATCGAGGATGGCTTAAGATGAGTAAAATAACAATAGACGGCAAAGAGGTATATCTGGAACCGGTTAAGAATAATCCAGATATGGCCTGGATGAAGCTTCCTAAAGTATGGTTGCCCGGACAAAGTATAACAATCAAAGGAAGCTTTGATCTCAAGATTCCCAACTCTTACAGCAGGCTTGGGCATGTTGGAAATACTTATCAGATTACACAATGGTACTTAAAGCCGGCTGTATATGACAAAACCGGATGGCATGTATTTCCTTATTTGGACCAGGGAGAGTTTTATTCGGATTTTGGAAATTACCATGTTGAAATCAATATACCGTCAAATTATGTGGTTGCAGCCACTGGAATGCTTCAGGACTCTGCAGAATGGACTTTTCTCGAGGAAAAAATAAATGAAACGCACGAAGCATTAAAAAATAATAAAAACAGTCTTGTCATTAAAAAAACTGATAAAAGAAAAACACTACATTTTGTTGCTGAAAATGTACATGATTTTGCATGGTTCGCGGATAAAGCCTTTATGGTAAGTCGAGAGGAATGCACATTGCCATCCGGAAAAAAAATCAATGCATGGGTCTATTTTAATACGGGCAAATATTGGCCGGAAGGAGCTCATTTTGCCTCCAGGGCGGTAAATTTTTATTCAGAAGTGCTCGGTGAATATTCCTGGCCACAAGTATCCGTAGTGCACAGTGCACTCAGTGCGGGAGGAGGAATGGAATATCCCATGATTACTGTGATCAATGATGTTGGTTCTGCCAGAGAGCTTGACCAAGTAATCACCCATGAAGTGGGGCATAACTGGCTTCAGGGTGTACTGGCAACCAATGAGAGAGACCATCCGTGGATGGATGAAGGAATAAACACCTACTATGAGAAGAGGTATATGAATAAATATTATGATCACAACGTGTTATTGGGTGACAGGTTAGGAAAATTTTATAAAAGACTATCAATAGGCTCAGAAACGGAATTATATTATCAGATTTCAAGTCATTTGAACATGGAACAGTTTCCTGAACAGACATCAGAAAGATTTAATTTTCTAAACTACGGTACGGATGTTTATTTAAAGACAGGAGCTTTGTTCAGATATGCAGAATCCTATCTTGGTTTAAGTAGTATGGACAGTATTATGAAAGATTATTATTCCGTTTGGCGTTTTAAGCACCCATATCCGGAGGACCTATATGCTATATTCAGAAAACATGTTAATGAAAAGGCTGATTGGTTATTTGAATTATTGAGCTCAAATGAAAAAACGGATTATTCAATAAAGAAAATTAAACAAGAATCTGACCAATATCGTATAACACTTCAAAGTGATGGACACATCAAAGCCCCGGTCATGCTTAGTGGGATAAATAAAGGCAGAGAAGTCTACTCAACCTGGGTTGATGGATTTGATAAAATAAAAACAATTGATGTTAAAAAAGATGACATTGAGTATTTTATTCTGGATAAAGACGGTGAGTATTTTGATTTTAATATGAAGGGCAATTACTTTAGGAGTAAAGGTATATTTAAAAAATGTCCACCGGTTCGACTTGGAATATTATCATTATATAACAGTAAGAACTATTCCAGTATTTTGGCTTATCCTTCGATCTTTTGGAACAGATATGACGGACTGATGGCAGGAATGACTTTCAGAAGCCCAATTCTGCCAAGAAATAAATGGCACTGGAGCTTGTCCCCAAAATATGCATTTAATACAGCAAGGATTACGGGAAGCGGTACTGTAAATTACAGGATCAATTTGAATAAAGGGGCTCTGGATTTTGTTAAGATAGGTCTCAACGTTAAGCATTATTCTTACCAACGAGGTTTTCAGGATTATTTTAATCAATATTACCATGCAGAGCCATTTTTAGCAATTCAATTCCGCACAAGTCTCACCAAACTTACGACCTCCAAGCTAAAGTTTTCTGTTTTTTCAATTATCGATAATGTTAGAAATTCGGATCCGCAGAGTGGTAATGAAACAATAGTAAAGGAGCGATATTTTATACCTAAAATAAGCTATTATTATTCTGACCCATCGATCATATCTCCGCATGCGTTTAATGCAAGCATTTATTATGAAAAATACAAAACGATCCAGGATCAACAGGCACAATATATCAGGACAGACTTAGAGTTTAGAAATGACTGGCGATTGTCCCGCAAAAGATATTTCAGTGCACGGTGGGCAATGAGCTTTTTCCCAGTTAATACTGAGCGTGAAAGGCAATCAGCGGCAGTCAGAACAGACCAACATTTTATACGTGGAACTGCAGGTTCTGCTTTTCAGGGATATCATGACTATACCAACGAATACAATTTTCTCGGAAGAAGCGCAACAACAGGATTATGGTCTCAGCAGATCGAGATTGTCCAGGGAGGAATGAAAATCGCACCTGGCCTGGCACAAAGAAACAACCTTGGAAACACAAATAAATTCATGGTGGCTATGAATATTTCATCAGATATACCGGTCAAATGGGTAGGCAGAATCTTTAGACCTTATTTTGATGTTGTATATCTTGAGCCGGTTAGTGGTGGGGAAAAATCAAAATGGTTGTACAGCGGCGGGATCGGACTGAATATTGTACCAAAATTTTTTGAGATTTATTTACCCATTATAAACAGCAGCAACATAACAGAAATATACAAAAGTGAAAACCGTCCTTACTTGAAACAGATTTGTTTCAGTTTAAAACTTAACTTTGAGCATATTAGGGATATCGCTAATTTCGTGCAATAAAAGAAAAATGGAAACCGTAATAACCAGGCAGGAAAATGCAGTATTGACAATAGTACTCAATCGACCTGAAGTCTACAATGGATTCAACCGCGAAATGTCTCTGGCGTTGCAAGGAATACTGAAAAAAGTAAGTGATGATGCCAATACCAGGGCAGTAATAATAACTGGGGCTGGCAAGGCATTCAGTTCAGGTCAGGATCTTAAAGAAGTCACAGCACCAGATGGTCCAACTATCGAAAAAATAATCAATGAACATTATAATCCGATTATCAGGGCTATAGTCAATTGTGAAAAACCGGTAATTGCGGCAGTAAATGGTGTGGCTGCCGGGGCCGGAGCAAATATTGCTTTGGCTTGTGATATTGTGCTTGCTTCAAGATCCGCCAGTTTCATACAGGCCTTTAGTAAAATTGGCTTGATACCTGATTCCGGAGGGACATTCTTTCTTCCGAGAATAGTAGGCGCACAGAATGCCATGGCATTGATGATGACGGGTGATCCTATTAACGCCGAGGAGGCGTGGAGAATTGGTTTGATTTACAAAATTGTCGAAGACGAAAAATTTACAGAAGAGACACAACTCTTTGCACAAAAATTAGCTATTATGCCAACGCGTGCTTTGGCGTATATTAAAAAAGTCGTCAGAGAAAGTTATCTTAACACGCTGGACATGCAACTTGAAACCGAATTGAAGTTTCAAAAGATGGCGGGCGCTACAAGTGATTTTAAAGAAGGGATCAATGCTTTTTTAGAAAAAAGAAAACCAACATTTAATGGGTATTAAACAAAAATATGAATGAGACACAAGTTATTAATTAGGATTTGTTTTATATCGTTTGTTTGGATGATCTATAGTGACAAAATATATTCTCAATCTAAACCAGCACCGAAAAAAAATTCAATTGACATTAGTCTTGTGGATTATGCAGAAATAAGAGCATTTCAAAAATCTGCTAAGCCAACAAAAGCTAAAAGGATTAGTAAGGCTTTAGCAACAGAATTGATTAGAGACTGGAATAACAGCAAAACTACAGTTAAGTGTCAGGATAGTTATTTATATACAGTATCTATTTATTTTCAGGATTATACCCGTCGTAACTTTAACATCAACAATAATCTCATCAGTGAAGGAAACAGCTACTGTATAAGCATTCCTGATAAAGGATTGGCTAACAGACTCTGGAAAGGAAAATAAAAGACCACATCGATTCGTGTTTACTTAACCGAAAAAAGATTGACTTGTGGAGACGAGGAGGACCCATAGAAATAGATCAGATATTGTTTGTTTTTTGCCCCAGTAAGTTTTGGGATGGTAAGTAAGGCTGAAGTACTACCGGTTTTTCGTACTAATACCGCAACAGAGGATGTTGAATTTTCAATCGACGATGAGGTGTTTTTAAAAGGAAGAGTATAAACTGTGGGATTACCAGAAATACTTACATCAAGCGAGATGCCAGGGATCATATTTACGAATCTGTAAGAAGTATTATTTGAATCTTTCAGAGAATAATTATTTTCTATAATCAAATGATCCGGGGCCAACCTTGAATTACATAAAAAGGCCGTATAGTTTTTGCCGCCTTCAAGATTCAAGGAGGTGGCGAATAATCGATTACTGATCACAGATTCAAAGTATGTAATGGTATGAGTGCCGGAAGGCAGAGATTTGGGTGAGACCGACTGCCCAAATGCTACTTTTTCCCGGAAAATTGTTGAATCTGAGATCTGAATCTGAATGAAACCCGGGATGTCATTTACCGCATGAACCACAGAAATCAGAGGGCTAATTGTTGAATTATTATCATCTTTAACACATGAAGAAATGCCGATTGTATAAAGTAATATTAATGACCAAGCAAAGGATCGAAACATAATAAATCAGATTTTAAAAAATTATAACGTAAATTGTATATTATAATTATCAATAAATAAAAGCAAATGCATAATAATTTAGATGAGTCGCAATACCAAGGAAGGTACGGTAGCGGACAAATGGCAGGAGGATTGTTTCGAATCGGAACACCCTTAATCATTGGTCTTTTGTTGGCAGGAGTATCATATTTTAAATATTGTTCATCCAAATCATATAATGAATACCTGGGTGTATATCAACACGTCAACATCACTCCGGAAGAAGAAATTGCCCTGGGTCTAGAATCAAAACCAGCCATGATAAAAGAATACGGCGGATTGGACCCGGATCAGAGAGCCAGAGCAATTGTTCAGGAAGTAGGGGAAAGTTTGTACAAAAACAGTGTTGCCTCCCAAACGCCATATCAATTTGAGTTCAATTTTCTTGCAGACCCCAACACCATCAATGCCTGTGCATTGCCTGGAGGACAAGTATTTATAATCCGAGCACTATTTGACAAGCTACACAAC
>ERZ724521.1517-NODE-1517-length-10274-cov-3.324494_pt1 | contig 10274 bp, 7 predicted proteins | sample MGYA00376054_ERZ724521 | MGnify/ENA primary metagenome ERZ724521 (study PRJEB28724, sample SAMN07190883) | activated sludge metagenome | isolation source: activated sludge of sewage treatment plant in Hong Hong | place: Hong Kong | collected 2016-03-17 ... | reverse complement strand
GAGCTTCATCCCCAAGAACGCGCCGGAGACCTACGTCCTCATCAACACCGACGAGTCGGAGACGGGCACGTTTAAGGACCGCGAGCTGATGGAGCGCAACCCGCACCAGATCATCGAGGGCGCGCTCATCGCCGCCTACGCGGTCAACGCGCGGATGGTCTTCAACTACATCCGCGGCGAGTACATGGATGCGTCCTACGCCTTCGAGGACGCGCTGCGCGAGTGCCGCGCCGCGGGCATCGTCGGCAAAGGCATCCTGGGCAGCGAGGTCGATATCGAATTCTACACCCACTTCGGCGCGGGGGCCTACATCTGTGGCGAAGAGACGGCGCTGATCCAGTCTCTGGCCGGCAACCTGGGCCAGCCGTGGTCGAAGCCGCCCTTCCCGGCCGTCGAGGGCCTCTACCGCAAGCCGACCGTGGTCAACAACACCGAGACGCTGGCCAACGTGCCCGCCATCCTCGTCAACGGCCCCGACTGGTTCAAGCAAATGGGCACCGAGGACAGCCCCGGCAACAAGATCGTCTGCATCAGCGGCCATGTGGCCAACCCCGGCAACTACGAAGTGCCGTTGGGCACGACCTACCGGCAACTGCTGGCGATGGCCGGCGGGGTTCGCGGCGGCAAACGCTTCAAGGCCATTCTGCCCAGCGGCGGCTCCGGCCCGATCATCACCGAGGACGCGCTCGATGCCGCGTGTAGCTACGACGGCCTGACGCCCTTCCGCTCGGTCATGGGTTCGGCCTCGGTCATCGTCATGGACGAGACGACCGACATGGTCTGGGCGGCGCTGAAGATGATCCACTTCTTCCGGCATGAGTCGTGCGGCAAATGTACCCCCTGCCGCGAGGGCACCTACTGGATGGAGCAAGTCCTGCACCGCATCTACGCGGGCCACGGCACGGAGGCCGACATCAAGCTGCTGGAGAGCGTGGCCAATAACATGACCGGCAAGTGCCTGTGCGCCCTGGGCGAATTCGCCACCAGCCCGGTGCTGTCGTCCATTCGCCACTTCCTGCCGGAGTACAAGGCCAAAGTCAGCAGCGCCGCCCACCAGGCCGCGCGGGCGAGCATTCCCGTGGCCATTGGCTAGGTTCGTCGAGCGCTGAAGAGGAATCACATGAGTGATCTGGTCAACCTGACAATTGACGGCGTGGCCGTGGCCGTGCCCAAGGGGACGCTGGTCGTCGATGCCGCGAAGAAAGTCGATATCGACATCCCGGTGTTCTGCTATCACCCCAAGATGACCCCGGTGGGCATGTGCCGCATGTGCCTGGTGGAGATCGGCGTGCCGGTCATCGACCGGGCCACGGGCCAGCCGGCGCTGAACGCCGACGGCTCGCCCCGGCTCAACTTCGGCAAGGGGCTACAAACCGGCTGCACCGTGACGGTCAGCGAGGGCATGGTCGTGCGCACGGCCACCGTGCCGGTCAAGGATGCCCGCGAGGACATCGTCGAGTTCCTGCTGACCAGCCACCCGCTCGACTGCCCTGTCTGCGACAAGGGCGGCGAGTGCCCACTGCAAAACCTGACCATGGCCTACGGCCGCGACGAGAGCCGCATGGTCTTCACCGAAAAGCTCAAGCTGGCCAAGCACGTGCCGCTGGGCGACCTGATCACCCTCGACCGCGAGCGCTGCATCCAGTGCGCCCGCTGCACCCGCTTCCAGGCCGAGGTCGTCGGCGACCCGGTCATCGGCTTCCACAACCGCGGCCGGCGGCTGGAGATCGTCACCTTCTCCGACCCCGGCTTCGACAGCTATTGGAGCGGCAACACGACCGACATCTGCCCCGTGGGCGCGCTGACGACGGCCGACTTCCGCTTTGGCGCGCGGCCGTGGGAGCTAAACCCCGTGGCCAGTGTCTGCACCCACTGCCCCGTCGGCTGCAACCTGACCATGAGCACGCGGCGCGAGGCGGCCAGCGGCGGCCGGAACGTCATCAAGCGCATCATGCCGCGCCAGAACGAGGCCGTCAACGAGATCTGGATTTGCGACAAGGGCCGCTTTGTCCACCACTTCGCCGACCACCCCGACCGGCTGACGCAGCCGCTGGTGCGCCGCGATGGCCGGCTGGAGCCGGTGTCATGGGATGACGCCCTCGACTTCGTCGCCGGGCGGCTGCAACAGCACAAGGACGCCGTCGCCGGCGTGGCCGGCGACCGGCTGAGCAACGAGGACTACTTCCAGTTCCAGCGTCTCTTCCGTCAGGGGCTGGGCAGCGGCAACATCGACCTGGCTGAGCGGCGGCTGGCCGGCGCGGACGTGGTCGCCCGCGTGGGCCTGGCCCGCGGCAGCAACCTGAAAGACCTGGGGCGCGGCGACGCCATCCTCGTCGTCGCCGCCGACCTGCACGAGGAAGCGCCGGTGTGGTGGCTGCGCGTCAAGCAGGCCACCGAGCGCGGCGCGACGCTGGTCGTGCTCAACGCCCGGCCGACACGCCTCGACGCCTACGCCCGTTTTGTCCGCACTTACCAGAACGGCACAGCGCCGACAGCCGTGCGCGAGCTGCTGGCCCTGGCCCACGTCGATACCGGCGACGCGCCGGCCGATGAATCCGGCGCGATGGCCAACGCCCTCATGGAGGCCAACAACCTGGTCATCTTCTACGGGGCCGAGGGACTGAGCTATGACCAGACCGACGCTCTGGCGCGGATGCTGGCCAACCTGCTGCTGCTGAAGCGCAGCGAGGAGGCGCAGCCTTTCGCCGGGCGGCTGAACAACGGCCTGGTGGCCGTCGGCCGGCACGCCAACGGCCAGGGCGCGCGCGACATGGGCATCCACCCCGCCTACGCGCCCGGCTACCGCGCCGCGCCCAGCGCCGGCCTGAACGCCGACGAGATCTATGCCGCGGCGGCCGATGGCGGCCTGCGCGCGCTCTTCGTGGCCGGGGCCGACCCCGTCGGCGATGGTCTGATGGACGGCCGCGGCGGGCTGGCCTTCCTCGTCGTCCAGGAACTGTTCCTGACGCCAACGGCCGAACTGGCCGACGTGGTCTTGCCCGCCCAAAGCTGGGCCGAGCGTGAGGGCACGTTCACTAACGGCGAGCGGCGCGTCCAGCGCTACTACCCCGGCATCCCGGCGATGGGCGAGGCGCGGCCCGACTGGCAGATTCTGGCCCAGTTGGGCGAGCGCGTTGGCTTGGGCAAGCCGCCCTTCGCCGCCAGCCTCGTCTTCAAGGAGATCGCCGCCGCCGTGCCGCAATACGCGGGCATGGACTACCGCGCGCTGGCCAACGTCGAGCCGCAGTGGCCGATCATCGGCCGCAGCGACATGTACTACGGCGGCACGGCCTACGACAACCGCTGGGGCCTGGGGCAGCAGTGGCCGGCGGCGGCCGAGGCCGGGCATGTGGAGAGCTACGAACTGGCCCCGGAGCCGCCCACCGCGGCTCCGGCGGACGGCGGCATCGACATCCTGCGCGTGCCGGCGCTCTACACGCCGGGGACGCTCATCAACCGCAGCGCCATCCTCCACGACCGGCTGGCGCGGCCGGCGCTGCTGCTGAACCCGGACGACGCCGCCGCGCTGATGGTCGCCGACGGGGCCGAGATGCTCACCGAGGGCGACGGCCCGCTGACTGTGGCACTGAGCGAGGACGTGCCCGCCGGGCTGGGGCTGGTGCGCGGCGTGCGCGGCGACTTCGTAGCGCAGGCTGTCAGCCTGCTGCAAAACGTATAGATCAAAGAGGCAGGCTAACAGCCTGCGCTACGGAACAGGAGTGGTCTATGACTCCAGGTGCAATTGCGATTCGAGCCTTGATCATTGGCTTCATCATTAGCTTGGCCGTCATCACCGGCTTCGCCTACACGACGCTGCTAGAGCGCAAGGTGCTGGCCCGCTTGCAGCACCGCGTTGGCCCCAACCGGGCGGGCTACATCCCCATCCCCTGGCGCGGCGGCGAGAAGCGTTTGCTGGGCGGTTTCATGCAGCCGGCGGCCGATGCCGTCAAGCTCTTCATGAAGGAAGACCCCACCCCGGCCAAGGTTGACCGCGTCACCTACAACATCGCGCCGATGCTGGCCGTCATCCCAGCCATCCTCATCCTGGCGGTCATCCCCTGGGCACCGGCCTTCCGCCTGGGGCCGTGGCGGTTCACGCCCTACTTCGCCGTGGCCCCCGGCATCAACGTCGGCGTGCTGTTCATCCTGGCCGTCACGTCGATCAGTGTCTACGGCGTCATCCTGGCCGGCTGGGCGTCGAACAGCAAGTATGCCGTCCTGGGTGGCATCCGCGCCTCGGCGCAGATGATCAGCTACGAGCTGGCCCTGGGCATCATCGTTCTCATCCCCATCATGATGGCCAACTCGATGAACCTGGGTGACATCGTTGAGGCGCAGCGGCCGGTGTGGTTCATCTTCATCCAGCCGCTGGCGGCGATTGTGTTCTTCATCGCCGCGCTGGCCGAACTCCAGCGCGCCCCCTTCGACCTGCTGGAGGCGGAGCAGGAGCTGTCGGCCGGCTTCAACGTTGAGTACGCCGGCATGCGCTTCGGCATGTTCTTCATGGCCGAGTACATGAAGATGATCTCGCTGAGCGCCATCTTCTCGACCTTCTTCCTGGGCGGCTACGGCGGCCCGTTCGTCGATCGGCTGCCGTGGCTGGGCTTCATCTACATCATCCTGAAGATCATCTTCTGCCTCGTCTTGATGATCTGGATTCGGGCATCGCTGCCGCGGTTGCGCTATGACCAGCTCATGGGCTTCGGCTGGAAGGGGCTGCTGCCCATCGCCGTGTTGAACTTCATCATCACCGCCGTGCTCATCGTCATGGCCGAAGAGGGTACATTGGCCCCATTGCTCGACACGGTGCGGCAGTTCTTTATCGGCTAGATTCTGGGTTTTTAGGTTTCAGGTCTCAGGTTTTAGGATTCTTACCCTAGAACCTAACCCCTGAAACCTAGTCTCTAACAAGGGAGAGACGCATGATCGGAGAGATTCTCAAAGGCCTGGGCACGACGCTAAAGCACATGTTCATGCCCCCGGTGACCATCCAATACCCCGAGGTGGAGCGGCCGGTGCGCTACCGGTTCAAGGGCCGGCATGAGTTGAAGCGCTATGACACCGGCCTGGAGCGGTGCATCGGCTGCTCGCTGTGCGCCGCGGCCTGCCCGGCCGACGCCATCTTCGTCGAGGCGGCCGAGAACACCAACGAGGAACGCTACTCGCCCGGCGAACGCTACGCGCGCGTCTACGAGATCAATATGATGCGCTGCATCTTCTGCGGCTACTGCGAAGACGCCTGCCCGACGCAGGCCATCGTCCTGGAGGATCGCTACGAGCTGAGCTTCTACGACCGCGCCTCAGCGATCTATACGAAGGAGATGCTGCTGACGGCCGTGCCGGAGCGCGGCCTGGCCACGCCGCAACAGACCGCGCCGGGCACGTATGACCGCTCCATTCCCGACATGGAGAACCCCAGATAGGGGTTAGGTTCTAGGGATTAGGGGCTAGGGGAAGAACGCCTTTCCTGGCCCCTAAGAGCTGGACAGCGAGCGACTTCATATGATACATCCAATCCCCTTTCTCCTCCTGGCGGCCGTGGCCGTGGCCGCGGCGCTGGGCATGTTGCTGAGCCACAACGCCGTCCATTCGGCGCTCTATCTGGTGCTCAACTTCATCACCGTGGCCATCTTCTACCTGGCCCTCAACGCGCCGTTCATCGCCATGGTGCAGGTCACTGTCTATGCCGGGGCCATCGTCGTCCTGTTCCTGTTCGTGATCATGTTGCTGGGCGCGGAGCGGCTGCGCAGCCCGGTTGACGAGGTGCGCGGGCCGGAGCGCTTCCACCGCTACACGGCTATCCTGCTGGCGCTGGTGCTCGTGGGCGTGGCCGCCTACCTGCTGTTCCAGGGCGGCGTGGACATGACCGGGGTGGACACGACAGCCGGGGCGACGCTGGACGCCAGCCCGCAAGCGCTGGGCCTGGCCCTGTTCCAGTCGTACGTCTTCCCGTTCCAGGTGACCGGCGTGCTGCTGCTGGCGGCCATCGCCGGCGTCGTCATTTTCGGTCACACCAAGAAACGAGGTGAGGACAATGCCTAGCGCCGTCAACATCAACTGGTACATCGCCCTCAGCAGCATCCTGTTCACCATCGGCGTGCTGGGCGTGCTGCTGCGGCGCAATGCCATCATCCTGTTCATGTCGGTCGAACTGATGCTCAACAGCGCTAACCTGCTCTTCGTGGCCTTCGCCCGCCATCTGGGCCAGCTCGACGGGCAGGTGCTGGTGTTCTTCGTCATCACCGTGGCCGCGGCCGAGGTCGCCGTCGGCCTGGCGCTGATCGTGGCCATCTTCCGCACCAAGAAGAGCATCAACATCGATGAGATCAATTTGCTAAAGGGATGACAGCGGACGACAGACGACAGACCACTGACCACGATCTGTTGGCTGTCGTCTGTGGTCGGTCGTCCGTTGTCTTCTGGAGCGACTATGAATACGTTTAACCTGGCTCCACTGATACTGATTCTGCCGGTCATCGGCCTGCTGCTCAATGGCCTGTTCGGGCGGCGCTTTGTCGAGGCGAACCCGGCCAACGGCGAGCGGCTAACCGGCTGGCTGGCCAGCCTGATGACCATCGGCGCGTTCCTCGTGTCGCTGTCGCTGTTCCTCAGCCTGCTGGCCCACGGCTTCGAGCCGATCATCGTGCCGCTGTTCAACTGGATCGACATCCCCAGCGCCGACTTTTTGGTCAACTGGGCCATGCAGGTGGACACGCTGTCGGTGACGATGATGCTGGTGGTGACGGGCGTCGGCTCGCTCATCCACATCTACGCCATCGGCTACATGCACGGCGACCCCGACTTCAGCCGCTTCTTCACCTACCTGAACCTGTTCATCTTCTTCATGCTCATCCTGGTCAGCGGCAGCAGCTATCTGGTGATGTTCGTCGGCTGGGAAGGCGTGGGCCTGTGCTCTTACTTGCTGATCAGCTTCTGGTGGGCGCGGCTGGACAAGAACGGCGTGCCCGCCAACGCCAACGCCGGCCGCAAGGCCATGATCATGAACCGCATCGGCGACTTCGGCGTCATCCTGGCCATGATCCTGCTGTTCTGGACGTTCGGCACGCTGGACTACCAGGCCGTCTTCAGCGGCGCGGTGGAGATGTTCGAGGCCAACCACATGGTCGCCTTCGGCGGGCTGAGCGTGCCTCTGCCGACGGTGCTGACGGCGGTGACGGCCCTCTTTCTGCTGGGCGTCACCGGCAAGTCGGCCCAGATTCCGCTCTACACCTGGCTGCCCGACGCCATGGCCGGCCCGACGCCCGTCTCGGCCCTCATCCATGCGGCGACGATGGTCACGGCCGGCGTCTACCTGTTGGTGCGCAGCAACGTCCTCTATGAGATCGTCCGCACCAGCGGCGCGACCATCCTCGGCCTCATCTCCACACCCAACCTGGTGGCCTGGGTGGGGGCACTGACGGCCTTCTTCGCCGCCCTGATCGCCTTCAGCCAGAACGACATCAAGAAGGTGCTGGCCTATTCGACCGTCAGCCAGCTCGGCTTCATGGTCGCCGCGGCCGGTTCGGGGGCCTACGTCGCCGCCATGTTCCACCTGGTCACCCACGCCTTTTTTAAGGCACTGCTCTTCCTCGGCTCCGGCTCGGTCATCCACGGTATGGAGCACGGGCATCATCACCTGGCCCATGCCGGCCACGGCGCGACCCACACCGACGACGACGGCTTCGATCCGCAGGATATGCGCTACATGGGCGGGCTGCGCCGGCGCATGCCGACGACGTTCATCGTCTACCTGATCGGCTCGCTGGCGCTGGCGGGCATCATCCCGCTGGCCGGCTTCTGGTCGAAGGACGAAATCCTGCTTCACGACCAGACCTACGCGACGCCCATCTTCATCGTCCTGGCCATCGCCGCGCTGGGCACGGCTTTCTACGTCGCCCGGCAGCTGATCATGGTCTTCTTCGGCAAGCCGCGCCACGCCGCCGCCGAGCACGCCGCCGAAAGCCCGGCCCTCATGACCACGCCGCTCGTCGTCCTGGCCGGGTTGACCGTCTTCGGCGGCCTGCTGAACCTGCCCTACCTGACGCGGGCCATGGCCGAGGCCAACCACAACCACCCGGCGGGCATCTTCCTGATGCTGGAAAGCTGGCTGGAGCACTCGCTGGCCTCGTTCGAGTTGGCCGAAGAGGGCATTCTGGCCCTGCCGCGGACGCCGGTGTATCTGTCGCTGTTGGTGGCGGGCATCTCCACGGCGCTGGCCGTGGGCGGGCTGCTGCTGGGCTACCTGGTGTACCGCGGCCGGCCGCGCACCAGCAGCGAACCCGACCGGCTGGCACGGACGCCCATCTGGTGGTGGTCTGTCCTGCCGCTCAACTCGCTCTATATGAAGGGCTTCGTGCCGCTGTTCAACCGCTTCTCGGTCTGGCTGGCCGACAAGGTGGACTGGGCCTTCTGGCACGATTTTGTCCATGACCGCGTTATCCGCGATATCTTCGTCACCGGGGCCGAGTTCTCGGCCAACGTCCTCGACGCGCAGGGCGTCGATGGCGTGGTCAATGGCGCGGGCAAGACGACGCAACGACTGGCCCGCGGCCTGCGCCTGACGCAGACGGGCTACGCGCGCACCTACGCGCTGGCCGTGCTGCTGGGCGCGGTCGGCTTGCTGGTCTACTTCCTGTTTATGGCAGGATAGGAAGCTCACGCAAAGGACGCCAAGTAAGCAAAGGACGCAAAGCTATGAACTGGATACTCACTATCGTCACCTTCCTGCCCCTGATCGGCGTGCTGGCGATTCTGCTGACGAATCCGCCCAAGCGCGGCTCGGAGAATCTCGTCAAGGGCATCGCCGTCGTCACCTCGGCCATCACCTTCCTGGGGACGCTGCTCATCCTGATGCGCTTCGACCCCGGCACGCCGGGGCTACAGCTCGTCGATCGCTTCGACTGGATTCCCTCGTGGGGCATCCAGTACTTCCTGGGCGTCGATGGGCTGAGCATCCTCATGGTGCTGTTGACCTCGTTCATCTCCATGCTGGCCATTGCCTCGTCGTGGAACGCCATCAAGACGCAGGTGAAGCAGTTCTACATCTTTTGCCTGCTGCTGGAGACGGGCATGCTGGGCGTCTTCCTGGCCCAGGACTTGTTCCTGTTCTACATCTTCTGGGAGTTCACGCTCGTGCCGATGTACTTCCTGATCGGCATCTGGGGCGGGGCGCGGCGGGTGTATGCGTCGATCAAGTTCTTCCTGTACACCATGGCCGCGTCGCTGCTGATGCTGCTGGCCATCCTCTACATGGGCATCAACGCGGGCACGTTCTCCCTGCCCGACCTGATCGCCGGGCGGGCGGCCTTCGCCGGGGCGCAGGACCTGCTCTTCCTGGGCTTCTTCCTGGCCTTCGCCGTCAAGGTGCCCATCTTCCCGTTCCACTCCTGGCTGCCCGACGCCCACACCGAAGCGCCGACGGCCGGCTCGATCATCCTGGCGGGCGTCCTGCTGAAGATGGGCACGTATGGCCTGATCCGCTTCAACCTGCCGCTCTTCCCGGAGGCGGCCTACCGCTACGCGCCCGCCATCGCCGTGCTGGCCATCATCGGCATCATCTACGGCGCGATCGTCTCCTTCGCCCAGAAGGACGTGAAGAAGCTGGTCGCCTATTCGTCCATCAGCCACCTCGGCTTCGTGACGCTGGGCATCTTCTCGCTCAACGCCGCCGGCATCCAGGGGGCCATCCTCCAGGGCGTCAACCACGGCCTGAGCACGGGCGCGCTGTTTTTCCTAGTCGGCGTGCTCTATGAACAGACGCACACGCGCGATATGTCGGCTTACGGCGGGGTGTGGAAGATCATGCCCGTGTTCAGCGTGCTATCGCTCATCGTCGTGCTGTCGAGTATGGGCCTGCCGGGGCTGAACGGCTTCGTGGGCGAGTTCACCATCCTGCTCGGCTCGATGGGCGCGGAGTCGCTGGCCCCGCGGCCGTGGATCTTCACCGCCTTCGCCACCACCGGCGTCATCCTGGCCGCCGTCTACCTGCTGTGGATGTTCCAGCGGGTGTTCATGGGCCCGGCCGAGACGAAAGAGGTCAAGGGCCTGCGCGACATGAACCGCGGTGAGCTGGCGATCATGCTCTCCTTCCTGCTGTTCATCTTCTGGATCGGCATCGCCCCGTCGCTGTACTTCCACCTGATGGACAGTAGTGTCGGCGCGCTCGTAGCCGATATCGGCCGCAGCGTGGTGGCGCTCCGGTAGGTTCTAGGTTCCAGGTTCAAGGTTCCAGGGAAGAGCGCTTCTTCCCCTGGAACCTGGCCCCTGGAACCTCG